>Ga0180432_10011666_pt1 | contig 10322 bp, 6 predicted proteins | sample SS_ome_10_FD_132414 | JGI IMG/M metagenome (GOLD analysis project Ga0180432, IMG submission 132414) | Hypersaline lake sediment archaeal communities from the Salton Sea, California, USA - SS_1_MS_2 metaG | ecosystem: Environmental > Aquatic > Non-marine Saline and Alkaline > Hypersaline >...
GGACATGCAGATGCCGGCCATGGATGGCTGCGAGTCTACAAACACGCTTCGTGAGACCGGATGCGCCGCTCCCATTATTGCACCTGAAAACAAGGCCCAAACGCGGAATGGCAAGTAGTTGGTCAGTTGTTCCGGGCTCCATTTGATATTGCCATGAAAGCGGTCTTTGGTAGATAATGCGTTTTTCGGGATTAACCAATCGAGCGCTTCGTTGAAGAGCGTTTTGTTCTTTCGGCGTTGGACATCGCGTTGTTTAGGTCTTCGCGTTCGGGTGGATTTCTTCCTGCTAGACATGGCCAGATTCCTTTCTGACCGAGTGTTTCAGTTAGTGTTCCGTGGAATCCGGCCTGTTTTTCATATCTGTCGAAACGCGGAAACCCCAATATTTCTAGATACAGAATGCTTCACGGCGTTGCCCTTTGGGGATTGTTGGTTTGGGAACTTCCTCGTGAGGCATCAGGGGCCTGCGAAGAAGCCCCGAGCTCACCTCGGGGGAGTTTTCACCTTCGGCCCAACATTTGACGTTCTACTCACTCTCAGCGAACTTCTCCAACATTTCCTTAAGTTCCTTCAACTTCTCCGGACGTTCCTTCGCCAGATTATTCCGTTCGCCGATGTCGGCCTTTAGGTCGTAGAGTTCCTCGGCCTCCACGCGGTCGGGTTCGGTGGCGTAGCGGTGGACGTCGTGCTTGGCCTTGAGATACTTCCAATTGCCGTGGCGCACGGCGCCGGTGCGGTAGAAGAAGTTGTCGCGGGCACCCGTTTCGCTTCTGCCCAACAGCAGTTCCGTCTGGTCGACGCCGTCGATCGTTCGGTCGTCGGGCACCTCGAAGCCGGTTAGGTTGGCAAACGTGGGCATGAAGTCTAGCGTGGAGAAGATGGCGTCGGAGACTCTGCCGGCGGGAACCTTGCCGGGCCAGCGGACGATACAGGGGACCCGATGGCCGCCTTCGTAACAGGAACCCTTGCCGCCGCGCAACGGGCCGGCGTCGCCCCAGAATATCGAGCCCTCGGGATGACCTTTCTTTCTCTCGTAGTAAGCCGGCTGGTTCCAGGGGCCGTTGTCGGTGGTGTAGATGATTAGCGTGTTCTCGCGCAAGCCGAGTTCGTCGATAGTGTCGAGCAGGCGGCCCGTCTCGTAGTCGAACTCCTCGACCACGTCGCCGTACAGGCTGCCTTTGGACTTGCCCTTGAACTGCGGCGAGGCGTCGATGATCGTGTGCATCATCGTATGGGCAAGATACAGCACGAACGGCTTGTCGGCGTCGCGTTTGTTCTTGAGATAATCGATGGCCTTGTCGGTATACAGTCGGGTGATGCCGGCCATGTCGCGAGTCTCGCCCACCTTCTCGTTGTTCTCGTGGTATATCATGAAGGCACTGTCGTTGGCCCCCAAGGTGCCGAAGTAATAGTCGAACCCCTGGGCGTTGGGCATGCGAGGAATGATCGGCTTGCGGTTCGACACGTCCCACTTGCCGATACAGGCCGTTTGATAGCCGACTTTCTTGATAAGCTCCGCGAAGGTAATCTCCTCGGCCGGCATGCTCCAGCCTTTGCTCCGCATCGGGTAGCGTCCCGTCAACAGTGCCGACCGCGACGGGCCGCAAACCGCCTGGGCATAGAAGCTATTAAACCGCGTGCCCTCGGCGGCCAGTTTGTCCATCCGCGGCGTCTTGTTCGTTTTCGACCCCGTGCAGGCCAGATCGGCGTAGCCCTGGTCGTCGGTGAAGATAATGACAATATTCGGCCGAAGCGGTTCGTCGTCCTTCGCCGCCGCATCGCTTTGCATGATCAATGCCGCGAAGAGCGGGGTGAGGATCAGAAGGAAAGCGGCCGTGCGAAATGTAGTTTTCATTGTGTGCTCCAGGTCTTGTTGGTCGCGGATGTCGGTAGTGGGCAATCAGCGGTGAGCTATGAGAATTGAGTCCCGCGTCCGCTTGGCGCCGACTGGCGCGGCCGCATCCTCTTCGGTCAAGGCTCATAGCTCAAAGCATCCTCCGATTAACGCATTGCCTATCCTACTTCCCAAGGCAAACAACCTCTCCACCGACGGTCGACATAAACAGCTTTCCGTCGGCGGCGATCAGGCCGTCGAAGACCGGCAACACGTCGAGTTTCTTATCGGCGATCTTGGCTCCGTCCTTAGCCGATACCATGCACAATAGGCTTCCCTCGCTGCCCGCGTAAATGGCCGCCTGTTTGCGAAGCGGTGCTAGGTCTTCCGGGTTTCGCAATTGGACGTCCGGTTCGTTTACAACGTCGGCCGGGCCACAGGCGAAGATGGTATTATCGGCTTTCACCATCGACCGTGCAAGTATCGGCAGATCGACGTCCCAAAGCACGCCGAAGGCGGCGTTTCGTTTGCGGCGGGGGTTGCCGGTTGGCGGCGGCAGCTTGCGGTCGACGGCGAACAGCCGATATTCCGTGGGCGTGGTCCACCGCCAGTACTGCTGCTGTCGGCCGAAGATGTAGGCATTGTCTTCGTCCAGGACCATGATCTTGCCGGAAGGAGCGTGGTGGCCGGTTCGCGCGTAGCCGGGGCCTCCGTGGACACTGCGGCCGAAGACCCAAAAGGCACGATGCCAATAGTTATCGTCGAGGAACCCATTGGGCACGAACAGATGGGCCTCGTCGCCTTGCTGCTCGTGGATTTTGGCGTGGGCCACGCGTTCGCGTTTTCCGTCGAGATCGAACGGTTGCGACCGCATGAAGATCAGGTCGCCCTCGCTGCTTAAGATATCGGAGGAAGCGACCGGCATGTCGAGCCAGGTGACATGCTTGTGCAGGTCCTCGCCCGTGTTGGGGTCGTTGGCGTCCATCTTGGCTTGCGAAAGCACCTCGCCGCTGGCCGGGTGCAAGCGGTATAGAGTCAGTCCGCCGTCGAGGAACATCGACCGGCCGGCGACAACGTAGGCCACTTCGTCGCGCACCAGCACGTTGCCATGCACGGGCCACACCGATTCCAACTGCTCGTATGACATCAATCGCCGGTCGCAAGGCGCGGCGCGGAACCGCCAGACGAGTTCCCCATTCGACGCACTAAGACAGTAAACGGACCCGTCGGCACAACCGAAGATGGCCGTTCCTTTGTAGATCGTGGGCGGTGAATCGATGCGCCCGCCGACGATGTACTTCCATATGACCTTGCCGGTTTTTTTCTCGAGCGCATATAGCGTATGGTCATCGACCGCCGCCACGAACAGTATGGTGCCCGAGACGACCGGCTGGCTAAGCTTTCCGCCTATTTGCGTCTTCCATTTCACGTCGACGTCTTCGCCGACGGCCGCGTCGGTCGACCCGCTTCTGGCGATGTTGCCGCGGAAGGTGGTCCAACCGGGTTTGGGGACGGACTTCTCAAACATGTCGATCTCGAGGTTGTACGCCGGCCCCATTTCCAACCGGTCGCCGCTTATCGGCAATGCGGCTCGCGACTGGCTGGCGCCGGCCAGGGCGTTGAAACCGCTGAGCTTGGCTTCGGGGTAACACGCACACGGATGCGGCGGGCCGTAGATCAAGCCGTTGGCCGGCATGATGCCATACGCGCAGGCGCCGCGGGTCCAGTGGTGCAGATGCCACTTTCCAGATTCGATGTCGATCATCTCGATACCGGTTCTGGAAGTGAGAAAGAAGTTCTCGGTGGCCTTGGCCCGATGGCAGCGGTGGTGGAACCAGTAGCAATCGGCGCCGCGGGGAATCGTTTTCTCCAGTTCGCCCGTGTTGAGATTGTATGCGATGAACTCGCCCGTGCTTGGCGAGACGTCGGGGTAACGCTTGTCGAACTCGCCCGGTTTGGAGTTCAGGCTGCCGCACCAGACGAGGTCGCCAATGACGAAGATGTCCTGCGGCGATTGGTAACCGGAGGGCAGATGCGGTTGTTGCCATTTGATTTTGCCGGTTTTCGCGTCGAGGCATGTCAGTTTCCCCCGACTGCCGGCGTGTTCGTGCCAGTTTTCGCCCCCGGCGTATAGGACGCACCCCTCGGCCGCCACCAGAGTCGGCGCGAAGTATGTCGGCATCTTTTCCCGCCAGGGCAACTCCTTCGACTTCCACGACTGCTTGCCGGAGGTCTTGTCGAAAGCGATGATCCGAGGGCCGTCGCAGACGTAGACGTTTTCCTCGCCGACAGTCAACGTGGAAGGAGCGATCCAGGGCAACTCTTGACGCCAAAGCACGCTGCCGTCTGACTGCTTGACCGCCATTATCTTCTTCGGATTCTGATCCCAGGAGCCACCCCGCCGGGCCGGGTCGATGGTCGGATGAATGACCAGATACAGCACCCCGTCGGCGAGTATGATTTCCTCGGTCTTTTCCGTTCCTTCGTAAACTTCCAGTTCCTCGCCCGTCACGGCGTCGAGCTTGCTTACCGGAGCCAACAGACCGAGCGTGACATAGACCGCGTCGGCGGTCGCGACCAGGCGCCGCGGGGACTTCGACGGCCCACTCTTAAGCGGCCAAAGCTGGTCGGTCCACTGCTCGATTTGCTTCTTCCAGAGAATCACGCCATTGAAAGCATCGCGAGCGACGACTTTCCAGTCGGAGTCCCACAGGATCGACGCTCGAGGGCCTTCGTCGACCAAGTAGAAAACCCGCCCGCCGACGGTTACCACGGCGGGAACGCTAGAGGCCTTGTCGTGATGCCGGGAATACTTTGGGCTGCCCTTCCATTGCAGATGCCTGATCGGGCCGGTGATTGCCGTGTCCTTGCTGACCGCGTTGTTGTCCGGTTCGCGCAGATAATGGGACCACTCGTCGAGTTCCTTGGGCACCGGCTTGACGGTCTTTCGCCAGCCGTCGCCGCTCTTCTCCAAAAGCACGCCGCGCGGCGCGAGTACCCTCATTAGCTCCGCTTTCGGGACATCGAACGCGGAATCCAGCACCAACAAATTTACCATGTTGTCGATGTACGGCAGGTGCATTCCGTCGAAAGTCGCGGCCGAAACGGTCCCTGACACCTTTTTCGCCAGGAATCGCTCGCGTGCCTTTCGCACCTCGGCCGGATCGGTATCCAGCCAGTGGACGATGTACGCGTCGCTCTGTTTCAACGCCGCGGTCAGTTTGCCGTCGCCGCAGCCGACGTGAACGACCAATCCGCCGTGGATCGCCGATTCGGCGAGTATCCGCCGGGCCGGATCGTCGCCGTCATCACCATGCGCTTCGGCGGCCAGTGCGATTGAAAACAACAGACAACATGCCGACAGAATCAACGGCAAGCGTCCCCAGGCAATATACTTCATGGCACTCACGGTCTATCCTCCATGTGTTGACTCGATAATCCCCAACGCGGCACGGCCGTTTTCCACACTTTGGGAAACAGGAACCCCTCAACCGACCGGCCTACCATTATGCCATCCCAGCAACGAATATGCCATCATTACCGGCCGGATTGTGGAAAAACGAGAAGACGCCAGAGAGATTCCCCGTCCCTAGCCTGGATTATTCATACCAACCCGAAGCGCAAGCGAGGAGTGAAACCGTCCGTGGCAAAGAACGGCGTTTTTTGTGCGACCCTCGCACACCTCGCTTGCGCTTCGGGTTGGTATGTAGCGGCGAATACGGACTGTTTTCGAGAGACTTCTTGCAAGTGATTACGCGGAGATAGATTGTGACGCTCGCACGACGCTCGATGAATAATCCATCCTAGCACTCTCTCATACAGCACCCACAAAGGCCGGGCGCCGCGTGTTGACGACGCGACGCAATTCACGCAAACAGCAGTTTCCGCAACAGAAAACCGATTGCCACGAGGATAATCGCGCCGAGCCATTTTTGCATGGTCTTCGGCGCCAGTCTCGATGAGCCCATATGGGAACCGATGGCGCCTCCGATGAGGACCGCCAGAACCAACGGGAGCATGGCCAGGATGTCGACCGCGCCGGCTTGGAGTCTGGGAATCAGAGCGGCGAGCGAGTTGATCCAGATAAACACGGCTCCGCAAGCGGCCGCTTGTTTTTCGGTACCGAGGTTGAAAATGATGATCAGCGGCACTAGATATATGCCGCCGCCGATACCCACGATTCCGGCAATCAACCCGAGCAGGCCGCCCAGCAGCAGCGAAAGTGCGAGCCGCCCACGCTCGCCGAGGTCCAGCCCCAACTTGGCGTCTTTCCAGGCATAGATTCGCACGGCCACCAGCACCAGCGACACCGCCAGAATCCAGTAGAACGCTTCCTTCGACAGGTTCAGCAAACCGCCCAGATAGGCCATTGGTATTGAAGCGATCAGAAACGGTGTCAATAGGCCCGGGCGAATGTGTTTTGCCCGAAAGAAGGTGATGCTGCCGACGAATGTCACCAACAGGTTAAGCGTCAACGAAGTGGAGGGGATCATCAGATAGCCGACGCCGAAAATGGCCATCAGCGCGGTGTACGAAGAGCCGCCGCCGAGCCCCACCGCCGAATAGGCGAGCGACACGCCGAAGAACAGGATGGCCAGAGACCATAGCGGAATTAGCAGTTCGTCCATAAGTCGCGGTTCGGTTCGGCGGTCGCATTGCGGCGAATGTTCGGGCAAAGGTTCGCGGGATAGCCAAACTATCCATTGTACCACGGCGGAGCCTGAATGCACACTCTGCGGCCACTCTGAGGTAGGGCCATCGACCGATCGGCGGTGCGTCGCTGCACCTACTCGCCAGTTTGGCTTCGAGCTCGTATAATTGCGGGTCGATCTTCCCCTTTCGGAAACCTACAGCAAGGATTGAATAGTGTCCGACGTGCAGAGCGAACGCGTATTGGTCGTGCCCACCGAGTTGTTTCACGGCTTGGGCCATTTTCAAGGGTTCAGCGGCGAAGTGGACCGCTATTTGGAAGAACTTCTCTCGCCGAAGAACACCAGCTACCGCCCCCGGGCGGAGGTCGAGAAGGACCCCGGTTTCAAGCAATTGATCCCCTACGTGATCTTCCGCCACACGAACGGCGGCGATCAGCAGGGCCAGACGGTTTTTCAATACACACGCGGCAAGGGCATGGGCGAGGGCCGACTGCACAGCAAGCACAGCGTGGGCATCGGCGGGCATATATCCGACGTCGACGCCGAAAACGGTTCCGATGTGAGCCCCTATGAGGCGGGAATGCTCCGCGAATTGGACGAGGAAGTTCGCATCGACACGCCCTATGAATCCAAATGCGTGGGCATGATAAACGACGACCAGACGGAAGTGGGCAGCGTCCACCTGGGCGTGGTCTACCTGTTCGACTGCGAAACGCCCGATGTGCATCCCAACGAAACCGACATCATCGAAAGCGGCTTTCGACCGATCGAAGAAATATTGGCCGATCTGGACGGTTTCGAGACTTGGTCGCAGATTTGCATGAAGGCACTGTTCGGGTCTTGAGAGAGTGACACGTCACGCTTCGGTCAATTCCCGGTACAGTTGCAGCGTCCGGTCTGCCATCAGGGGGCCGTTGTATCGTTCATGCACGGCTTCGCGCGCTTTGCGTCCGCACTGATCGGCAAACGGCCGGTCGAGGATCATTCGCCTAAGCGAGGCGGCCAGGGCGGCCGGATTTTCCGGCTCGCACAAAAGGCCCCCGCCCGTGTCGGCGATCAACTCGGGAAAGGTTCCGTGCTCGGGCAAGACAACGGGCGTGCCGACAGCCAAAGCTTCGAGGATGGAAAGCCCCTTGCTCTCGCGATATACCGTGGGAACGCTCATCACGTCGAACGACCGCAGCAGGGCGACCTTTTCCCGGCGATCCACCTCGCCGACGTACTCGAACCGATCAGCCAACCCGGCGGCAGCCAGTTTCGACTCGATGCCGGCGAGATAATGCCGCTCGGCCGGGTCGATGTATCCGGCCGCCAATAACTTCAGCGGCGGCAGGTCCTTCTCGGCGGCCAGCATCACGAAGGCCTCGGCCAGATTGTGCAGGCCTTTCTCTGGGCAAACGCGAGCCAGATAACCGATCGTTACGACATCTTCGCTTTTCTCGCTCTCGTTGTCGGAATCCTCGGCGGCGTCGAAGTCCCGCAGGTCCAAGCCCGGCGGGATAACTCGCACCCGCTCGCGCGACACCGAGAGGTAATCGGCCATGAAGTCCGCGTAGTAGTTGTTCATTGCCACCAAAGCGTCGATGTCCTTACATCTCTGGCGAAGAAGTTCACGGGCCCGGGAGCGGTGTGGCTCGATAAGTTCCTCAAGGAAGATATCCTCGCCGGAAAGACTGCAAACGATCGGCACGCCAAGCCGCGAGGCCAAACTTCGGGCCATGCCGCAGAGCATTACGTTCGAAAGATGAACGATATCCGGCCGGACTTCTTCTTCGAGCCAATCCACTAACTTGTCGAGTTCTTTGCGCTGCCGTCCTTCTTCGCCTTGCAAGACCGAAATGGTCAGCGGCCCGAGCTTGTCCGGCCGAGTGCCGCCGGCATGCTTGCTCAACCATCGCAGCAGACCGGGTCGATCAAGAATCCGATCAAGCGCTCGCGGCAGGTGTCCAAACAGGGCCGACATCTGTTGAAGATATACGTTAACACCGCCGAACGCCACGCGGTCGATGCTGACGTTCCGTTCGTCGGTTCTAAGCGGCATGTAGACGGGCGCCAGCAGGGCGTCGTGGCCCGCTTCTCGCAATTCGACGGCCAGCGTGTTCGCATGCAGGCAACTCCCGCAATACATCTCTCCCGCGCCGGCGACAATGTGAATGATGTTCATTTATGGGGAAGCGCTCTAGATGGGCTGGGCTGCATAGTCAAATGAACCCCAGTGACTGAAGTCTGGGGCACCGATGCTCGTTCCTCGCGTCTCAGCCCCAGCCGCCCGCCGAAGAGTCGAAGCAATCAAGTTCCCGGACTGTCCGGTTGGTCCAGGTGTCCTTCACGGATAACGCGGTACTCGCCCGTCTCGGTGTTGAGGTCGTAAATACTGAAATTGTCGCGGATGTCGAAGCCTTCGTAGTGAACGGCGAAGTTCAGCGACGCGGAGCCGTCTATCTCATCGCTCTTAATTCGATGGAACACTCCCCGCGGCCAAACGAGCATGGCTCCGCCCTGGAAGATCGGCTTGCCGTCCTTTTCAACCAAATGCGGTGTAACGGTGAAGTTTTCCACCTTGCCGTGGGTGGGCGTGTAAATCTCCACGTAACGCTTGCCGTGCATTACGATCAGATTATCGTCCTGATGAGGGTGCATGTACCACGGTCGTGTCACGTCGCCCACTGGGCCGGGTGAAATGGCGCCGCCTTCGTGCAGCACGCGGTCCATCGACCCGGCCGCCGCAAGGACCGAGGCCGGCACCGCGTCGAAGGCGACCCCCGGCGTGCGCCGCAATACTTGCAGCGGAACAATCCGGTACAGCCCCGGAACTTCCTCGGCAACAACCCGTCTATTGTTCATCAGACCGATACCTCCACGTTAGAGCAGGACCGTCCTCCGCAGTCCTTAAGTATAGCAGAAAAACACCCGCCGCGCAAGGGTTAGTGCCACAAGAGTATTATCGACGGGAGCTAGGTTTCTTGTTTCTTGAAGACCGTTGCATATGAGTCAAGTCTTCCCGCATATCAGTGGGGCGGGAATGCCTGCCGCGCTGAAACCGCGAGCTTGTTGGGTGGCTGGCGGCTGAGCGCAGCGAAGCCCCAGATCGTGGAATTCCTGGGCACCGCCGCGCTTTGCCCCAGCCACCACTGCTGACTTCTGATACAGAGGCTAACGAAGCTGACTTTCCCCGGTCGGGAAAGAGTTCTGGGCGGTCCGGGAAAGCGGCCGATTGTTTGGGGCCGGCGTTCGCTCCGCTTGATTCGGCTCGGAGACCGCCTGGGCTTTCGGCATGGCGGCGGCGACTGCGTCGGTGATTTCCAATTGTGAGTCATACGAGAGGAACAACATTTGGTTCTTCGGAATCACCATGCTCATACCCCGCGAGTTGGCGACTTGCAGGGCGTACGGCTTCGCTTCTTCGTGGAATTCCGCTATCAGACGGGTTCTGTACTGGCGCAAGGCGGCCACCGCGTTCTGTTTGGCTTGGGCATAGCGAATGTTCGACTGCTTTGCCAGCAGGGCCAACGCCCTTTTCTGTTGATCGGTCGGGCTTTGACCAAACTCCCGCATCTTTGCGTCGAAACTTGCTTGAAGTTGTGCTTGGAACTCGTTCAATTGGCGGTCGTACTCGGCACCTTGTTTTCCGATCTTTTCGTTCATGACTTCGATTCTGCCGAGCCTCTGTGCCACGGCGTCGAGATCGACAATCGCAACCGACTGGGTGGCTTCCGGCCGGGTGGTTTCCGAGCTGCCCGAGCATCCAAGCAGCAATGCGAAACTCGCGGAAACAATTGAGAACCGAGCGCAACTGGTGAAACTGATCGTCGCCATCGAAGGGCCCCTTTCGATAA
>Ga0180432_10011668_pt1 | contig 10321 bp, 10 predicted proteins | sample SS_ome_10_FD_132414 | JGI IMG/M metagenome (GOLD analysis project Ga0180432, IMG submission 132414) | Hypersaline lake sediment archaeal communities from the Salton Sea, California, USA - SS_1_MS_2 metaG | ecosystem: Environmental > Aquatic > Non-marine Saline and Alkaline > Hypersaline >...
GTCTTACTGTGAGCATCAACTCCTACGTATAGCATCTTGTGCACCTCCTTTCGCTATTAGTTTCCATTTATTTCGTTGGATTATATATTGGTGCACAAGTGTTTTTCATCATATCTTTCAATTTATTCGTTAGAGCTGGGCATAGTTATACATGTTGTTTTCTAAAGATATCGCTGCTATAATGCATAAAAGTCGATTTTTCTTAAGCTTGTAAGGTTAAGATGGAATATCAAAAAAGTTTGAAATATGTTTTTTTTATCGTTGCAGGCGCGGCAATTTTAGCAGGGCTATATCTAAGCAGCCTATATAGCTATCTTCTCTTTCATACCATGGCAGAGTTGTTCAGCATTGCGGTAGCTTTTGCCATATTTCTCATTGCCCGAAACTGCCGGGAATTTGTCGAAGATAATTATACTTCCTTTATTGGCATTTCCTTTTTGTTCGTAGGCAGTTTAGACTTGCTGCATACATTAGCTTATGAAGGTATGGGAGTATTCAAAGGCAGCGGTTCAAATCTTGCTACCCAACTATGGATCTCATCACGGTATTTACATAGCATTTCATTCCTGATAGCTCCGTTTTTCATAAAAAGAAAACTAAAGCATAGCTGGGTAATTGGTTCATATCTTGCGGTAGTATTTATAGTTTTATTATCAATTTTCTATTGGAAAATTTTTCCAGCGTGCTTCATAGACGGTGCTGGGCTGACCGGTTTCAAGAAGGTCAGCGAATATGTTATTTGTTCCTTATTTGCTTTTTCTATCCTTCTTCTGGTCTCGAAACGACGCCATTTTAAAAAATCTGTGTTTGTTTTTGTTGTACTGAGCTTATTTTTATCCATAGCATCAGAGCTTAGTTTTACGTTGTATGCAAGCCCATATGGATTGGCGAATTTGATTGGTCACTATTTAAAATTTATTGCTTTTTATCTTATATATCGAGCTCTTGTAAAAAGCCAACTTATAGATCCATATAGCACGCTGTTTCGGGAACTTAAACAGAATGAGAGAACTCTTAATAAAACACTTGGTGCCGCCAGAATTAGAACATCTGAAGTAACCTCGCTTTTAGATGCCACCAGGTCAGCTCTTAACAGTGAAACCTTTGAGGAGACGGCAGAAGCCATGTTAAAGAGTTGCTGTACACTTATCGGAGCCGAGGATGGCCAAGTCATTTTATTTTCGTATGACGAATATAAGAACAAGCAAATAATCACTTCGATTAGTGACAAATTAAAAGCCGAAGGAGATCATACCATCTTAAACAAACTGTGGGACGAAACAATTAAAAATGGGTATGCCTGCTATAATAACGATATCAACGGCGTGTTTAGTGGAATCTCTGTTCGCAATGCCGCTGCCGCACCCTTGGTAGCAGGGAATAAAGCATGTGGTCTGGTGACACTTATAAATAAAAGAGAGAGTTTTGTACAGAATGACAGTCGTCTGTTAACAGCTTTTGCGGAATTAGCCTCAGTAAGTCTTCAAAATTTCCAGTCAATCGATACCATTAGAAACGAACGAAAGCGATTAGAGAATACTCTTAATTCAATGCAGGATGGTGTTTACATTGTCAACCAGAACTACGAGATAGAGTATGCTAATCCGGCCATGCGAAAGCTTTTTGGGCGACCTGAGAATAGAAAATGTTATGAATATTTGTGCGATTCGGATGAGCCATGTTCGTGGTGCAAATTTCCAGATATCTTAAAAGGTGATGTCATCCGGTGGGAGTACGAATCAAAAAACGGGAGAGTATATGATGCGATTGATGCCCCTATGGTTAATCCAGATACGGGTGAAATGTCAAAATTGAAAATTCTTCGGGATATGACTGATATAAAACGAACCCAAGAGGAAATTAGAAATTTGGCTAAGTTTCCTTCAGAAAACCCATATCCGGTTTTACGGATATCAGAATATGGGAAAATAGTCTATGCGAACAATTCCAGCATCGACCTACTGAAGTATTGGGATAGAAAACTCGGAGAAAATGTTCCCGAAGATTGGCAAATCGTAATAACTGAATCCCTAAAAATGCATCAGCGAGTGCTTAAGGAGGTTAATCTTAGGGACTCTGTAGTCTCATTTGCCATTTCTCCAGTTCCAGATGGTAAGTATGTGAACATTTATGGTCGTGATATTACTAAATACAGGCAGGTAGAACAGGAGCTTAAAAAGATAAATGAACAGTTAGAACTCAGGGTTAAAGAACGCACTGAACAGCTCCAGAAGACCGTCAACAGCCTGGAAAAAGAAGTATTAGAACGACTGCAAGCCGAAGAGAGGCTGATAAACAACCAAAATAGGTTGCGTGATTTATCTACTGAATTGATGGCAGTGGAAGAACGTGAGCGGCGTAAGATTGCCACTCAGCTGCACGATTCAGTTGGTCAGTTATTAGCCTTTTCTAAGAAAGAGCTTGGGGCTGTTGTTAAAACTGCCCCTGAGAATATTCGTAAACAATTAGAACGCATCTGGAATCTTGTTCGCCAATCAGTCGAACAAACGAGAAATCTTACCTTTGATTTAAGTTCGGCAACTCTTTATACCGTGGGACTTGAGGCTGCCATAGAAGAGTTAGCTGAGCATTTTTCAGAAAAAGAAGGATTAAACTGCCATTTTAGTGGTTGCAACCAATGCAAAAAAATTGATCAACAAACACAGGTATTTTTGTATCGGGCTGTAAGAGAACTATTGGTTAATATTGTAAAACACGCTCAAGCACAAAATGTTGATATTAGTACGGAAAGAATCAATAATAGTATTTGTATTTTCGTTAGCGATGATGGCGTTGGTTTTAACGTGAGTGAACTTGATGGTAGGAAAGGCCGGCTTGGTGGCTTTGGCTTGTTTAGTCTTCGGGAAAGATTGGCCAATATCGGAGGCAACTTAAAGATTGAGTCGGAAACAGGCAGAGGGACAAAGGTAACTCTTACTGCTCCATTAAAACATAGTGAAAAACAGGAAGGATAGTTTCATGAGTATTCGTATTATATTGGCAGATGACCATAAGGTTTTACGCTACGGCCTGAGTGAAGCTATAAAAAATGAAGATGACATGGAAGCAATCGGCCAGGCTGAGAATGGTCATGAAGCGGTAAGTTTAACAAAAAAATTGTCACCTGATGTTATTATAATGGATATAGCAATGCCGGACCTCAATGGCATTGAAGCTACACGTCAAATCTTAAAAGAGCACCCCGAGATTAAGATAATTGCACTTTCGATGCATTCTAATAAAAAGCTTATACACGAGATGTTCAAGGCTGGTGCTAAAGGCTATCTACTGAAAGACTGCGAGTACGATGAGTTAATCAACGCAGTCAGGGTAGTAATGAAAGATAAAGTATACTTAAGTCCATCGATAACCGGAGTAGTAATTGATAATTACCTGATTAGTTCTGACGCTGATAAGACAAATGCTTTCACTTTGCTTTCAGGCAGAGAACGAGAAGTGTTACAGCTTATTGCTGAGGGGAAAACTACAAAGCAGATTGGTTTAAAGCTGCATGTGAGCCCAAAAACAGTTGAAGGCCACCGTACGCGTATCATGCACAAACTCGATATAGACAGTATCGCAAATCTTACAAAGTATGCTATTCAGGAAGGTCTGACTTCTCCTGACGTTTCTTAATTACCTTTCTATAAGCTGCTTACAAATTCATTTTTCCTGCCGCCTGTGCCTTTATTTCGAGCAATTGCGAAGCATAAATGGGGGATTTTCCCTGTTTCGACTTGCCTCTTCGGTTGTTAAGTTGAAACACGTAACTTTGATATTCCTTGATCAATATTCAGGATGCATATGAACATGAGCGAATTAAAGTCGGAGAAACTTAGCAGCCTTGATAACGCTGAACAGCACGGAGGTTGTCCGGTTTGCGGGGGCCAGATGAAAGAGTTAGACAGGTTAAATGAAGGTAACCCTACATATATATGGTTTGCCTGCGAAAAACAAGGCTGTGACGGACAATGGCTTCAGAAAAAAATGCTATCGAATTAGCGAGGGTTCAAGATGGGCAGAATTAATAAAAAAAAGAAGATAGCTTTTATTTCATCATATATGCCACGAAAGTGTGGAATCGCCACTTTTACATCAGATATTGTTAAAAGCATAGGCTCTGCAGCGGGATCAGATTGCAAACAATCTGTAATTGCACTGAGAAATGGTGAAAAGTGTAGTTATTTTAAGCCTGTCGAATTTATGGTCAGACAGGATATCAGAAGCGATTATCTTGAAGCCTGCGATTATATTAATTCCAATGGATTTGATGCAGTTTCACTGCAGCATGAATTTGGCCTGTTTGGGGGACAAGGTGGTTCCAATATAAATTTATTGCTCAGGAGGCTGAGAGTTCCTGTATTTACAACATTGCATACCATCCTCGAAAACCCTGAACCGGAATACTTCAATTCATTAATAGATGTGTGCGACTACTCCCACAAAATCATTGTTATGAATAAACGCGGCATAGAAATGTTAACAAACATCTATGATGTATGCGAAAGGAAAATAGAGCTGATTCCTCACGGCATACCAGATATACCTTTCAATCATGTTTCAAGCTACAAGAGGAAACTTGGCCTGGGAAACAGGAAGGTCATTTTTACATTTGGCTTAATTGGGCCAAACAAAGGTATAGACATAATGTTGAAAGCCTTACCAGCGATAGTCAAAAATAATCCAAGGATTCTTTATGTGATTTTAGGTGCAACCCATCCGGGTATCGTAAAGCATCAGGGGTATGAATACAGAAATGGATTGCTCGGGTTAATAAACAGTTTAGGCTTAGAAAACAATGTATTATACCTTGACAGATTTGCAACAAACCAAGAACTTCTCCAATATCTGGCAGCAGCGGATATTTATGTTACCCCTTATCTTTACGAACAGCAATTAACCAGCGGCACACTTGCTTTTGCGGTTGGAGCTGGCAAAGCTGTAGTCTCTACTCCTTACTGGGCTGCTCAGGAACTGCTTGCAGATGGCAGAGGAATTCTGGTGCCATTCGGTAATTTGGAAAAAATGGCAGAAGAAATCATCAAGCTACTAAAAGATGAATTTCTTCTACATCAGATTCAAACCAGGGCCTATCTATATGGCAGAAAGATGACATGGCCCAAGGTTGGCAAAGCTTATTGGCAGCTATTTGAAAGAGAATTAGCTTCGCAATCAACGCCTTCGGAGCAGGGTATCCAAAATCGAAGTAACGTTCCACTATATTCTCAACAGCAGTGGAAATACCAATCGGCTTGATAATCCGAAAGTACTTTAAAAATAAAATAACAGGTGGCTGGTCAAATGAAAGTTAAAGTTAATAAAGATTTATGTCGGGGCACAGGAATTTGTGAAAGTATTTGTCCGGAAGTTTTTGCGGTCGGAAAAAATGGCACAGCAGAAGTTAAACAAGAGATTATACCCGAGAATTTGCAGGCGTCATGTTACCGGGCGGCTCAAAGCTGCCCGGCAGACGCCGTTCATATAATAGAAGAATAAACGATATTTATGGTAAAACAATGCAGAAAGGAGCAAAATCATGGTCGAGAAATTAGGAATCTACAAATGCCAGCCCTGTAACATTATCGCAGAGGCCCTGACAGATGGCGAAGGCGACATTATCTGCTGTGATAAGCCTATGGAAAAGTTGGTCGCCAAAACTGCTGACGAAGGTAAAGAAAAACATGTCCCTGTTGTGGAAAAGACAGAAGGAGGAATAAAGGTAAAGATCGGCAGCGTGCCACATCCTATGGAGGAAAAACACCATATACAGTGGATTGAAGTTATTGCGGGCGATAAAGCTTACAGGCAATTTCTAAAGCCTGGCCAAGCCCCGGAAGCGGTTTTTAATATCACCGCTGACAATATTACTGCGCGTGAGCATTGTAATATTCACGGGTTGTGGAAAAGCTGATTCTTTAAAAAATTATTTAAAAACTCCAGGAGAATAAATTATGAACATGCTTTGCTATCAATGCGAGCAGACAGCTCAGGGTACGGGCTGCACCGCTCATGGTGTCTGCGGCAAAGACCCGGAGACTGCTGCTTTACAGGACCTTTTAGTGTATGCGTTAAAAGATATTTCTCGTTATGCTCACAGGGCTCGTAAATTAGGTGTAGTAGACAGAGATATTAATGTTTTTACTGTTGAATCACTTTTTGCCACTTTGACAAATGTGAATTTCGATCCTGTCAGGCTTCAGCACTTCTTAAGACAGGCGGCCGGCATTAGAGAAAAGGCCAAAACACTTTATGAACAAGCTGCTAAGAAAAAGGGTATAAAATTAGCTAATCTCAAGTGTTCGGTATGCTGGTGGGACCAACCCTATAATATCAATTCGCTGATTGAAAAAGGTGTGGCAGTCAGTATCCAAGACCGTATTGATAAATTGGGCGATGAGGTAACAGGTCTTCAGGAACTGATTATCTACGGCCTGAAGGGTGTTGCTGCTTATGCCGACCATGCTCAGATACTGGGTAAGGAAGATGATGCCGTCTACGGCTTTATCCACCAAACGCTTGATTACCTTACAAACAGACCGACTGATATAAACAAGTTATTGGAAACGGTTCTTGAGTGCGGCAGGATAAATCTGCGGGCTATGGAGTTACTTGATGAAGCACATACACAAACTTATGGCCATCCGGAACCAACTCAAGTGATGGTAAGCCCTGTTAAGGGTAATTGTATTGTCGTTTCAGGCCATGATTTGAAGGACCTTGAAGAACTTCTGAAACAAACAGAAGACAAAAACATTAATGTATATACCCATGGTGAAATGTTACCCGCTAATGCTTATCCGGCTTTCAAAAAATATAAACATCTTGTAGGCAATTACGGCGGCGCTTGGCAGGACCAGCGAAAAGAGTTTGACCAGTTTCCCGGTGCAATCTTGATGACTACGAATTGTCTGCAAAAGCCAAAGGAAAGCTACGTAAACAGGACTTTTACTTCCGGTGTTGTTGGCTGGCCCGGCGTTAAACACACTACAAACAGGGATTTTTCTGAAGTAATAGAATCAGCAATGTTTGAGCTCGGCTTCGAGACAGATGAGCCTGAAAAATATATCACCATAGGTTTTGCAAGAAATTCAGTTTTAAGTGCAGCTGATAAGGTTGTTGACCTGGTAAAGCAGGGTAAAATAAAACATTTCTTCCTGATAGGCGGTTGCGATGGAGCAAAACCGGGCAGAAATTATTATACTGAATTTGCTCAGAAGGTGCCTGAGGATTGCGTGATTCTAACGCTTGCCTGCGGCAAGTACCGGTTTAATAAGCTTGAATTCGGCCAAATTGATGGAATTCCCCGTTTACTTGATTGCGGACAATGCAATGATGCTTACTCTGCTGTCCAGATAGCTACCGAACTGGCAAAAGCATTTGATTGCGATGTCAACGAACTGCCTCTTTCGATAATACTATCCTGGTACGAACAAAAGGCAGTGGCGATATTGCTTAGCCTCCTTTATCTGGGTATCAAAAATATAAAGCTTGGCCCGTCTCTTCCTGCTTTTGTAAGGCCGGAAGTGTTAAAGATTCTGGTTGATAAGTTTAACATCAGCCCAATCGGTGATGTGGATTCCGATTTGGCCGAGGCACTCGACAGACATTTAACAACTGGTAAAGGAAGTCAGATATGATTGAAATCTCAACGAATGAGCAAGTGGGACAATTAGCAGTTAAGTTTCCTCAAGTAAGGCAAACCTTGGAAAAACTGGGAATCGACTATTGCTGCGGCGGTAAACTTACTTTGCAAGAAGCTGTTAAAAATCTGGGGTTGCCTGCAGAAGATGTTATAAAAGATTTACAGGCAGTTGTAGAAGATAACATTGATAAGCAGCAATCCCTGGATTGGCCAAAAGAATCGTTGACTGTTTTGGCTGATTATATCGAAGAAAAACACCACAGCTTTATGAAGGAGGAATTACCTCGATTAGAGCAGTTATTGGATAAAACTTCAAATGCTCATAAAGAAAAACACGGCCAAATGCTAACAGAACTGAAGGAAACTTACGCTGCCCTGAAATCTGAAGTAGAATTGCACCTTGCAAAAGAGGAGCAAATTCTTTTCCCCTTTATTCGTCAGATAGAAAACTTCCAGCAAAACCAAAGTGACAAGCCCGAACTTCATTGCGGCAGTGTGGAAAATCCCATCGGACAAATGGAGTACGAGCACGATAATGCCGGCAAAGCTCTGGATAAGATGCGACAAATCACATTGAATTATAAACTTCCTGAAGATGCCTGCAATACGTTCAAAGCACTCTATGACGGTCTGAAAGCACTCGAAGCCGATCTTCACGAACATATTCACCTGGAGAATAATATCTTGTTTCCCAGAGCTATAGATTTGGAGAAAAATATTTAATCCGAAAAAGGAGCTAAAGAGATGATCACAGAACTGAAAAAAGGCGTTTACTGGGTAGGTATAGTGGATTGGGGAATACGCAAGTTCCATGGACACGAACTATCTACACATCGCGGGACAACTTATAACGCTTATCTGATTATCGACGAAAAGGTAGCCTTGATAGATACCGTCTGGGGGCCTTTTTCAGAGCAGCTTATCGAAAATATCAGAGAAATCATCGACCCTGAAAAAATCGACTATGTTGTGGCAAATCATGCCGAGCCTGACCATTCGGGCGGGTTGCCTATGGTTATGCGTTTTGCCAAAGATGCAACGGTGGTATTATCAAAAAGAGGGCTTGAAAGTGTCGAGGGCCATTACCATAAAAAGTGGAATTTCAAGACTGTCGGGACCAAAGACAAAATTAACCTTGGCAAAAATGAGCTTGTGTTTATCGAAGCTCCTATGTTGCATTGGCCGGACAGTATGTTTACGTATCTGACAGGTCATAATATCCTTATGCCCAATGATGCGTTCGGTCAGCACTATGCAACAGCTTTTCGGTTTAATGACCAGGTCAACGAATGCGAATTATACGAAGAAGCCTTAAAATACTATGCCAATATACTTACACCATACAGCAAACAGGTAATCAAAAAAATAGATGAAGTTTTGTCTTTGAATCTGCCTGTAGACATTATTGCTCCCAGTCATGGAGTAATATGGCGCAAAGAGCCACTGCAAATAGTAAACAAGTACAAAGAATGGGCCGAGCAAAAACCCCAGAAAAAAGCTGTGGTTCTTTATGACACCATGTGGCAGGCAACACGAAGAATGGCTGAGGCGATAAGTGATGGCCTGGCTGAAGAAAGTATTGAACATAAACTCTTTAATATGGCCGTCTCCGACAGAAATGATGTAATTGCAGAGATTTTCCAAGCCAAGGCTATTGTAATCGGCTCTCCTACTTTTAATCGAGGTCTGCTACCGACTATCACACCTATCCTCGAAGATTTGAAGGGTTTAAGGTTTCAGAATAAAATCGGTGCCGCCTTTGGGAGTTTCGGCTGGAGCGGTGAATCTGTAAAAATAATAGAAGAACATCTCGATAAATGCGGTATCCCAGTCGTAGCAGAAGGTGTGCTTGCGAAGTGGCAGCCGAAGCCAAATGACCTTGCAAACTGCAAGAATCTTGGAAGTAAGATTGGTAAAACAATTAAAGAAAGTCCTGATTAAAATTTTAATTTAGTGAAAGGAATTATCATGGCTGTTACGCCTTCCACAATGTTGCCTCTGGGCACTAAAGCACCTGATTTTAATCTGCCAGATACAGAAGGTAAATTTGTATCGCTTTCGGATTTTAAAGATTCTCCTGCTCTTCTGGTTGTCTTTATGTGCAATCACTGCCCGTTCGTAAAGCACATCATAGATAAACTTGTGAAACTTATAAAGCAATACCAGCCAAAAGGCGTTGCTGTTGTAGGGATCAATTCGAATGATGTTGAAACTTTTCCTGAGGACAGGCCTGAAATGATGGCCAAAGTAGCCAAAGAAAAGGAGTTTACATTTTCCTATCTATATGACGAAACTCAAGAGATTGCCAAGTCATATATGGCCGCCTGCACTCCCGATTTCTTCTTATTTGATAAGGACAGGAAACTTGTCTATCGAGGCCAGATGGATGACAGCAGGCCTGGTAATAATGAACTGATCAATGGGAAAGATTTACGTGCAGCTTTGGATGCTGTACTGGAAGCCAAACCAGTTGCTAAAGACCAGAAACCAAGCATGGGCTGTAACATAAAATGGAAACAGAGAAATGAGCCTAATTATGACTGATATACAAATCATTAAAATTTGAAAGATATGATGAAAAACACTTGTGCACCAATATATAATCCAACGAAATAAATGGAAACTAATAGCGAAAGGAGGTGCACAAGATGCTATACGTAGGAGTTGATGCTCACAGTA
>Ga0180432_10011669_pt1 | contig 10321 bp, 1 predicted proteins | sample SS_ome_10_FD_132414 | JGI IMG/M metagenome (GOLD analysis project Ga0180432, IMG submission 132414) | Hypersaline lake sediment archaeal communities from the Salton Sea, California, USA - SS_1_MS_2 metaG | ecosystem: Environmental > Aquatic > Non-marine Saline and Alkaline > Hypersaline >...
ACGGAACTTAAGTCCGGAATTGACTTTACCAAAAATATGTTATGACTTACACTTTTTTGGAAATTAAATCGCTTGAAAAATCGAGATGTACATGATATTTTTGTCACGAGGAGTTGGGTCATCACTTTGCGACCCCTGACCCCCGTAGAGTTTCGACAGCAGTACTGGTTATGAGCAGATGGGTATGGATGAGAAGAAACCTCAGGATGAGGTCAAGACCGGCCCTGATACATCTCAGGGACCGGCCGGGTTGCGTGACGAGAAATTTGTGCCTACGTGCAGTATTTGCGGAGAAAAGCACTGGCCGCATCATCCCTTAGTGCCTTGCGTCAACAAGAAGAAGGCCAGAGCGAAGGCCAAGGCTGATAAGAAGGCCAAAGCGAAAGCCGCAGCCAAGGCCAAAGCTGACGCGAAAGCCAAAGCAAGAGCCGAAGCTCAGGAGAAAGCCCGTGCCGAAGCCGAGGCCAAAGCTCAAAGGCGAGCCTATATTGATGCCGTTGCCAAGGCCGAAGAGAGGCTGAGGGTCGAATCCAAAGCAAGGGCCGAAGCCGAAAAGCGAGTCCGGGCCGAGGCGAAAGCTCGTGATGAGGCCGTAGCAAAGGCCAGGGCCGAGGCTGAAGCCAGGCTCAAGGCCGAAAAAGCTGTTCATGCCGAGGCGATGGCCAAATTACAGGAACGGCTCAGTGCCGAGGTTGATTTGAGAGCTGAAGCAGAGAAAAAAAACGCACTCGAATCCGAGCATCGCAACAGAGCTGAAGCTGAGGCGGAAGAAGCTCTCTCCGCTGCCAGAATCCAGGCAAAAAAAGAGGCCAAAGCGCATGCCGAAGCCTTGAGAAAGATGGAGACAAAGTTAAAAGAGCAGACCGATGAAAGAACCAGGGCTGAGGCGAGAGCAGAAAGCGAAGCGGCTGCTCGACTCGAATCCGAAGAAAAGGCTGCCCGAGAAGCCCGCGCAAAATCCGAGTTAGAGCACAAGCTTAAAGCCGAATCAGAGCAAAGAGCGAGGATCGAGGCCGAGGCAACAGAGGCTTTTTCGACAGCAGCCACGGAAGCGGAAAAAGAAGCTAAATCACACACCGAAGCTATAAAGGAATTGGAAAAGAGGCTCCGGGCGGAGGCCGAAGTCAAGTCCAAGGCGCAAAAGGAAGTCGAAACTCAGACAAAAGAGAGGATCAAGGCCGAAGGCAAAGCGGAAGCTGAAGCTGCTGCAAGGCTTCAGGCTGAGCAAAACGCCAGAGAAGAAGCCGAAGAACGGGCAAGACTCGAAGAGCGGCTCAGTGCTGAATCCAGGGAGCGCGCCAGAATCGCGGCCGAATCTGAAGAAGCTCTGGCGGCTGCCAGGGCCACGGCGAGAGAGGAAGCTGAGTCCTATTCCGCGAAATTCAAGGAGTCTCAGGATAAATTAAAGGGGCAAACCGAGGCGAGGTTGGGGCTTGAGCAGAAGCTTGCGGCTCTTGAGCAAGAGAGAGCAGACGCCGACCAGAGGGCTGAGGCCGAATCTCAGTCGGGCAAGGAGGCTCTGGACAAAGCCGAATACTATCGTAAAGCCTTGAACAAAGCCGAGAGAAGACTTGAGGCTCAAGCCAGGGAGATCGCAAAAGCTAAAACAAGGATCGAGGCCGCAGCGAGCCAAAAAGATCAGGCGGAGCAGATATCACTACAGGAGGCCGCGGAAAGGGCAAAAGTCGAGCAGAGACTCGCCGCCGAGTCCGAACAGCGTGCGAAGTTAGAGGCCGGGGTTGCCGAGGCGTCAATTAAGGCCGAAAACAAGGCCCGGAAGCAGGCTGAATCTTATTCCGCAGCGATGAAAGAGATTGAGGATAGGCTTAAGGCTGAAACTGAAGAAAGAATCAAGGCCGAAGCTCAGGCTCGGAGCCAGACGAAGGCCAGAGCGGAACTGGAGAACAAGCTAAGGGCTGAATCCGAGGCTCGGTCAGAGGCTGAGAAGCAAATTCAAGCTCTCGCTGAAGCGAGAACCAAATCCGAGGCACAAGCTGAATCCGAAGCGGCCGCTCGCCTCGAAGCTCTGGAGAAGGCCGACCGAGAAGCGGCGGAAAGAGCAAAGCTCGAACAGAGGCTCCAGGCTGAAATCGAAGAACGAGCGAGGGTAGAGGGCCAGGCTAAGCAGGATGTTTTGGCTGCTTCATCGCTGGCGCAGGAGAAACTGGACGTTGAGAGCGAGGCGCGGGCTACGGCCGAACAGCAAGCCCGGGCTCAGGAGCAGGCCAAAGCCAGGGCTGAAGAAAGAGCCGAGTCCGAGAAAGCGGCCAGAATCCAGCAGGCCCAGCGGGCTGATGCCGAATCTGAGATAAGAGCTAAGGTCGAGGAACGACTTGCTGCCCAGAAAGAAGAGTCGGAGCGTATCAAGGCCGAGGCGGAAAAGACCATTGAAGCAGCCAGAGCCGAGGCCGAGAAAGAGGAAAAGGCGCACGCTGCTGCCTTGAAGCAGGCCCGGAAAGAAATAAGTGTGCAAGCTGAGGCCAAGGCGAAAGCCGAATCACTCGCTCAGGATCGCGGGCTGACGAATGCCGAACTGGAGAAACGGCTACTGGCCGAGACCGAAGCCAAATCGGAGGCACTTCGCCAGGCTCAAACAGAAGCGGATCACAAAGCGGCACTTGAGGAACAGATACAGGTTCAGGAACGGTCGATAGCCGAGGCGCAGGAAAGAGCCGAGAATTATCGCAAAGCGGTCGCCAAGGCTGAACGAAGACTGACAACCCTTGCCGAGGACATCGCGAAAGTCAGGACAAAAGCCGAGACGGAGGCGGAATACAGGAATCAGGCCGAAATACGGGCCCGGCAAGAGGCCGAGACAAGAGCCAAAGTTGAAGAGAGACTCAGCGCGGAAATCGAAGAACGAGCGAGAGTCGAAAAGGAAGCAACCGAAGCTGTATCGGCAACCAGGCAAGAGGCAGAGGAGAAGGCAAGAGAATACACTGAGACGTTGAACCATTCGCAAGAGAAGCTAACTGAGCAAACCCAGGCAAGAATCAAGCTCGAAGAGAGGCTCAAGACGGAGACCGAAAAGCGCGCCAAGGTTGAGAAGGATGCTGCCGAGGAGCTTTTAGCCGCCCGGGCGGAGGCGAAGTCACATGCTGACGCTGCCGGGAAAATTGAGCAGGAGCTTAAAAATCAAGCTGAGCAACGATCAAAGATCGAGGCGGAAATTCAGGACCTGACCCGTGCAAAGGCTGCTCTTGAAAAAGAGTCGAATATCCGGAAAGAACTAATATCTCAGGCGCAAGAGCAAATTGACGCCCAATCGAAGGAAATAGCCAGAGTTGAAGCCAAAGCAGAAGCTGAGTCCGCAGCGCGACAGGAGGCTCAGGAGAAAGCCGCTCAGGAGGCTGAGGCAAGAGCCGGACTTCAGGAGAGACTTAAGGCCGAATCCCAGGAGCGGCGGAGGATCGAAACTGAGGCGGCAGAGGCCATATCGCAGGCCAATACAAAGGCCCGGGAGGAGGTCGAGTCATACTCACAGGCTCTAAGGCAGGCGGAAGATAAGCTTGAAGCTCAAATCAAAGCTATGCAACAGGGCGAGGCGGCAATTCAGGCGGAAGCTCAGGCGAGAATGACAGCCGAGGAGAAGGCCACATCTGAAGCTGCCGCTAAGCTCGAGGCGCGAAAGAAGGCCGCCCATGAGGCCGAAGCGAGAGCAAAGCTCGAAGAGAGACTGAGAGCAGAATCCGAAGAAAGAAAAAGGGTGCAGTCGGAAGCTGCTAAGGAACTCTCAACGGCCAAAGCAGAAGCACGGAAACAGTCTGAAGCGCACACTGAGGCCCTGACCGTTGCCCGGGAGAAGTTGAGTGTCGAATCTGAGGCCAGGGCAAAATACGAATCACTTGCCCAAGCAACGGCTAAGGCGAATGCCGATCTGGAAGAAAAACTTCGGGCGGCGAATGAAACCATATCCAGAGCCGAGCAACAGGCGCAGGTCTCGGCACAGGAAAGAGTTGCTTTCGAAAAGCAGGCATCCGCTGCGGTACAGGCGCGCGACGAGGCTCAGGAACGTGCCGGCAATCTGCGAAAAGCCGTGGCGAGTGCCGAGAAAAGACTTGAGGCCCAGGCGCAGGAGATTGTTACAGCTCGCAGCAGAATCGAAGAGCAGGGCATAGCCAGAGAGCAGGCGGAACTTAAAACGGCAGAAGAGATCGCTTTACGGGCGAAGATCGAGGAAAGACTTAGGGCTGAGGCCGAAAAGCGGGCCCGAATAGAGACCGAATCAGCAGAAGCCCTCTCGGCTGCTAAGGTCAAGCTGGAAGACCAGGCTAAATCTCATGCCGCGGCTTTGAAAGAAGCGGATGAGAAATTGGCTGCCCAGGCCAACGCAACAAGTAAAGCTGAATTTGCGCTCCAATCCGAGGTTGACGCGAAGATTGCGCTTGAAGAGAAACTTGAGGCGGCGAATGAAACCATTTCCAGAGCCGAAAAAGAGGCTCAAGCCCTGGCACAAGAAAAGACCGCATTCGAAGAGCAAGCCCGCGCTGCGGCACAGGCTCGCGACGAGGCTCAGGAACGTGTCGATAATCTGCGCAAAGCCGTGGCGAGCGCAGAGAAGAGACTCGAGGCTCAAGAACAAGAGATTGCCAAAGCTCACAGTAGAGCCGAAGAGCAGGTTAAAGCCAGAGAGCAGGCGGAACTCAAAACGGCGGAAGAGATTGCTTTACGTGCGAAGATCGAGGAAAGGCTTCGCGCCGAAGCCGAAGGGCAAGCCCGAATAGAGGCTGAATACGCAGAGGCTCTCTCGACTATTAAAGCCGAGCTTAAAGACCAGGCGAAATCTCATGCCGCGGCGCTGAAAAAAGCGGATGGGAAATTGGCTGCGCAGGCCAACGCCACAAGTAAAGCCGAATTTGCGCTCCAATCCGAGATTGACGCGAAGATTGCGCTTGAAGAGAGACTTCAGGCGGCGAATGAAGCTATTTCCAGAGCCGAGCAAGTGGCTCAGGCCCTGGGACAAGAAAAGACCGCATTCGAAGAGCAAGCCCGCGCTGCGGTGCAGGCGCGCGACGAGGCTCAGGAACATGCCGGAAATCTGCGAAAAGCCGTGGCGAGTGCAGAGAAAAGACTTGAGGCTCTATCGCAAGAGATTGCCAAAGCTCGCAATAGAGCCGAAGAGCAGCACAAAGCCAGAGAGCAGGCGGAGCTTAAAGCGGCAGACGAGATAGCTTTGAGGGCGAAGATCGAGGAAAGGCTTCGCGCCGAAGCCGAAGGGCAAGCCCGAATAAAGGCCGAATACACAGAGGCTCTCTCGGCTATCAAAGCCGAGCTTAAAGACCAGGCACAATCTCACGCCGCGGCGCTAAAGGAAGCGGATGAGAAATTGGCCGCCCGGGCCAACGCGACCCGCAAAGCCGAAGCCGCACTTAAGTCAGAGATAGACGCAAGGAATGCGATGGAGGAGAAGCTCAAGTCTGAAGCCGACGGCAGATCCGTGGCTGAGAAGAAGCTTCAATCGCAGGCCGAAGCGAGGGCGGCCGCTGAAGCAAGGGCTCAATCGGAAGCTACCGAACGACAAAAGGCTCAGGAACGCGCCGATGCCGAAGCCAAAGCCGGAGCCGTTGCGAAAGAGAGACTCAAAGCCGAAAGCGAGGCTCGTGAGAGGATCGAAAGCGAGGCCGTAGAGGCGATCTCGGCAGCCGAAGCAAAAGCAGACGACATAGCCAAAGAGCATAACGCGGCTATCAAGCAGTTAGAACAAAAACTCAGCGAGCAAATTGAGGCGAAAGCCAAGCTCGAAGAACGCCTCAAGGCGCAGGTCGAGCAACGGGCCGGAATTGAAGCCGGGGCCGCAGAATCAATTTCTAAAGCCAGAACTGAAGCAGGGAAGAAAATCGCCGAGTATGCCGAAGCGGCTAAGCAGAGCGAGCAACAGCTAAAAGCGCAAATCGAACAAACAGAACGCGCCCGTGCCGAAGCTCGAACACAAGCGCAGGCCGGGGCTAAGCTGGAAAAGAAGCTGAAGGATGAGGTCGCAGCTAAGTCCGCCGCTCAAAAGCAAACCGAGACCGAATCGCAGGCCAGAGTCAAAGCCGAGGCAATTGCGGAATCAGCAAATGCTGCCCTGGTCGAGGCGCAGAAGCAGGCCTCCCGCGAAGCCGAGGCGAGAGTTAGGCTGCAGGAGAGGTTGAAGGCCGAGTCCGATGAGCGGGCGCGGATAGAGGCCGAAGCAGCCGAAGCTCTCCGGAATTCTCAGGCCGAGGCACAAAAGCTGACCGAATCCCACATGGAGGCTTTGGCCGAGGCGGAGAAGAAACTCAATGCTGAAACGAAAGCCAGGGAAAAGGCTCAAAATGAGGCGCGGCGACAGACCGATGCAAGGGCTGCCCTTGAGCAGGAACTAAAGAACCGTATTGAGGAAATTGCGCAGATTCAGCATGAGACTCAGAGCTTAACACAGGAAAAAGCTCGCGCAGAGGCTAAAGTTGAATCAGAAGCAGCGGCGAGACTTCAAGCCCGGCAGCAGGCCGACGATGAAGCGCGTGCCCGAGCCAAAGTGGAAGAAAGGCTTATCGTCGAAAGAGATGAACGAGCCAAAAACGAGGCTGACGCTGAGAAGGCTATTTCAGCGGCAAAAGCAGAGCTGCGGCAGCGAGAGAAATCCCATGCCGCAACCTTACAGCGGCTTCAGGAACAGTTGCAGGCTCAAACTGAAGCTGTGGCGAAAGCCGACTCGGTTGCGCAGTCCCGTTCTGAGACTAATGCAGAGTTGCAGAAAAAGCTCAAGGCCGAGAGTGCAGCCAGGTCCAAAGTCGAACAACAACTTCAGGCCATAATGCAGGAAAAGATCGCGGCTGATGAACGAGCCGGAACCGAAGCACAAGCAGCCACCGAGGCGACAGAGCGTGCCGAGTATTTCCGCAAAGCAGCAGCAAAGGCCGAACGAAGGCTTGAGGCCCAGGCTCAGGAAATTGCCAAATTTAGATCCAGAGTCGAGGCGGAGAAGGACTCAAGAGAGCAGACCGAGTCCAGAATCCTTGAAGAGACAGCGGCAAGAGTTAGGGCCGAGGCCGAACTTAGGGCCGAACGAAAGGAACTCGCCAGAATCGAGATAGAATCCGCCGAGGCGATTCGGGCCGTTAAGGCGCAAATCGACGAGAAGGTTGCCTCGTATGCCGCCGCGGCGAAAGAAGCTAAGGACCGTCTGGAAGCCGAAGTTGCAGCGAGGTCCAAAACAGAGCAACGGGCACAGGCTCTGCAGAACGCCAGCTCCAAAGCGGAAACCCAGGCTCAAACCGAGGCTGCCGCCCGGCTTGAGGCCCAGAAAAGAGCGGACGACGAAGCTGCGGCAAGAGCCAAACTCGAAGAGCGGCTCAGAGCCGAAACCAAAGAGAGAGAGAAGATCGAGGCTGCATCAGCGGCGGCGCTTTCAGCCGCAAGAGCGGAAGCGGATAAGAAAGCGAAGTCACATGCTGAGTCCATAAGGCAATTAGAAAAGAAGCTGGCCGGACAGAGCGAAGCTGCGACAAGTGCCGAAGCGAAGTTTCAGGCTCAGGCCGAGATCAAGGCCGAGTTGGAAGAAAGGCTGCGGGCTGAGATCGAAACCAGAGCCGAACTGGAAAAACAGCTTCAAGCTCAAGGTGCCGCAAGAACGCAAGCTGCGGCTAAGGCCGAATCCGAAGCTGCGCGGCGGCTCGATGCGCAGAAAATCGCCGAAAAGGAAGCCGGCGCTCGGACCGAACTCGAAAAGCAGCTCAAAGCCGAGAGAGAGCAGCGGTCTCGATTGGAGGCCGGTACCGCTGAGGCGATCGAAGCCGCCGGAGCTGACTCCGAGGAAAAGATCAAGTCTCTTGCTGCGACTGTAGCCGATTTGGAGAAGAAGTTGCGGGTCGAGAGCAAAACCAGTGCAGAGATTCAAAAACAGGCCCAGAGCCTTATCCAGGCGAAGAATGATTTGGAGAAGAAACTCGAAACCGAGATCAAAGCGAGGTCTAATGCCGAAAGGCAAGGGCACCAGAAGGCTCAAAAAGTAGCCGAGGCTAATGCCAAAATCGATGCTGAAACCGCGGCCAGAATCAAAGCTCAGGAGCGAGCCGAGCAGGAGGCCGATGCAAGAATCAGACTCGAAGAGCGCCTCCACGTCGAACTCGATCAGCGCAAAAAGGCGGAGGCTTCCGCCGCCGAGTCCATCTCAGCCGCACGTCAAAGCGCCAAAAAGAAGGCAGATTCGACCGCTGCGGCTATGGCGGAAATGAAGGCAAAGCTAAAATCAGAAGTCGAAGCCAAGTCCGAGGCTCAGCGGCAGGCACAGGCTCAGGCCGAGAAAAACGCGGCCCTGCAGGCGAGAATCGACGCCGAAGCAGCGGCACGGCTTGAAGCCCGGGAGGAATTCAGGGCCGAGACTGAAGCAAGGGTTAGGCTCGAGGAGAAACTGCGTGCCGAATCGGAGCAGCGAGATGCAGTTCAGGCCGCTGCGGACAAGCGCATAGCAACGGCTGCGGCGGAAGCTGAGAGGAAAATCGAGCTGCTTGCCGAAGCTGTCAAAGAAGCCGAAGAGAAGCTCAAGACCGAAAGCGAAGCTCTATCCAAGGCTCGGCAGGAAGTTCGAGCGCAGGCACAGCAGAGGGCCCAGGCCGAGGCAATGGCCGAGGCGGAAGCGAACACCCGCCGTGAAGCGCAAGAAAGGGTCGCGGCCGAGGCCAAAGCAAGAGCCGAAGCCGATGAGAGGCTTCGAGCCGAAATCGAAAAACGTGCTGCAATCGAGGCAGGAGCCGATAAAACCGTCTCGGCCGCCCGGGCGGAAGCGGAGAAGAACAACCAGGCATTTGCCGCGAGACTAAAGGAGTACGAAGCAAAGTTGCGGGCCGAAACTGATGCCAGAACCAAAGCTGAGCGGGAGATGCAGAGTCAGGCTCAACAACGCGCCAGGGCCGAAGCTCAGGCAAAAGCCGAGACAGAATCACGGCTCAGAGCGCAGAAAAGGGCGGCTGAAGAAGCAAAGGCCAGGGAAAATCTCGAAGAGAAACTTCGTGCCGAGACCGAAGAACGAGTCAAACTTCAAGCTGCTCGGGATAACGAGGTCGCCGACGTTGCTGCCGCGGTCGGCGTCTGCGATTGTTGCCGCAGAGAGAACGTTGGAGTGAGCGATCTGGTGAGGATCGACTCGGGTCAACTGTTTTGCACCGACTGCCTGGAGGAGCTGCGACGCTAAGATTTGCCGCAGGATCTGCTCATATCTCTCCATTTCACGTAAGCGGCTGGTTTGGTATACTCTTTATTGTTGGTTTGTTCTCTTCAATCCAGTGGTTACGAGACATCTATCACGGGAACGTTGACAGCCGATAGACTTTGTTTGTGCCGTGTTGTTATTCCTCGTGCGAATTACCTGGAGACTGTTTGCCTTATGTACCGATCCAACAGGCGGTTGAGCTGTTCGTCGGATGGATGTTCGGCTATCGCCGCCTTTAGAGCCGACCTGATCCTGGTGTCATTTTCTCCATGCATCAGGGCAATGATATAGTTGTAGTGAACCTGGGGCCGATTGTCACCCAGCGTGATTGCTTTGGCAAGATTCTCAGCGGCTTCAGCGTGGTTTTCGGTCTTCATCTGCAGATCCGCCAAAGCTACGAGGCCTTCGACGGATTTCGGATTCTTTTCAACAGCAGCTTTGTAGTGAACCTGGGCCTCAGCAAGACGGCCGATCTCGGCGATGACGTGGCCGAGGTATAAGTCAGCCTTGAAGTCGGCCGAGCTTGTCCGTTGCATACCAACAAAAGCGTCCTCGGCCGAAGTGAAATCTCGGGCCTGGAAATAGGCCAGACCCAGGCGATAATAATCCTCTGAGGACGGATCTCCCAGAAGCATGACGAGGCGGGCATAGCACCCGGCCGCTTCCTGCGGCATCTGTTCAGCCAGGTACAAATCGGCTAAAAGGCGGTCGATCTCCTCGCTTGCTCCGACATCGACGCGCCGTGCAAATTCGAGCATGTCAATCGCTTCTTGTTTCTGCCCCTGAACCGTAAGCGATTTTGCCAGAGCGATGCGATAGGCCGTCCGTTGGGGTGCGATCTTGAGCAGTTCTCGATAGACACTAATGATGCCCGCCCAGTTGCCCTGCTGATTGAATACGTATGCAAGCAGTTCGAGCGTGGCGGAATCAGCCGGCTCCTGTCGCAATTGACCTCGCAGGACCGACTCGGCCTGAATCCACTGTTCGAGTTCTATCATGCAGCGCGCGATCCAGATATTGTCCTGACTGTCAATCGGAGCGAGTGTAGAAGCCTTTAGGAAGGCATCAATCGCCCGCTTGTACCGACGTCCCTCGAAGCGGGCCCGTCCAAGAGATCGCCATATCTCGGCCGTGACGGCCTCTTGTTTG
>Ga0180432_10011670_pt1 | contig 10321 bp, 10 predicted proteins | sample SS_ome_10_FD_132414 | JGI IMG/M metagenome (GOLD analysis project Ga0180432, IMG submission 132414) | Hypersaline lake sediment archaeal communities from the Salton Sea, California, USA - SS_1_MS_2 metaG | ecosystem: Environmental > Aquatic > Non-marine Saline and Alkaline > Hypersaline >...
GAAAACATTATAGTATCTTTTTCACTAACATTTTTTCAATCAATTAACTTTCAATCACTCATTACATATATAGTGAAAACATTATAGTATCTTTTTCATTGTTAAAATGCTATTATTTTTTGCCCTATTCCAGCCCAGATTTTGCCCGTTCAGTACGCACAAGGTCAGGTCCCAAAAATAAAGATATTTGGCGTCCTCCTCTTTTATTCGATTCCACCTCAGTAAAGTTCTTTCCTCGGTCCTAAAATCGCCCCCTCGGTCTTGAAATCATCTTCACAGGTCTTGAAATCGCCCCCTCGGTCCTAAAATTCTTTCCTCGGTCCTAAAATCGCCCCCTCGGTCTTGAAATCATCTTCACAGGTCCTAGGAAGCTCATGTCGGAGCCATTTTCTGACGGGTCCTAAAAAGGTCATAGCTCAGAAGTCCTGTCCCAGCGTGGCTTCCGGACCGGTCGTGGCTCAGAAAATGGATCTTGTCCAGATATTCTGCTGCGATATCTTTTGGCGCCTCCGTGTTCGGATCAATACTTTGGTAAGGTATGAGGGGGAGTATTTTCGGACCGGGGGGAAAGGGTAAAATAGGGAAAGAAAGGGAAAAAAAGGAAAAAATTGCGAAAAGAAACAGCGAGAAGAGAGGGGCTTTAGGACCTGTGAGGAAAATAAAAAATAGTCGGAAAAAACCCCGAGAAAGACTTAATGGGCTTTAGGACCTGTGAGGAAAATAAAAAAATAGTCGGAAAAAACCCCGAGAAAGAACTTAATAGGAGGGGTAAGACCGAGAGCTTCTAGGGAATCAGCTTCAGAGTAGTAGTATCAGAGCTTCATAGAGCTTATTGGGCATGGTTCAGACCGTGAGCTTCCGAGGGTAAACTGAAAGGTCCTATGTATTGGTATAAGAGCTCTTAGAGGGCTATTATGGGTTGTATTTAATTGTTGAAAAGGTATAATGTGTGTGTATGGTTTCAGACCGTGAGCTTCTAGGGAATGGTTCATAGAGCTTGTCCTATGTATTGGTTATGAGCTTCATATTTTAGTGGGTCAGGGGTATTGGGTCGTAGGTATTAGTGTATGAGCTTCTTAGGTATTGGTATTGATTATCTTTTAATATAATTATAAGAGTTATGAAGAAATTAACTGAGGATCTTAAGGGGCGGCATTTCAAGTTAAGATCGGGTGATCAGGTGTATGAGGCCACGGGCAGGGTAAGGGAGCGTGGTGGTCACACATTTTATGAGATTATTCGTAAATACACTATATATGGTAAGCCGGTGAGCGATTACCTATTAATGGATGAGTTAGACGAAACTGGGGAACCCTTAACGCCTTTACCTTCCATGCCCTCCCTATTGACAAATGCGACTGAAAAGAGGGATGGAAATTTAACAGGCAAGCACTATACTGTTGAGGCTTCTTCTTCGGATTGGGTGGGTACTGGTTTTTACAAGGATACTAAAATTGGTCGATATATTCAGGTGGTAGATGAACAGAATCATAAGGCATATCTTCCTGAGGATATGTTGGATATAAAAAAGTCTGAAAGGAAAGCTATGTTACGCATAAGATTAACAGATATAATAAAGACGGCGGCCCTTGATGCTCATGCAGCAGTATTAATGGCTCATACGAAGCCTAGTTCTATTCCGACATTATTGGATGCAGCTGGTAAGATTCGTGGTTATCAGTCGGACCTGACACCAGAGAATGTGGATCATGTTTTAGATCTTACAGGTCTTAAGTTACGTTCATCGAGTCCTATGGCTTTGGAGAATCTTCACCGTAATTTAATGAAGGTTCGTATTGCGGGTATTACTGAGCGTTTGGATACTCTTTCGGCTAAATTAGCTTCATTAAATTACCCGGTCCTATCGGATGCTCTTGATAATGTATCGGATACTCTTGAGGGTATTGTATCGGAGGATAAGAGTATAGGTGTTCAGGATATATTGAAGAGTCCTTTGGCTGAGGCTTATGGGATAACTTTAAAGGATCTTAATGATGCTAAGGAGTTATTAAAGAGCAGGACAGCGACTAATGAAAAATATTTGGAAGATATACCTGATAAGAAGATTGCAGTGGCGTTACTTTTGGCTTTAACTTTGGCTACGGGTGTTGGGCATTTTCATAAGGATACTGTAGTAAAGATGAAGCCTGGGGATAAGCGTGTGAAGGAGTATATAGATAAGAGTAAGAAGATGGATCCTATTCAGTCCGTGAAGAATTTTTTTAGTAAGTTGGTACAGGATGAGAAGAAGGTTCGGACCGAGGGTATTACTCCTAATATGGACAAAGCGATAGTAGATGTTGCTAAAAAGTTAAACGTCAAAAATCCTGAGTGGTTAAAGAAGGTAATTCTTTTTGAATCTCGTGGTAATCCTGGAATTAAGAATCCTAATTCAAGTGCTCGAGGTCTTATACAGTTTATGAATTCGAGTGCACGTGAGATGGGTTATAAGGATTCGGAGGATTTAATAAAAAAGCATCCTACGGATGTTGGTCAGCTTGCGGGTCCGGTGTATGATTATTTAAAGAGGTATGCACCTTTTCCGACCGAGCAGTCTTTATACATGGCTGTATTTTATCCTAAGTATCGTTATGAGAATCCTGACAGGGTTTTTCCACGACGAGTTCGTAAGGCCAATCCTGGTATTCGGAAGATTCAGGATTATGTTGATTTAGTTAATAGGGTAAAATGATTTGTGGATGAGCTAGGACCTTCTCAGAGAGATCTACATGACCTGAATAATATTATGTGTGGTCTTTTGGGTTATATTGAGTTGAGTGAAAAATTAGAGCCTGAATTTCGTCAGAAAATAATGCTTCTTATAAATAGAGCTGCGGAGATTTTGAGTCGATTATCTCGAGAGTGTCGTAAGAGGGATATTCCATGAAATATGATTCTTTAAATTTTATTCCCCCTGTGTCCGTGGCTAATGCTGCTTCTTTGGGTTTGGATTACAGAAACAGAGCTGGTGGGCGGGGCGGTTTAACTCCATCACAGGCATCAAAAGAGGGTATAGGATCGGGTGTTCAGCGGGCTATAAATCTAAAAAACAGGTCTAAGTTATCTCCTAGGACTATAAGAAGAATGAAAGCTTTTTTTAGTCGTCATCGGAAGAATAAATCTATTGATCCAAAATACAGGGATACTCCTTGGAAGGATCGTGGGTACGTTGCCTGGTTACTTTGGGGTGGAGATCCTGGCAAAGTATGGGCTGAGAAATTAGTTGATAAGATGGATATGATTGATGGATCTAAAAGGTCAGGGTCAGTTATTCATCCTTTGGCTAATATTCTGCGATCTGTTTCTTATGCTTATAGGAAATGCCAAGAGGGTGATAATGGTGATCACCGAGTACTCGAGTAAGATTGCAACTGAAAGAGACAATGTAGTGTTTGGTTAGGTACGTTCGATTCGTACCCATTACAATTCATCCTCTTGGCACATCTTATAATTATCTTTTAATTTAAAAGCCCTTATTTCTATTTCATCCATATTAGGAGAAGGTCAATGTTACAGGTCCGTTCTTTTTTAATTCGAAAGTTAGCGGCTTTATTAACCGCAGATGCTAAGCGTAATTTGGAATCCTACCTAAAGACCTATATACGGCCTGAGTTTCTTGAAAAGGTAAAAATCGACTCTATTTTAGGTCCAATGGTTTTAAAGATTGAGGCTTTATTAGGTCGTCCTGTTGATGATGAGATTTTTAAGGAAGAGTTAGTAGATAATTTTTTTAAACCCGACCAGCATGGGTCAGTTGGGGGTGATCGGGTTTTAGGTCTTTTGATGAGTCATGCTGAGGACAAGGGTTTATCTGAGGAAGAGGCGAGGATTGTAGTTAATCGGGGGGTATTGACGCCTGAATTGCGTGAGAAGATCAAGGATTTGCAGGATGAAATCGGTAAGATTCTTTATAGTTATCTTCGTACAACCTTTCAAAATTTTACTCAGGAGTATTATAGGGCCCATATGAAAGAAGATCCCCAGGATGTCTTAAGGGGTAAGGGTAAGGGCGTAATTGAAGATGAGGAAGAGATAGCCGGAAAAGGCAGGGCTCCTTTAGATGATGAGGAAGAGACTGAGGGTGAGGCTAGTGTGCTAGATGAGAAGGTCTTGGAGGACGAGCTTAAAGATCAGTATTCTTGGGAGAAGACACTTATTAAGGATACTATTGATTATATAAATCATTTTACTCCTAAAAAGGAGAAGCGTCCTTTATACTTAAAGATTTTAAAGGATTTTTATTTACCCAAAGCTCTAAAGACTCCCGCCCAGATAGCTTCCGAGTTTGGTATTCCTGAAACTAAAGCAAAACAGATTGTAGATTATTTTATCAAGGGTAAGAGTAGTGATATGTCCGTTTCAGATTTTGCTGAAAAGTTAAAGGTACCTCTTTCCGATATGCGCATAATGGAGGATCATTTTACTACAAAGGATCCCGTAAAGAAGACGATTGATCAAATTGCTAAGGAAACAGGTATTCCTGGCGCCACGGTTCATCGGGCCGAGAAGGAATTAATGGGTTTATTGAAAGATTTTTATAAATCACGTAGGGATGTCATGCGTCACGTGGGTCCTGGTCAAAAGGATGAAGAAATAGAAATACCTGATTATAGGTCTTATTTAAAGGGTAAGGAAGAGGAGCAGAAAGATTTATATACATGGTTGGAAGACACTTTTAAAGATAGCGGTAAGGGTTCTAAAGGGGCGAGTGAGCTTACTTTAGCTGCCTTAAAATTATTTGCTCAGGGATTGACTACTAGTGAAATTGTCGAGAAATTATCAGCTACTAATAGTAATATAAAAAAGATAAAAACTGTTTATTTTAATCCAGGTTATGAGTCCTGGTACTTGGATAAAGAAAAAGAGAAACAAATACGAAAGGCCTATACTATGTTCCCCCGAAAAGCTCAAGAGACTATAGATTATGATTCTTTACATGAAGGTGCTATCATTAAGCGTACACCTGAAGAGATTGCAGCTGAGAAGGCCGAACCTAAGAAGGATACTTTAGAGCCTAAAAAAAGGGACCCGGCTTCTTCACCTGAGGGTAGTGGGTTAAGTTCTACTATACATAAAAATAGAATTGATCAGGCCTTTGACAAGAATCGTATAAATGTTGTTGTAAAATTTTCTTCCGATTTTGATTATGCTCAATTATCCAATAAGCTTAAAAAGCCTGATAAGGATATTACTCGGGAAGAAAAAGATGGAGCAAATTTTAAATGGGTCAGTTATAGGGCTTCTATTGAGGAAGATTTCGGGAAGCATTCCATTTATTATAATTTTGAGCAGAAACTGACTGATGATGGTAAATTAGAGGGTCCTAAAAAGGAGATCCTTTGGATAGACGGTAAATTGGCTCCTAAGAATGATGAATTGCTTGAGCAGATTCATGCTTATATGGCAAAGAATGTCCTTTCAGAGGGTCCCGTCTCACATGGTCATTTCCCCATTAAATATGTAAATGTTAAGGGTGGTAAGTCTTATAATGGTGTCACAAACTTTTTAAGATTTTTTCATGACCTATTTATTTCTGACCCTATTCATGAGAAGAGAATTCAGGAGAAGGAAAGATTTTTAGAGAAGAAATTAAAGGGTCCTTTTAAGAATACTGAGATAGCGGATATTAATAAGCGTATTTTTCAGCTTGAACGTGATATTCGGTCCGAGAGGGATCCAATTGCTAAGGAGAGGCTTCGTGCATTGATAAAGGATTTACAGCGTATTTTGAAAGATACTGCAATGGGTTTATCCGAAGAAGAGCAGGAAGATCTAAGAGAATTGGCAGAGATGAAAAAGCAGGAGGCCCAGCTCCTCCATACACGTATTCTTGAGGAGAAGGAAACAAAGAAATCTTTTTCTATTATTTACTCGGCGACTTTTCCGGATGTATCCGAGCAAGGTAGTAAGGATCTTATTGATATCTTTAGAAAATATGGATTAATGAATAATCCTAATCCTTTGAGTTGGCTAGAATCTAAAGATGTTATAGTTTTAGCACGTACTTTAAGGGCTTTTATTCTTAGTGCTATGAAGAAGGAAATTGCTTTAAAGAAAAAGGGTAAAAAACCTGCAGAAGTTTCAATGTCAAAAGAGGATTGGTTGGAAGATCTCAAGCGTCCTTATATTGATGATTTAAAAAAGGCCGAGAAAGTTTTCCCTACTTTTATTCGTGAATTGAAGCCTCGTAAGGAAGCTTATAAGGAAAAATTCCCGGCTGATTATAAGGCCCTAGAGGGCCGTAGAGATGTCTCATGGATCGAGAATGACTATAAGGTTGACGAGGTTATTAATCGAATTGAGAAGGAGTTTACGCAGGAAATAGAGGTTGAGGATAAAAAGCCGCAACCAGGTGTTAAAATGATTGAGCGTGGTAAGTTTGAGTCATTAAAGGGATTTCTACAACAATTACAGAATGGTTTTGCAAAATTTGGTGAACATTTTAGGAGACAAAAGCTTGAGCCCAGTTTTGGTGAGGCAGCTAGTGAGCGCGTACAAAATTTAAGAAAGAGTCAGCAGGAGCAGATTGAGCTAATCAAAAATATTAAAGCAGATATTTCAATGATGGAGGGGTCCGAGGATAAGGTAAATTTAACTCCGGAGGATGAAAAGCTCATTAAAGAAAAAGAAGCTTTGATAAAAAAGGCTACAAAAGAGATTAATGATCTAATGGCCACGACAAAGTTTCTTGAAGATATTCCTGCAATAAATAGTGCTAAGACCCTTTTGGGTTATATCAAGTATTTTTCATCTCTTTTTACCGATTTAAAGAGTGTCCTTTGGTATCGAGATAAATACATTTTAGCGGACTATGATGATCCTACTGATATTTCTATAGAAGATATGGAAAGATTTGCGGATAAAGCGGAAAAGAAGCCTCTAGGTAAGGATCAATTAATATCTCTGCAGGAGAAGATTGCAGATACAGCTGATCGCATATCCCAATTACCCATTTCGGCCAAAAATGAGATCGGTGCTAGTTTAACTAATTTAAGAACTATGTTGAATACTTTTGTAGAGAATGCTCTTAAACTAAGGGACACCTATTTAGCAGAATACAATCAAGCGCATAAAACTGCTGAGAAAAAGGAACCTAAGAAAGAGGATTCAAAGAGTAAGGAAGAGTATGATAAAAAATATACTGAGTATGTTATTCCGGGTGACATGCTTCATCAGGCTCAGGCTATTTTAAATAAGTTACATAATCCTCCTAAAGAATTAAAAAAGTTGAAGGATTTTGCTCCCGTAGCTCAAAAGGAGTTTGATACCTTAGTACCTAATTTAGTTGCTCTTCATAAAGAGGGCTTTACTCCGGATGATGTGGAACATTTAGTATCCAAGGAAAATGGTAAGATAACTAAGTCAGAGGCTGCAGTACAATTAAAGAAGCATATCGATGCCCTAATTGCCGCAGCTATAGAAACATTTGTTGAAAACTGGGGGGATATAGCTCAGTATGGGCCAAAATCGGAAAAGAAAGAAAGAACTCCCTTAGGTAATCAGCCGGCCTCTGATTATGAGATTATGAATGCCTTTGTTAAGGATCATCTACCTGATTTATATGATCAGGCCTTACCCGAGTCTAAGGCCCCCAGTTCATTACCTGGTGATCCTCCTAAGATGTCCTTAGAAAAATTTAATGATTGGAAGAAATTAAGGGATCGGGTAGAAAAAACCTGGAAGGTACATAAAAACCCAACTCCGGAAGAGATGCGCCATCTATGGTACATGGAAGCGGAGGATATGGGTATGGGTGGCGGTGCCGGTAAGGCCGGTAAGGCTCGTAAAAAGGTTATTAAGCCGAACCCTCCCTCACAGGTCTGGGAGAAGATGAAGAATAATGTTGCAAAAATGGTTAACAATACTCCTGCAGAAGAGATTATTTGGGATATATTAATGCCTCAACTTATTCAGGTTAAAAAGAATCTTAAAAATCTCAAAGAGGGTGAATATATTTCTCCGGATGATGTTGTGGATACTCTTGTTTATCTATTGAAGCAGTTTCATATTGCTCTAATAAATCTCAAGATAGGTCCTTCATCCTTTATTCAGATGCCTCCAGCAGGTGCTCCCAGATACATAGGTACTCCAGATATTCCTATCAATAACTATGATGAGGCTGTAAAGGTCTTTGATAAGTATGAAAGTATCTATAAGTACCTTAATAGATACCTGGCTCCCCATAAGATCTTTAATATGCCTATGAGTTTAAAGGGCATAAAGAAGCTCGATAAATTTTTACCTAATGGGTTAATTGAGTGGCTTGATTATTTTCAACGTAATGAAGGAAACTCTTTAAATGTCCCGGCTGAGGGTGTTACTCCGGAAAAGGGTGATAAGTATGTTCCTTTGAAGCACATCCCAGGTCCTGCTGAAAAGAAAATGAAAGAACATTCGGAGAAGTTACGGAAGGATCCTAAGTTAGTGCCTCCCATGACCGGAAAGCCTAATGTGGATTACGGTAATTATACTGATAAATTAGAGGGAAAGACTGCGGAAGATTCTGTTGATTATTTGTCTCGTAGTGTTGCTGCTCGATTTATCGGAAGAGACTTACCTGATGAGGATTCTCTTCTTTCCTGAAATTATTCGTTTTCCTTTAATTTTTTTTCAAATAGGTCTTTGTTCTTAGAGAATTCCCAGGTCATAGTGATGAAGAGTGGTAGTTCTTCATCTTTTAAATAGTTTAAGATATTTAATTCTATTTTTTCTCTTTCATCTTCGTACCCATCTCCGTACCCATCCCCAGACCCGGTCCCATACCCTGCCCCATACCCTGTCCCATTTTCGTACCCGGCCCCATTTCCATCTCCATACCCAAATCCGGCATTAAACCCGTGCCCAGACCCAGACCCGTATCCAGACCCGGTCCCTTTAGAATTCATATAGTCCCCTTTAATCTTCTTTCGAATAGGTCTTTGTTCTTAGAGAATTCCCATGAGATATTAATAAAGAGTGGTAATTCGGAGTCTTTTAGATATTTTAAGATATTTAATTCTATTTTTTCTCTTTCATCTAGAGTTCCGTGTCCAGACCCAGACCCGTCCCCGTACCCGGTCCCAGACCCGTCCCCGTACCCATACCCATACCCTAACCAGCCTCCGTATCCGTCCCCGGTCCCGTCATTCATAAGATCCCTTTAATCTCTTTTCAAAGAGGTCTTTGTTCTTAGGGAATTCCCAGGTCATAGTGATGAAGAGTGGTAGTTCTGAGTCTTTAAGATAGTTTAAAATATTTAATTCTATTTTTTCTCTTTCCTTTACATCTCCTTTTCCATACCCGTGCCCATTCCCGGTCCCGTGCCCATACCCGTTCCCAGATCCATACCCGTTCCCAGATCCATACCCTTTCCCAGACCCGTCCCCTCTTCCAGACCCGGAACCCTCTATAGGGCTGAGATCTTGTCTGACACCTCTAATCAATTTAACTCCATTTTTCATAATCTTTTTCATAGAGGTTTTTAATACGTTTCTCGTGTGCTTTGAGCTTTTTTTCTGATGCCCAATAAATACCGTATTTAAATATTTTTTTGGAGTTATCTATGGGAGGATTCGTTTTTGGCTTTTCTATAAGTACTATTTTTTCCGGGGGTAATTCTTTGGTAAATAATAGTGTAACTATCTGCTTTCGTGTCTTATCATAAACACATCGGTATATTTTTCCCTCATAAGTAATATCCCAAACGACGGCCCTATTAGAGGTCTTTCCTACGTATTTTGCATTGGTGGAGTTTTGGATACATTTACAGAATAATTCATTGGTTCTTTTTGAAAAGTTAATACGGCCTCTTTCCATGAATCTCTTTGAGGCGTGTATTTGTTCAGATTTTTTCTTTTTAAGGGACATGGCATCTATTAAAGCCCTTTTCTGTTTTCATTTTAGTTTTTATTTAGTCCAGATAAAAACTAATTTGGACAAAGTAGTTATAGCGATACCAATCAAAATCAGAATAATAATTATTGCTTCTATAAATTCATGGACGTTAATTTTAATTCTATTACAGGCGTATACAAATAAAACTAACAGAATTGTTACTATTAAACCTGTGTCTCCTATTTTATTAATTAATTCAAGATCCATATATTTCCCCTTTTAATTTATTAAAATACCCTATCAGCCTCGCCATCCCAGAATTCTTCCATATTAAAAATTTTTCTCAGTTTAAATACAGCAGTTTCTTTCTCTAGCTGACTCTGAGAATATCTAATAATCTTTTGAGCAAAATGTTGAAAGAGGTGCGGTTTGTCAGCATACTTTTTTGACTCTTCCAATATTATTTGAACCTTATCCATAATTCCTTCCATTGATTTCTGAGTTATAA
>Ga0180432_10011671_pt1 | contig 10320 bp, 6 predicted proteins | sample SS_ome_10_FD_132414 | JGI IMG/M metagenome (GOLD analysis project Ga0180432, IMG submission 132414) | Hypersaline lake sediment archaeal communities from the Salton Sea, California, USA - SS_1_MS_2 metaG | ecosystem: Environmental > Aquatic > Non-marine Saline and Alkaline > Hypersaline >...
GGTGGGCGTTCCCAAGACGATTGACAACGACCTGTGTTTCACGGAACGCACCTTCGGTTTCCAGACGGCGGTCAGCATGAGCCAGACGCCCCTCACCTGTGCGCACATGGAGGCCAAGGGCGCGCAGAACGGGATCGGGCTGGTCAAGCTCATGGGCCGCGAGTCCGGGTTCGTGGCGGCGTATGCGACGCTGGCCTCGAGCGACGTGAACCTGGTGCTGGTTCCCGAGGTCCCGTTCGCGATCGAGAGGGTCCTGGCGTTCCTGGAGGACCGCCTGTCCCGCAAGGCGCACGCCGTGATTGTGGCGGCGGAGGGCGCGGGTCAGGATTTCGTGGAATCGAGCGGCACGGACGCCTCCGGCAACCCGAAGCTGGGCGACATCGGCGCCTTCTTGAAGCAGGTCCTGACCCGGCATTTCGATTCGGCCGGGATCCCCATGTCGGTCAAGTATATGGATCCCTCCTACACCATCCGCAGCGCGCCGGCGACGGCGGCGGACTCGGTGTTCTGTTTCCAGCTTGCCGAAAACGCCGTGCACGCGGCGATGGCGGGCAAGACGGCGACGGTCGTGAGCCTTTGGAACGGCCACTTTGTGCACGTTCCGATGCACAAGACCGTGGAATCGCGGAAACGGATCGATCCGCGCGGATCGCTCTGGCAGAGCGTTCTGGAGAACACGGGCCAGCCCGGGGATCTGGTTTGAGTTCGGAGCAAGTGAAGTGCGTTAGGACGATGGAGAGACAAGCCAATCGGGACGTCCGGCAACGGGGATACAGCCGCAGATGGCCGCAGATACACGCGGATTGGGGCGCTTGCATCGGCGTGCATCTGCGTGAATCTGCGGTTCGTTCCTACACCCGCGTCAGCGGGGCTTTGCCGATCCCGTAGACGTTGAAGCCGAGCTCGAAGAGCGGGCGGGGGTCGAGCAGGTTGCGCCCGTCGAAAACGAACGCGGGTTTCATCATGGACGCGTAGATCCGCGCATAGTCAAGGTCCGCGTACGCGGGCCAGTCCGTGAGCAGGGCCACCGCGTGCGCGCCGCGGGCCGCCTCGTAGGGATCGTGCACGAAGCCGACCCGGGCCGTGAGATCGGCCAGGTCGTTTTGCGCGTTCTCGAGCGCTTTGGGATCGGTGATGACCACGTGCGCGTGCTCGGCGACCAGGTGCCGGCAGACACGGATCGCGGCGCTTTCCCGCGTGTCCCCTGTCTGGGCCTTGAACGCGAATCCGAACACGGCGATCCGTTTGCCCGCCAGCGTGTTGAACATGCTGGAAACCATGTTGGCCACGAAACGGTCCTGCTGGTACTCGTTGATCCGGACGACCTGCCGCCAGTATTCCGCCGCCTCCGGCAACCCGTAGGTCTCGCAGAGGTACACCAGGTTCAGGATGTCCTTCTTGAAACAGGACCCCCCGAAGCCGACACTGGCGTTCAGGAAGCGGGGCCCGATCCGGCCGTCCATCCCGACGGCTCTCGCCACTTCTCCGATGTCGGCCTCGGTGGCTTCGCAGAGGGCCGACAGGCTGTTGACCGAGCTTACGCGCTGGGCCAGGAACGCGTTGGCCGCGAGCTTCGAGAGTTCGCTCGACCAGACGCTGGCGGTGAGGATTCGTTCGCGCGGGACCCAGTGCTCGTAGAGACGGACCAGTTCCGCCGCGGCGCGACGGCCGCTTTCCGTGTCGGCGCCGCCGATCAGGACGCGGTCGGGCTGTTCGAGATCCCGGACCGCGGTCCCTTCGGACAGGAATTCGGGATTGGAAAGCACCTCGAAATGGACGGGGCTGTCCCCCGAATGCAGTATCCGCGCCAGTGCGGCTGCGGTCCGAACGGGCAGGGTGCTCTTCTCGACGACGATCTTGTCGGACTTTGCGTTGGCCAGAATCTGCCGCGCGGTCTTTTCCCAGTACTGCAGGTCCGCCGCCATGCCGGCGCCCTGTCCGAACGTCTTCGTGGGCGTGTTCACGCTCACGAAGATCAGGTCGGCATCCTCGATATGGGCGTCCGGGTCGGCCGAGAAGAACAGGTTCCGGCCGCGGCAGGCCTTCACGATCTCGTCCAGGCCGGGCTCGTAGATCGGCAGATCTTCGGACTCCCAGGCCCGGATCCGCTCGGGATTGATATCGGCCACGGTCACTTTGTACGCGGGACACTTGGCGGCGATCATGGCCATGGTCGGTCCGCCGACATACCCGGCGCCGATACACAGAATCCTGTTCATGTTCTTTCCTTTCCCGTTTTCCCGCTGAGAGAAATGGACAGGATCAACAGGATCAACCGGATGCGGGTCTGCTTGGCAGCCCGTTCTGCGCGCCGGAGGCGCGGCACGCTATCCTGTACATCCTGTTGATCCCGTCCAATCTCTTCTGGTCTTATCTGGTCTTACTGCGACTACCCGCCGTCGAACTCCCGGTAGCGGCGGAGGGACCGCCGGCGCGGCCGCCAGCGCGCGCCGAGAATCATCCCGCAGAAGAACCCGCCCACGTGCGCCCAGAATGCCACGCCGCCGGCCCCGGCCGCGCCGGCCAGGCGCGCGCTTGCCCCGCCCACAAGCTGGGTGAGAATCCAGAGCACCAGGAACACGACGGCCGGCACCTCGAAGAACAGGGGATAGAAGAAAACGGGAATCATCACGACCATTCTCGCCAGCGGGAAATAGAGCAGGTAGGCGCCCATGACGCCCGCGATGGCGCCGCTGGCCCCGACGGCGGGGACGACGCTGGCCGGGTTGAGGGCGACGTGCGCCAGCATGGCGACCACGCCGCACAGGACGTAGAAGAGAATGTAGCGCAGGCGCCCCAGGCGGTCCTCGACGTTGTCCCCGAAAAGCCACAGCGCCCACATGTTGCTGATGAGATGGAACCAGCCCCCGTGCAGGAACATGGATGTAAACAGGCTGAGGGCGGCGCCGGGCGGAAATCCCACGCGTTCGGCCCAGGCCGGTTGCAGCAGCCGGCGGGGGACCACGCCGAACACGTGCAGGTACTCGAGTTGGGCCGGGTCCGGCAGGGCCGCCTGCCGCAGGAACAGGACGACGTTGACGCCGATCAGCAGGTAGGTCACGATCGGCGCGCGGCGCGCGGGCACGTTGTCACGGATCGGGAACATGGCTCATGTCTTCCAGCCGTCCTGCTTTCCGATTCCTAGGCGGCCAACCGAACATTGAACATCGAACATCCAACATCGAACGTCCAACGGCAGGAGCTCTCGCCATTCTCTTTCCTTCGATGTTCAGTGTTCGATGTTCGATGTTGGACGTTCAACATCTCCCGAACACTGAACACTGAACACTCATTCATCTGCGTCGCGCGCCCGGCGGGTGTGTTCGGGCGCGCGGCCCGCCGCGCTCACGGCGATATTCCGGAGGTGATTGGCTACCCGCCTGAGGTTCATGACCAGTTCGAGGAAGACGATTCCGGCCACGACGGTAGACGAGCCCTCGGCGATCCGGGCCGCATGGCGATCAAGCAGCGTGTCCACGGTGTCGTTCAGCTCTTCCTTGCCGCGGAGCACGGCGTCCGCCCGGTCGGGAGAGGGCTCCTCGAGCGCCTGCACGGCCAGCCGGCCCAGGTCGTTGATTTGCCGGGCCAGGCGCTGGATCTCCGCCACGGCGGACGCGCCGAGCGCCGCTTCGCGCCGGGCGTAGATTTCGCCCATCTCGACGATGTTCTCCGCGTGGTCGCCGATGCGCTCGACGTCGCTCATGATGTGCAGGAGCAGGGGCGGCCGGGCGGCCAAATCGGGCGGCAGCGGCTGTCTGGAGCACGCGAGGAGGTAGTGCGCCGCGGCCTTGTAGAGATCGTCAATCCGCTCCTCGCGTTGCACGACCAGCTCCTGGGCCACTTCGTCCCGGGCCAGGACGGCGGAGACGGCGTCGCGCAGGATGTCGAGGCAGAGCCCGCACATGCGGGTGATCTCCCGGGTCGCATGGGCGATCGCCCGGCGGGGATCGCCGATTTCGTCATACCGAAGAAACGCCGGCGCGGCGCCCAGCAGGTCGCGGCCGCGGACGACGCCGGAGACGAGGCGGCCGAACAGACCGGCAAGCGGCAGGAACAGCGCCACGTTGACGACCTTGATGGCCAGGTGGCAGTTGGCGATCTGGCGCGGGAGTCCCGATGCCGTACCGGGCATCCACCACACGTAGAACCGGAACAGCGCGAGGGTCAGCCCGGCGCCCGCGAGGTTGAACACGAGGTGGGCGACGGCCGCGCGCCGGGCCGACAGCGATGCCTGCAGCGAGGCGAGCAGGGCCGTGACGCAGGTTCCGACCTGCGCGCCGAGGATCAGCGGGATCGCCGCTTCGATGTTGCCGATTGCGCCCTGAAAGGCCAGGGCCTGGACGATCACGATCGTGGCCGCGCTGCTCTGAATCACGGCCGTGACCCCGGCCGCCGCCAGGAAGGCCAGGGCCTGTCCGAAGCCGCCGGCCGTGTGGCCGCTCAGCCACGCGCGCAGGGGTTCCCCGTAGCCGCTAACGGAGTCCTTCATCAGGGTGAGACCGAAGAAGAGCATGCCGAATCCCATCACGACCCGGCCGGTCTGGCGCAGCATCCGTTTCTGGGCCAGGGCACTGAGCAGGAACCCGATGCCGAGCGCGGGGAGGGCGCACCGATCGAGGTCGAAGGCCATCACCTGGGGCGTGACCGTGGTGCCCAGGTTCGCGCCCAGGATGACGGAAACCGACTGGCCGAAGCTCAGCAGCCCGGCGTGGATAAAGCCGACGACCATCACGGTCGCGGCGCTGGAGCTCTGCAGCAGGACCGTCACGAGCGTGCCGGTCAGCAAGCCGCGGAGCCGGGTGCGGGTTGTGCGGGCAACGGCGTTCCGCAGGGACAGGCCGGCGGCGCGGCGCAGGGCCCGGGTCATGACTTCGACGCCGTAGAGGAACAGGGCCAGTCCGCCCAGCAGCCAGAACACGGCCGTAACGATGCCCGAGGGTGCATGCATACCCGTGAAACAATCCCCGGGGCAGACTATAGCGGCTGCTCGGATACGGGTAAAGACAGAGGGCTGACGAATCGCGATTTCGTCCCGGGCCTCCCTTGGCACTCGCCACTTGCCACTGGCCACTGCGGCGATTCTTTCGCCGCCCGCAAAGACCGGCTTGCCTTCTGCGGCGTGCATGGTAGCCTGTCGCTGGAGATCCGCGGGTGCGGAGGAGGTTCGGAAACCGGGAAGGGGGTCGAACATCATGACGGAGCCGGAGAGTTCGTTTCCGCCGGAGCTTCCCTGGTCGGGGCGTATGCGGAGGCTGAGAGGATGCGGGCCGGCGTCGTTCGGCCCCGTCGTGGCGGCGGTGTTGGTCATCGGGCTGCCGCTCTTCATCTGGTTCGGGTGCCGCATCGAGCCCGGCCCGGATGAACTTGCCGTGCTGGTGCGCAAGACGGGCGCCGACCTGCCCTCGGGCGTGATCCTGGCGCCCGATGCGCGGCACAAGGGCATCCAGCTCGACGTATTGCCGGAGGGCCGCTACTTCCGCAATCCCTACCACTGGGGCTGGAAGATCCACAGCGTGACGGACATCCCGGCCGGCAAACTGGGGGTCGTGACCCGCCTGTACGGTGAAGAGCTGGCGCCGGACCAGATTCTCGCGGAGGAAGGAACCAAGGGCATTCTGCCCGCAGTGCTCCGTCCGGGCAAGTACCGGCTGAACCCCTATGCGTTCCGGCTTCAGGTCTTCGACGCGATCACTATCCGGCCCGGGCACATCGGTGTGGTCACCCGCCTCACGGGCGCCGACGTGCTGCACAACGACCTGCCGCCCGAGCAGCGGAACACCTTCCTGGCCGACGGGGACCGGAAGGGCGTGCAACCCGAGGTGCTTGACCCCGGCACGTATTACCTGAACCCCTACCGTGTGAACGTGGTGGAGGTAAATCTCCAGAGCCAGCGCTTCGAGATGAGCGGCCGGGATGTGATCACCTTCCTGACGCTGGACGGGTTCACGGTAACCGTGGAGGGCACGGTCGAGTTCGCGCTGGTGCGCGACCAGGCCGCCTTGCTGACACACCGCGTGGGCGACCTGGACGACATCACCAAGAAGGTGATCCTGCCGCGCGCGCGGGGGTTCAGCCGGATCGAGGGCAGCAAGCACCCGGCCATCGACTTCATCGTCGGGGAGACCCGGCAGAAGTTCCAGGACGACCTGGAGGCCCATCTGCGCGGCCGGTGCGAGGACTGGGGGGTGGACATCAAGTCCGTCCTGGTGCGCAAGATCATCGTGCCCGACCAGATCGCAAGCATCAGCCGGGAGCGCGAGATCGCGGTGCAGGACGCCAAGAAGTACGAGCAGCAGATCGAGCAGGCCCGCTCCATGGCCGAGCTGGTCAAGCAGGAGATGCTGGCCGAGCAGAACAAGGAGCGCGTGGAAGCCGACACCGCGCGCATTCGCGCCGTCATCAGCGCGGAGCAGCAGCAGGAAGTCAGGGTGATTGCGGCGCAAAAGGATCTCGAGGTCGCCAAAGTGGATTATGAGGCGGCCCAGTTCCAGGCCGAGGCCATCCTGCTGAGAGCCGAAGGGGAACGCGACGCCATCCGCGCGAAGAACGAGGCCGAGGCCGAGGTCCTGGCCAACCAGGTGCAGGCTTTCGGCACGGGCATGGAGTTTGCCCGCTACACGTTCTACCGGCGGGTGGGGCCGCGAATCCGGTCCGTCCTGAGCGGGGACCGGAAGGGAGGGCTGGGCGCACTGTTCCTTCCCTACCTTCCGGCCGGAAGGGAGGTGGCCCCATGAAGGCGATGAGCCGGGCCGTGGCGGCGGCGGTGTTCGTGGCGTTCCTGGCGTGGTTCACGTGGACATGGGGCTTCTGCCGGTTCTACGTGCACCCGGACGAGATGGCCGTGATCACGGCGAAGGTGGGACGGTCCCTGCCTCCGGGTCAGATCCTGGCCGAGAAAGGGCAGAAGGGGATCCAGAAGGAGGTGCTGGGCGAGGGCCGGCATTTCCGGAACCCGATTCTCTACGAGCATGAAATTGTCCCGGTGACGTTCATCCCGCCGGGCAAGGTCGGGATCGTGACCTCCAAGGTGGGGGACGATTTGCCGGAGGGCGAGTTTCTCGCCGAACCGGGTCAGAAGGGGATCTGGCGGCGCATTCTCGGCCCCGGCAAGTACCGGCTGAATCCGTACGGCTACAAGATTGATACCGTGGACGCGATCAGCATTCCCGTGGGCTATGCCGGTGTGCTGACATCGCTTTCCGGCACGCAGTCTCCGGGCGGCGAGTTTGCCGGCGCGGGTCAGAAAGGGGTGCGGCGGGACATCCTCCAGCCGGGCCTGTACTACGTCAACCCCAAGGAGTTCAAGGTGGACGTCCTGGAAGTCGGCGTCAACCAGGTTTCCCTGCTGGGCAAGGCCGGAGGCGCGGTGATCACCAAGGGCCAGTTGACGTCCCAGAACGTGGCCGTTGAGGAACTCGAGAGCAAGGTGCTGCAGCAGCAGAAACAGAAGCGTCTCGACTACCTGTCGCGGTCCGTTCAATCGGCGCGGCGCCCGGCGGGGGCGCAGAGGGCGGCGGCCGCCCAGGAGGCGCTGGACCTGGAACGGGTGAAGCAGGAATACCTGCAGGGCGATTCGATGGCCACACTGGGTCTGTCCGAGTTCGTCGAGTTCCCGTCGCGGGACGGCTTCCAGATCCGGCTGGATATGACGGTCGAGATCGAGCTGCTCCCCGACCGGGTTGCCTCGCTGCTGCGGCGGTTCGGCGACCTTCCGGCCGTGGTGGACAAGATCATCATGCCGCAGATTACCTCGATCTCCCGGAACAAGGGATCGGAGTACCGGGCCAAGGACTTCATCGTGGGAGAGGGCCGGGAGAAGTTTCAGGACGAGCTCACCCGGGCCCTGGCCGACGAGCTTGCGGAAAAGGACATCATCGTGCACAACGCACTGATTCGGCACGTGGAGGTGCCCCCGGAAATCCTGGACCCGATCCAGCAGGCCAGCATCGCCATCGAGCGGGACCTGACAAACAAGGAGAAGCAGAACACGGCCAAGAAGTTGGCCGAGCTGAACACCGAGCAGACACTCATCGAGCAGCGGCGCCAGCAGGTCGCCCAGGAGACGGAGAAGATCAAGGCGGAGATCCGGGCGGACGAGGAGAAGCAGGTTGCCGAGATCGAAGCCGAGGCGGGCCGGCGGGTCGCGGACATCGCGCGGGAGACGGCGCGCATTGCAGCCGACACGGTGCGCACGCTGGCGGAGGCCGAGGCGGGAGCGGTGAAGCGGATCGAGGGCGAGAAGGCCAAGGGCTTGCAGTTGAAGACGGCCGCGTTCGGCAGCGAGGCGGCCTACAGCCTCTGGCAACTGGCGCTCAACCTGAACGAGGACGTCGAGATCAACATCCTGCACGCGGGCGAGGGAACGATGTGGACGGACCTCGAGAAGGCGCGCATGGGCGACCTGGGCGGCGCACAGTGGCTCAGGGAGAAGCAGCAGGAGTGAAAGCGGGTCCGGAATGAACGGCGACGTGGAGGAGGCGCGGGTTCGTGCGGACGCAGGCGGCGAGGACCACCCGACGCTTTTTCCGCTGGCCGAGATCGCCGCGCCGCGCCGCGCGCCGCAGGAGGTCTGCCGGGGGATCGGGCTGAATTGGCTGGCGGCGGTGGAGCTGTTCGAAAAGGGATGGCTCAGTTTCGATCCCGGGGAGGTGTCCAAGCTGAGCCCGCCGCAGGCGGCGGAGCTGTCGTTCCTGGGCGCGCTGATTGCCGCGGGCTGCGACCGGAACCTGCTGGGGCAGTTGCTGGCCGGTCTCCGCAAGCCGTATGCGTACCGGATGGACCGGCTTTACTACGACTGGCCGACGCGGGCCTGGCGTCTGCTGCCGGGCCGCCGGCGGCTGGAGGAGCGGTTCGAGCACTGGCTCGATGCGCTGGTGGACGGGGGTGAGGTGGAGAAGCTGGAGGCGGTGCGCGCGAGCGTGGAGCGTGCCCTGCGCGAACTGAGCCGCCTGGCCCCGTGGTAGCAAGTCCCGCCCTACAGCAGCAGGCCGTCCAGCACCTGGCGGGTACGGGTCGCCAGGATCTCGCGCGTGAACGGTTTCAGGATCAGCAGGTGCTTGGGCAGGAGCGAGGCGGGCGCCGCTTCGTCGTAGGCAAAACCCGTCATGTACAGGACCTTGAAGTCACTGCGTACCCCGCGCAGGCGCTCGATCATCTCGGGGCCGCCGATCATCGGCATCACCACGTCCGTCAGCACCAGGTCGATCGGCTCGCGGTGCTTCTCGCAGATCATGAGGGACTCCCCGGCATTGGCGGCCTCCAGGACCTGATAGCCCAGAGACTTCAGCAGGCGCGACGTCAGGTGGCGCACGGTCGGCTCGTCTTCGACGACCAGAATACACTCCGTGCCCGTGGGCAGAACGCCCTGCCACCAGGCCCGGGTCGGCTCGCCGGCGGGGGTCGTCAGTCTCGGGAAGTAGATCCGGAACGCGGCCCCCGCTCCCTCCTCGCTGCGCACGTCGATCTGGCCGTGAAAGCTCCGGACAATGCCGTAGACCGTGGAGAGCCCGAGCCCCGTGCCCTGGCCCTCCTGCTTGGTGGTGAAGAACGGCTCGAAGGCGCGGTCGCGCACCTCGGCCGACATGCCGCAGCCGGTATCGCGCGCGGCGAGCGTGACGTAGTCGCCGGGTTCGGCCACCGGGTGCTGGTCCAGGTCTTCCTCCGTGACCGCGACGATTCCGGTCGCGATGGTGAGTGTTCCGCCCTCGGGCATGGCGTCCCGCGCGTTGACGGCCAGGTTCAGAATGAGCTGCTCGAGCTGGCCGGGATCGGCCTCGATGCTGCCGAGGTGCTCGCCGAGCCGTACGATCAGCTCGATGTCTTCGCCCAGGGTGCGCTGCAGGAGCTTCTGGGCGTCGTTCACCACGGCGTTGAGATCGACGGGGTGCTTCTCCACGATCTGCTTGCGTCCGAACGTGAGCAGGCGGCGCGTCAGGTCCGCCGCCCGTTCGCCGGCGTGCAGGATCTCCTCGATGTCGGTGGACAGCGGATCGTCCCGTCTCAGCTCGTCCCGGATGAGCCGGCCGTAGCCCAGGATGGACGTGAGCAGGTTGTTGAAGTCGTGGGCCACGCCGCCGGCCAGCCGGCCCAGCGCCTCCATCTTCTGCGCCTGCTGAAGCTGCTCCTGGCTGCGCCGCAGCGCGCCTTCGGCCTCCTCCCGTTCGCGGACGTCCCGGACGTGCAGCAGCAGCGCGGGCCGGCCCAGGTAGTTCATGGGGGCGGCGACGATCTCGACGGGCACGGAGCTTCCGTCCCCGGCAAGGCTCAGGCCCCGGTAGAGGGTCAGTTCGCCGGAGATCCACTTGGGGAAGTCTTCTCGGA
>Ga0180432_10011672_pt1 | contig 10320 bp, 11 predicted proteins | sample SS_ome_10_FD_132414 | JGI IMG/M metagenome (GOLD analysis project Ga0180432, IMG submission 132414) | Hypersaline lake sediment archaeal communities from the Salton Sea, California, USA - SS_1_MS_2 metaG | ecosystem: Environmental > Aquatic > Non-marine Saline and Alkaline > Hypersaline >...
TGAACCGCTCCGGGTTTGCCGGAGGCTCCAACCCTTGAGAGATTGGAGCTATCATGAGCAAGACGACGAACAGGTTCTCACCCGAGGTTCGTGCCCGAGCGGTGCGGCTGGTTCTGGATCACGAGGCGGAGCATCCATCGCGCTGGGCGGCGGTCACGTCGATCGCAGCCAAGATCGGCTGCACTGGGCAGACGCTGAATGAGTGGGTCAAGAAGGCGGAGGTCGACAGCGGCATGCGCGCCGGCGTTCCCGCCGAGATGTCCGAGCGGCTGAAGGCCCTGGAGCGGGAGAACCGGGAACTCCGGCAGGCCAACGAGATCCTGCGCAAGGCGTCCGCCTATTTTGCCCAGGCGGAGCTCGACCGCCGGTTCAAGCCATGATCGCCTTCATCGACGATCACCGGGAGGCGCATGGGGTCGAGCCGATCTGCAGAGTGCTGCCGATCGCCCCATCGACCTACCATGCGCATGTCGCCGGACGGCGCGATCCCTCGCGGCTGTCGGCCCGGGCCAGGCGGGACGAAGCTCTCAAAGCCGAGGTGCGTCGGGTGTTCGAGGAGAACTTCCGGGTCTACGGGGTTCGCAAGGTGTGGCGGCAGCTGCAGCGGGAAGGCTTCGATGTCGCCCGCTGCACGGTGGCGCGCCTGATGAAGACCCTGGGGCTGGAAGGCGTCGTCCGTGGCAAGCCGGTGCGCACCACGGTGAGCGACAGGAGTGCGCCTTGCCCGCTCGATCAGGTCAACCGGCAGTTCCATGCTCCGGCGCCGAACCGGCTGTGGGTCTCCGACTTCACCTATGTCGCGACCTGGAGCGGCTTCGTCTACGTGGCCTTCGTGATCGACACCTACGCACGACGGATCGTCGGCTGGCGAGCGAGCCGGACGGCACACGCGGGCTTCGTTCTCGATGCTCTCGAGCAGGCGCTCCACGACCGCCGTCCGGTTCGCGGTGATGGCCTTGTCCACCACTCCGACAGGGGCAGCCAGTACGTCTCGATCAAGTACACCGAGCGTCTGACCGAAGCCGGGATCGAGCCCTCGGTCGGCAGCGTCGGCGACTCGTACGACAACGCCCTGGCCGAGACCATCAACGGGCTCTACAAGGCCGAAGTGATCCACCGGCGTGGGCCGTGGCGGTCGTTCGAGGCCGTTGAGTTCGCCACGCTGGAATGGGTCGACTGGTTCAACCATCGTCGGCTGCTTGAGCCCATCGGCAACATCCCGCCGGCCGAAGCCGAGGCACGCTACCACGCCATGCCGGACGAGCCGGCCATGGCCGCGTGACTCAAACGAAAACGCCTCCGACGATCCCGGGGCGGTTCAGACCACGACCAACGCTACCAATTTCACCGGCGACCGGGAGACCAGCAGCACCGGCGATCTCAGCGCAAACGTTCGATGGGAATCCGACCTTTGGGGCCGCATCGCAAGCGAGAGAGATGCCTCGGCGGCACGATTGTTGGCCACGAGTTATGACCGAGATGCCCTCGCCAACTCGTTGATCGCTTCGGTCGTTCGAAACTACATTTCAATCGCCTTCGATCGGCGGCAATTCGCAGCGACCAAACGGATTGTCGACAGCCGTGCAACAAGCCTTGCCATCACACAGGACCGGTTCGGCCTGGGGATCGAGGGCACCACAGTCGGCACAGTGACATCCGCGGAGGAGAACCTCGCCGCCGCCCGCGCCGATCTTCCGGACCTCGAGCTTTCCATTCTGCGCAACACGAACGCGCTCGATCTGCTTTTGGGTCGCGTGCCCAACTCGCGGTCTGACATCGCGGGGCGTTTGCCCGCGCGCCTTCCGGATATGGCGTTTTCCACCGGAGGCCCTGTGGATCTCTTACAGCGGCGACCCGACATTCGCGCGGCTGAGGCCCGTCTCGCTTCAGCGAATGCCAACATCAAAGTCTCACTCGCCGAGCGATTTCCAACGCTTACGCTGAATGGCAGCCTTCGATCAGGCGGCGCCGACCTAGGCCAGATCTTGGACATCGACAACGTCATTGCATCGCTCACGGCAGACCTCTTGCTGACCGTGTTCGATGGCGGTCGTGGCAGTCGGCTCGTTTCTCTGAGGCGGGCGGAGGCCGAAGAGTTGGCCCAATCCTACGTGGCGACTGTTCTGGCTGCGGTCGCCGAGGTGGAAGACGCACTGGCCGGTGAGCGGCTGCTGGCAGAGCGCTCGCGGCTGTTGGCTGCAAGGCTGTCCTCAGCCCTCGAAGCCACGGCCATCGCGCGAGAACGCTACCGCGACGGCACCGGTACCTACTTCACATTGCTCGATGCAAGCCGGAGCGAAGCCTCCGCAGAGACGGCGTTGCTGAACGTCGAAAGATCGCGCTGGCTCAACCGCGTCGACCTCATGCTGGCGCTTGGCGGCACGTGGGCCCCCCGGGAGGCAGCCCGGGAGGAAAGCTCATGAAGACAGAGAGGGCCCGGAAAGCCACGAAACGGATGGCTGCACTCGTCTCGGGTACGGTTCAGCTGGCCGCGGTGGCTGGCGTCGTTGGCGGAGCAGTGTTTCTGTCAATCTACATGCGCGATAATCAGCCGGAGCGCGTGCAGATTGAAGCGCAAACACTCACACCAAGCATTCAGACCACGAGGGTCGCGGTCGGGACGCGAACGATATCCCTACAGAAGACGGGATCCGTTGAGCCGACCGTCTACGTCAACATCTCGCCCGAAGTGTCCGGCGTGGTCGAAACTGTCATGCCGGGCCTTGCCGGAGGTGCGACGTTCGGGGCCGACGAGACACTTTTCATGATATTTCGCGACGATCTTCTGATCGAGCTTCGTCGCCGTCAAGCCGATCTCGCCGTGGCGGTGGCCGCACTCGATATCGAGCGGGCGCAGGCCGAAAACGCGAGGCGTGAGTGGGAAAGCTTCGGTCGCGGTGAAATCACCGATCTGGCCGCCAGAGGACCGCAAGTGCGCTCGGCAGAAGCGCAGGTCCTCGTCGCCGAGGCGCAGGTCGAAACCGCCGAGCTCAACCTCGAACGTGCGGGCTATAGCCTGCCGTTTGCCGGCCGTGTCGTCGAAATTTCGCTCGCCCCAGGACAAAGGGTCAGCGCTGGCCAGTCCTACGGGCGGGTCTACAGCTTCAGCAGTATCGAAGTCGCGGTTACCCTTTCACCGGACGAACTCGCATTGCTCGAAAGGGTGGAAGGCACTCCAGCGACTGTGACCGCCCGTGTACTCGGCAAGCCTATCACGTTGCAGGGAACCGTCAGCCGCATCGATGGCGAAGTCGATCGCACGACGCGGCTTACACAGATCATCATCGCCCTCGACGCTTCTGCGGTGCGGCTGGTGGGGCTCCAACCCGGAACCTTTGTCACTGTCGCGCTTGATGGCCCGGAAGTCGAGAACGTCGCCGAGGTTCCGAACGCAGCCCTGCAGGAGAAAGATCAGGTCTGGCTACTCGAGAACGACAGACTGCGACTGGCCCGAGATGTGCGCGTCATTCTGCGCGGTCGGGAGACGACACTTGTAACCGGCCTTGCAGACGGTTCCCGCATCGCATTGGGGACAATCGCGGGCGCGGCGGACGGGACGCGCATTCAGGCAGACGCTGTGGCGCGGTCGAGGCCAAACTCCGCGAACCCGCTGGAAGGATCAATCGAATGACGTGGGTCGTTGAAAAGCGGCGCGGCATCCTTGGCTGGTTTGCGGGCAATCACGTCGCCGCCAATATCCTGATGGTCGCGCTGATCGTAGCAGGGGCCTACACCGTCGCCACGATGCGGACGGAGGTCTTTCCGCCTATCGATCCTCGCCAGGTCACCGCGAGCGTTTCGTACCCCGGGGCCAACCCTGAAGAGGTCGAAAGCGGCATTGTAATCCGGATGGAGGCGGCCTTGTCGGGCATTTCCGGGATTGCCCGCGTAACATCGCGCGCCGCCGAAGGGCTGGGCACGGTCACCGCGGAGATCACCTCCTTCGCTGATGCCGATGAGGTGCTCTCGGACATCCGCGATGCAATCGACCGGCTTCCCGATTTCCCACCCGAAGGTGCCGAAGACCCATCTGTGGAGAAGGCCGCAGTACGACCGCAACTGATGACGCTTGCTCTCTTTGGCGAGGTTGAAGAGCGCCCGTTGCGCGAAGCCGCGGAGCGATTGCGAGATGATCTTTTGGCCGTGAACCAGATCGCGGAGGTCGAGCTTGGCGGTGTCCGTGCCTACGAGATCTCGATCGAGGTCGATGAAGAGGCGCTTCAACGCTTCAACCTCACTTTCGAGACGATAGCGCAGCGGATCTCGGCGGCGTCGCTCGATCTTGCCGGAGGAACGCTGCGCACCGCCAATGGCGAGATCCTTCTCCGCACGCCCGCCGAGCGAGTCGACCCCGAAGGGTTCGGCGACATACCGATAATCGTGACCGATGACGGAGCCACCGTCCGTCTCGCCGATATCGGAGCCGTTCGCGACGGGTTCGCCGACGGGGATCTAATCAATGTCTACAACGGTCAGCCAGCCGTCTTCATCTCCATCTTCCGTGCCCCGGAACAAGGCGCCATCGCCGCCGAGCGAGTCGTGCGCGACTTCCTCGATATGGTCAGGCTGCCGCCCGGCCTCGCGCTTGAAATCCGAGATAACGACACCGATGTGCTGCGCGACCGTATCAATTTGATGCTGCGCAACGCGATCTTCGGCTTCGGGCTGGTTTTCCTTTCGCTCGTGCTGTTTCTCGACCTGAAGCTGGCCTTCTGGACAAGCCTCGCCATCCCCGTGTCTTTCCTGGGTGGGCTCGCAATCGCCAGCCTGTTCGGGGCGTCGATCAACATGATCTCGCTTTTCGCGCTGATCATCGTGCTGGGCATTGTTGTCGACGACGCGGTGGTGGTGGGCGAGAACGTCTACCAAGCACAGGCAGAGGGTCTGAACCCTTTCGAAGCCACCTTGCGCGGCCTCAGGGAAGTTGCGGCCCCGGTCACACTGGGAGTGATGACGACCATAGTGGCCTTTGCACCGCTCGCTTTCACGAGCGGCACGCTTGGCCAGATCATCTCTGTCGTGCCGATCGTGGTAATCGCCATTCTGGCCGTATCGCTGCTTGAGTCCCTTCTCATCCTGCCCGCGCATCTGTCGGGCGGAGGCAGGTGGAGCATCGGCCCGCTAGCATGGGTACAGCTGGGTTTCCAGGCAGCGCTCGACTCGGTGACGCAAACCGTTCTGCGACCGATGGTTCTGGGCGCCGTCAGGTTCCGCTATCTGACCGTGACACTCGTTGTGGCTGGGATCGCGCTGGCTGCGGTCGCCTATCTGACGGGCCACCTGCGCTTTGTGTTCATACCGCCAACGGAAGCCGACGGCGTGCAACTCACGCTCACCATGGCAGAAGGCGCGCCGTTTTCCACTACGCGCCAAGGGGCCGAAGCCGCAATCTTCGCCGTTGGTCGCATCAACGAGAGGATCGCCTCGCGAGACGGCACCGCGCCAGTTCTGAGAACCTCCGCCACCATCGGTCAGGCCTCTGCCGCCAGTCCTCTTGGCGGCAGCGTGGACCGGAGCTCCAATGTGGCGCAGATCCGCGTGGAACTAACCCCATCAGACAGCCGGTCCATCAGCTCCGTCGACTTCGAGCGGCTCTGGCGCGAAGAGATCGGCCCCCTTGCCGGCGCCGAAAGCATGACTTTCGTCAGCGGGCTTTTCGTATTGGGCGACGACGTCAGCATCGAACTCAGCCATCCCGACGATGACACGTTGATCGCGGCCGCCGAAGCCCTTGGTGACCGGTTGGAGGCGACAACAGGCGTATTCGATATCGAGTTCTCGCTTCAATTCGGCAAACGGCAGCTTGAGTTTCAACTAAACGAGCTGGGCCAGTCTCTTGGCCTGAGCGAATCCGACATGGCGCGGCAGCTCCGGCGCGCATTCTTCGGGGAAACCGTCCAGACCCTTCAGCGCGGCCTTGAAGAAGTCGATGTCGTGGTGCGTTACCCGCGAGAGGCCCGCACGAGCCTGAGCGACGTCTACAGCCTAGGTGTCACCCTACCTCGTGGCGACACCGTGCCCGTGACCTCAATCGCTGACATCACGGAAACCCGTGGGTTCTCAACGATTGAGCGAGCCGATGGTCGACGCGTCCTTCGCGTGACTGCCAAGGTCGACGCCGACATCGCGACCGCTGGCAATGTGAATGACAATCTCGTCTCGGAATTCCTGCCAGAACTCAGTGACCACTCGTTCGGTCTGTCGTGGTCGATGAGCGGCCAAGCCGTGGATCAGAACAAAGACCTGGCAAACCTGCTCGGTGCCATGGGGATCGCTATGCTGGGTATCTTCGTCATGCTGGGGGCCTTCACGCGAAGCTACATCATGCCGATGGTGATCCTCACTACCGTCGCCTATGGCATCGTCGGAGCGGTTATTGGGCATGTACTGCTCGGTTACCCGCTGACTTTCATCTCGCTCTTCGGGATTGTGGCGCTCTCGGGGGTCGTGGTGAACGACACCATCCTTCTTCTCGACGATTACACGCGTCGCCTGTCGCGTCATCCAAACCTCGACAAGGCGCGGGCCATGGCCGAAAGCGCCGCGCGCCGCTTCCGTCCAATCCTGATGACCACGCTGTCGACGGCGATCGGGCTACTGCCGATGATCTATGAGACCTCCCTGCAGGCCAAGTTCCTGATCCCCATGGCGATTAGCCTCGGGTTCGGCATCCTCATTGCGACGCCCATTCTACTACTCGCAATTCCGGCGACAGTCGTTATCCTCGATGATCTCGCATCGCCATTCCGCTGGGCTCGCTGGAGGTTCGGTGCCCGCCCCAGAACGCCCCTCGGCACGCCGGCATGAGAGCGGTTCCACGTCACTAGAGGTGTTCGGTGTTTGATCGATAGATCGAGTCTCGGACGTCTATTGTTTGCGGGCCCAAACCAACTTACGCCGCGGAAACGTGACGGCTGGAGTGGGTCATTTGCCGAAGCCGTGATTTCCCCAGAGCATGACTGCAAATAGACGGACTCCGGTCGTCAAACAGTCACGGTGACCTGCCCCGGTAATTTCGGACCAAGGATTGGTTGAGAGACTGGCTTCCTGGCCTGGAGGGAAGGATGAGGAAGTCGAGATGTTCGGACGAGCAGATCGTGGCGATTCTGCGCGAGACGGACACGGACACGACAGCGTCGGTGGCGCGTCGTCACGGGGTGAGCGAGCAGACGATCTACGCGTGGCGGAAGCGGTTCGGGACGTTCCAGCCAGACGACGTGCGTCGGGTGCGGCAGCTGGAGCAGGAGAACGCGCGGCTGAAGAAGCTGGTGGTGGACCGCGATCTGGAGATCGAGGTGATGAAGGAGATCGCCGCAAAAAAATGGTGAGCGTGCCGGCTCGCCGTGCCGCGGTTTCGTATGCGACGGGACGTGGCCTGTCGCAGCGGCGGGCCTGCACGCTGATCGGGGTGTCCCGCTCCGCGCTCGGCTATCGCTCTCGGATGGCGGCGAAGGACGCGGCGGTGCTGGAGCCGATGGCGAGACTGGCCGGGCAGTATCCACGCTACGGCTACCGGCGGATCGCGATCTTCCTCCGCCGTGAGGGGCATACGATGGGGTTCGGCCGGGCCTACCGGCTGTGGCGCCAGGCGCGGCTTCAGGTGCCGGCGAAGCGGCGCAGGAAGCGTGCCGCTTCCGGCCGACCGCGCCCGAATGCGCCGGCGGGCGCCAACCAGGTGTGGAGCTACGACTTCGTGTTCGACTGGTGCGCCAACGGCCAGAGGCTGAAGTGCCTCACCGTTGCCGACGAATGGACAAGGGAGGGCCTGGCGATCGAGGTCGACGGCCGCATCCGCTCCTCCCGGGTCATCGAGGTGCTGTCGCGGCTTGTATCGGAGCGCGGCGACCTCCAGCCGAGAGAGTCATTCAGATAGCCAAGATTCCACATAATTATCCGGCAGCAAAAGCCAATTACGCGCCATGTGAGCATCAGCCGTCAGATTTAGCCAATTATATTAATGCCTTGCCGAGATTTTCGTGGGCGCACGCCAGGTCTTGATCCGCAAAGACATAGCGTCCGGACATACAGTCCGTGGTCGACTGCTGCGGTCCGCCGGGGCTTGCCACATAGCATGCGAGCGGCTCTCGGATCGCTGGTTGTCAGCCGACCGATATGGGCAAAAAACGAACGGCTTGGCGGCAGCCGATGCCGTCAAGCGGCCGCGTCTGCGAGGATCTCGATCTCGATGTACCGTCTGAATTCGGCTGTCGAGATGAAGCACCGGTAGCCGGCCTGGCTTGCGGCCGCGATGACCTCGCTTTCTTCATCGAGCAGTACCGCCACCGGCTGGCTGAGTTCCTCCTGAATGCCACCCGGCCACGCGAGGTCGAACACGGCCTTCTGCTCACCGGTGTCCGGGTCTGCGAAGTCGAACCCGATGACGCCGGCCGGCAGGCCGCGCGCGGTGATCCAGGCGTTCAGCCGTTCGAGCTGGCGCTCCTCGTCCTCACTGGTGATGCCGCCAATGACAACCGGGGGCTCGGCCGTCGTCGGCGCCGCCCCGCCGAGCCAGCGCTCGTCGCCGTGCATGAGCTCGGCGAGCCGCTTGTTGACCTCGGCGGCCGGCAAGGCCTTTCGCGCTTCCAGAAAGTCGCGGAAGCGGTCGACCCGCCAGAGATCGGGGTCGTCGGGAATCCACTGCGACGCTAGCGCGCCCGGATGGGCGGCCTCAATCTCCGGGAAATAGCCCTCCGGCAACCGGTCGCGGATGACGAGGTTCGTGTCCTTGGTCAGGAAGCAGAAGTTCGCAAGCGCGTTGACTGGAGTTCCCCCGGTTTCGTGGACAGTTACGGACTTACAGACTCTAGCCGTTCGCGTTCTCTCCTTTCGTAGTTGACGGGTGACTGATAGCCGAGCGCCGAGTGGCGCCGGCCGGGATTGTACCAGCCCTCAATGAACTGGAAGATGGCCATGCGTGCCTCGGCCTTGGTGCGTCAGTACTTCCCGAAAGGCACGGACCAGAGCATCCACAGCGCCGACGAGATCGCCGCTGTGGCAGCGGCCCTCAATGCCCGGCCGAGAAAGACGCTGAACTGGAAAACGCCCGCGGAAGCGCTTGACGAGTGGCTCCGGTAGATGAGCAAACTCGATGTTGCGACGACCGTTTGAACCCGCCCTGCGATCCCTGGTCGGAGTGATGGATCACGCCGACGGGGCGACGCTGGGTCAGCGCCATGTTGAGGGCATCGAGCACCAGCTGAGCTTTGAGGTCATGGCCCATCGCCCAGCCGACGATGCGGCGGGAGAAGGCATCGAGCACGACCGCCAGATAAAGGAAGCCCGCCCAGGTGGGGACATAGGTGATGTCGGCGACCCAGAGCTGGTTGGGTTCGTCGGCATGGAAGTTCCGGTCGACCAGATCGCAGGCCGGCCGGACCCGCTCGTCCCGGAAGGTCGTGCGGGTACCCTTGCGGCGGCTGACGCCGGCGAGGCCAGCCGCTTTCATCAGCCGCTCGACCTGCTTGCGACCGACACGGATGCCCTCGTCGATAAGCTCGGCATGGATGCGCGGCGCGCCATAGGTCTCCTTCGAGGTCTTGTGGATCGCCGTGATGCGATTGGTCAGTTCGGTATCGGCCTGCAAACGGACACTCGGCTCGCGATCGAGCCACGCGTAGTAGCCGGCGCGCGAGACGCCGAGCGTCCTGGACATCGTGGAGATGGAGAACATGGCCCGGTTCGCCGTCATCAGTTCGTAGACCGAGACGACATCGCGTCGCTCTGAGCAAACCAGGCCGCGGCCTTTGCCAGAATATCTCTCTCCTGACGTAGCTGGCGGTTCTCACGACGCAGGCGGCGAAGCTCCTCCTGCTCCTCGCTGGTCACGCCATCGCTGCGGCGGCCGCCGTCACGGTCGGCCTGCTTGACCCAGCCATGGATCGTCGCCGCGCACGGCTCGAACTCCCTGGCAAGGTCCTCAACGCTCCGGCCCGCCCGGGCCAGCGCAACGATCTGATCCCTGAATTCCGCAGGGTACGGGTTCCTTGTTCTCGGCATGAAAAACACTCTCCTCTTCAAACGGAAAAGTGTCCATCAAACCGGGGGAACTCCAGTGCATAAGCCCCAACAATCCGGATCAGAGTCAGTCGGAAGCGCCCGCCATGTTCATACAACCCAGAGCATAGGCTTAGGTTGGTCTACAGGGAAGGGGCGATCGGCGGCGCGTCGATGAGTTCGCACTGCAAGATGAGGGACTGGACAGGCCCACTAAGGACGCGAGAAAGAAAGATGGAATGTAAGATCGAAAAAGAGAAAAAGGCAAATCAACTTACGAAATCAACCACTTGCGGGAAGTGGTTGGTGCCCAGGGGCGGATTCGAA
>Ga0180432_10011674_pt1 | contig 10320 bp, 6 predicted proteins | sample SS_ome_10_FD_132414 | JGI IMG/M metagenome (GOLD analysis project Ga0180432, IMG submission 132414) | Hypersaline lake sediment archaeal communities from the Salton Sea, California, USA - SS_1_MS_2 metaG | ecosystem: Environmental > Aquatic > Non-marine Saline and Alkaline > Hypersaline >...
CCATCGCCCTGAGGTACGTCGAAGGGCGACAGGCTCACCACAACCCTGAGCGAAGTCGATCCATTCGACGGGCTCAGGATCGACCGTGAGCCGGGTCGAACGGTCGAAGGGGCTCGCCCTCCACATTTTCATGGTTTCCGGGATACCCGAAGGCTCATGGCTGACTCCAATCCGAATCGGACCTACCCTCGCGGCCCGTTCGTCCCGACCTTCGCCTTTCCAAGCGCCAGCTCGATGCCGACGGGGCAGTGGTCGGACCCCATCACGTCGTCGTGGATCGAAGCGGTCTTCAGGCGGGGCAGGAGGTCCTCGGAGACGAAGAAATAGTCCAGGCGCCATCCGACGTTGCGCGGCCGGGCGCGGGTGCGAAAGTCCCACCAGGTGTAGGCGCCGGTCTTGTCGGGATGGAGGCGCCGGAAGGTGTCCACGTAGCCCTTTCCCATGAACGTGTCGAGCCAGGCGCATTCCTCGGGGAGGAAGCCCGTGCTCTTGCGGTTCTGCTTGGGCCTCGCGAGGTCGATCTCCCTGTGGGCGGTGTTGAAGTCGCCGCAGAGGATCACGCCCTTCCCCCGTTTCCGGCGGGACTCGGCGAACTCGAGCAGGACGTCGGAGAAGGCGAGCTTGAAGGAGACGCGGCTCCGGTCGCTTCGCCCGTTGGGCACGTAGACGTTGATGAGGGTGAAGTCGTCGAACTCGGCGATGACGGTGCGCCCCTCGTGGTCGAACGCGTCCGCGCCGAGCGCGGTCTGCACGTCGCGGGGTTCCAGCCGCGTGTAGAGGGCGGTTCCGGAGTAGCCCTTGCGCTCGGCCGCGCTGAAGAAGGCCTGGTACCCCTCGGGTTCGCGGAGCGCGGGCGACAGCTGCTCGGGGTGGGCCTTGGTCTCCTGGAGGCAGAGGATGTCCGGCGAGACGCCCCGGAACCAGTCCTCGAAGCCCTTCTTGACCACGGACCGGAGGCCGTTGACGTTCCAGGACAGGAGGCCGAGTTTCCCGGCCTCCTCCTTCTTCCCGCGTTGCCGCTTCGCCTTTCGTTTCCTCTCCGACTCGGAGCGCGGCCTCTCGATCGTCGCCGTGTCCTTGCCCACGAAATCCTCCCTGCACGATCTGCCGCGCCCATTGAAACAGGACCGCGTCGCGAGATCCAGGCCGGATGCGCAAGGAGGCGCGAGCGATGACAGATTTCAGATTTCAGGTTGGAGCAACATGTAGGGGCGGCCCTTGCGGACGCCCAGACCGCAGGAACGTATACCGGTGTTGGATTGCCTCCTGCGGGTCAACCTGTAACCAGTTTTATGCTGTGGATTGCCACGGCTCTTGGCAAAGAAGGGCCACACGGGTTACGGGTTACAGGTTACAGACACCTCCACGAAGACACGAAGGGATCTTGGGTCTGGACCCCTACACGTCGAATCGTTGTTTTCCTGGAAACCTTTTCCGGGGTTTTTGTTTGTGGGAGGCGTGTTTGAAGCCGCGGCCGAGGCCGGGAGCGCGGGCATCCTGCCCGCAGCACCTCGGCGGAAATGCTCTCAAAGCGTTTCGGCTCGGGAGGACCCTCGCCCTCCAAGGCGGTCAATGATCATGGTATGGCCCGGATTTTCAAAACCGATCGTAGCATCACTACGAACGTCCGTCCGCGCCCCATCCAAACAGCCACAGCGCGAATGGCTCACCAACGGGCTTGCATCCTGACGCGCAAGGAGTATCGTAGTCATGCGAGGTCCTGGACCCAACTTCCCCCCATGGGGCCGTCCGGTCGTTTCCCTGGAGGTCGATGCCATGCCATGCTTCATCACGGTCCGTTTCCGGTTGCTGGCCGCGCTGGCGGCGCTTCTGGCGGGCGCTGCCTGCAACGCGGAGAAGAATACCACGGTCTACCAGGATGCCCATGTCGGCACGGGCGGGTTCGAGGGGACGCCGTTGAGCCTGACGGCGCTGTCCAGCGACGGGCTGGCCTTCACGGAATCCGGGCTGGACTTTTCCGACGTGCGGCGCTTCGATTCCGGCCGGGGGGAGGCCGTATTCCTCTGCGTGGTCCGGAAACCCGGTGCGGGCGACGAGCTGCTCTTCGCCTCCTACGATGACGGCAAGGCCTTCACGCCGCCCGTCGAACTCCGCGGCCGCAACCAGGACCCTTCCGAACCGGTGGATCTGTCCAGGGCCTTCGTCGCGTTCCTCTACCCGGGAAACGAGCGTGACGGAGACGCCGTGATCGGTTTCCTCAGACAGGATCTCGATGACGCCGGGAGCAGCGCAACCATCGACCCCAACGTCCGTCTCTATACCGCGTATTTCGACCGCTCCGGCCGCGCCGTGGAGTCCAAGAGCGGCGATGTCTCCATCCGGTACGGGTTCGAGACCGATTGTCCCGCCCTCGACCTCACCGATGACGACTACACCGGCGCGGACGTGGCCCTGGCGGGTTTCCTCTCGGGAGGGTCGATCGGCCCGCTGTCCTTTCCCGACGCCGTGCCCTACACGAATCCGCGACAGGGGGACGAGACGCCCTACCTCCTGTTCTTCTGGGCCCAGGCGGCCTCGGACGGGGCGCCCGTGAGAATGCACTGCGCTTCCTTCGACCTCACCGACGCCAACGCAGGCGACCAGTTCGGGCCCCCCGCCGAGGTCGCCCTCGACCCGGGCGCCGGCGCTTCCGACGAGGTGGACACGGCCGGGGCGCGCGTCGTCGAGAACGCGCTCTTCTTCCGGAAGACCGACGGCGTCGACACGACGCTTCTCGTCGCGCTCCACGACGAAACCGCCGGCGCGTTGCTCGCCTCCGCCCATGCCCTCTCGCCCTCCACCGGAGACCCCGATACGGCGCTCCTGCCCGCCCCCGGCGCCCTCTTCGGCCCCGAGACCGGCCTGACGCGCGTGCTCGGCGTCTTCGAGTGCACGGGCGGGACGATGGGCGAGAACAGCCTCTACGCCTTCCAGGTCGATCCCACGGACGCCGCCAGCGCCTTCTCGGAAACCACGGACCGCGTCGAGCTGGACGCGGGGACGGGTACGACGTCGCTGTTCGACGTCCTCCCCGGCAGCGCGGAGGATGCCGTGGTGATGAACCGGACGGGCGAATGGGTGCTCGTGGTCTGGATCCAGAACCAGGCCGAGGACACGGCCGTGCCCGCGCTCTGGGTCAACGTCATCCAGACCCCCCGCACCGATACGCCGCCCGACCTGGGCGACGCCGTGACCGGCGCCTATCGCGTCGACCAGGCGCCCGGCAGCGGTCCTCCCGTGGAGGAGGATTTCACCGTGCAGCGGGAGCTCGGCTTCGGAGGCGTCCAGAGCGACCGGAACGTGGTCAACCTCGCCTGGCAGCAGGATGAGACGGGAAGCGTCGACACGCTCCGGTTCAACTCGATCACCGTGACGCTGGGCTCACCCCCCTCGGCCGTTAGAGGATCGGAGGGCTCGGTGGATTTCAACGACACGGGACTCGTCATGAAAGAGGTCCATCTGATGGACGGCGGCGGAAGCGGCGGAACCCCCGGCGCCCCCCTTCTCTACTACATCCGGGACGCCCGATCCTCGGCCCCGGCCTCCCGGCGGCTGTACCAGTACCGCTCGGGGGCGGGCGAGATGGAGATCGGAAGCCTCGCGGGAACTACGGCCGGCACCTGGCATCCCCGCCAGGCCTGGGACGGGTTGCGCGTGATCACCACGCCCCGCAACGCCGACGTGACGGGCCGGCCGGATGACGCGGGGCGGTACCACCACGTTTTCGTCCGGGAATACCGCTATCTCGACCGGGGGGAGCTGGCGCTTCGCCACCGCCGCTTCGACAAGCATTCCACCGCGGCCTGGGGCGAGAGGTTCCTGCCCCCCGCCGACGGCGCGACGGCGCCGGCCGAGATCGACACCGGCGTGGATCTGACCGCCACGCGTCTGGGCGATGCCGTCGACGGCGACCGGGTGGGCGTCTTCTTCCACCAGGGCGAGCACATCTGGTACAACGAGTTCGATCCGGGGCGCGCGGCCTGGCGATCCGACCCGGCGCTGGTGGACGACGTCTTTCCCGAAGCGGTCCAGCTGCGGGGGCTTCTGTTGCCCTTCCTCAAGGACGACCCCGACGACCTCGAAGGGACGGCCGTGTACTGGACCAAGGATTTTTCCACGGGAACGCCCGTGCACCGCATGTTCCTGCGGCTCAAGTACTAGCGCCCGTCCCCGTACTCGTACAGGGCGACGGACCCGCCCCGTCCGCCCTGTTCGACGACGCGGTGGGCCAGCGTCTCCCCGAGCACGGCCACGTCCTCGAGGGGAAGGTAGGCCCTCACGGAGGCGTCGAAGAGGATCTGGGCGCCGGGGGGCATCTCTTCCTCCCCCGGCCAGTAGGAAAGCGTCACGGGAACGCGGGGAAGGGCCTGGAAACGCATGGGGGTGCCGGAGCCTTCCTTTTCGACGGCGCCGAGGGCCATGCAGGCGGAGCGGAAGGCGACGTCGTCGTTTCCGAAGGCCTGGAGGAGGACCGTGACGGTATGGGCCTGGAAGGTCGTGCTGTAGAAGGCGCCGCCGGGCAGTTCCCGGAACGCCACGCTTCGCCCCGTCAGGGGAGCGCCGGTCGCGGACGCCAGGTAGTGCAGGAGCAGGATCTTCACGGCGGCGGGCGCCTCGGCGGACGCGTCGGGGCGCAGGATGCGTTCCCCCTTGTCCAGGATCCGGTAGCGCGTGCCGATCAGGGCGAGTTCGACGGAGAGCCCGGCGGGGTCGAAGACGGCGCCGGCGGCCTCGGCGGCCTCGGCGGGATCGCGCCGACAGTACGCCTGCAGGGCTTCCTGGAGGGCGGGCCGGTAGGATTCATCCGCGGATTTGGGCTGGGGCGGCGTCATCGATCCCTTGCGTCTCCGGTGAATCAGGCTCGAAAAATCGACGCGGTACGGGTATGCGCCTTGAGGGCCTACGAGGTCTTCCGGAGTTCCGGGGCCGGTTCCACGCCGAGGACGGTGAGTTCCCTCTCGCCCTCGGGCAGGGGGACCCGGACGGTCTCCCCCACTTTCTTGCCCACCAGGCCCTGGCCCAGCGGGGAGAGATAGGAAATCACGCCGTTGTCGGGCTCGGCGTCCCAGGGGCCGAGAATGTGGAACTCGGACGTCCCCCCCCCCTTCTCTTCCACCTTCACGGCGCTTCCCACGCGGACGATATCCTCCGCCGCCCGGGCGGGATCGATGACGCGGGCGATCCGGAGCTCCTCTTCCATCTTCTTCGCGCGTTCGGTGAGCCGTCCCTGCTCTTCCCGCGCGGCGTCGTATTCCGCGTTTTCCGAGAGGTCCCCCATGGCGATGGCCTTGCCGAGGGCCTCGGCGTTGCGGGGGAACTCCTCGTTGATCAGGCGGTCGTACTCGCGTCGTCTCTTCTTCAGGGCCTCGGCCGTCGTCCAGAGGACCTGTTCCTCCCCGGACGCCCCGTCTTTCTCCTTCTCGGCTGCGATGATGGACGGGTAGGCGCCCGCGACGATGACCTCGGCGCGGGAAACCGTGGTCTGGGAAAGACCCTCGGTCCGGATGCGGTGCCACAGACGTTTCGCCACGGCCTCCGAGACGCCGTCGAAGGCCTTTTGCAACGCCTCGCGGTCCAGGGTGGCCCGGGCCTTCGCCAGGATACGTTTCGCTTCCCGGCCTTCGGCGATCCTGAACGTCGACGCCCCGTGGACGATGTCGAGGAGCATGTCCGCGAGGTCGGTGGGTCCCGGCAGGCAGGAAAGGCCGGCGAGCTTTCCCTCGAGAGCCGCCTTCGAAAACCAGAGAAAGGGCCAGGGCCTGCCGACGTGGTCGGCGAGGAGATCCGGGATGCGTGATGCGATGCGGTCGCCGTGGCCCCCCTTCATGAGCGCCCCGACGGCTTCCTCGAGAATCCTGGGATCCGCCACGCGGAAAAGGAGGGCCTCGAAGGCCCCGGGCCAGCGGTCCGGGAAGCGGCCACGGACCTCGTCGAGAAGGCGGAGCCGGTAATCCGTCACCTCGATCTCTTCCAGAACGGACCCGAGATCGTCCGGGTCCAGGGCGGCGGGGAAGCCGGGCGCCGGCACGGCGGACGAGAGGGCGGTGAGGTCCTCGTGGAGGAAATGGAGGGCGATGCCCGCCCCCAGGCTCGAGGCCCTCCTGGCGAGAGACGCGAACGAATCCTGGAGCAGGGAGGCCTCCGCCTCGCGCCGCTTGACCTTCTTGACGTACCGGCGGAGCACGTCGAGCTTGTCCCAGAAGCCTCCGGCCTTCTGGAAGCGGGAGGCGGCGGCGTCGGAAAACGTGCGGGGGGTGGACCGCCGCGTGATTTGCGGATTCGCCCCCGCGCCGATCTCGTAGAAGGGATCCTGGCGGAGCTTCTCCCGCAGGCGTCCCCACCAGCCGATCCATTCCTCTTCCGGAATCGCCCGGGGCACGAGCAGGGCCTTCAGGTCCTTGCCGTCCACCGTGCCGCCGGCCCCCTCGACCGCGCGGGCCACCACCCGCAGGGGATCCGAATGGACCTCGGCGGCGAGGGCTTCGGGGTCGCGGCGCGCCAGGTTCTCGATGCGGTCGCCGGGAAGGCGCTCGAGGTATTCCCCCGCCGTTCGCATGGGGAAGATATGGGTGCGCCCCGACTCGAAATGGACGTGGATCTCCTCCCGGCGGGGCACGATCTTCTCGACGTCGCCGAATCCCCATCCCCCCGCGTGACGCACCAGATCGCCCTGGTCGAAACGGAAGAAATGATCGAGTGTCTCGAGGACGTGGGCCAGGCCCCGGCCCCGTTCCAGGTCGGCCCGGTCGACGAGCTTGCCGCAGGCGGTGTGGTCCCCCCGGGCGGTGCGAAAGGCGCCCAGCATCGCCTCCACGAGGTCCGGGTCGTCGATCGAGGCCGAGGAAGCCTCCCGGGCGAGCTCGATCACGGCCTCCGGGCTTCCGGACGCGAGCAGGGCGGGCGCCGTCATCGAGGCGAGCACTTTCAGGCGCTCTGTTTCCCCGCACCGGCCGAGGGCGCGGGCACCATCGAGAAAGGGAGACGCCGCGGGGGCCTCCTCCTCCAGGCGTTCGAGCCAGAGGGATTCCATCTCCTCCCAGTCGCCCCGGGAAGCGGCGGAGACGAGTGGATCGGGGGGGGCGTTTTCGGTTTCTTCTTTCATGGCGCGTGATTCTATCAAGACCGTTGCGAAGAAACCAGTCGGGGACGGGCCGGCGTGCGCAACGAGACGGGCAGGGATTCCAGATTCCAGCCGCGCACTTGTAGGGACGGACGCTAGTCCGTCCGCACTCGCCCACAGCGACGTGATACCGCGGTTTTCGACACGAAGACACCAAGGCAAGAAGACACGAAGGAATCTTGGATCTGGCCCCCTACACGTCGAATTGTTGTTTTCCTGCAGGAATGGGGTCAGTCCTTAGTTTTTCGTCCTTCGTTGCGAGAGGAAACCCGTCCTCGCGAAGAGAACAAGGACTAAAAACTAAGGACTGACCCCTTCCCTCGCGCAAAATCTACCCCTTCTTGGTGTCTTCGTGTCTTCGTGCCTTGGTGTTTGAAGCAGCGGCCGAGGCCGGGAGCGCGGACATCCTGTCCGCAGCACCGCGGTGGAAATGCTCTCAAGGCGTTTGGGCTCGGGAGGACCCTCGCCCTCCAAGGCGGTCAACGATCAAGGTTTTTCCCGAATATTCGGAACAGATATTGGATTGTAGCGGGGCTACGGGCTTGCCATTCTGCCATCACAGCCACGAGCGTGAGCGAGTGGTACACTTGCCCGGGCTGAACAGCAGGCCGTCGGAAAAACACCGGATCCGTTCCTGTTGTACAGGCGAGCAAAGGAAGCCGCCGGTTGGTTGGAGCTTGGTTCGTCTGTAACCGGTAACCAGTAACCTGTTCGTGCTGTGGATTGCTACAACTCTTTGCAAAGCACAGCCACACAGGTTACGGGTGACTGGTTACAGACATCGCCGTGGTCCCGGGCCGAAAGCCTGCGTGGCCCAGAACACACGCCTCCCACAACAGCAAACGGGTTTCCCCGGCCGGCCCCGGTCCCCCCGGCCCCCTACACACAGCCCTTCGGAGCGTGTACAATTCCTGTCGCGTCACCGACGTGCGGGCGACGCGGGAACCCTTTTCGTCCAGGAGGCGCCGGGCCATGAGAAAGTACAAGATCGTCACCTGCCCCCTGTGCAAGGGCAAGCTGGAGATCGACCTCGACACGGGGAGCGTCTACCGCCATTTCGGGAAGAAAAAGGCGCAACAGGCGTCCGACGCCTTCGACGAGGTCGTCGACTCCGTCGCCCAGAAGGAAGGCTCCGGCGACGCGATCTTCGAGCGCGCCGCCGACAAGGCGAAAGGGAAAAACCTGGACGATCTCTTCAAGGAGGCCGCGGAAAAGGCGAAGGAGAACCTGGAAGAGGAGGAAAGCGACTGAACCGGTTCTTGCGGATTCCGGTTCGAGAAAGCACCGCAGCAATGGAAAGGTTCTCGCGAAAAGCACATTTCTAGGCGCAGGGGGTCATCGGACCCGCGGCCCGAAGCGGATCCGCTCCTCGAAACGGAGACCCTCCTCGGTCGCCTTCGCCACCATGGCGTCCTTCATCGTATTGCCGTTCTCGTCCAGGGTGATCGAACCCGTCGCGCCGGGGAACGCCTCCACCGCCGAGAGCGCCTTCCTCACGTCCTCGCGCCGGCGGACGCTCCTGTCCGTGACGATCTGCCCGAGCAGCCTGCCCGCGTCGTACCCGAGCGCTGCGAACGGCCCCGGCGCCTCGCCGTATCGTTCCCGGAACGACTCCGAGAAGGCGCTGCTTTCCCGCGACGGGTCGTCGGCGATGAAGTGGGTGGTGAAATAGGATCCGGCCACGGCCACGCCCCCGAGGCGCAGGAACGCCCCGTCGTGCCACCCGTCCCCCCCCAGGAACGTTCCCGCGTATCCCTGCTTCCGGGCCTTTCGGATGAACCGGGCGGATTCCTCGAAATAGGCCGGCACGAAGACCGCGTCCGGCGGGGGGCGCATCACGGCCAGCGCGTTCGCCGCGACCGTCCCGTCCAGATCCTCCCCGAACCACTGGAGAAAGCGGATGTCGCCCCCCAGGCCCGAAAACGCCCTCTGGAAGGCCTCGGCCAGGCTGAGACTGTACGGGTCGTCCCGCACGGCCACGATGCCCACGGAAAGAAGGCCGAGCGTCCGGCGGGCGAAGATGGCCATGGCCGCCGCCTGCAAGGGATCGGTGAAACAGATCCGGAAGACCTCTGCCTTCTCCCGGGTCAGGTCGAACGCCGTGGCCGTCGGAAGCAGAAGGGGAAGCCCGGAGGACGCGGCGATCTTGGCGGCCGTGCGGGCGTTGCCCGACGTGCACGGACCCAGTGCCGCCAGCACCGTGCGGCGCGCGCCGAGCGTTTGAAACGCCCGGCGGGTTCCCGCCTCGGTTCCCTGGGTGTCCAGCACCACGACGCGGACACCGTCCTCGCCGCGCTCCTCGAGGGCGAGGTTCACCCCTTGACGGACGGCGAGCCCGAAGGGAGCCAGGCGTCCCGTCAGCGGCAGGGCGACGCCGATCTCGGCGGAAGGCGGCGCCGGCGGGCCCGTCTCCTCCTCCTTCCCTTCGGAAGGGCTCTCCTGGATATCCCGGAGGATCCCGCGGTCCTGCCACGTCCCGTCCGACCCGCAGGCCGCCAGGAGGAGCGTCGCGCCCAGGAGGGCGAGAAACAGGGCGAGGCTGCGCCGTGTCTTCATGGTCCCTCTCGAAAGCCGTTCGCGCGCGGCGTCCGGACGGGAAGAGCCCCTTCCCGAACGCCCGCCTCCCGGACAGTATACCTCCAATCCCCTGCCTCTTTCTACGAGATCGCTGCCCTGAGCGTTTCGCGCTGCAAAGAAGTCGTGGTCCTCCCTTCCTTTTCGTAGCTCACCTTCATGGAAAGACCATAGAGCAGCAAAGCCGCAACCACAGCGGGCCAGTCTTCAACACAGAGGACGGAGAGAACACAGAGGACACAGAGGCTTTCTTGGGGGTTCGTCACCCATAGGCGCGAACGTAAAACAGAAAAGCCGAACCGAAATCAATTTCAACACGAAGGCACCAAGACACGAAGGCACGAAGGAAGAAGATTTTTGGGAGGCGAATCCTCCGGCGAAGCCGGAGGTTCGGCGATCCGCGTCCGCGGCATCGCCGTGGTCCCGGGCCGGGTGTCCGCGCGGCCCGGGACACACGCCTCCCACAAACGGCGGGGGCGGCGCGAGTCCCGCCACTCCGCCTTCGGCTCCGTGGCTCACTACGAGGTCACCGCGCAGGAGGGGCTTGACCTCGTCGTCAGGCACGAAACGAAGTGGAGTGCCGGCCGGCTCGGGTCCAGGGGGTGCGAAGGACGCAGAGGGATGGG
>Ga0180432_10011675_pt1 | contig 10319 bp, 11 predicted proteins | sample SS_ome_10_FD_132414 | JGI IMG/M metagenome (GOLD analysis project Ga0180432, IMG submission 132414) | Hypersaline lake sediment archaeal communities from the Salton Sea, California, USA - SS_1_MS_2 metaG | ecosystem: Environmental > Aquatic > Non-marine Saline and Alkaline > Hypersaline >...
CTGATCGCGTTCCTGAACGATCCGAACCACCGGGCGGATATCGCCGCGATGCAGCGCAAGTTCCACTCGCGCCGCGACACGCTGTTCGATGCCCTCCAGACGATCCCCGGCGTCTGCTGTCGCAAGCCGGAGGGCGCGTTCTACATCATGGTCCGCCTCCCCGGGATGGACTGCTCCGAGACGTTCGTCAAGTTCATGCTGAACGAGTTCGATCTCGACGGCGAGACGACGATGACCGCCCCCGGCGCCGGCTTCTACGCGACCGAAGGCGTCGGACACGACGAGGTCCGCATCGCCTACGTCCTCGAGGAGCCGAAGCTCCTTCGCGCCGTCGAGGTCCTCAAGGCGGGCCTGTCGGCGTACGTCGAAAAGCGCGAGCGGGTCGGCGCGACCGCCGGATGAGGGAACGGCTCGACAAGGTCATCAAGAAGCGAAGGCTGATCCGCAGCCGCTCGCGCGCGCAGCGGATGATCGAGGCCGGGCGCGTGACCGTCGACGGGCGGATCGTCGACCGGCCCGGACATCCGATCGACCCAGAGGCCGAGATCGAGATCCTCTCGTTCGAGAAGTACGTCAGCCGTGGGGGGGAGAAGCTCGAAGCGGCCCTCGAGCGGTTCCGGATCGACCCGCGGGGGAAGGTCTGTCTCGACATCGGGGCGTCGACGGGCGGGTTCACCGACTGCCTCCTGCAGCGGAAGGCGGCCAAGGTCTACGCCGTCGATGTCGGTCACGATCAGCTCCATCCGAGCCTCCGCCGCGACGAGCGCGTCGTCGTCCGTGAGGGGTTGAACGCCCGCTACCTCGAGCCCAGCGACATCGGCGAGCCGATCGAGCTGGCGACGGTCGACGTATCGTTCATCTCGCTTCGGCTGATCCTTCCGCCGCTCGTCGAGATCCTCGCTCCCGGGGCGGACCTCGTCGCCCTCGTCAAGCCGCAGTTCGAGGTCGGAAAGGCCAGGCTCCCCGGCGACGGGGTCGTCAAGAGTGAGGCCGACCGCGAGGCCGTCCTGCGGGATCTCCGCGCGTTCATCGAGTCCGAGACCCCGTGGTCGATCGCCGGCGAGATCCGCTCGCTGATCGAAGGCGAGAAGGGGAACGTCGAGTACTTCTTGCGCCTGCGGTAGCCGGAGGCGGGCTTCGGACCGGCCTGCATGCTGGCCTAGCGGTCGTCCTATTCAAACAAACTCGCGGCCAGCGCGATGAAAAGCTGCCCGGTGTAGTAGAACACAAGGCTGATCCGGCGATACCGCCACGGCTTCCAGAATCGGCACAGCGCGAGGATCGCGTCGGATACGTAGAACAGCACCGCCCCGGATGCGACCATCGCGGCCTGTCCCGCGCCGAACGCTGGGGCAGACTGCGTCGATACGGCGCGGCTGACCATCACCGAGATCGTCACGATGTACGCCAGAACCGGCCACTGCATCGTCCCCAAGTTCGGCTTTAGCAGCCGGTACACAGCGACGGCGACCGCCGCCAGGATCGCGATCGAGAGCACGTCCCACCACGAAGGGCGCCCGAGCACACCGAACGTCACCGCGTAGGCGACGTGCGCCAACAGAAACGACGCCAGCCCCGCAAGAAGGGCGCTGCGTCTCTGCTCGAACATCAGTGCAAGGTCTCCCGCCAGCGAGAACGTGAGCCCCACCAAGATACCGATCGCGTAAGTCGCGGACCTCTCGGGCTGAAGAAAGGACAGAGATGCCGCCGCGATCACGATCAGCGTACAGAGCGGCTTCAGGACGTAGACACGACGCCACTCCTCCAGGATCACTGCCCGAACGAGAAGGGGAACCGTCACCGCAAGCAGGGGAGCAGTCCACCATGCCGGCTTCATGACACCGCCTCCGCCGCCGCAGCCTACTCCCAAGCCGCCGGACGACGCAACGCGATTTCACTCAGGTCGCCGGAGAGCCCGTGCACTCTCTCCCGGCTGCCGCGCGGCGGCCTGAACTCCGCGGAGACCTGAGGGATTGCTCACTTCCTCCCGTAGAGGATCCCCGCCGTGCCGAGCATGAACGGCAGCTTGAGCGCTCTCGGGACGAAGCTGGAGCGGCTGGTGTCGACGAACTCCGCGGTTCCGATCCCCCAGCCTCCCACGGCGTGCCGCAGATCGTCGATCGGCCCGTAGATCCGCTTCCAGAGGAAGAGGTCCTGGAAGACGAAGACGCCTCCGGGCTTGAGAACCCGAAGCGCCTCCGCGAGCAGCCGGCGCTTGTCCCTGACGTTTTGCACTTCGTGGAAGACGAAGTTGCTGACGACCACGTCGAACGTGGCGTCGTCAAACGGGAGGGATGCCGCGTCCGCGTCCTCGAACGAGACCCGTTCCGCCACCCCTTCCGCCGCAGCATTGCCTTCGCAGCGTCTCCGCGAGAACTCCCAGTTCGCCCCCCACTTGTCGACCCCGAGGACGTGAGCGTTCGGGTGGCTCGCTGCGATTCGGATCGCCAGGGCCCCGTCTCCGCATCCGATGTCGAGGGCCTTCTCCTCGGCGCTCCACTCGGGAACGTGCGAGAGAACGAGATCGAGCATCCGATTCTGGATGTTTCTTCCGCGCGGCGAGAAGGCCCACCGCGCGTAGGCGAAGTACCCGGACACGAAGAGGAAGAACCCGGCGGGGATTCCGAGCCACGGAACGAAGGTTGCGAAACCGGCGAACAGGACGCCCACTACGGCGGGCGCGACGACGAGCCGCATCGAGACCCAGTTGCCGTACTCGGCGGTTTCCACGATCGTCCTCCTCTGGTGCGCCGTTCTAGCTCCGCCGGATCTTCGGTTTCAGTCCCCGCCCTCGCAAGTGGGTCCACGCGTGCTCGGCCTGACGGCGGCAGACCTTAGCGTGAGTCCATCGCTCGTTCGGGTTGGCGGTCGGGAACCGGGCGGGGACATGGGTTCGCGCGCGCTCGACCTGTGGGATGGCGAGGAGGAACGCCTTCGCGATTTCGAAGAGACGGTCGATCCGATCCAGCGGATCCTCGCCGGGAGGCTCTTCGGGCTCGGGTAGGTTGTCGTCGATCCGCGAGCAGTACCACCAGACGCAGTTGCCGACGTGCTCGAGCGTCTCGTCGACCGAGCGACGATCCGGTGCCGGCCGCCTGGCTCGCTCGGAGGCGGGCAGCGATGCGACCGCGTCTCGAATTCGATCGAGGACCCGTCGAGTGAATCGGAGGTACGCCTCGACTCCGGCGTCGTCGAGCGGCTGCAGGTCGCGTTCGAACAGGGCCGCCGCGTTTCCGGACTCCCAGACCGGCGCGCCTCGAACCTGTTCGGCGATGACGACCGACACGTCAGATCCGTCTTCGATCCCCGTGCGGCGCGTCGTCTCCGGCGTGAGATCGATCAGGTTCTCCGAGCGAAGCCAGGCGACGTACTCGGCGATCCGAGCCGGCGCGATCGCTTTCACTTCTTCAGGACCAGACGCACGGAAACAGAGGCCGGGAAGCGCCGGAACGTGGCCGAGGACGCCGAGGTCTCCGGCGTCCTCGACGAGAAGATCCAGCGGCGCGGGATTTCGCTCTGGTGTCAACGTTGATCCTCCGCGTCCGGAACCACGGTGAACGCCCGACGGATGGCCGCGGGGATCGCGCACGGCCGGCCGGTCTCCGCGTCGATGAAGACCCAGTCGGTCTCGCCCTTCGCGAGGGCCGCTTGGTCGGAGGGTCTGGCGAACTCGTAGCGCCGCGTCGAGCGGACGCGGCGGAGGGCAGAGACCCACGTGCGAATCTCGATCCGATCGCCGGCGAACGCCGGGGCGAGGTACTCGATCCGGTGGGACCTCGCGACCCACGTCCCTCCGGCGGCATGCATTGCCTCGATCCCGCCGATCGAGGCGAAGTGGCGGACCGCGACGTCCTGCATCCACTGAACGTAGGCCACGTTGTTGACGTGCCCGTTCGCGTCGATCGCGTCCTCGGGGATGACGAGCGTATCACGGTAGATCGCTTCCATCACTCTTCCCTTCGGTGGGCGCCACGAGCGAGAGAATCTCTGCGGCGGACGGGAGGACGAGAACCCCAGGTCTCCGGAGTCTCGCCGCGTTCTGGTGACCGGTTGCGACGAGGACGACCGACGTTCCGAGACCGACGGCGACCTGGGCGTCGTGATCGGTGTCGCCAATCAAGAGCGCCGTCTCCGGGCGGATCGCGAAGTCGGCGAGGAGATCGCGCCCGCGCGAGAGCTTCGAGTCGGCCTGCAGATGATCGAGGCCGTAGATCGCGTCGAAAAACTCGGCGATCCCGAGGCGGTCCACGGTGCGAACGAGGAGTTCCTCCTCCATTGCCGACAACACGAACTGGCGTAGTCCGCTCGCACGATGGCCCTCGAGAACGGGACGGACGCCGTCGTGCAGAGGGCACGTGGCGAGGCCGGGGGCGTAGGTCCTGAAGAAGTCGGCCGAGACGTCGGCCATCGATTCGTGGTCGAGGTCGAAGCCGATCTTCCGGTAGTAGCGCTCGACCGGGAACTCGAAGACGTCCCGATAGCGATCGAGGGTCAGGGTTGGGAGCCGTCGCTCCGTCAACTGGGCGTTCACCGACCGGACGGCGAGGTCGAGGTCGTCGACGATCGTCCCGTTGAAATCCCAGATGAGCGTCTCGATCTGCGGGAATCTCAAGAGGGTCCCCCCTCTTGTCCGGCGGACCTCCGAGAGGGTGCGTCCTCCGCTTCCGCGAAGAACGTCCGCAAGATCGGGACGACGAGGTCGCTGCGCTGCAGAGCGCCGCCGTGGTCGAGACCGGGCATCGACTCGAAGCGCGCCCCGGGGATCGCGCCACACGCGCGCTTCGCGTCTTCGAAGATCGAGTCCTCGCAGCCGCAGAGGACCTGCCACGGAAGAGAGATCGTCGGCAGGACGTCGGCGAGACTCGCCCGATCCTGGGCCGCGAGGAGCTGAGCTCCGAAATCCGCCGCCATCCAATGCGGTTCGTGGATACGGGTGAAGTCCTCGTCGACCTCACGCATCGTCTCGACGAACGCCCGTGGGCCCTCGGAGACGGCGCCTGCCAGCAGTCCACGCAACCCGGACATGTCCTGTGCGTAGGGGTGGGCGCCTCCTACGGCGACCGAGCGGAATCGGTGCGGGGCGTGCTTCGCGATTCCGTATCCGATCCATCCGCCCATCGAGTACCCGTAGAAGTGGGCACGCTCGATCTCGAGGTCGTCGAGAACGGCGATGACGTCGCCGACTCGCTTCTCCAGGGCGTATTCCTTCGGATCGTGCGGTCTGTCGCTTCTCCCGTGCCCGCGTGCGTCGAGCACGATTACGCGGTGGTTTTCCTTCAGCGCGGTGACGTAGCCGTAGTCGTACCAGCCATCGAGCGATCCGAACGACCAGTGTTGCAGGACGAGAGACGGACCGGAACCCTCCGCGCGGTAGTGGATGCGGGTTCCGTCGTTGTTCGCGACTGGCATCGACTCCCCTCCTTCGGTCGTCCCGCGGGTGTCCCCGACGAGGGTGATCATACCGCTCGGCGCCGTCGTCTTGCAGCGGACGACGATCGAGATCAGAATTGCCGAACCATGGTTCGCATCGCTCCCGTCGATCGAGATCAGCTGCACCGTGCGTTTCTCGAGGCGTTCGCCGACTACGCGATGGACTCGAGCGGGACAACCGAGCAGCGGCTCCGCCTTCGGATGCAGAAGAACTGCGTCGACTATTCGCTCTCTCCAGGGCTCTACGACGGGGATCGCTTGGTCGGCTTCACCTTGATCGGGGTGGACGATTGGGGTTCGGCGCTGACGGCCTACGACGCGGGGACGGGAATCACCCCTGCGTTTCGCCGGCAGGGCTGGGCGAGGAGGATGTTCGACCATGCCCTTCCCGCGCTTCGCGATCGCGGGGTGAAACGGTTCGTCCTCGAGGTCCTTCAGGAGAACGGGCCAGCGATCAAGGCGTATCGGAAGAGCGGGTTCGAGATCGCTCGAGAGCTCCGTTGCTTCGCGGCGAAGGTCGAGGACCTGCACGCCGCCCGCGCTTCCGGCGACATTGACGTGCGATCGATCGAGCGGGATCTGTTCGAGGAGACCGGGTCGTTTGCGGACTGGCTTCCGTCGTTCGAGAACCGCCCCTCGGCGATCGACGCGCTCGGCGGGAACGTCCGGTTTCTCGGCGCGTTCGACGATGAGGCATGCGTCGGCGGACTCGCCTACAGCCCTCCGCTCAACTGGCTCCTGTCGCTTGCCGTCGCCCGGGACGTCCGTCGTCGCGGCGCGGGAACGGCGCTGATGCAGCAGCTCTCGGCGGAGTTGCCCCCCGCGATCACACGGCTCGCGGCCCTGAACGTCGACGGGAAGGACGAGGGGATGCAGGCGTTCCTCGAGTCCCTCGGATTCACTCCCCTCGCCAATCAGTACGAGATGGCGCGCAGCCTGTAGGCCGTCGCGTCGCTACGCGAGGGACTTCTCCGCGGCCTCAACCGTCTGCGTGATCAGTGTGGCGATCGTCATCGGGCCGACGCCGCCCGGCACCGGGGTGTAGGCGGAGCATCTGTCGACGACGGCCGAGATCTCGACGTCGCCGACCCCGCCGGGGTGATACCCGGCGTCGACGACGACAGCCCCGTCCTTGATCCAGTCACCTTTGATGAACTCGGGGCGCCCGACCGCGCCGACGACGATGTCGGCCTGCCGGACGAGGTCGGGGAGGCCCTTCGTCCTCGAGTGGCAGACGGTCACGGTCGCGTTCCGATTGAGGAGCATCATCGCCATCGGCTTGCCGAGGATCGGACTTCGTCCGACGACGACTGCGTGCTTCCCCTCGATCGGGATCTGGTAATGCTGGAGGATCGTCACGATCCCCGCCGGGGTCGCCGAGCCGTAAGCTGGCTCGCCCATCGCCATCCGGCCGAAGCCGAGACAGGTCACTCCGTCGACGTCCTTCTCGAGTGCGATCCGATCGAAGCAGACACGCTCCTCGATCCCCTTCGGCACCGGGTGTTGAAGGAGGATTCCGTGAACGTCTGGATCCGCGTTCAGTTTCTCGATCTCAGTGAGGAGTTCCTTCGTCGTGGCAGTTTCGGGGAGGAGGACTTTCTTCGATTCCATTCCGACCCGACTGCACGCGTTCCCCTTCATCTTGACGTAGGTCGCGGAGGCCGGATCCTCTCCGACGAGGATCGTGGCGAGTATCGGGGGGCGCCCGCCGGATCGCGTCTTCAGCTTCTCGACACGCTCGGCGAGCGATCCCTCGATCTGCTTGGACAGGGTCTTCCCATCGAGCACAATGGCGGCCATCGAACCATCCTTTCTGAGCTTCGAGGATCGATCGTGCTTTGCGAGCACGGGAACTCATCCTACAAGCGGGATCGCGTGGGATGCAATCACGAGAAGGTGGGCGCGCTGCGTCTCACATCGATGAGAAGAGCCGGGAGTCGCGGACGGGAGAAACATCGTGGTGGTGTGGGCGACAGATCGTGTGAGAGGCGTCGACCACGTGCAGCCGCCCGGTCCCTCGTACGAGAGGACACCCACCACCACATTGGACATTATGCCACGTCTTTCTCTTCACGCACACTGCTCCGAACGGGGCGGGCGCTCATGGAAAGCGCACGACGGCTTCACGCGTCGCCACCGTCACTTGAGGCTCCAGAGTGCCTTGCCAACCCGACGCCCGCGCGGAGGTCCGAGCAAGGCGATGAATGCGTTCACCGAATCTCGACAACTTGCACGCGGTTCGCGCAAGAGAGTCTCACGGGACGTCCATCTTCGGCGGCTAGTCTGCAGAGTCCTTTGTCACCTCCGAAGGATGCGCTTCTCGAGGGGCGCTCGACTTTCTCCTCCCGGGTCGTGCGTCCCTCTCCTTCGAGCGCGTCTCAAGGTGTCCGACGCACGGTCTCCGGAGATGGAGAGGGTGCAGTAGAGTGAGGCTTCAAGTCGCTCGTGCGAGGTCGTCATGTACCGACAGTGCTCATTGTACCTGCAGCTTCGTGAGTAGATCTTGCATTGAGGGAGCGACGACGATATAGTATAACTTCAACGCATTAAGAGTCACCGCATCGCAGTGGGACGCATCGAGGGGAGGTGAGAGTATGGCGGGCAAGAAGCCGACGGACAAGTTGAGCATCTATATTCCTCAGAGCAAGATGGCGCAGAACCCTGTTGAACGCCTGATGAAGCTCGGGGAGAAGAGAGATCGCTCAGTCAACTACCTCGTCGTTGAGGCGATCATGGAGTACCTGAAGCGCGAGGAAGGAAAGTCCTAGCGGTGAAGGGCCGGGCCGGATTCAGCATCCGGTGCGCAGGAGGTTGAGCATCGCGGGGTGCGCTCTCGCAGGCGCCCGAAGAGATGCGAAGAAGAGTGCGGGGACGGCCATCGGCCGTCCCCGCTTTTCGATGACTACGATGTCCCGGAGGTGTCGTCGTTCGGTGGCTATCCGCCAGCCTCCACGAGTTGCTTCAGCTCTTTGACGCTGTCGGGGTTCTGGAGTGTCGTGAGATCGCCGACGGGCTCGCCGCGGACGAGTGCCTTCAGGACGCGGCGCATGATCTTCCCGCTTCGCGTCTTGGGCACGTCGGGGGCGAAGATGATCCGGTCCGGTCGGCCGGTCGGGCCGATGACCTTGTTCACCGTCGCCATCAGGTCCTTGGTGATCTCGTCCGACGCCTCGACGCCCTTCCGGAGGAGGACGAACGCGATCGGGACTTCCCCCTTGAGGTCGTGCGGCCTCGACACGACGGCGACTTCGCTGACCTTGTCGTTCTGCGCGAGAGCGCTCTCCACTTCGGCGGTCGCCAGTCGGTGTCCAGCCACGTTCATGACGTCGTCGACCCGCCCCGTGATCCGGATGTTCCCCGACTCATCCTTGCGGGCTCCGTCGCTGGTGAAGTACTTCTTCGGGCCGTACTCTGCGAAGTACTGAGCCTTGAACCGGTCCGGATCCTTGTAGAGGCCGCGGGTGAGCGCCGGCGGGAACGGGTTCATGATCGAGAGGTACCCACCCTCGTCCGGCCCGAGGGGCTGACCAGCGGAGTCGAGAATATCCCCGATGACCCCGGGGAACGGGCGTCCCGCGATCGTCGGGACGAACGGCCCGATCCCGGGAAGGCTGTTCACCATGTTCGCCCCGGTCTCGGTCTGCCACCACGTGTCGATGATCGGGCATCGCCCGCCGCCGATTGTCTCGAAGTACCACATCCAGGCGTCGACGTTGATCGGCTCGCCGACCGTGCCGAGGAGGCGAAGTGAGGACAGGTCATGCTTCTTCGGCCATTCGTCGCCCCACTTGATGAACATGCGGATCGCCGTCGGCGCGGTGTAGAGCTGAGTCACCTTGTGCTTCTCGATGATCGCCCAGAACCGACCGAAGTCCGGCGCGTCGGGCGAGCCTTCGTAGATCAGGCTCGTCACGCCGTTCATCAGGGGACCGTAGTTGATGTAGGTGTGGCCGGTGATCCAGCCGACGTCGGCCGTGCACCAGAAGACATCCCCCTCGTGCATGTCGAAGTTCCACTTCGCCGTCGTGTAGGACTGAACGGCGTAGCCGCCGGTCGTGTGCATGATCCCCTTCGGTTTGCCGGTCGTTCCGGACGTGTAGAGGAGGAACGAGAGATCCTCCGAGTCCATCTGCTCGGCGGGGCAGTCGGGGGAAGCGGCGGCCATCAGCTCTTGATAGACGAAGTCCCTCCCGGGCGTCATCTCGACGTCGTCGCCGAGCCGCTTGACGACAACGATCTTCTCGATCGGCGAGTCTGCGGTCCCGAGGTCGGCGTTCTTCTTCAGATTGATCGGCTTGCCGCGGCGGTAGTACCCGTCCGCGGTGAGAAGGACCTTCGCTCCTGCATCGACCATTCGGTCGCGAAGCGAGTCCGGGCTGCACGCGGAGAAGACGACGGAATGCGGGGCTCCGACTCGGGCGCACGCCTGCATCGCGACGACGGCTTCGGGGATCATCGGCATGTAGATTCCGACGCGATCGCCCTTCGAGACGCCGAGGCTCTTGAGAACGTTGGCCAGCCTGCAAACCTGCTCGTGGAGCTCTCGATACGTGAGCTTGACGGGCTCTTCATCGGCCGGCTCAGGCTCCCAAATCAGGGCGATGTTGTCCCCCCGGCCTGCCTCGATGTGACGGTCGAGCGAGTTGTAGGACAGGTTCGTCTTGGCGCCGACGAACCACCTGTAGGCGTGCGGGGCGTAATCGTACGCGGTCTCCCATGGCTTGAACCAGTGCAGTTCCTCGGCGCGTTCGGCCCAGAACGACACCGGGTCTGCGCTCGCTTTGTCGTAGATCGAATCGTCGGAGACCCACGTTCTCGCCTTCATTCCGTCGTTCGGCCAGAAGACGTTCTCCCGATCCGGGTCCCTCTTCACCCACTGCGTGGCGTTC
>Ga0180432_10011676_pt1 | contig 10319 bp, 7 predicted proteins | sample SS_ome_10_FD_132414 | JGI IMG/M metagenome (GOLD analysis project Ga0180432, IMG submission 132414) | Hypersaline lake sediment archaeal communities from the Salton Sea, California, USA - SS_1_MS_2 metaG | ecosystem: Environmental > Aquatic > Non-marine Saline and Alkaline > Hypersaline >...
AGCACCAGAAGTTTTCACCATTGGATTGATTAAATCTACGGGCATAACTACAGTCAAAAGGGAGCTAGAGTAATATCAACTATGGCTCCCTTTTATTTCATATTGAACAATGTAAGCAATTGTGTAATACGGGAGGTAATATTTCAAGCAAGTGTGATCCGATTGTTTACGAAATTGTATATAGTTATTAACCATTATTTAACCTCTTTTCAGATATTTGGGGTGCTATCCGTCATTTTTCTGGTGTATACTAAGAAACTAGGCTGCAGTGTTGTGATAGCGGCAACGATTTAAGATCTTGCTTCTACCTCTACTTGGTATGGAGCCCTGCGTGTAATCGAGATTCAATACTATATACTGAATAGACTGATGGTTATATTTTACTGGTTATTATACCAATGTGTTGAGGATATATGCTTAATTGGGAAGCCTCGGTGTTTATCCCACTTCCGGGGTTGGTGCAGGTGGTGACACCGGCATCAGCCTTGATTATTTTATAACTTGTTCCCCTATGGGTAAATTGAAACCAAATAGGTGTAGCGAAAGGAGTTATGTAATGGGGGCAATCTCAATGTTCACAAAAAATATAGTGGAGGTAGGTTATGATTCTTTGCCGGTTAATGTAGTAGCGGAAACTAAAAAACAAATCCTGGATACGTTGGGGGTTGCTCTGGCTGGCAGCATGTCAAAAAATATCAGACAGACAATGGATCTGGTTAAAGACTGGGGTGGTAAAGAGGAGAGTACAATTCTGGGTTATGGCGGGAAGGTGCCTTGTACCAATGCTGCGCTGATAAATGGCTGGTCAGCATCTGTTCTGGATTTTGATGATTTTCACGATGTAGACTTCATTCATACTTCACGTGAGGTAGTTCCAGCCACTCTGGCAGTGGCTGAGCGGAAGAAAGCCGTAAATGGTAAGGATTTCATGGTAGCAATAGTCCTGGGTGCCGACCTGGCGTACCGAATGGCACGAGCGGCACTGGTTCACAGGGAATCTGGCTATCTTACTGTTCCCAACTTCTTTGGTGTCGCCGCAGCCGCCAGTAAAATCCTTGGTCTTGATGAAGAAAAAATCAGAAATGCACTGGGCATTGCCCTAATGCGGATTAGTGGAGAGGGGTATGGTATCCGGGAAGGATTAAACACTAAAGGACTGGACAACGGTCTCCAGGCACAGGCTGGCATTCTCGCTGCCTTAATGGCGGAAAAGGACTTGCAAGGGAGCGGTGACCCGATTGAGGGCGAGGGTTTTGGCTTCTATGCTATGTATCATAGAAATCTTTACATTCCTTCGTTGTTAACGGTGGATTTGGGAAAGGTCTTTGAAAACGTTAATGTCAGCCAAAAGCCCTATCCCTGCTGTCGCTTTAACCAATCTGCCATCAGTGCCGCACTGGCTCTGGTTAACGAGCATGATATAAAGCCTGATGATGTAGTTGAAGTTATTGTTCGGCATGGTCCCATAGCAGTAACCCTGGTTGAACCTGAGGAGGTAAAACGAAAACCACAAAATGACATACGCACCCAGCACAGTCTTTTCTGGTCGGTAGCCAGCGCCATTGTGCACCGTAAGTTAGGTATAGAACATTTTACAGAAGACGCTATTAGGGATAAAAAAGTGCTGGAGATGACTGATAAGATCGTCCCCAAGCTGACTCCAGAGCTTACTCAAATACCTTTTGCTGAGCCGGCAATTGTAGAAATAAAGATTAAAAATGGCAAGGTTTACTCCAAACGCGTGGATATTGCCCCGGGTGACCCCAAAGACCCGATGAGCTTTGATGAGATTGCTGAGAAGTTCAGGTATTGCTGTGGTTTTTCAGCCAAGCCCGTATCCAAAGAGAACCAGGAAAAAGCAATAAAGATGATTGAAAAGCTGGAGGAAGTGACTGACGTAAGCCAGATTGCCAGTTTATTGGGGTAAGCAATTTCTATAGTTCTTCATATAAATTGGTTGTTTTATACGGCTAAGACACCGTCATTTGGAATTAGATAATATCAGCCAGAATACCAAACGGTTGACCTGAACCTTGTTTATGAGCTTCATGAGTTTGAATTGAGGGGTTGAATCATGTAATTTTAGCCATGAGACGCTGTTAAAGTTAAAAGGAGACATGCAATGAGTGCAATCTCAATGTTTACCAGAAACATAGTTGAGGTCAGTTACGATTCTTTACCGATTGATGCGGTAGCGGCAACTAAGAAGCAGATTCTTGACACGCTGGGGGCAACCCTTGCTGGCAGCATGTCAGAAAACGCCGGACATCTGGCAAATCTCATTAAAGACTGGGGTGGAAAAGAGGAAAGTACCATGCTGGGCTATGGTGGTAAGGTGCCCTGTACCAATGCTGCGCTCGTTAATGGATGGTCAGCAGCTGTTATAGATTTTGATGATTTTCACGATTTAGACTTTCTTCACACCTCACGAGGAGTAGTTCCGGCGGCTCTGGCGATAGCCGAGCGTAAGGGTGCTGTCGACGGCAGGGATTTCATAGTTGCGGTGGCTTTAGGTACTGACCTAGCTTACCGGATGGCACGGGCAGCACTGGTTCACCGGGAATCCGGGTTTCTCCTCGGCCCCAACTTCTTTGGGGCTGCTGCGTCAGCTGGTAAGATTCTGGGTCTTGATGAAGAAAAGCTGAGAAATGCCCTGGGCATCGCTTTAATGCAGGTGTGTGGTGACGGGTATGGTCTCCGGGAAGCATTGAACACCAAAGGGCTAGATGGTGGCTTCCAAGCCAAGGCAGGCATTCTCGCTGCCTTAATGGCAGAAAAGGGCTTATCCGGAAGTGCTGACCCTCTTGAAGGTGAGGGGTTCGGCTTCTACCCTCTATACCATAGAAACCTCTATACCCCATCGCTATTAACGCAAGATTTGGGCAAGGTTTTTGAGGTCGTTTCCAGTAGCCAGAAACCATATCCTTGCTGCCGCTGGAGCCACCCCGCCATCAGAGCGACACTGGAACTAGTCAACGAATATGATATCAAGCCGGAGGATGTGACGGAGGTCATAGCCTATCACGGTCCTATAGCTTTATCTGATTGTGAGCCTTTGGAGGAAAAACAAAGACCGCGAAACCACTACACCCAGCATAGTCTCCCTTGGGCGGTAGCCAATGCCATCCTGTACCGCAAAGTGGGGATAGAGCACTATACAGAAGAGGCGATTCGTAATAACAAGACACTAGAAATGGCTCAAAAGGTTATTCCAAAGCTGACTCCGGAGCTTGCCCACATGCCTTTTGCTGAGCCAGCTATTGTAGAAATAAAAACCCAAAATGGCAAGTTATACTCCAAGCGTGTTGATATTGTTCCGGGTAGTCCCGAAGACCCGATGAGTTTTGATGCTACAGCCGAAAAGTTCAGGTATTGCTGTAATTATTCGGCTAAGCCTATATCCAAAGAGAACCAGGATATAGTAATACGGATGATTAACAAGCTGGAAGAAGTGACCAACGTAAGCCAAATTGCCGGTTTATTGGGGTGAATGATTAATATTGAGGAGAAAACTATGGGTGACAGGGAAACAGTGAAGGTATGGTCTCCCAGAAAGACTGCCGCCGAGCTGTATAAGGTCCAGCCGAATTACCAGCGGTTTAACCAGAAGTACAATATGACTCGCCAGGGTTTGTGGGAAGAGACAACCTTCGAACTTAACAAAAGCCGGGTTGCTAATCTAAGAAATCTGGCGCAGGCCGGCCGTACTGGCTATAACGCCCAAGACTGGGCATTCTACCTTGGGTCTCGCGCCAACATAAGTAACACCGGCTTTAACATCAACTGCCCTAATAGTCCGGGAAATTCATGGGAATCCGCCTTTAAACCCACTACCGAGAGCTCCATGGCAGTAGCTGAGCAAATGGCTGACCGATACTTTAACAAGTGGCAAGGCAGTCCAACAGAAGCCTCCTGGCTACTACGGAAAATGGGCCACCATTTTGGCGCCGATTTGGTAGGCTTTTGTCAGTTAGACCGCCGCTGGGTCTTCTCACACTGGTTTGATGAGGAAAGTCGCCGGGATTACCCCATTAAGTTCTCTGATGAGCCCGGCTATGAAGGCTACAGTCAGCCAACTCAGCTTGAGGATGGAACGCAGGTCATCCCCAAGGAAATGCAGTATGCAGTAGTGTTTATCCACAATATGGGTGAAGATGAAATTGCGGCTGCTCCAACCTTGAGTCAGATGGCTGAAGTTATGTTTACCTATTCAAAGATAGCCTTAATCACCACTTCCGTGGCGGAGTTCATCCGGGGTCTGGGCTATAACGCTATACCCAGTGCTAACTGTACCGCGCTCAATGTACCATTGGCAATAGATGCCGGATTGGGACAAATGGGCAGGCATGTTAAACTTATCAACCCCCTCTTCGGTTCACGTTGCCGCATCTCAAAAGTAATTACCGACCTGCCCTTGGCACCAGATAAGCCCATCGATTTTGGTGTCACTGAGTTCTGCAACCAATGTAAGAAATGCGCTGAGCATTGTCCCACAGGTGCTATCTCATTTGGCGAGCGATGTTTCGAACCGGTAAACGAGTGTAATAACGGCGGCTACCTTCAGTGGCAGGTAGACCACAAGAAATGCTACCAGTACTGGGCTGAGGTAGGTACCAATTGCGGAATCTGCCTCCGGGTCTGTCCTTTCAGCAAAAGCAGCGGTTGGGTCCATGATGTCGCCCGCTGGTTCATTAAATACCTGAAATTCATTGACCCCTTCTTTCTCAAAATGGATGATGCTCTTGGTTATGGGAAATACCGCTCTTCGGATAACCTGTGGCACAAGGTCTGAATTCAGGACAACAGGGGCCAACCTGCTTGCAGACACGCGCGATACGAAATCCGCGGCTTATTCTAACGCTGGGACAGACTTCGCATCCTGAGTTTTGCCAATGCTACCGCCCTGGTACTATTCTGTTGGATACTCTGGAACAAATTTACCCTGGGCAGCCAGTTCATCACTGTAGCGGAGCGCCTCTTCCAGGATGGCACGACCTGGTAAGCCCTTGGCTTCCATCTCGGCTACCCAGTCTTCCTGGATTGGCATAACCATTTCGGTGAGTTTCGCCATCTCTGCTTCGGGAAGCTGGTGGAAGGTTGCTCCCTGCTCTATCATCCAGTTAGAATCAATGAGAGCACTCTCGTCCATGGCCTTGCCGGCATCTTCGGCCAATTTCGCCCCGCTCTCGTCAACTATTATCTGCTGGAGTTCGGCGGGCAATTTCTCAAACACACCGCCGTTGATGGGAATGGTGAACATATCATAGTTAAGGTTGATGACGGTATGGTGTTTGGCAACCTCAGATACATTGGTTGTTCTTACCGTGGTGAGCGGACAAAGAACACCTTCAGCCATTCCCTTCTCCAGTCCCCCGTATATGTCAGCTATTAGCACCTGCTGGGGAATCGCACCCACTTTCTCCAGCACCTTGATGCCCCAGGCATTGAGGGCCATTACCTTCATGCCCTCCAAGTCTGCTACCGATTTAATCGGCTTGTCTACGGTATGGATTTGGGAAGAGGCGCTAACGAAGTGACTGAGTACCTTCACTTCAGCGGGGAACTGCGCCTGCCACTCGGGGAATTGTTCATGAAGGTGCCAAGCAACCAGGCTGGCAATGGTGGAGCTGGGGGCAATGAAAGGCAATGATACCACCTCGGTTAACGGATATCTACCTGGTTCCAGAACATTCACCACCGTACCCATCTGAACAGCGTTTGAGGCAATTCCATCCATTAGTGCCGTGTTCTTGACTTCGGTATCCCGGTCGTAATAAAGAATCTTTAGTTTCCACCCACTCTTATCTTCCAAACCCTTTACGTACGGTAATATTACCTCTTGTGTTAAGAATTGTGAGCGTTCATGCTCACCCTGATATTCCATAGGAGGCGCGGAATATCGTACCCCAGAGCCTTTACCACCTTCAGGTACTTGCGCCGGTGCTGTGGCGGGGGACTGGGTTGACTTGGCACATCCGCTTAAAAGCAAAACGATCACCAGTACAATAGCCAACAGAACTAGAAAGTACTTTTTCACTATCGTTGCTCCCTTCCTGATTATATGGAATAGCTATTCGTTAGGTTAAAATGAGCCAACATCATGTATTTTAAATTGCTTTATCAAACCAGACTATTTTATCACGAGCACACGACATATCACCTGTTATGTGCAACGCTATACTTTCCGAACACTAATCATAAACTGTATGTTTCTTTATGATTGTTTCCAACGTAAACAATTGAGTTTAATGTTACCTTGATACTTTGTCAAGATAACAGAAGAAAACCTGATATGCTGTTAGCTTCTAACTAAGTTGCCTTTTACGATATTGCAAGGATATTGTAACACGATTTTAACCTATCTTTTACTGAATTCTAACTGAGAATCCTTACTATTCTATTGAATGTGTTATTTGATTTCAATATACTGTATTTAATTTACTCAGCAGAAGCAGTTAAATACTAGTACCCTATTGTTACATCGTAAGGTATGGTATAAGTGAAACCTTGTATTTGTTACATAAAGAAACATAATCTTATTTGACTAGGTAAGAGAGCTACCCTTAAGAGTATTCTGGTGGGGAGGTAGTATCTCGCTGTAGGTTCTTTCCCCGCAACATAGTGGAAGCTTCATGGGGCCGAAATTCTGTTTTGGCTTTTACGGATATGAATCGGTGATTCGGTATATAGGAAAGGGGGTATCAATGATTTGATAAAGTGGTTGACACAGATAGAAAGACTTATTCATCAAGGAGGTCAATCTGAATGAAGAAAGTTGTATGGTCGCTTATTGCACTGGTTATGGTGGTATCATTGCTGTTTACTGTTGTTGGCTGTGCTAAGCCGACTCCAGAACCGGCACCTGCACCGGCACCAGCTCCTGCACCGGCACCAGCACCGGCTCCTGCTCCGGCACCAGCAGCCGAGGCAATAGTGATGAGAGTTATTGGTGCAAATCCCGATCCCGAAGTCTCGATGCATTGGCAGCATCACACTGCACTGGAGTTAATTAATGAGAGGGCAAAGGGAAGACTTATCGTCGATTTCATCGGTGGGAAGGATATTGTCCCCATAATGGAGCAGTGGGACGCGGTGAAGGGTGGTGGGCCGTGTGATGCCCTCTGGACACCGGTCAGCCGGGCTGGGGGCATTGTTCCCGAGGCTCCAGCTCTGCAACTGGCGAAGATGAGTGCCGCCGAAATGAGAGCCAGCGGGTTTTTCGATAAATTCAACGAAAGTATGGCAAGGGGAAATGTGCGTCTGCTGATGAATGGGGATTCATCCAAGAATACACAGTTCATAAGGATGTATCCCGATTTCCCGATGGAGACGCCTGATGACTTCAAAGGCAGGAAGATTGCCGCTACCCCGAACGAGCAAGCCGTCGTGGAAACCTTCGGTGGTATAGCTGTCCCGGTGACGCCGTTTGAAATGTACGAAGCCGTAGAACGCGGTGTGGCTGAGGGATGCGGTTGCACGTCAGACGATACTGTTTTCAGATTTTCCTTCGTCGAGGTATGCGATTACTTCGTCACGCCAGGATTCGGTGGACCGGACTATGCCTGGTCGGTTAACCTGGCTTTCTGGAACAAGATTCCTGCTGACCTGCAACAACTGGTACTGGATACCATAATTGAGGTTGAGAAAGAGTGGGAGCCCAAGTGGACGGAGATTCATGAGGGATGGCCACCGAAGTGGGTCTCAGAAGGGGGGATGGAGGAAATCCTCTTTACTGGAGAGGACGCTGAACGGTGGGTCAATGCCTACTACGATTACCACTGGGGAGAGGTTCTTAGTAGATCACCAGTGGAAGGCGCCAAGTTGAGGGAACTCGCTGGACAGTAAACAAAATATCTTACGTGAGCTGTCAAGACAGTAGTAGCAGAGATTTTTGGATAGTCATTTAGAGACGTAGTATTCAAAACCTATGGGGGGTAAAGGTTACCCCCCATAGGTGATGTGAAAGTTGTTTCAATACTCTATTAAAACAACCATAAATATCTTGGCGCATTTAATCACATGGGACAGGTCAGCTGGAGGAAATTGTAGTTGCTGAGAAGAATTAACACTATTTTTGATAATATCATCACCTATCTTGCCTATTTCGGCTGTGCCCTTATCGCTTTCATCGTGTTGTCCGTTACTGCCGAGGTTTTCACACGTTTTTTCCTCAACAGGTCGCTAGTATGGGTAACGGAAATCGACGAGTATGCCATGATAGCCTTTACTTTTTTTGCGGCTGCCTGGGTGTTGAAAAGAGAGGGGCATGTTGTCCTAGACGTGGTAATTAATCGCTTCAAACCCCAAAATAGGGCTGCCGTTAACACCATTACTTCCATTCTGAGCGCAATAGTATGTGGAGTTATTTTTTGGTATGGCACGTCGAATCTCTTGTATCACCTCCAAGAGGGCACCTTGATAGCTTCGAAGACCATAGACATACCTAAGGCTCCCATGCTGATTTTCATCCCGCTAGGATTCTTGCTGTTCGCTATACAGTTTCTAAGGCGTGCTTATGGATTCATCAGGGTGTGGAGAGGAGCCACTGTACTAGAGGAAAAGGTGCAAGTGGAAAAGTATTTTGAAACTCTTGAGTAGTATAAAATTCATCATGAAGGATGTTTAGTTGGACTGGCCATTTGTTCTGATAATCATTTTCGGTAGCTTGATTGTGCTGATGGCAGCGGGATTCCCGGTTGCTATCAGTTTCGTTATCATCAATATAGTAGGTGTGGTATTACTCTGGCATGGTGAGACGGGCCTACACGCGCTTACCCTGACCATGCAGCAGTCTGTGGGCAGCTTCCTTCTCCTGCCGATACCAATGTTTATTTTTCTGGGTGAGATATTGTTCCGGTCAGGAATGGCAATGCGGGCGATTGATGTTGTGGACAAGTGGCTTGGACGCCTGCCTGGCAGGTTAGGCTTGCTAGCCGTGCTCATAGCTACCCTGTTTTCTACGATGAGTGGTGCTACCTCTGCCACTGCTGCTATGCTCGGAGAAACACTCGGGCCGGAGATGGAGAAACGGGGCTATAAAAAGCCAATCAGCATCGGCTCTATTATGGGGAGCGGCGGTCTGGCTATGCTGATTCCGCCCAGTGCTGCCGCTGTCTTCTGGGCTGCCATAGCGGAAGTATCCATCGGCAGGATTCTGATTGGCGGCATTATTCCTGGCTTGGTCATAGCTCTCTTCTATTCAATATATATCGTGGGCAGATGCTATCTGCAACCCTCGGTGGCACCCACCTATAAGATAATACCTACGCCCCTATCAAGGAAGCTAATCGACACAGCAAAGTATGTGTTGCCATTAACATTCATCGTGTTTATGGTCACTGGTCTTATCATACTAGGTATTGCATCACCATCAGAGGCGGCAGTAATGGGGGTCGTCAGTAGCCTCATATTAGCCGCTGCCTACAGAAAGCTGAATTGGACTCTGTTAAAGCAAACCCTGATCAGCACATTATCGATTACAGTCTTTATTTTTATCATCATTTCTGGCGCGAAGGCCTTTGGTCAAGTTCTGGCTACTACCGGGGCGGGTCGGGATCTGGTGATATGGGTGACAAGTCTGCCGTTGGCTCCTCCACTCATCATAATAGGCATGTTGGTAGTCCTTCTGTTCATGGGCATGTTTATGCACGGTATAGCCATAATCATGATCACCGTACCTGTATATATGCCCGTTGTCTATGCTCTGGGCTATGACCCGGTGTGGTTCGGAATAATGTTCCTCATCCTTGACGAGATGAGTCAAACTACACCCCCCTTCGGCATACTCCTGTTTGTAATGAAAGGTGTGTCTACACCAGACACTACGATGGGAGATATTGTCAAAGCAGGTATTCCTTTCCTTATCTGTGATGCCGCCTGCGTGGCAGTAGTAATGGCCTTCCCCATTGTGGCACTCTGGCTTCCCAACCTTATGACCGGATAAAAATAGTAAATTACTGGTGACTCGTTAATAAGTGTTCCTCGTAAACAAGAATAGGAGGTATAGAATTGTGAACAAGGTAAGTTTTGAGGCGACAGGCTGTGGGGGCTGCCGGACATGTGAGATAGCCTGCTCATATCACCACAAAAAGGTCTTCAGTCCCAACCTATCAAGTATAGAAATTTCGGACAGAACGGACAAGCCGGGCTTTTCGCTTACATTTCATATTGGAGATGTTGATGGTCATTTAGGCTGTGATAGATGTGAAGGAGAAGACGAACCATTATGCCTTAAATACTGCAACATATCGATGCGTGAAAAGTTAAAGACAATCTTGCAGAGCGAGCTTCCGGAGAAGTTAGCCGGGGAGGACAAGAGA
>Ga0180432_10011677_pt1 | contig 10318 bp, 4 predicted proteins | sample SS_ome_10_FD_132414 | JGI IMG/M metagenome (GOLD analysis project Ga0180432, IMG submission 132414) | Hypersaline lake sediment archaeal communities from the Salton Sea, California, USA - SS_1_MS_2 metaG | ecosystem: Environmental > Aquatic > Non-marine Saline and Alkaline > Hypersaline >...
CGCGCCCCCCCCCCCCCCCCCCCCCCCCCCCCCCCCCCCCTCCCCACCGTGGGCGCCCCCAAGATGCCGGCCCCTTTGGGGGCCCGGGGGGGGGGGGGGGGGGGGCTGTGCCAGCGGACCGTTCTGCAGCAGCAGGAACCCCGCTACACCGACTACAATGAAGGCGGAAACTATGATAATCCACCTGCGGCGTCTCATCTGCTCACCTTCTCGATGGGACAGACATGATTGCTATGATTGCTGCGGACCTTTCACCGACTTACATTTGGACCGCCAGACAGTCCGATTTGAAGTATATCTGCTGCCGGAGAGCAAGTCAAGCAACCACAGCCCCTCAACCATCTCCCACAGCTCGCCCCGGGCCTACCTCCTGGAGGGGCTGTTAGCACAATTATCACTCCACCACTGATTCCGGCACCACCATTGCAGTACGTATCTCACACACCGTAGCAGCTTTTGCTCCCAGGAGGCGAATGGATGTCAGAACTCCGTAAGGACCCGGTGCTGGATCACTGGGTAATAATTGCGGCTGAACGCGGCCACCGTCCCCACGACTTCGCGACCAAGCACGAACCTGATCCTACCACCAATTGCCCTTTCTGTGGCGGCAACGAACATACCACCCCCCCGGAGATAGTCGCTTTCGCCTCTGACATCAACCGCCGCCCCGACACCGCCGGATGGGATGTCCGAGTCGTTCCCAACAAATTCGCCGCACTCACCGTCGAGGGCACCCTCAAACGATCCGGAATTGGCTTTTTCGACTCCATAACCGGAGTCGGCGCACACGAGGTAGTCATCGAGAGCCCCGAACATTCTGCGCAGTTGCCGGCAATGCCACGCGACCACATAGTCAAGATACTTGACACCCTCATCCACCGCGTGCTTGACCTCCGCAGCGACAAGCGCTTTCGCCACATAGTCGTCTTCCGCAACTACGGCGCGGCCGCCGGCGCATCTCTCAGCCATCCACATTCCCAGATCATAGCCCTCCCCACCGTCCCGAAACTTGTCAGTGAGAAGCTCACTGCGGCTCGCAACCACTATCACCACAAGGAACGCTGCATCTTCTGCGACCTCATCGAACAGGAACTGGCCATGCCGGAGCGTGTGGTCATGCAAAACAACCATTTCGTCGTACTCTCCGTGTTCGCCGCCCGCTTCCCATTCGAGGTCAATATATTTCCCCTGCAGCACCAGCACGATTTTGTGCTCATGAGCCGCGAGCAGAAAGAAGCGCTGGCAGACATCATCTCCCGGCTCCTCACCCAGTACCGAAACATCCTGGGCGATCCTGCATATAATATGATGATCCAGACAGCTCCCAACATGACGCCGCGACCCGGCCATCCGGAGTACTGGGGGACCATCAACTGCGATTACCACTGGCACATTGAACTCATGCCACGGCTTACCAAGATCGCCGGCTTCGAATGGGCCACTGGCTTCTACATCAACCCGGTGTCCCCTGAACAGGCGGCAATTGCACTCCGCGAAGACACCCTCGAAGCCAACATCGCGGTGCCGGCCTAACCAGGGTAGGGGAGCATAGCGGTGGCCGAAAACAACCAGAATATGGCACTACCGACTGGCGGTGAACTCGCAGAATACCCCTGTGCGACGCTACTTGAGCAGACCCGACGCCAGAGGGACCTCTACGCCAACGTCATCGCCGCCTTGCCTGTCCGTCTCCTTATGATCAATTCCGACCTGACCATCGTCCTGGCTAATCCTGCCTATTGCCACCAGCGCGGCCTCAGCCAGAGTGATGTCCACGGCAAGAACATCGCCGACGTCTTCCCGGAAAGCTTGCTTCGTGATGCCGGCCTCGGCGATGCATTGACTTCTACGCTGAAGACTGCCGAGCGTGTGCAGTGGTCCGGCTATCGTTATGCGACAGAAGACCACGGCGAGCGCACTCTTAATATGCGTCTCGACCCGGTTGCGGATCCCTCCGGCCGCCACAACGTTCTGCTCACTCTCGAGGATATTACCGAACGCTACCGCCAGCTCTATGAACGCTCCGTACTCCAGCAGACTGCAAAAGCGATGTTAGGCATGCTTGATCTCCCACGCCTCCTCCACGCTATCCTAACGGCTATGACAGCCGGCGGTGCCGTCGGCTTGGGATTCAACCGTGCCTTCCTCATGCTCGTTGACGAGGAGACCGACACACTCCGCACCAAAATGGCCGTCGGACCTGCCAACACCGATGAGGCCCTTCAAGTCTGGTCAAATGTCGAGACTGACTACACGAGCATCGAGGACTTCCTGGCCGACTATGAGAGCTTGGAGACACCCGCAGACAATCGCTTTGCCGATGTTGTCAGCGAGTTGCAGATGTCTCTGGGCGACACGCATAGACTACCTGTCTCTGTCCTCCATGACCGTAAGACTGCGCATGTCATTGATGCGACCAATGATCCGCGCGTCCCCGACAGTATCCGCCAATTGCTCCAAACCGACGAATTCGTAATCGCCCCACTCGTAGCCAGAGACCGCAATATCGGCATCGCCTATGCCGACAATCTTGTCAATCGCCAGCCGATTTCTGAGCTGGACGTGCAGCTTTTCACCTCGCTCGCCAACCATGCCGCGCTGGCCATAGACAGTGCCGGAGCATACGAGGAGGTGCAACGGCGGGCCTCCGAACTCGAGGTTGCATACGAACAATTGCAGACCGCACAGGAAGCTGCTCTGCGCTCTGAAAGCCTTGCTGCCATCGGCGAGATGACAGCCATCGTTGCCCATGAGATACGCAACCCCCTCACCACCATCGGCGGCTTTGCCAACCTCATGCTCCGCCAGGCTGAGCATCCCGACAAGGTGCAACGCAACTCCCGCGTCATCTACGACGAAGTTATCCGACTCGAAAACATACTCAGCGGCCTGCTCGGCTTCTCCCGCCCCAGCCGACCTCATCTCCAACGCTGCGATGTCTCCCAGATTCTCTACGAAGGCGCCGACACCATCGGCAAGCGTCTTAACACCTCCGGTCTCCGCATCAACGTCGAATGCAGCGACCAGCTCCCCGCGATACGCACTGATCGCCGCCAACTCCACCAAGTTCTCGATAATCTCATACGAAACGCCGTGGATGCCATGCCCGAGTCCGGCACCATTACGCTTTCCGCCCTCCCCGGGCCGGGTGACGGCGTGACACTCCAGGTCGCTGACACCGGCATTGGTATCCCCGCCGCCGACCTCCACAGGATATTCGATACATTCTTCACCACCAAGAGCAGCGGAATGGGCTTGGGACTCGCCCTCAGCAAGAAGATAGTTCAGGACCAGGGCGCCGAAATGCTCGTCGAGAGCCAGCCCGGCCGGGGCACGACTTTCTCCATTATATTCCCTGCTGACCGCAAAGATGCAAATCGCGATGAAACCGAGCCGATACAACCGGAGCAAAGCCGGGCCGCAGCCGGTTAAACCGCACCATTCACGAACGGGTGGCTCGGCCTGACCTGCGCCCCGCGCAGGTCAGGTGGGAGGGCGCGCTAGCGGCCTCCCAGCTTCCAGCCCGAGTCGGTTCGCCTCATCACAGTGTGTCATTTTGCACTGTTTGGCAGAACCCGCTCTATGTGCCCGTAGACGGACAGCCTGTCCAATCCTGCCAAGTGCGCGATTTCACTCGTGAATAATTCGGGCTAGATTATACAAGGAGAGTGAGCGTATGCCTACTGTGCTTATCGCAGATGACGACCAGAATCAGCGCCTCCTGTACCGCGAAGAACTCGCCTTCGAAGGTTATGACGTCATCGAGGCGGCGGACGGCCCTGAGGCTGTCTCAATCGTCGAAGCTGGCGGCGTTGACATGGTTGTCCTCGACATTGCCATGCCCGGAATGGACGGCGTTGCAGCCATGAGCCGCATCCTTGAGATTGACAACAAGATGCCCGTGCTGCTCAACACCGCCTATTCCACCTACAAAGACGATTTCATGACCTGGGCCGCCGACGCATACGTCGTGAAATCATCCGACCTCTCGGAGCTCAAACAGCGCATTGCTGAGACACTCGGCACGCGCACCTCCGAGACCGCCACATACGAAAAGACAACCGTGGCGAGTTAGTAGCCCCGGTTGCCGTTGTATTTGTGCCTACCCCAAATGTACGCGCTCAACACAACTGCTGAGCTCGCGGCTGGCTGGCTCCGACATGCCGCCGACCCTCGTCAATGAGCCGCCGGCTGCTTATCCGTCTTCCGAGGGTGGCTCCGCATGTATTCCCGCGCGCTGTACATGAACGCCTCCAGGCGCGTCAGCGCCGTGCCCTGCTCCGACCCGTCATAGACCATATTCAGTGTCGGGATGCCGCCCTTGTCTTTCTTCACCAACCGCATCAGCGCATGTGACACTGTCCCTGGCATGCACGTGAACGGCATTATCGTCACTATCCCTGCCAGGCCCTTGTCCGCGAAATCAACTGCCTTACCTATGGTCATGACACCCTCGCCCTCGAAGCTGCGATCGAGGTAGGGGCTGGCCATCTCCAGCACCGCTTCGCTGGACGGCTCGAAGGCATTCCGCAGCAAGTCAGCGAACGGCTCCGCGTAGGCGTGCTCGTCCCGCCGCATGACCCGGTCCATCAGGCTGTTCTTCAGCCGCAGCCACCAGTCGCTGTCCAACCGCGCCCGCATGTCGCGCCGCAGGTTCCGGTACAGGAACCACTCGAAAACTGGCGCTATCCATACCTCACCACCGAGCGCCTCAATCTGCTCGATAACGCTCTGATTTGAGAAATCGTTCATGCGCACGTAGAATTCGCCCGTCACCCCGACGACCGGCTTCTCTTCAGACCGATCAATTCCAATACCCGAGAAGCGCTCGGCGGCCGCCTCCAGCACGGGGACCAGGCCGCGCCCGTCCTCAATGGCCTTGACTATCTCGTCACGGCACTCAATAAGCACCGCCTCGGTCTCCCCTGCGTTCACCTCGTACGGCTTCAGCTCCAGCCGCGACTTCATAATCATGTCCATCGCGACCATACTCTGCCAGCCCAGCCGCAGAAACTTGGTGCCAATGAGCTTGGTATCTGCGAAGAACTTGCCCGCCTGGTTGGGAGCATAGATCGGCACATCTGGATAGCCTGCGTCGTCAAGCACCATCCGCTGGAGCGCGTTGTACTGCCCGAAGCGGCACGGCCCACCCGACCCGCCCATGAAGAAGGCGTACTTATCGCGGTCGAAGTCCGGACGTGTCACGAACTTCACCATATCACCGGTTGTCACCACTGCCGGAAAGCATTCCTTGCCTGAAGTCCAACGCCGCCCATGAAGCAGCGTTTCCTCGTCCGGCTCGGGAAGCGCCTCGGCCGGCACATTACAGGCCCGGAACGCCGCCGCCAGCCCATACGCGTGGATATTCATATTCGGAATCAGCATCGTGCGCTCGGTCTTCTTATCATACGTGAGAGCGCGCAATTCCCGACCCGGCTCATACCGCCCCCCTCGTGTTGATTCGATGCTGTCCAGGAACGCTTCACAGCGCGTGATCATGCCCGCGTCCGCCGAGTGCTCATCCATCTCCATAACCAGGCAGGGCTTGCCCCCAAGCCGCTCCTGGAAAAACCGAATCAGGAATGAATCCGGCCCGCATCCGAAATTCGTGATATACACCGGATACAACCGAGCATCCTCGGCGATGATCTCCCCCGAAGACAGTATCTGCTGGCCATAGCCCCAGTACATGTTCCACCAGTCCTCGGACAGTTGCACATCATCAAGGGGCAGAAAATCCATCGGTATCGAGAGTACGCCCATTTCACGCAACTTCTGCGGCATCTCTAAATTGGCACCCGAATCGCAGCCGTTGTACGAACGGCTGACGATGACGAGGGCGTACTCGTCATCCTTCAACTCCGCCAGAACCTCCTGGCCGCGCTTAAGCGTGCCCTTCTGAAAGCGATCCAGTGCCGCCTGACCCGCCTTCAGTGCACGGCTCAGGTCCGCACTCGATTTGCCAAAACGCTCTGCCAACCCCGCAAATGCCTTCATCCGGTGCTGATGGCCATACTCGAAATACACATGCGGGTCCAGCACCTCCACCCCGTAGGCCTCGTAGTCTATGGCTGCCCGACTCGTGTACGGCAGACTCTGCGAGTACGGACAGACGAAGCTGTCCGTCATCCCCGCCGCTTTCTTTTGCATATTGATGATGCTTGGCAGGAAAATGTAGTCTATCTCCTTGTCACGCACCAGGTTGTAGATGTGCCCCAGGGCAATTTTCATCGGGAAGCACGTCTCCGCAACCGATCTCTCCGCACCCTCGTGACTGATACCCTTGTTCGTATGATCAGATAGCACGATCCGGAGCCCCAGCTCGCTCAGAAGCCCTTGATAAAATGGATACAGATCATGGAACAGTAGCGCTCGTGGCACACCCACTCGCGGCGCGTCTTCGGGAATCGAGGGATTCCCATCATACGCATGCAACAGCATCTGCTCGCGTTCCTTGAACAGATCCGGCAGCCCCGACCCCTTTTTCACTTTCTTCTCTATATCATACTTGCCGCAACGGCTGCCGTAGTAAAGCGGCTCCCGCCCCTCTATCGTCACCTTGTTTATCTCGCAATTATTCGAGCAATCGTGACATGTGAATGTCTCCACCTCATAGCCCCGTTCGGACAGATCAAAGCCGCCGAAGTTGCTCGGCTCGCCCGTATCCTCCTCCAACGCTATGATCGCGCACCCGTACGCACCCAGAACCTCCTTGTGCGATGGCACAATTATCGGTTTCCCGGTTACTGCCTCAAAAGCCGCAACAACTGCATTATTGAATGCCGTGCCACCCTGGAAAAATATGTGATCTCCAACAGGCTTCTTCGCCACTACCTGGTTGAGGTAATTGGTCACTATCGAGTATGCCAGGCCGCTGACTAGCTCGCCCGTCGTCGCACCGGCCTGCTGATGTTTGACCATCTCCGTCTCCATGAACACGGTACAGCGTTCACCCAGGTCCCGCGGCGCTTTAGCATCTAACGCGAGATCTGCAAACTCATCCTCGATACTGATGCCCAGCTTCTCCGCCTGTTCCTCCAGAAACGACCCCGTGCCCGCCGCGCATACCTTATTCATCATGAAGTCCACTACATGGCCGTTATGGAGGCTGATGTACTTCGAGTCCTGCCCCCCGATCTCGAAGATTGTATCAACCGACGGATCAATAGCCAGTGCCCCTCGCGCATGAGCTGTTATCTCGTTCTTCACCACATCAGCGCCGACAAAGTCACCCGTCAGATACCGCCCTGAACCCGTCGTAGACACGCCGCGAATCTCAACAATGTCGCCGATGTCATCGCCGATAATCTTCAGCCCCCGACGCACTGCCTCGATCGGCTCCCCCGCCGTCATTAGATATATCTTCGAAAGCATTCGTCGCTCGCTGTCAATCACAACCAGGTTTGTAGATATCGAGCCGACGTCCACCCCCAGATACGCCGCTATCTTCTCGCCCGCAGCCACCTCCGGTCGGTATATATCCGACGGCATAATCACGGATTTAGCCAGTGCCAGCGGTGCCAGCGGCGCCTCCTCACTGATCTCCTCATAAGCGGCCAGCTCCGCCTGCTTGCTCAGGTCCGGCATCGCGACCTCTCCGGTCGCCTTGGCCTTCAGCACGGCACCGATGGCCCCCATCATTCCGAAATGCTCGGGGATAACAAGATCTCCATCGGCCAGGCCCAGCACCTTGCGCATCGCCTTGCGTATCCCCGCATTCGCCGCGACGCCGCCCTGGAAGGAGATCGGTGGCCGCAGCTCGGCTGCCGACGCTACCGTGCTCTTGAAGTTGCGAATCAGGGCATGACACACTCCGCCCACGATCTCGCGCGTGGGTGTCCCCTTCTGTTGCAGGTGAATCATGTCGCTCTTGGCGAACACGCTGCACCGCCCTGCAACCCTCGGCGGATCTTCCACCTCCGCACCCAGCTCGCCGAACTCCTCTATGCTCAGGCCCAGACGCGACGCCTGCTTGTCCAGAAAGCTACCCGTACCGGCCGCACAGAGTGTGTTCATCGCGAAATCCGCGATCTCACGCTTCCCATCAACTGCGGACTCCCTCAAAAAGATCAGCTTCGAGTCATCGCCGCCGATCTCGATGATCGTGTTCACGTGCGGGTAGAGATGAAGCGTCGCCGTCGCCTGTGCCACAACCTCGTTCACAACCCCGACGCCCAGCACCTCGGCGACTACGCGGCCACCCGAGCCGGTAGCCGCCAAACCGCGCAGATTCTGCTGCCCCCACTTCTCCACTGCCTCGTCTATCGCATCTGCGGCGACCTGCATCGGCCTGCCGTGATGGCGAATATACGCTGCCTCCAGAATCTCGAGGGTATCTGCGGCTACCACTGCCACGTCAACACTCACTGAGGCGACGTCTATGCCCAACAAATACGGCGTATCCATTCTGAGTCTTCCCTTCTTACTGCATCCAACGAGCATCAGTGCCCGTCTCAAGGCGGCCATCTATTATACATCTGCACCCGCGAATGTGCCAAGAAAGCCGCGCACTCAAACAGGTGAAAGCGATACCATTGGCGAAACCAGCACTGCCAAACACCTACCTGACAACATTCAGCGCCCGCTTCAGCTCGGCCACGGGCAGCGTGTGATTATGTTTGCTACGGTCCAATTCATAATACATATCGAGAATATGCCCCATCCGAAGCATGACAGTGCTGCGGGCCTCACCGGTGCTTCCCCCGTGGCCGGCATCACACCTCCTCACGCTCGTCTCTTCATGCACATCGGCGACACCCAGATTGACCTCGGTGTGCGACCTCTGAACATGACGCTCGAGGCGCTGCTGGCGGAAACCCCCTTGCTCGTGCCCGACGCAGCCGAGGATATCTTCGGCCAATGGCTCTGGGGCCGCAACACGAAGGCCGCCGCCCTCTACCGGCAGGCCATTGAGGACGCCGTGGATGCCCAGCCGCGAGTGACGTGGCAAGTTCGTGGGCCCGACGTTCTCGGCTTTCCCGATCTGCCCGTGGAAGCGCTGCTCGGCGATGGCGTGAATCCCCCTGCCGTCTCCCGCCAGGTCGCCAAGTGTACTCAGCATCTCTCCACCTCTGTCGGCAAGTACCTCCCGCCCATTGGTCAGTGGCGAATCGCTCCGGTCTCGCTGCTGTCGCGCCACGTACTGCCTCAGACACGTGACCCGTCCCAGGAATACGACGCCATCACCCGCAAACGCCTCCCCACGCTCGAAGTCCTCGACATCGAGTATGCAGTCACACGCGCTCGCCTCACAGCATTGCTCAGCCGCCTCGGGGCGGCACACGTGCAGGTGCTCCACCTCATCGCCGCCAGACACATCAATGCAGCCGGGCTGTTGCTCGAAGACGGATTCCTGACTGCCTCCGGCTTGGCACAGATGCTCAGTGAGGGCGACTGGAACGAGTTGCAGTTGATTGTGGTCAGTGTCGCACAAACCGAGTCCGGCCGCAACTGCAGCTTCCCCTGGGCCATCATGGAGCTGATACCAATCCAGGCTGCTATCTGTTTCCAGGACAACGCCGCAGTCAATACCTGTATTCTGCCATTCTGTGAGCTGTTCTACGGCGCACTCGGCGCCGGCTATGCTATTGACGCCGCTGTCAGCCGCGCACGAATAGCGATGCGCGACAGTGGCGAATTCGGAGCCGCAGATGTACTGTCCCCCGTCCTCTACCTCCGCGAAGGCGAAGAGGCCCCGGCAATCCGCTCCGGTGATCGCGGACTCGAAGGACTGCTTGTCGCCACTGAGGCAATAACAACGGCTCGTGATGTCTTCGATGACCCCGAGGTCCTGCAGCTTGACGGCCAGGTGCCTGTCGCCCTCTCCCAGATCCACGCTCGTCTCACCAACGTCATCGAACAGCAGATGGCCCACTTGCGCGACCGCAGGGCACAACACCTTCGCGCACTACGCCATGAAGCCCACCGCGCCGCGCCAACCTACACTGCATCCTCCGCCGTCGCCCAGCAGTTGAATAGCGTCCTTGATATGGCACCCGCACCCGCCGAAGGTGGAGCTGGCCGGCCGCCACTCGGCCCTCCTGCATTCCACTGGTGGTGGCTCCTGCGACACATCTACCGCGACGAGGCAAAGGTCACCTCCAGCCCCTTCCACGGGCCCAGAAAACTATACTATTCCGACAGCATACGCACCTGGGCTGCCATCCAACATCACGACCGCTCCTCGCCGGTTTATGTCGGTTTCTCGTCGCAGCCCGGAGATATCCACTTCGCTCCCTTGAACGGCCCCCGCGCCATTTTCGACATTAGCCGCTGGCCACCCCTGCTTATCTCCGTCGAGGACGCTGACGAAGACGAA
>Ga0180432_10011678_pt1 | contig 10318 bp, 9 predicted proteins | sample SS_ome_10_FD_132414 | JGI IMG/M metagenome (GOLD analysis project Ga0180432, IMG submission 132414) | Hypersaline lake sediment archaeal communities from the Salton Sea, California, USA - SS_1_MS_2 metaG | ecosystem: Environmental > Aquatic > Non-marine Saline and Alkaline > Hypersaline >...
GGAGGGGGCAACAAACAAGCTCGTCTTCCGGACGAAGCAGGCCGGGTGAACTGGCGACAAACTCACGACTCGACTTGGGACAACTTCATTACCACCCTTTTTCGATGGGGGGATTTATATTTATAAGATTCCGAATTTATTATGTTATTGTTTTGTAGACTGACCGTTTCGGGGAGCCATACGATGCGCTCAAGGGGCACACAGATTTTCGGTGTGCCCCTTTCGCTTCTCATGGCAGGCCATCTCGAGCCAAATAGAATTGTTGAGCGTGGAGAAGGCCTTTGACATGCCTTTTTATGTCTCAGGGTGAAACCCAAGAGGTGTTATCCGGCGCTGCTGGTTGACAATTTTTTAGTGTTCCACTATAATCGTGGAGCATGAAAAACGTGACAATTACTCTTGATGAGGAAACGGCCCGATGGGCTCGCATCTATGCTGCGGAGCATGACACCAGTGTTTCCCGTGTGGTGGGAGAAATGCTGAGGGAAAAAAGGCGCAGAGAGGAAGATTACCACTCAGCCATGCAATACTACTTTTCCGAGCCTCCACGCAAACTAAAGCAGTCGGGTAAGAAGTATCCAAGGCGCGAGGAACTCCATGAGCGATAATGTCTTCGTTGATACCAATGTCCTCGTGTATAGCAGGGATGCCTCCGAACCGCGGAAACAGCCGCTTGCTGCAGCATGGATGGCTCACCTTTGGGAAAATAGAACGGGACGCCTGAGTTTTCAAGTATTGCAGGAATTCTATGTGACGGTTGTATTCAAGCTGGAGCCAGGGTTGGCGCACAAGATCGCCAGGAAGGATGTACGAGCGTTCTTTGCTTGGCAGCCCCTGCCGGTTGACTCCCGTGTTGTGGAGGGTGCCTGGAATATTCAGGATCGTTTCCGGCTTTCATGGTGGGATGCCCTGATCGTCGCCTCCGCGCAGGTAATGGATTGCTCTTATCTGCTTACGGAAGACCTCCAGGAGAATCAGAAGATAGGTGACGTTCAAGTGATCAATCCCTTTCATACACCTCCCGGGTCCTTAACCTCTGAATAACTGCAGGTACCCCCAAAAAAGCGGCTTAGCAGCCTATTCTCTCCTCTCAGACTTCCTGAAGAATGCCCTACCCAAGGGCGATTTTACTGATTTTTTTAGAGAAACTTTGTTTAAAAAGGAGTAAAATTCCCTTCCGTTTCAACGTGCTGTCTTTTAGGGCTTTGGCAAGTCTATGGAAAGACAGGACAATGGGAAAGGGGGATGGATTGAAATGAAATTATGGCCCGGGAAGCCCTATCCCTTGGGTGCCACCTACGACGGTGTGGGAACCAACTTTTCCGTGTTTTCGGAGGTGGCTGAAAAAGTAGAATTATGTCTATTTGATGAAGCCGGTGCGGAGAACCGCATGGACCTTCCCGAGGTCACCGGTTTCTGCTGGCATGGATACCTGCCGGATGTGGAACCGGGCCAGCGCTACGGCTTCCGTGTGCACGGCCCTTGGGCGCCCGAGCACGGTCACCGGTGCAATCCCCATAAGCTATTGCTGGATCCCTATGCCAAGGCGGTGGAGGGAGAGGTCCAGTGGAACGAGGCCGTTTTTCCCTATCGATTCAAGGACCCGGAGGGACCCGTCAACGGGGAAGACAGCGCCCGCTTTGTCCCCAAGTCCGTGGCGATCAATCCCTTTTTTGACTGGGAAAACGACCACCCGCCCGGAAGATCTTTGCACGAGACCATCATCTACGAAGTCCATGTAAAGGGTTTCACTGCCCGCCATCCCGACATCCCTTCTGAAATCCGGGGGACATACGCCGGACTTTCCCATCCGGCGGCTATCGATTACCTGTCAGGACTCGGAGTGACGGCGGTAGAGCTCCTTCCCGTCCACCAGTTTGTTCACGATGCGCACCTGGTGGAACGGGGCCTTCGCAACTACTGGGGATACAACTCCATCGGATATCTTGCCCCGCATAACGGATATGCGAGCAGGGGACAACTCGGCCAGCAGGTCCAGGAGTTCAAGCAGATGGTCAAGACCTTCCACGAGGCGGGCCTGGAGGTGATCCTGGACGTTGTGTACAACCACACCGCAGAGGGAAATCACCTCGGACCGATGCTCTCTTTCAAGGGAATCGACAACGCCGCCTATTATCGCCTTATGGATGATGATCCCCGCTATTACATGGATTATACAGGTACCGGAAACAGCCTGAACATGCGGCACCCCCACGTGCTCCAGCTCATCATGGATTCCCTCCGTTACTGGGTGACGGAGATGCATGTGGACGGATTCCGGTTCGACCTGGCATCCACCCTGGCCCGGGAGCTCCACGAGGTGGACAAACTCTCCGCCTTTTTCGACCTGGTCCAGCAGGACCCGGTGGTCAGCCAGGTGAAGCTCATTGCAGAGCCTTGGGACGTGGGTGAAGGGGGCTATCAGGTGGGTAATTTTCCTCCCCTGTGGTCGGAGTGGAACGGCAAATACCGGGACTGTGTCCGTGATTTCTGGCGCGGCGAGGACCGGACCCTGGCAGAATTCGCATTCCGGTTCACCGGCAGCTCGGACCTCTATGAAAGCACCACCAGGAGGCCAAACGCCAGCATCAATTTCATCACGGCCCACGATGGTTTCACCCTTCATGACCTGGTCTCCTACAACGAAAAACATAACGAGGCCAACGGCGAGGAGAATAAGGACGGTGAAAGCCACAACCGCTCCTGGAACTGCGGGGAGGAAGGCCCTACGGATAATGTCGATGTCATGGCGCTGCGGGCCAAACAGGTGCGCAACTTCCTGTCCACCCTGTTCCTTTCCCAGGGTATCCCCATGCTCCTCGGCGGTGATGAAATGGGACGCACACAGCAGGGCAACAACAATGGCTATTGCCAGGACAACGAGATCTCCTGGTTTAACTGGGAAAACACCGATGAAACGCTTCTGGCGTTCACCCGGAATCTCATCCGGTTCAGGTCGAAGCACCCGGTTTTCATGCGGCGGGGCTGGTTTCTCGGCAGGGCCATCCACGGCAGCGGGGTGGAGGACATCGGCTGGTTCACACCGGACGGCATCGAGATGGCCGAAGAGAACTGGGGAGAGGGATTTGCCAAGTCCATTGCCGTTTTCCTGAACGGCAGGGCCATACGCTACCCGGACCTCCGTGGCGAAAAGATCGTGGATGATTCCTTTCTTCTACTTTTCAATGCCCATCACGAATCTATCCCCTTTGCACTTCCCGGCCCGGAATGGGGCAAGCAGTGGGTCCGGGTGCTGGACACCGAGGAAGGGGACTTTAGCGACGATGAAAAGGGTTATCCCGCAAAGGAAGAGATTGCAGTTCAGAGCCGGTCTCTGGTGCTGCTGAAAAGGAAAGAATGAAATGATCAACGTTCCACGGGCTACCTACCGGCTCCAGTTTCATCCCGGCTTTACATTCCAGGATGCCGCCGCCCTTGCGGATTATCTTGCGAACCTCGGGGTCAGTCACCTCTATGCCTCCCCTTATCTCCAGGCCGCAAAAGGGAGCACGCATGGATACGACGTGGTGGACCCCGGGTGTTTCCGATTTCTATCAGGGCACGGAGCTGTGGGACCTGAGCCTGGTGGATCCTGACAACCGCAGGCCCGTTGACTTTGACCTCCGCCGCCGGCTTCTGTCTGAGTTGCGGGAGCTTTCTCCGGAAGAGATCATGGCAAGAATGGATGATGGTTTGCCTAAGTTGTGGGTCATTTATAAAGCCCTGGAATTGGGCAAGCAGTTGCCGGAGATTTTTGGTTCAGGGGACTATCGGCCCTTGAATGTATTAGGACAAAAGGCGGGCCATGTTGTCGCCTTTTTGCGGGGCGAAAAGTTTGGGGCCGTGGTTCCCCGGCTCCTCCTCACCTTGAATGGAGAGTGGCAAGACACATGGCTGGAAATGCCTAAAGGTCAATGGCACAACCATTTGACGGGCGATAGATTCAAGGGCGGGAAAGCGATGCTCCGGGATATCCTGGCCCGTTTTCCCGTGGCTCTTATTTCAAAGGAGTAGATCCATATGGGAAGACTCAAGGTCTGGGCGCCCGATGCCCGCCGCATAGAGGTAGAGATAAAGGGCACCCGCCTTGACATGGAGAAAGGCCCAAACGGATGGTGGCAGGTGGATACCCCTCTTGCCGAGCACGGGGCGGACTATGCGTTTGTCCTGGACGAAGGCACTCCTTTGCCTGACCCTCGATCCCCGTGGCAGCCTGAGGGCGTTCATGGCCCTTCACGCATCCTGGACCACGGTGTATTCCAGTGGACGGATTCAGACTGGCAGCCGCCGCCCCTTTCTTCGGCGATCATCTACGAGCTTCATATCGGCACCTTCAGCCCTGAGGGCACGTTCGACGGCGCCGTAAAGAGACTGGACCATCTGGTCAATTCTGGGATCACCCACGTGGAGCTCATGCCCGTGGCCGAATTTTCCGGCAACCGCGGCTGGGGCTATGACGGTGTCGACCTCTATGCTCCCCATCACGCCTATGGCGGACCCGAAGGCCTCAAACGCCTGGTGGATGCCTGCCACACCCGCAAGCTCGCCGTGATCCTGGACGTGGTGTACAACCATCTAGGCCCGGCAGGCAACTACCTGGGCCGTTTCGGGCCGTACTTCACCGACCGGTATGCCACGCCGTGGGGTGAAGCGGTCAATCTGGACGGTCCTTATAGCGATGAGGTACGCCGTTTTTTTAGCGATAATGCCTTGATGTGGTTCCGGGACTATCACATGGACGGGCTGCGGATCGACGCCGTGCATGCAATCATAGACACTTCCGCGATCCATTTTCTTGAGCAACTCGCGAGTGAAGTAAATGACCTGGAGTCCCACCTGGGCCGGCACCTGGTGCTCATCGCCGAAAGCGATCTCAATAATCCCCGGGTGATTCGTTCACCGGAGGTAGGAGGATACGGTATCGACGCCCAGTGGAACGAAGACTTCCATCACGCCCTGCATGCCACCCTTACCGGCGAGCAGGACGGGTACTACATGGACTTCGGGAGCCTGGCCGACCTGGCCAAGGTCCTGACTCTGGGACTCGTTTACGACGGGTCATATTCCCATTACAGGCGCCGGAGTCATGGCCGGCCGGCCACGGGGCTGGCCGGTTACCAATTTGTGGGCTGCCTTCAAAATCACGATCAGGTGGGCAACCGCGCACTGGGTGAACGAGCCAGCCATTTGCTTTCGCCGGGCCGGATCAAGATCGGGGCGGCCCTGGTGCTGACCGCCCCCTTCGTGCCCATGTTGTTCCAGGGGGAGGAGTGGGCCGCTTCAACGCCGTTTCTCTATTTTACCGATCACCAGGACCCGGAACCGGGTCAAGCCGTGAAACGCGGTCGGAGTGAGGAGTTCGCCGCGTTTGGCTGGGAACCTGATAAAATCCCCGATCCGCAAAAAAAAGATACCTTTCTCCGTTCCAGGCTCGATTGGGATGAATTGCGACGTGATCCCCATGACAAAATCCTTGACTGGCATCGGTCCCTCATCAGGCTGCGCCGCCAGTTACCGGAATTGAGCGATGGGCGGATGGAGCAAACGTCTGTGCGCTTTGACGAGACGGCTCAATGGCTCATCATGACGCGCGCATCTGTTTTGGTGACCTGTAATTTTGAGGGCGCATTTCAACGAATTCCATGTGCGGAGCTTGGGGGAAAGGAAATAGTCCTGTCTTCAGACGAAGGTATAACAGCGGAGGATAATGAGATTTTAATGCCCGGAGAAGCGGTTGCGATATGGGTGGATCGAGAAAACCACGATAAACGAAAGGATGGGAGGTGAATAAAATGCCAAAAGGAGATAGAACAGGCCAAAGAGGCCAGGGACGGGAAAAGCGTAAAGAGATGAGAGGAAAAGGCCAGGGTGCACGTGGTCTGGGGGGTGGCTCTGCAAAAGGTCCGGGCGGTTATTGCGTCTGCCCGAACTGCGGTGGAAAGGCGGCCCATCAGCAAGGCAGCCCATGTTATGAACAGAAATGCCCCAAGTGTGGTAAGGCCATGGCCCGCGAATAGAAGTTGTTTTTTAATGGCAAAATAATTCTTAGTCAAAATGCATGAATCATTGATATCGTAAATGCAACTTAAAAGGAGGAAACTACGATGAGCGAAACACGCGATGCCTATGTACAAAAGTTGAAGGCCACCATCGACGAATGGAATGCCGAGATCGACAAGCTGCAGGCAGAAGCCGATCAGGCGGATGCTGAGGCAAAAATCGAATATGATAGACGGATTGAGGACTTACGGGCCAAGCGCCAGGCGGTGGAGGATAAAATCACGGCCCTGCAGCAGGCCGGCGAGGGAGCGTGGGAGGACCTCAAGCAAGGGCTTGAAAACTCATGGGAAATCCTTAAGGCCAGCATAAGCAGGGCCAAATCCGAGTTCAAACGGGGTTATAATGAAGGCGGGGAAGAGTAAGGAGGGGGATAACATGGGGATAGAAATCGGCGGCCTTTTGGGGCTTATCATTTTAATCGCAGATGTCTGGGCAATTGTCAGGACTTTCGGTAGTTCAGCCTCCATCGGTGCAAAGGTTTTCTGGATCGTCCTCATTCTTGTGCTCCCTGTTTTGGGCTTTATTATCTGGCTTATTGCGGGCCCGCGTCCGAATAGGAAAGGCCAATAACAGATTCTTTCAGACGGGCAGCGAGGCAGCGGCGCTAATGCGAAAGACTACTGAAGACCTTGGGGAAGGACACAGATGAGTTCAAATGACGAGCAGACATGTGTATCTGAGGATTTTTTGGCACACCTCGTCCACGATTTGAAAACCCCGGTCGTTACCATTGGAGGTTTTGCCCGGCGCGTCCTCAATGGAAAGATGGGAGATATAACCCCGGAACAAAAGGAAGGGCTTGAGGTCATTTTGAGAAGTTGTGACAGATTGGAACATGACTTAAAAATGGCCCTGCAACACACGAAGGTTGATCTGGCCGATCGGCTATCACCCAAGGTCTTCGATATCGTGGAGGTGGTCAACAGGCTCTGTGAGGAGTTGAGGCCGGAAGCTGACGAGAAAGACCTTTCTTTGCGTTTTCAGGCGCCCACCGAGGCCGTGCCCATTGAGGCGGACCCATTCATTGTAGAAAAGGCTATTTTTAATTTGATTGATAATGCGGTCCGGTATACGGATCAGGGCGGAGCGTTAAGCGTAGAAAGTACACCGGGCAGAGGGAGTACATTTATTGTCCGAATTCCAAGACATTACGATGAAGATACAGATGAAAGCGAATCATGACCGAGAATAAAAAGTCCAAGAAATTGACAATTGCCTTTGAAAGTGAACGGTTGACCTATTCTGATTTTGAGGTTGACTTGTATAATACCGGTATTACGCAGATTTTAAGCGTAGCTGCAGCCCGTGGCCATAACATTTATCATTTCAGTATGGCGGATCTTTATCTGCACGAGGAAATGCCTTATGCCAGGACAAGCGTACTTGAATTGCCTGAAGGCTGGGCCGGTGATCCATTGTCGAGTTATCAGTTTTTGAGTAAGAAGTCAGATCGTCCACTGAAACTGGCGGATATCGATCTCTGTTTTGTACGAGGAGATGACATCCGGGATTACGATACCCCCAACCTGGATATCTTAAAGACCATTGAAGAGACCGGTGTGTTGTTTGAGAGTATCCGAGCCACCGTGGCCACCAATGATAAATTTGAGATGGTCCGCCGTGCCCCTCATGTACCGCAGCCCCTGACCTTTGCTGCATCTTCTTTACAGGAGGCCAAATCAGCCATCAGTAAATTGCCCGATGAGAGTGGCTTTTTCGTATTGAAAGACCGATACGGATATGGCTGCGGCATGCAGGTCCACAGGGTGAAATTAAGTGATTCGGCCCTGGATGAAATTATAGATATGTATGTTTCCAAGTACCATCACATCATTGTCCAGGAATTCTGCCCCGAGGTGAAAAATGGTGATTTGGTGGTGACGTTTTTCGACAGGGAACTGATTGCGCCTATGCGGAGAGAACCTGCATGGGGAGAGTGGAAAACCAACCTGACGTTCGGCGGCAAACAGACCGTACATGCCCTTACGGCCGAACAGGAGCGGATCGCCAGAGAGGCTGTGGCGGCTTTCCCGGAAATCCGGTATGCCTCCATTGACATGCTGGCCACCGGTAAGGTTCTTGAGATCAACGCCTTCCCGGGCGGTAAAGGACTTCACGATATCTACGGTATATCGGTAGGCACCATTATCATGGACAAGCTCGAATCCGATATCCTTGGACTGCCGGCGCCCCCCGAGATTATTTCAGCACCCGTGGTGGTACAAGGCATGGGACCATGGGATGATATCTACCGTCTTTTTGAACAGTTTGAACCTTCCATTGAAGTTTATGATGTCTTTTGCAAGGAATCTCATAGGCTCCAGATTCAGGATCTGATTGATTTTACTCCCCGATCCAATGACTATATTCTGTCTGTCCCCCATGCCGGAATCTTGGTCCCGTCCCAGTTTGTAGCGCATTTTGATTTGAGCCAAAAATGTCTGAAAGAGATAGACTTGCTCAGTGATATTCTATATCAAGGGCTTGACGGTCTCCAGGTGGTATCGCGGTTCGCCCCATTTTTTGTGGATATGAACAGAACCCGAAATGGACGAGAAGACAAAAACGTGCCTTCTCACCTCACCAATTCGGCCATTGAATATTACACCGTAGAAAATGAATTACTGCTGAAAAGCGCCTACGACCGGGAAGAACGGGACCATATTCTGCGTTACTATGACCTTTATCATGGCATACTGGAGTATCTGGCCAAGCGAATGGTCAGTGAGCGCGGGTACGCCCTCATCCTCGACGGTCACACCATGTCTTCAGTAGGCTGGGGAAGGGTGTATGACGAGGGCCGGGAGAGAAGCAACTTTGTGGTGGGAACCCTGGAGGACCAGTCTGCCGATGCCGAGATTATCCATGCGTTTGTTGAGGCGCTGAGAAGCGCTGCCGAAATCCATGCCTTAGGGTTGTCTACTTCAAAGGACGAGCCCTATGCTGGTGGGTTTATCACTCGAAAGCATAATGATCCTGATAATCACATCCATGTGATTCAACTTGAAGTGACCATGGATACCTACATGTATGAACCGATTGAAGAAGATGAGATCAAACGCTACACCCTGAAACAGCCCCGGTTGAAGATCGTGCAGGATATCATCCGTCACGCCATTCGTGCAGCCTGCACAACGGCGGACCGCATTTACAGCTAGACGGGGTTGTTGGTCGTGCTTTAGACTTTACTTGAGGATGGTTTCGGTTTCCGCGCTTCTCACAAAAAGGATTGAAGGAGATGACTGAAGCGGTTCCTCAAGAAAGCGGATGGCAGAATTAAAGGCTTCCACCTTGGGTAAACCCCGTTGTTGGATAAAAGGCGCTTAAGGATTCGGCATTTCCCCTTCTATGACTTTAAATGCCGCTTTTAACGCTTTAAATCTGGAATTCACCAACAGTGATATCCAGACCCTGGATATAAAATAACCTAACTTTCTGTTTTTACTGCAGTTATATGTCTAGGAGCTTGATCCGTTTGCAACAACGGGGTGTATCCTGCCGTTCAATCGGAATACTTTGGCTCGTCAACCCCGTTTACAGTTTGATCCTTTTTTCCTTGCCGACGGGCCAGCTTTTCCTTCGCTTTTTTCTTTCGCTTGAGCTCTTTTTGAAACTTGTTAAAGCTATGAGTATTGCGCTTCGCCATAATCCTCCTTTCGGCAAAATCTGTGCTTGATGGCCACCCTCTAGGTCAATCGAGACATTACGCGGTCTCCGGTAATTCCAGATCACAAATCATATCCAATGCGTTACCTGTGCTCTTGACCATTTGTATTTACTCATAAATATGTGTCTGTTCTGAAACACATTTTTTATGACTATATGAACGTTCATGACCACTGCATCCCCATAAAGGCACCTCAAGGACCCAGACCACAGGCCTTGGCCTTATCTTCCCGATACCCTCACTCTGCACAATGTCTGTCTTGATATCGGGCCGTTATACAGGACTTTTCGTGTTTTAAAGGGTGCCGTTGTTGGTTACAAAAAATCGCGGAGGAAAGTATGTCACGGCGATAGTTGCAGGTACTTTGGAATTGATATATAGAAGGTGATTCCTCTGTCCCGGTCAGGCTCGAACCGAGCCTCTCCCCCATGTTTTTCCGCTATTTGTCTTACGATAGTCAGTCCCAGCCCCGATCCTTCAACTCTTTTAGATGCTTTTCTTCTGATGAAAGGGCCAAAAATGTCTTGATGATCGCCTTGGTCTTTTATTGCAGTGCCATTATCCTTGACAGAAAGAATATGGGATTCCCTA
>Ga0180432_10011679_pt1 | contig 10318 bp, 11 predicted proteins | sample SS_ome_10_FD_132414 | JGI IMG/M metagenome (GOLD analysis project Ga0180432, IMG submission 132414) | Hypersaline lake sediment archaeal communities from the Salton Sea, California, USA - SS_1_MS_2 metaG | ecosystem: Environmental > Aquatic > Non-marine Saline and Alkaline > Hypersaline >...
AATTGGTGACGAAGCCGATTGTACAGGTCTTACATTTGGTAATATAGCTCCAACAGCTTCAAGAAATATAACAATTGGTAGTGGAACAGTAGTTACTGCTTCTGTAACTGATGATATATCTATTGGTGATGGTGGTGCTACTACTAATGCAGACTCAGTTAAACATGTCGACATAAACAATGGTGGCGTAACTACTGGTGTTGTTGAAACATTCATTGGTTGTGGTGCCGTTACTTCAGGTACACATACAACTGAAATTGCTTGCGGTAACGTAGCAGCTGGTACAGCGGCATTAAACTTATCTGATGGAACAGGAACAAAAACTGTAAACATTGGTAATGCTGATGGTAATACAACTATTAATCTTGATGGTGCTGTTGTTGTTAATACTAACGTAAATGCAGCCTTCTCAGCAAACGTTGGTACTTCTACAGGAACAGTTACTTTAGGTAACATAGCTAACTCTGGTGCAATGTCATTAGAGTCTAGTTCTACTATAGATATAGATGGTGCTGGAGCTATGACAATGAACTCTACTGGTGGTACAATTAGTATTGGTAATGATGATATCGACCAAGCAGTTAATCTTGGTACAGATGGAGAAAGAACAGTAACAGTTGGTTCTACAAATGGAGCAGCGGCATTAGTTTTACAATCTGGAACTGGAGAAATCACAGTTACTGGAACAGTTAAAGACATTAGTGCTGAATTTGTTTCTAGAAGTGGAGACGACATTCCTGTAATACAATGTAACCCTGTTATGCAAACAGCAGAAAACACTGGAGGTGTGCCAACAGGATCAACTGGCGATGTAAATATTATGCAATTGCAAGATGGTGTAACAATGGAACAGTTCATCATTGGCGCTGGTCAAACAATTATTGCTCCTAGAATGGATGCTAATGGTCTGTTAATATCTCTCGATTTAACAGCTACTGAAGGTGCTGAGTATAACTGGGGTGCAGGAAGAACAAATTCTAGACATGCCTTTACAATAGGTACTGACGCGGCATTCTTCTTTGAAGTTGGTCTTTATATCAATGATATGGATGGAGCAGCTCCTTATGTTATAGGTTTTAGAAAGTCTGAAGCTAACAATGGAACAATGTCAGCTTATACAGATTATGCAACTATTGGTATGAACGCAGCTTCTTCTGTAACCAATGTAGTGACAATGACTGAGCTTAATGGCGGAGGTCAAACTATTACTGACACTACTGATGCATGGGGTGGAGATGGATCTACTAATACATTAAGAGTATTAGTAAGTTCAGCAGGCGTTGTTACTTATACTATAAATGGGGTAGCACCAAGCGTTCCAGCTGCATTTACATTTGACAATGGAGATGTAGTTTGTCCGTTTATACATTTATATCATAGTGCTAATCCTACTCAGGTAGATATTACATCAATTAAATGTGGTTATCAGAGCTAAGCTTAAACATAAATTATGAGGTGTACGATTTATTCGTACACTTCATATATTAACAAAGGAGATAACCATGACACTAATAACAGAATTCGATGTAAAAGAGTTCGATGCTTCTTTATTAACAGGAGCATTTCAAGCTTTCGATACTGTAATCCCTTATCCTTGTTATGAATGTATCATAATTAATGAATCAACAGCTGATGTTTACGTTTCAGTTAATGGTAATGATAATTCAATGAGGATTGGAGCTGGAAAGACGCTTAGGATGACAGGACTTGCAAGGCATAAAACAATTACAGAAGGCGAATATTTATTTGCTGCAGGAACACAACTATATATTAAACATAATGTTGGTCCTGGAGTAGGAATTATTGCCGCAAATGTATTAATGGTGAGGTAAGCATGTCAAGCGGAATAAATAGACCGTTTAAATACGGCGCACAAGATAGAAGAGAATTTATAGTCCAAGACTCAGAGGTAGAATATAGAGCTGTTAATGATGCTAATGGCAATCCAACTTATCTAGCAAGAGCAAAGTTAGGCACAGCTAATGGTGATGAGAAATGGCAAATAAGAAAAATTACGTATGATGTAAATCAAGGAGTAACTGCTGTAGAGTGGCCAGAATCATGTGGGGTACCATCAGCAGATTTTATATTTTCTTGGACAGATTACTTAACTTATACATATTCGTGAGGGTTTAAATGGGCTATAGATATAATGCAATAACTGGGCAATTAGATATAGTTGACACTACTACTGTGCCAACTGTCTATGTTTCTCAGGTAGATACAGATGCTGGAAGTGCTATACCTGTAGCACATATTATTAATTTATTAGGGACTACTGCTCAAGGTATTACTACATCAGGAGCTGGAAATACAGTAACATTGACAATAAGTGACGCAACTGAAACTCAAAAAGGAGTAGCAGAATTAGCAACAGATGCAGAAAGCATTGCGGGAGCAAATTCAACAAATATTGTTGTTCCAACGTCATTAAAAGCAAAGCTTGGAGTGCAAACAGCTAACGCTTTACCTTATGGTACAACTGACAGTGTTGCTTTTGGTTGGACTAATGCTTTAACAGATGGACAAATGGTAATTGGTTCTACTGCAGGTAATCCTCAGGCAGGAACTATAACCTCTACAGGGGGAACAATATCTGTTTCAACAGGATCTAATACTTTAAACATTGAAGCAGCTGCAAGTATACCTAATTCTTTTGTTACAGATTCTGGATCGGCAGTACCAGCTTTAAATATATTAAATGTTTTAGGTGGGGAAGGTATAGATACATCTGGTGTAGGAAACACTTTAACTATTACTGGAGAAGATGCATCTGAAACAAATAAAGGTATATTAGAACTTTCTACTGATACAGAAACAAAGGCTGGAACAGATGACGCTACTGCTGTAACTCCATTAAAACTAGTTTCATACAATAATGATAAAAAGTTCACAGGATTCTTAGAATGGGGAGGAGCTGGAGCATATTATAGTGTAGTTGGAACTCAATTAACAGTTTTAAGGTCTGGATCAGGATATATAAAAGGACAAAAGATATCTTGGACAGCTCCTCAAACTACAGCCTCTTTAACTAAAGGTAATACATATTTAGTTTATATAGATAACACAGGGACTATAGGTGCTACAACTTTATTTGCTCAAGCAACTTATGAAAACTATATACCTTTATTTGAGATACTTTGTGATAATGATACTCCGTCAAATACATTAGTTGTCAAAGAGAATCATCCATATAGTGCTCCTACTGATCTATCTGTTTATTTACATAACTCTATTGGAACCGTTATATCTAACAGAAATAATGGTGCAAATATAACATTAAATGGAACAGATGAAATAGAAATATCTGGAACTGACTATTTAGAGGATCATGGTCTTGAGACAACTATCCCAGATTCTGGAGGAGTTGGAGAAACATGGGAGTTTTATTATGTTGATGGTAGTGGAAAGTGGGTGCTTAATGCATCAACTGCTACTTTTCCTAGTGTTTATAATAATGCTGGTGTTGTTACAGCATTAGGAGCTAATAAGTATGGAGTATTTAGACTTTATTGTTCTAAAGAAGACTTAAACAGTTCTACACCTAAATATATAGCTGTAATAGACGATGCTCAATACAACAATCAAGCTCTTGCAGAAGCAGCGATATCTAATGGAAATATATCATATGCTACAAATGAACTATTTAATCTAGAAGTTTGCCAATTAGGATACGTTATATATGAAGAATCTTCTTCTTCAATTGTAGAAGTTATAATAGAAAAAGCAACTATAAGAGGTAGTTTTGTAGCAATTAATAACTCTTCAGCTAATTTAATAACAACAGATACATCAAATTTTAATGGATGGCTTACAGCTGCAGACACAACAGTACAAACTGCTTTAGAAACATTAGATGATGTAGGATTAGGGGTAACTCCTCAATATTCAGTATTACTTGCTGGATCATCCTATGCTATATCGTCAGTTGGGCCACAGACAAATGGACAATTAATAATTGGAAGTACAGGTGGAGCTCCAGTTGCTGCAGCTCCAACAAATGGAAGCAATATAAGCTGGACATTAGGAGCAGGAACATTAGAAGCAGATTTAACTGGAACAACAGACCATGCAATACAAGTAGGTAATGCAACTGGAAGTTTAACTTCTCTAGGAGTTTTAACAAACGGTCAATTGCCAATAGGTTCAACTGGAGCTGATCCAGTACCAGCAAGTTTAACACAACCAGCAGCTGGTATAACAATCACTGGTGGAGCTGGAACTATAACTTTTGCACTAGCTGATGATTTAGCAGGAATAGAAGCTTTAGCAACTACTGGATTAGTTTCAAGAACAGCAGCCGATACATATGCAGCTACTTCTGTAACACAACATGCAGTATTAATTGGAGATGCTGGAGAATTACCTACAAATCTAGGTCCTTTAACTGATGGTCAGTTGATTATAGGTTCTACTGGGAATGCTCCACAAGCAGCTACATTAACAGCTGGTACAGGAGTATCAATTACCAATGCAGCAGGATCAGTAACAATCAATGCCATTGGAGGTGGATTTACTTGGTCAGTAGAAACATTAGCAACAAATATGGTTGCTAATCACGGATATATTGGAAACAATGCAGCGGGAGTAACCTTTACTCTTCCAGCAACTGCAAGCGTTGGAGATGTATTCAAAGTTACAGGATTGCAAGCATCATGGACAATAGCTCAAAATGCTGGCCAGACAATATATTTTGGAAATCAATCGACTACAACTGGTGCTGGTGGAAGTTTGACATCTACGAACGCAAGAGATGTAATAGAACTTGTTTGTGTTGTAGCAAATAATGACTTCCAAGTTCTTTCATCAATTGGAAACATTACGGTGGTATAATATGGAAATAGCAGGAGTACCTTATCAAAATCCATTGCGTTATACAGGTCCAAACATGAATCTGATACCTATCAAGGTATTTAAAAGAGAGCCAACAACAACAGATGTTAAATATCGCATTGGTACATTTGTTATCATAGGCAAAGATCCAATATCTGGAACTGAAGGTGATCTTTGGTATCTATCAGATTTTAATGCATCTGGAGAAGCGCAGTGGTTACAATTGCTTACTGGAGCAGGTTCGCCAGGAGTTGATAGTATTACAACAGATGACGGGGCTCCAGTAGTAGAACCAGATGGTGTTGGAAACATAAATATACTTGGAGGAACTAACTGTACAGTCACAGGAACAGGTCCAGGCAATACTGTTACAGTAAATTTTTCTGGTCAAGCATTAACATGGGAAGTAATTAGCGATGCAACTAAGACAATAGTTGTCAATCACGGATACTTTTCAAATAGAGCAGGAAGAGTAACATTTACCTTACCAGCAACAGCAGCGGTAGGAGAACGCTTTATAATAAATTCTCTAACTGCGCAAGGGTGGAGAATAGCACAAAACGCACTTCAAGATATAAGAATAGGAAATCAGATTACAACCAATGGTATCACTGGATGTTTAGAATCAACAGCAATTGGAGACTCAATTGAAATAGTTTGTTCAGTTGCTAATACAAATTTTAACGTAGTAAGTAGCATTGGCAATATAACAGTTACTTAAGGAGAAAAACATGGCGGAAAATAACGCAATAAACAAGCAGACTGAAGACTTGATTGTTAATAAAGCTGCTGGAGATCCATTTGTCAATTTTCAGATAGGTGGAACAGATAAATATACCATTGGAGTAGATGATGATGATTCAGATATTCTGAAAATTACAGATGGAGCTGATCCTAGTTCCGGTGAAACATTAATAGAAATTAGAGGAACTCCAACATACGATTGGGAGTTCAATTGTGATAGCCTTGTCATGGAAAGAGCAACTGTTGGAGCAACAGCACAATTAAAAACAGGAAATACAGACAATTCAAATGCTGCATCGCATTATAGACATAAAATATCGACAGGAGGAGCTTCTGCAGGAGATCCATGGACACTCTGGACAGTTGAAGGATTAGCAAATTATTCTATAGGAATAGATAACTCAGATAGTGATAAATTTAAAATATGTTCAGGTGTTAGTCCATCAGCAGGAACGGAACGTATTGGAATAGACACATCAGGAAATATTAGTTTTTATGATGCATATACCTTTCCAATAGCCGATGGAAACGCTGGTGAAGTTTTAACGACAGATGGAGCTGGTACAGTTAGCTGGGCTGCGAGAAGAGTAATACAAAAAATTAGCAATAACACGACGGCTTTAGTAACTTGTAGTACTGCGCTTCCAGCAGATGATACAATACCTCAAAATACAGAAGGAAGCGAAGTTCTTACAGTTACAATTACTCCAACTTCCGCAACAAATATATTGGAAATAGATTTTAATACATCTGGAACTCAAAGTGCTTCCAATGTGTGGGGAGTCGCTTTTTTTCAAGATACTACAGCTAATGCCATTGCAGCAGGAGGCGTTGGAAGTTTTTCTTCTGAAACTTGGCTAAATGGATCATTAAAATATAGAATGGTTGCTGGAACAACATCATCTACTACTTTTAAAGTTAGATGTGGAAAGAGTTCAGGAAGCATATATATAAATGGAGATTCGGTAGGTAGAAAATGGGGTGGAGTATCATCAACATATTTAACAGTAACAGAATATCAAGTTTAAGGAGAAATTATGATAAAATATTTTATGAGACCAGATAGCAATAAACCTCCAGCTTATATTTATGTTGAAGGTGAAGATACTGATGTTCTATGGAACGCAGATACATGTATAGAAGTAGAAAAATGTCCATCGTCTAACCATAAATATAATATGGGAAAAAAGGCATGGGAACTAAACGAAATAGCATATATGGAAGACTTGCGTTTTAAGCGTAATTTAGAGCTTGAAAGAACTGATAAGTATATGTCATTAGATTATCCTACATCTGAAGAAAATAAGGCTGTTATAAGCGTTTATAGACAAGCATTAAGAGATTGCCCTAACAAAGAAGTCTTTGCAGATAGAGTTCTTCCAGAGTGTCCAGACATTTGTAAAAAATAGGTGTTAAAAAATGAAAAAGATATTTAAAGAAATGTGGAACGGAATTCCTGTAAGAGCAAGATATGGTATATGTTTTGGCTTTGGGTTTGTTCTATGTGGAATGATTCAGCTAATTAAATACAGTTGTTAATTATTCTATCCAGTATATTAGCGCCCTTGCGGGCGCTTTTTTACTTTGTTCTAAGAAAAATCCATAAGCTATAAAAGCGACAACGAATCCAATAATTAACACTTTAATTAGCTTTCCTTAAAAACCACTTTTCTATAGGTTTTTTTCTATAATCGCTTAATTCAACGTTTAACAGCTCTGGAATCGAATTATAGTCTATAGCCCCTAACGATGTACTGCACACATAACGAAAGTCCCCAGAATAGGCGTTTCTGTTGTCAGAGAGGTTTTTTAGTTCATTCTTAAGCTTCCTTTCTTCTTCCGTAACTTTCTTTTTAATTTGTTGAACTTCATATAGTTCTTCAGCTTTTTTGTACCAATCGCTTCCCTTTTCAATGAAGTCATCTTCAGTAAGTGGAGGTTCTTTAAGATTTTCAACATATTCCCAAAACCTGTCGAGTTTTTTCGACATTTCCGATATATATTCATCATCTCTATCCACTTTAACGATGACTCCTTCTCCTTTATGAAAAGAAAAGTAGTCAACATAAGGAAGTTCTGTTACCATACTTTGCATCTGAACTTGAGGATAATATTTAGCTGGTACTTTCCCATCCTTAGCTAATAAATGATCATCTTCATTACAGTTCTTTATCTCTACTGCTCGGTCTTCTGTTACATTTAGTCCATCTAACGAAACCATAAAGTAGGGATATTTCTTATTTTTAACACAAATCGGAGTAAATAAATCACCAACCATTTCTTGGTAAGCGTTTCTTGCTGGTTCTTCCATAGCTTTACCATATCTAGTTGCTGAATTATCGCAATCCATGCTATCTAAACCTAACTTTTCTTGCCATAGAAGCCTCGGTGTTTTTATTCTACCATCATTTGTTTTCCATTTAGAAGTTCCCATTATAATAGATGCATCAGATGCCCCTATATGATCTTTTCTAAAAGCTAACCATTCCTCTTCAGAATCAAACTCATAAAAGGTTAAATTTTCATTGTGTTTAGATGGATAACTACGCATGAATAGCCTCCTTTTCTTTCAATGATTCTATAAATTTACTAGTAGAAAACTTTTTCTTTAATTTGTCGAAATGCTCAACTACCTTTTCTTTAGCTCTTTTAAGAACTTTAGCATACATTTCTTTAGGCATATCTCTGAATTCTAAGATATCTTTCTTTCTCAAAAACAGTTCTATTTCTTTTTTATATTCTGGAATAACATTAAACACATCCAATAGTTCTTTTATCTCGTCATCAGTTCTTTTATCTTGTAACTCAGTTACATTATCTTCTTGTTGAGTATCATTTTGATAATTAGAATTATCTTTAATATTAGGATCTAAGCTAATTTCTCCTTCAACATAACAATTGCCTATTACATCTGGAAATAGTTGTCTAGCTAATCTAGATAAAGCTCTAGCATATAACATATCCCTTGTATATGTTTTCCAAGGACCAAAGTCTTTAACAAGACCAGCTCTCTTAGCTTCATCTAATGAGAAGCTTTCTGTCCATCTATCACCAGTATCAGCACGCTTACCATGTAATATACAGATAGTGTCGTTGCTTTTACCGTCTCTTGTTATACTGTGTTTCTTAGAGCGGATCAATGCAGCCATCATACGTGATTGCATCTCAACTCTTCCCTTAACAAAGTATAAACCACCACCTAACGCTTGACGTGGATCTATATTAAGGCTCTTTGCTGTTTCTACTATAGCAAATACACCTTCAGGTCCCATCTTTGCGTAATGGGGTGTCTTCATCAATAAGTTACATAACTCATGTGAGTTCTTTAATTCACTTAAATAGTCATTTTGTTTAACTATAACTTCATTTTTATTCATCATTATCTCCTAGATAACTTGTTTTATCTTAATATCATCATGTGGCAAATTAACATCAAATATGTTCGCCAATTCTTCAAAATCATCTTCAAACTGAAGCACATCTCCAGTTGTATATAAGTTTTTAATTATTTTTCTTATAAGACTCTCAGCATCATCATACTTGCTAAGCTCATCGACGTGTACCCAATCTTCCATTGGATCATAATCACAGTATGGCTCCAAGGATGGCTCAAATATATTCATCATATATCCCTCGGTTAAATTTTAACTTTACAATTCCTTGTAAAATATGTATAACTTAGTTATAACAAAAAGATATTAATTAGTCAAATTTAAAAAAGGAAAAAACATACAATGGCACACAAAAACATACAAAGAACATACATGACTTTGAAGCAATTCGCTGATAAACATGAGTTTGCGACTTATACTTCGCTGAGATGGCAAATCTATCATAACGATGAATTTGAGAAGCAATGCGTAAGACGTTTTGGTAATAGAATATTAATTGATGAACAAAAGACACTCGATTTTATTGATAGATGTCGTGTAAAATCAAAATAATTTAAATAAGTGTATACAAATTATTTAAAAAGTTTTACAAATAAGATGGTAGCCATGGATGTACGTGCAAACAGATTGTATCCCAAGGAATTAAGTTAATTATGATTAGACGTATGATTAAATCGGAGACTTTAATAAAAAAAAGAGGAAGCAGAGCCATCTACTTCCCCAAGGAATTGTCCGCGAGGACAATGGTCACGCATCTCTACGTGAATTTAAATCTAATTAATTTGATTGCTATCCCAATGGATTTACCGAATGCTACTAAGGAAATCCAAATAAATTATCCCCTATCAAAGGATATATATAACCACCAATCAAAAACAAGAGGAGCTATATGTCAAATAATCATAATGATCAGCCAGCATTAAATCAAGAGAAAGATGAAAATAATATCTTAAGTCGTCATTTTAAAGGAGTTTGGATTCCAAGAGAAATATGGCTAATGGAAGGTATTGGAATTACAGAAAAGGCTTTATGGGCTGAGATTGATTCGTTATATGATGAAAGTAAAGGTGGTTGTTATGCTTCAAATGATTATTTAATGGAATTTACTGGACTTAAGATTAGAGGGCTCCAAAAAGTATTATCAAATTTAAAATCTAAAGGATTGATAGAACAAGTAGCTTTTGATGGAAGAGTTAGGACTTTAAAAGCAATTCATCCAACTGATGTTGCGCAGCAGACCCGCACAAAAGTGCATGGCTGCAGTGCACAAAAGTGCACCCATAGATATAAGTATAGTAATAATAAAGAAAGTATATCTAAAGATATACCAAAGAAAGATGCTAACGCAT
>Ga0180432_10011680_pt1 | contig 10317 bp, 12 predicted proteins | sample SS_ome_10_FD_132414 | JGI IMG/M metagenome (GOLD analysis project Ga0180432, IMG submission 132414) | Hypersaline lake sediment archaeal communities from the Salton Sea, California, USA - SS_1_MS_2 metaG | ecosystem: Environmental > Aquatic > Non-marine Saline and Alkaline > Hypersaline >...
GCCTCTTTCTTGTCATCGGGTAATAGACGATAACATGAGTCATTTATTGAGAATACTGGAGAAGTAGATGAAGGACTGACTATCACCATATTATTTTCAATTATATAGTTATAGGATGTGTTTAGTTGAGAATTCCACCCTAAACCCACGATAAGATTGACTTTTTCTTCATTGTACTTTTTCACGAGTTCATAGGCTTTCTGAGAATTACTCTCGGCGTTTGAGTTGGTGAAATTAAATCTCGTGTTTATACCAGATTTGTTGCAGTAGCTATTGATTTTCTCTTGGGCAAGTCGACTGAGATACTCATATTTGGGAGCTAATTCATCTGAGGGACTTATTACTCCAATAGATACAACCTCGTGTCCCAAGCCATTTTCTCTAATATTTGTTAAAAAAGTGATGCCAAAGATACTTGCATAAATGATAGCGAATAGCACGATTGATCGATTTTTTCTTTTCATTCAAACATCTGCCAAACTTTGCTTGGTTTATCGCAATATTTATGATAAAATAAGGTTTTTTAGAAAATTTTCTTTACAAACAAGGACTGTTTGATAAAAACTGGAGTGTGCAATATAATTCAATACAAGATTATGTTATTCTGAGCTTGCCCAATATACTTGTTACATGAAACCGTATTTTGTCGATCGTTCATCCTCTTTATTCGGTTATTACCATTTTTCTTTGTGTATTATTTTGTCGAGTGGTTTCTTCGAGGGTGTAGCGGGTATTCCATCTGGATAACCAAAAGGTATTATGCCAACAATTACACAATCATCAGGAACATCAAGAACCTGTCTAAGATTAGCGTCATTCCACGCACCTATCCAACAACTACCAACACCTTGTAGCCAACCAGCAATAACCATATTCTGCAAAGCAATAGTAACATCCATCTTGGCGTAATTATCCACCATTGGATTACTAGTTCGATACACCCCAACCACGATAAAATCTGCTTCGCTCGTCCACCTGTTGAAGCCTCCGAAGCTACAAGCTTGTTTGCCTTCTTGGTTTGTAATAACGATGAAATGCCACGGCTGGACGTTTGTAGCTGAAGGTGCTAGTTGTCCTGCTTCTAAGATTTTTTCTTTTACTTCTTCTGGCACTGGGTCTTTGGTGTATTTCCTGATGCTTCTTCTAGATAGTAATGTGTTAATGCTTTCCATAGGAGTCTACGATAATCATCAAATAAAAACAATATAATAAACCCACAATTAGAATAAATCAAACGGTTACTAATCTACAATTTAGTAATCAAATCTACGCGAGTTTATGAAACTTCATATTCTTCGAAGTCTTTGTTATAATGCGGGAAATTCAATATACTTGTTACATGAGACACGTTTTTCCTGTTAAGGTATATCGTCCCATAATGGCAAAGGAGGCTTACGGTCGACACTATGATGCTCATAAAGCTCCTTGCACCAGCGGAGAACATCCACATTGGTACTGTTGAACCCAGTATAATCATAACTCCCATCAAGCTGGGGAAACGCAAGCATCACCTCCTTCTCAGACATAACCATAAACGCCCTAATGTTTTCATGAGTATAGGAAAAGAAACTCCCTTTTCTCTGTGCGTCCCTTAGCCTCACAGTCTCCTTAGCGTTTGGCGGTACCTTGATGTCCGCTGAGTAGATGAAGAAGTAGTTTATTCCTCGTTTTGTTGCGGCTACTATGGGGTCTATCAGTACCATTAGAAACTGGTCACTGAGCCTGAACAGGTATTCTTCAGATTCCTCTATGATCCTTTTCACAACTTGTAGGGCGATCAACGTATCATCAATATAGTTACTGTTAGAGAGTACACCTAGTTTGGCTAATAGGTCGCTTGGTAATCCCATAACCAAATGGCTGTTAAAATAGTCTCTGTGGTCTAATAGAAACCCTATTTCACTTTGTTTTCTGAGAATCAACCCAGTAAAGGCTGTATTCTGGTATGTCCCATCCGTATTCTTTAGGACAAGCCTAGATTCTTCGAGACGGGATAGATGCCTGCTCGTTTCTTGGTTTCTCAGATCGAGTTTATTGGATATGTTAGTTAAATTCAGATGCTCTTTTTGTAGCAGATATAAAATGTTGACCCTGTCCTCGTTTGAAAGCTCAAAGAACAATTCACATAGCTCAGACATCTTTAACCACTAATAGCTTAGTATCTCCAAGTTAGACTTTAAAACTTCAGATCAATGATTGAATCCATAAAGTCACCGGGTAATCTTAAACCCCTAAACAGACTCTGCCCTCCATGGCAAACAAAGACGTTTGGAAGATATTCAGTGACGAATGCCCGGGCGTAGCAGATGCTTACCAGAAGTTGTTTAATGAGATGAACTTTGAGGACGCACTGGATGATAAGACAAGGGCACTGGTACTGGTAGGTATCAACAGTGCGACCATGGACCCATTATCTACGAGGTTCTGGGTGAGGCAGGCGTTAAGGCGGGGGGCGTCTCGTTGTGAGGTGGAGGCTGCTGCGCTTCTTGCTTGGTGCAGGGGTGTTTGTAGCGCTGAGATGAGTACCCCCATAATTATTGATGCAGCGGAAGAAATGAGAAAGTAAACGTCTCTGTTAATGGAGACTCTTTACTTTTTGAGTAAACCAATCAATAAATTGGTCAATGTGCTCAAACTTGGTCCTATGGTTGGTGATGCATATCCTCATAAACACTTTCTCGTTTAACTTTGAGGTTAAGAACCCGAATTTTGGGTCTTGAAACATCATGCTGAATATCTTATTGTTGAGTATGGATAGCTCATCCTCACTCAAACCATCAACATAGTGTCTCATGCAAACCACATTCAGATTAACCGGAGCAACTAATTCCAGAAGCGGAGATTCCTCTACTAGCTTGCCTAGATACTTTGCTTGATCTATGTTCTTCTCTATTTGTCGCCTGTACTTGCCTACCCCGTGTTCCTTGATGCTCATCCAAGCCTTCAATGCTCGTAACGAACGTGACTGCTCGAATGTGAAATCGCTCAACGTTCTGCTTGTGTGTGGAACATAGACTGGGTTCATTTGATATGTATTATAATGGGCATCTTCATCCTTGACCAGCGTACAGCCAATGCCGTATGGCATATACATCCATTTGTGAAGGTCTATCGCTATTGAGTCTGCCTTCTCCTGCCCCTTGACCATATGCCTATACTTGGGAGACAGTTTTACCCATGCCCCAAAGGCTCCATCAACATGAAACCAAAGATTTTCCTCTTTACAAAAGGAAGCGAGAGCATCCAAATCATCTATAGCTCCCACATTTGTTGATCCAGAGTTCCCGATGACACACACTGGGGTTAGACCATCTTTTCTGTCTTTTTCTACCTGCTCTTTGAGTAAACCGATATCTATCTTGTACTCTTCATCCGTGGGTATCACTCTTAGATTCTTGTTCCCTACTCCTAGTACTTCCAAGTCTCTCTGTATACTCACATGATTTTCTGTTGACCCATAAAAAATGAGGTTTCTGTTGCACCCTAACTCGTTTACATCAAATCCCGCCATAGAGTTCCGGGCTACATTTAACCCAATTAGGTTCGCCATTGAGCCTCCGCTGCCTAAGATACCCGATGAATCCAGTGGATATTCTATCATCTCTTTGATCCATTGTAGTACCTGCATCTCAAGGTCAAATGTAATTTCCAACGAGCCGGTTTGGGCGTTCATCCCTGAGCTCCACATATCTGCAAGGGCTCCTAAGGCGGTTCCCTGACCTACTACACCCCCCCAAAGACATGGATGAGCAATATAGCTCCCCTTATTTTGTACAAAATATTCTTGGAATTCCTCATAGGTTTTTTCTGGTCCCAATGGTTCTTCTGGTGCTGGTTGCTTAAAGTATTCTATTATTTGTTCTGTTTTTGGTTTTAGGATTGGTCTTTCTTCGATGGTTTCTTGGTAATCTATCATGTCTTCTGCCATTTTTTTGGCTAATTTCTTCATTGAGCCCCAATCTTTTGGGTCCAGAGTCTCATCTGTACGCCTTTTGCTCATCTTTCTCTACTCTCTTCCTTTTTCTTGTATTAGATAAAGATAAAAAATCATCTATTGTGTTATTTTAAGGTAAATAATGTTGAGGCTAGCCTGAATTCGATGGGTGTATCATTGTCGAAGAGGGTCTTCTACAAAAAGTAGGATTAATAATCCGCTTAATATCCCCAGACCGCCCACACCCAAACCAGCAGTAGACCATCTATATGTCGATAATAAATAACCCATTACTGCGAAATTCAAGCTACCGCCGAACCTAGCAGTTGCAGAAAAAACGCTCATCATAGAACTCTTATAATCTGGGACTTGGCTCAGGTTTAACCCACTTCCCGCAGACATTTGCACTCCAGCTAAAATACATACTAAAAGTGAACCTGCTAATGAAATGTAGAGGTTCCTTACTGATAACACAATGATGAAGAGTGTCCCTGTGCCAATGTTGCAGAAAGCCGTTACTCTCTTATTGCCGAATCTTGGTATGATTCTTCCTCCATAGAAGGATGAGACCGCGTTAAAGAGTATGAGAGAAGCTGTCAGAATAGCTACTCTAGAAACAGAAATCTCGAACACTTCTCTATACATTGATGGAATATATCCCCCACAAATAATCCATACACTGGATAATGAGCTTGAGAGTACACACCATACTGCTGATCTGTTTTTTAAAACAGCACGTAACCCTGTGAAAAATGATTCACCTGATTTTCTTGGTTGAATATATGGCACTGCTTTTAATGATAATAATAAAGACAAAACCATGAGAGGGATGGCAAAGTAAGCGAAAGCATTTCTCCAATCCGAAAAACGACCCACAACCAAATAACCGATAGCATAGAATAATGGGATGCCTGTGAATACTATTCCCAGATTCTTGGACCTTTCTTTCCCACTATATAGCTCTCCTACAATAGTGGAAGTCATAGGGGTGATAATTGCTCCGCCAACCGAACAAAGAGAATAGACGATTAAAAAGACGCTATATGATGGAGCCAAGTAGCAACCGATAGATGTTATGACACATATGCCTAGTCCGATGTTTTGTAGGCGGGTTGGGCTGTTTCTTACTGATAAAAAGATCATTCCCACAGCTGTAATTGTTCCAAGTATTGCGTAAAATGTCAATATTTGACTGGTCTCACCCACTGTTTTCCCAAATGATTGTGCAATTTCAATCAGAAGGATGCTTGATATGAGAGAAGCGCCTGTTAGAGTGCTTCGGCTTAACGCTAGTGAACTAATCGTCAATCGTCCAGGCTTTATCTCACTCAATTATTATCCTATTTATCGTAGATTTCCACTATAACTATTTTTTCACAATTAAAATATACAAATAATGCGTTATTGGAGTCTTGAATTAAGTATCACTGCCACAATTATTATGGTAGCTGAGGCAAGGTTTATGATGGTCACCGAATCCCCTAGCACAATATAAGAGAACAAGATAGTAAACAAGGGCACTAGATTGATGAATAGACTGGACTTGTTGACTCCAATCTTCTTGATGGTTATCTGCTGAATTAAATAGCCTAGAACCGATGAGAAGACAGCCATAAATACAATAGCCGCCCACGCCTCCAATGAATAGGACAGCACTTCTCCCAGCACCCCATCCATCAACATAAACGGAGTGATCTGGATTAACGCAAACAAGAATACATACCCAGTCACCAACAAAGGAGAATACCTGCTCGTCGCCCGTCTACTATACACACCGTAGATAGCGAAACAGACCATAGCCACCACCATAATCATATCCCCCTTATTGAACCCAAGACTGAGCAAGACATCGATATCTCCCCCCGTCACAGTCAACAAGACCCCGAAGAGAGCAAGAAAGATCAACCCCAGCTTCCTCGAGTCCAATCTCTCATCAGTTAGAAAAGTCGCAATCACAGACGAGGTGAGGGGGTTCAACGCGTTAATGATAGCTGAGTTGGCTGCAGACGTATAGAGCAATGAGTTAAACATCAAGGCAAAGAAACCCGAGACCCCTAGAAACCCCAGCCCAAACAACAATGGAACATCTCTGCGTTTGGGAACTTTGGTCTCATCTTTTATCCACATATATGGGAAAATTATCGCAGTAGCGATCAGGAACCTGAAAAAGGTCAACGTCATGGGGGGAAACTCTGGTAAGGCTATCTTCGCAGCCACAAACGAGGCGCCCCAGAAAGCCGTTGTAAGCACCATCAACAAATAGGTGGTCAACCCATCCCGGCTCTCATCAGGCATGCCACTGATGATGCTCCCGGTGTATAAAAATTAAATGAGCCAAATACAAGAGCATACCAATGGTCATCATCTATACTGAAGAGGTACCCCTGACCCAGTGGGCTGCAATAATGATTGGATTATTCATAACCATACTGACCCCCACCATACTCATCGAGGCACTGGGCGTACTTGAGGAGCCAAGGCTTCTCTGGCTATATTTAATCATGGACCTTTTTTTCATCATTATATTACTGAATTTCCGAAAAATGAGGATAATAATAGACCCAGAGACACTGAGGGTTTCCTTCGGAGCGATAAAGAAAACCATCCAACTCGTGGATATTCAAGCCTGTGAGTCCATCAACGCAACCCTAGGAGTCTTCACAGGGATGGGCATAAGATACGGGGGAGACGGCTCACTAGCCTACCTCCCAAAACTAGGAGACGCTGTCAAGCTAGAGTTAACCACGGGTAGACCCTTTGTATTCTCCACAAATAACAGTGAACAGGTATTGGAGATTCTAAACCAGTACTGTAAAGAACCTGTCAATCCTTAAGGAGCTTTATTACTGTGACCATCAGATACAAGTTATGTCATCGCTCACAGACACAGCAGTATTAGGATTCGGGCTCCTCTACTACCTATTATTGTGCATAGTCTTTCTACTCAGAGCCTATGAGCGAGATGAGGAGCTACGGCTCAAATATGTCTTCAGCCTACAGCTCTTACCCTTTGGAGCGCTCTTTGTATTGAATCTCATTGACAATCAGCTCAACAGGTCCATTACACTGATCCCTCTGTTGATCTTTCTCGGGTACGACCTCTGGTACCGCGCATTAACCATGAAAAAGCCACTGCATCACCCGGAAAAGTGGCCAAAGGAACTTGTCATCTACTTGGTGCTGCTTTTTACTGGTAGCATTGGGTTGAACTGGTATGGTTTCCTCGTATCAAAACTGTATGGGCGGATTCTTTTAGCCGGTTTCTTCGCCTATATTGGATGTTACTCATTCTATCAGGTTAGGCATAATAACAATATGAAACAGGGTCTTGCGTAGGTTTATACGCTAATCTATTGCTCTGATGTCTATGGTATTAGTACTGGGTATCGTGGGAAGTCCACGCAGAGGTGGAAACACCGAGATCGTAGTAAAAAACGCCCTCAAAGCAGCAGAGGCAATCGGAGCCGAGACAGAACTAATTCTTCTCTCTGAGAACAAGATAGAGCCCTGCAGAGCCTGCGGTGCATGCTCTTCAGGCAAATGTGTCATAGATGATGATTTCATGGAGGTTTTTGAAAAAATGACCAAGGCTGATGGGCTGATATTCGCGAGCCCCAGCTATTTTGAGTCCATGACACCCCAGATGAAAGCCCTCCTAGACCGATCAGGATCATTCAATGGCTCGGCTTATGGGCGTACAAAGTTCGATAACAAGATCGCTGGAGCTATTAGCGTCGCCCGTAGGACGGGCTTGGCAAATGTTTGGACCCAGCAGTTATTGTTCATTCTCTCACAGAAGATGATAGTTCCCGGTATCACCAGCTACGCGAACGCCATAGGACAAGCCCCCGGAGATGTTCTAAATGATGAGGAAGGTATGCGTACCTCCCACGATCTGGGCGCTGCAGTAGCTAAGCTCGCCTTTAAGCTCCAAAAATAGCTCCTTTTTTCTAGTTTATTTTAAAATCCATGAGCGCCCTCTATCAAGGGTGCACAAGATGGCTGATGAATATTATCCACCCCCAGAAACCCGGGGAGGCTGGCGTGAAACAGACCCCGCGAAACTAGGAGTAAACAAGAGAAAACTGGAAGAAGCAATCCAATACCATGACCAAGCCGAACCCACCACAAGCCACGGTGGAGCCCTCATAGTAATTCATAAAGGACAACTAATAGCCGAGAGCTACACCACGGGAACCATGGGTGGACCCCAGCCATGGACACGAACCTCATGCAACGACGTCAAATCATCGACCAAATCCGTCTTCGGAACCGCAATGGGCGTATTCTTGGACGAGTACAAGGACAGGGTAAGCCTAGATTCATATCTTGTAGGCGATAGTCCAGAGAACTCCTTGATACCCCAGATATGGGACCAGCCCCTAACAGACCCCAGAAAAACCGGGATCAAGATAAAAAACGCCATCTCCATGACCAGCGGACACGAATCAGATGAGCCATGGCTAGCCCCCACCCCCAGACACCACTTCGAAGGCTACAAAGGAGCCTATCAGATGTATGAGTACTGTTTCGGTTGGTGGTACTTTGAGGATGTACCCGCACACCATACTCTCCTCTTTGAGCCGGGACACGGATTCAATTATAGCAACTTTGGGTTGGAGCAGACCGCCTTAGCCATGCGAAACCTCACTGGGGAGATGGTTGGACCCTACATCTATGACAGAGTACTCGGGGAGATTGGGATGCCCCTCGGTATCAGGGATAACTCATACCGGGATATGGTTTACAATGATCCCCGTGAGCTGAACTTTTCACCAGAACCCGGCTGGGGTGTAGGAGGTAGTACAGAGTGCAACGCCTATGGTGCTGATAGGAGCACAAGCCCATATGGGTACAACACCATCGTTGGTAGTACATTCAGATGTTCAGCCCGAGACTTTGCGCGTTTGGGTTATCTATGGCTCAGGAAGGGTCGTTGGGGGGATAAGCAGCTTGTCTCTGAGGACTGGATGAAACAGGCTACAAGCAGGTTCAAGCGAGCAGACGGGAAATCCCATAACTATGGCTATACTTTCTGGGTTCAGGACGAGTGGGAGAATGTACCCAATGACTGCTATGGTTCAAGGGGGCATAACATCAATGATAGCTACGTGATACCAAGCCTAGACCTTGTGATAGCTATACAGGGAAACGATAACCCCCCCAGAGCCCAGCGAAACACGTTCATAGAGACCCTTGTGGAGAAGATTGTTGAATCTCTCTAAACCCGATGTCAACACTTTTTAGAATAAACCAATCATACTCTTTTTGGTTATATGCCAAGTTATAGAGTAAAGATCACAGTACAGAAGAAAGTCGACCCAGAGTACATTTTCAATGGGAAAGTACCAAACCAGCCGGGAAAAGACCACCCCTACCCAATATGTCCCGTAGACGAGAAAGGCGTATGGATAGTCGAGAAAAACGGTAACATGCCAGAAGGCTTCTGCAGCTGGGCGTGGAGAGACCTATACAAGGACCTCGCTGTATTAAGATTCGGAGGCAACTTTGAGTCTTGGGTGGAGCCTCCTTACATGTATACTGCCTGTACTGATGGGGTTAGACCCGTTAGCTTCAAACTAGAGGTACTGAAAGACTAGTACCCTCCCTTTTTTTACATGTGTTCAAATGTTATTACTTCTCCTAATTGGTATTTACTGGGTTTGTTCAAGTAAATAGAACACCCGTTCTAATGACTGGTATAAAATAATTCTCAACCATGCATAAAGACGGAACAAAATGAGTCTATTACAAAGAGTAGCAGAAGCAACCCCCGAACTAATCAGCGCATCAGGCGATGGAGCAAACGATTTGATAATATCACCTAATCCAAACCTTGTATCAACATTACAGAACGTATCCCCCTATCTTGGAGTCGCAGTATTTGGAATAGTAGCTATAATGGCTGTTATAACCATCTGGCAAACAATCAAGCTCTATAAGCCAACGATTCTACATCTCTAATCCCTATTTTTTTTATTCATTAAAATTCATGGCAGGCAGTATGTACTCAGAGATTATCTCATTTACAGGCTCTGAATCGATGTAATATCCCCCCGTCATTATAACCATCATCTCATAGTCTGGGAATAATACTATCTTCTGCATTCCCCACCCAGACCTCAACACCGCCTCCACTGTATGAGACCTGTACTCATATGTCCTCAACCACCACTGGTACCCGTATTTAGAGCCATAGTGCTCAGACCATCCCGGGATATCATATGAGATATACTCCTGCATAGTGCTCTCAACCCAACTGGGGGAGATTATCTGTTGATTTCCCCATTTTCCCTCGTTTAGGAACAATGAACCAAACTTTGCTACATCCCTTGGACGCATATAGTGGCTTCCTGATGCCTGTATTATCTCTGGCTGTATGA
>Ga0180432_10011681_pt1 | contig 10317 bp, 6 predicted proteins | sample SS_ome_10_FD_132414 | JGI IMG/M metagenome (GOLD analysis project Ga0180432, IMG submission 132414) | Hypersaline lake sediment archaeal communities from the Salton Sea, California, USA - SS_1_MS_2 metaG | ecosystem: Environmental > Aquatic > Non-marine Saline and Alkaline > Hypersaline >...
GCTGTCACGGGTGATCTCGACGCGGATCTTTGCGTCCGCATTGCTCTTGGCCGCCTTGTTCCTCAGCCACACCTTCCAGACGAGGGATTTCGTGGGATCGGCCTGCGTGTAGTAGAGGTACCCCCATTTCTCCCAGTCCCCGTCGAGGAAGTAGAAGTCCCCGCCGGCAAAGGGATCGTCGCCCGTGAGCTTCGAGACCTTGAACGGGACCGTGTAGAAATGCTCGTCCGGGAGGTAGAAGTCCAGAACGTAGTCCCCGGGCTCGGAAAGAACGACGAAGCCAGCGCCCAGGTTCTTGCCGCTCCTCAGATCGGTCGACTTCCAGAAGTCCAGCAGGAAGTAGGGCGCTTTGAGTTTCTGCGATTTAAACTCGAACCGGAAGATCTTGGCACCGTCCGCCTTTCGCAGGATGGCCCACCCCGTCGCGCCGTCGGGCAGAAAGACCGCCTGAATGTGGTGCAGATTAAGCTTGGCGTTCTTGTGCAGCATCCGTATGCCGTTGAGCAGCGACGAAAACGAAAGCCCGGGCGGGTGCCCGGCGCGGTCTTTACGGCTTCGGCGCGGCGGGTCGGACTGCGAATTGCCGGCCGTCTTCGTCTTGTCCGCGGACTTCTCGGCGCCCTTCTTCTCTTTGCCGAAGAGCTTCTTCTTGACGGCCCCTTCGGCGCCCCTTCTGAGGTTGTCCAACGGTCCGGCATTGGCAACGTGCACAAGAAGGACCGACACCAACAGCGCGCTCGTGGCAGATCTGCACATCACACTCACCTCCCCATATCAGACGCTGGGATTCTCGTTCCAGAGACGCGGAACGCTACCTTTCCTGGCTGGTGGTGTCAAGCTTGGCGAAACGGCGTTGTGCACCTGCTCGGCATCTTCGGGCGCTACGACTTGGCGCGGCGGAACAGGTGTGACCCCTTCTTCTTCAGCATGTCCAGCAGCACGGCGCCGAGGATGACCAGGCCGAGCACGACCTTCTGCGTGTAGCTCTCCACGCCGGTCAGGTTCATCCCGTTCTGAATGACGGCAATGATAAACGCGCCGATGAGTGTGCCGAGGATCTTGCCCTCGCCGCCGGCCAGGCTCGTGCCGCCGACAACGACGGCGGCGATCGTGTACAGCTCGTACATCAAACCGTACGTCGGCGAGCCGCTCTTGAGCTGGCTGGCCATTACCACGCCGCCCAACCCGCCCAGCGCGCCGCACACCGTGTAGACGAACAGCAGGACCCGTCTGACCGGGACGCCCGACAGGCGGGCGGCCTCTCGGTTGCCGCCGACGGCGTAGATGTGTCGACCCAGCGACATCCGCGTCATCATGACGTGCGCGACGGCGTAGAGGATTACCATCAGCAGGACGGCGTTGGGGATCGCCAACAGATCGGCGCCCCGACCCAGCCAGACGAACGTGTCGGGGACCTGATAGATCGACTGGCCCTCGGCGATGATGTAGGCCAGCCCGCTGGCGACCAGCATCATGCCCAGCGTCGTGATGAACGGCGGGATCGCGAACAACGTCACCATCACCCCTGAGAACAGCCCCATGGCTGCGCAGACCGAGATCCCGCCCAGGCAGCAGACGACCATGCCGAACGCGCCGGCCTGTTCGGCCCCGGCCACGTCGCGGATCAGCAGCGCCGATACGCACGCCGACAGCGCGATCAGGCTGCCGACCGACAGATCGATCCCACCGGTGATGATGACCATCGTCATACCGATCGCCAGGATGGCGATGACGACGATCTGGTTGGCCACGTTGAGCAGGTTGTCGGTCTTGAGGAAGTTCGGCCACCAGTAGGTGCGTGGCGTGAGGATCTGCGTCTTGGCCAACGGGCCGAAGTCGCGGGCGAGGTGGTCAAAGACGCCCCACTCGGCGGTGCTTTGGTTGCAGGCGATGACGGCCGGCGGGGTGTGGTCGGCGACGGCCCGCCCCAACGCCGCCCGCGCGTCGGCGGGCTGGCCCTTGACCGTCGCCAGCACGGTCAGGCCCGCCGCCGTCAGCCGGTCGCGGAGCGTATCGGCGAAGGCGGCGTCCTCCTGATGGCTCCGCGCCACCACGATCACCCGGGCCGGCGCCTCGAATCGCCCGACGATGTCTGCCGCCAGTTGCTCGCCCGCCGCCGCGCCGGTCGGGTGCTGCTCGTCCCACGTCACCCAACTGTAATAGACGCACAGCAGCAGCAGGACCAGCAGCATGCCATAGTCGGACGTGAACCGGGACAGCGTTGTCTTGAGCTTTGATTCCGCCATGCGTGTTTCGCTTCGTTCAGCCGACGGCCAGGTTCATGATCTGCTCTTGTGTGGCGGCGGCTACGTCGGTGATCTCACCGGTGATCCGGCCCTCGTGCATGACCAGGATGCGGTCGGACATGCCCAGCACTTCGGGCAACTCGGAACTGATCATGACGATCGCCTTGCCCTGGGCGGCCAGCTCGTTGATGAGCAGGTAGATCTCGTACTTGGCCCCCACGTCGATACCCCGCGTCGGCTCGTCGAAGATGACGACCTCGGAGTTGGACGCCAGCCACTTGGCCAACACGACCTTCTGCTGGTTCCCGCCCGAGAGGTTCCTGGCCAACTGGTCCTGGTGGGGGATCTTGATGTCCAGGCTTTGCACGTACCGCCCGAGGACCTCGCGCTCCCGACGGTGGATCACGAACCCCATCCGGCTCCACTGTCCCAGGTTGGGCAGCGCGAAGTTCTCCCGAACCGACAACCCGAGCACCAGTCCCTGGGCCTTGCGGTCCTCGGTCAACAGGCAGATGCCGTTGCGGATCGCGTCGCGGGGGCTGCGGACGTCGAGGCGTCGGCCGTCCAACTCTACCGTGCCGGCGTCCGGTCGGTCCGCGCCGAAGATCAGACGGGCCGTCTCCGTCCGACCCGCGCCGACGAGCCCGGTCATGGCGAGGACCTCGCCGCGCTTGACGCCGAACGAGACGTCGCGGACCTTCTCGCCGCGACTCAGGTTTCGTACGACCAGCCGCTCCTTACCGATGGGGGCGTGCTGCTTGGGAAACTCGTTCTCGACCTTCCGGCCGACCATCCTCTCGATCAGGCCATTGCGGTCGATCTCGGCGATGGGACGCGTGGCGATGTGCTCCCCGTCGCGCATGACCATCACCCGGTCGGCGATCTCGAACACCTCGTCGAGGCGGTGGCTGATATAAACCACGCCGATGCCCTGTGCCCGCAGGTCGCGGATGACGGCGAATAGCCGTGCGACCTCCTGTCCGGTCAACGTCGCGCTAGGCTCGTCCATGACGATGATCCGCGCGTCCAGGGACAGGGCCTTGGCGATCTCGACCACCTGTTGCTGGGCAATGGTTAACGTCCGGCACGGCGCGTCGGGGTCGACGGGCACGCCCACCCGTTCGAACAGCGCCGCCGCCCGCCGATGCTCGTCGCGGTGTCGCAGGAACCCCGCGCGGGTCCGCTCCTGGCCGAGGAAGATGTTCTCCCGTGCGCTCAGCGACGGCACCAGGTTGAACTCTTGATAGATCACCGCGACGCCCGCGCGCTGCGCGTCGATCGGGTTGCCGATCGCGGCCGGTTGGCCGTGGATGTGGATCGACCCGGCGTCCGGAAGGTGCGCGCCGCTGAGGACCTTGATCAGCGTGCTCTTGCCCGCCCCGTTCTCGCCGACCAGCGCCAACACCTCGCCCGCGTGCAACGTTAGGTCGACCTCTCGCAGAGCGCGGACGCCGGGAAACGACTTGTCGATGCCGCGCATCGCCAGGAGGGGAACGTCGTCGGGGCGCGTCGTTGTAGCCGGGTGCATCGGTTGTGTGGCGCGCGTCATCGACCACCATTTTCCTGGCGCGACGGGTGGGACAACCCATCCATGCGCCACGTACTGCGTCCGGACGTTCGGGCCGCGGCTCAAGACGAGCACATCATATGACGTGTTGGATCGCTCCGCCACTCAAGGTCGGCCTGGAGACGGCCAGGGAAACCCAGACCACCCATGGCACGCAATCGCCGACGACGAGGCCACCTCAACTGGGGATGCCGCCTGTGGTATCTTGAGGAAACCCCTTGTCGGAGGGCCCGGGCGCGCTATCATGTAGTATTGCCGGCCGGCAGACACGGCGGTCGGCGGGATGGGGCCCGGCTCCACTAGGGCGGGCCATCTGAGAAGCGAAGCGCCCGGGGCGACGGGGACACGTCGCGCGACGGTCTTGAGTCGAACGACGGTGTCACGGCAGCGGGGGCGGATTCGGGGTGAGGTGCATTGATGGACCAGCCGGGTGATACGCTTGATACCATCGTGTTGAACTGTCCTTCCTGCGTCACCAGGGTGGCCGTCCCCGCCACCGCGCGCGGGTTGATGGCCAAGTGCGTCAAGTGCGGAGGCACGTTTCGAATCCCAAACCAGGACGAGCCACCGCCACAGGATGAAGCACTGGCCGATGAAATCGCCATCGAGGTGCTCGAAGAGCCTGTCGACCAAGGCGACGCCACGGTTTCCTTGGAGACCCTTGCCGATGCACCCGACCAGGCGGACCAGGACAAGACCACGCCCATGCGCACCCTCGAACAGATCAAGGCGCAGGCCAACGACGACCCCCCCGACATCGGCGACGAATCGACCCCCGAGAACGTCAAGGCGCTCCGCCGCGAGCGGCACCGGCTGCTCTTGGATGTGGGCAGGGAGGCCTACACCCAAATCCTGTCAACCGCGTTCGACGAGTTCCAGTCTCGGATCAAGAAGATCGACAAGCGCGCCCGTCAAGTCCGCGCCTGGCTTGAGGCCGTCGATCGCACCAGCAGCGAGGAGAATCCCCTCGCCAAGCGCATGGACATGAACGTGGACGCCTCAAAGGCCGCCGAACAGCTCGTCGAACTCGAGCGCGATCGAGACCACGCCTTCCGCGTTCTGGCCGAGGCGCTCATCCGGACCGACCAGCACGTCAACATCTGCGCCGAGCAACGCGAGCGAATCAAGGCCATCGACGTCGAACTGGACGTCCTGGTCCCACCGCCGCCGACCAAAAAGGGACTGCTCTCACGATTCCGCGGCGAGTAACGGGCCAAACCCCCCGAACGTCTTCCGCCCCCCGGCGTGTCAGGTAGATTCTGCTTAGCCCCGTCGCGTGCGACGGGGTCCGCGCCAAACGGAGCTTGGCACGGCGATGATCCCGTCCGGGCGGTTCACCGGGCGCGGGGACCGGCGCGGGTCAACCGCTCGATGACGTCCGCTAACGCCAGGCGACGGGTCTGAATGACGGACGGATCGGTGGCGTACTCGGTGAACGAATGGCATACGTCGCTGACGTCGAGGAGCTTCCTGGCCCGCTCGATCAGCTCGGGCGACGCGCCGGCGGGCGGGCGTGCAACGAGGTTGGACAGGAGCTTGAGGTAGTCGTAGTCGTCAATGCCGTCGCGCGTCAGTTCGAGTCGGATGCTCTCGATCGGGCCGGTCGTGCCCGGGTAGTACAGCGATCCGTCGCCGTTGCCGCCGGGGTAGCTCATCGGGTCCTGCCACACGTCCACCTTCCAGTAGTTCACGCACCAGTACAGCGTGCCGGTCAGCCGGTATCGCCACAACTGCCAGTACACGACCCGATGGTCCACGCCCGAGTAGTCAATGGCCCAGATGTTCGGATACGGGCGCTTGGCCGAGATGCACACGTAGTGCCACAGCTCCTTCTGTTTCTTGCCGCGCAACCGGTTCAGGACCCGCCAGTCGCAACAGTCGATATGCGGGACGTGGACGTCGACCGAATCCGCGTAGGCGGCGTAACCCGCCTCGGGGCCGTCCGGGTCCGTCCGCGTCCACGACTTGGTCGCACCGTAGCCGTAGGTCAACAGCGGCCGTAGCCGCGGGCCGTGCTTGTGGACGAAATTGAACGCGTCGATGATCTTCGCGCGGGCGGCCTCGCCCGGCTCGTCGAAGACGTAGATGTAGGCCAGGTTGATCCAGCCCTTCTCGATCAGGTGCCTCTCGGTCTGGGCGATGATCTGCGCGGCGATTCCCCGGGCCCGCTGCTCGGTGGGCGTGGTCGCCGAGCCCCAGCCGCCGCCGATGCGAAGCCACTTGACGTTGAAGGCGTTCAGGCCGCCGATCAGATACGACTGGATCTGGCGGTCGAAATCGGCCCAGTCGATCTCGACCTTCCCGTCGGCCCCGACGGTGATGTCCGGCCGGGCGACGTCGGCGTCACAGATGCGGTGAGACAGCATGCTCGTTCGATATTCGCGGAGCACGTCAACCCCTGTCTTCCCGTCGGGCAGCTCGAAACCGGGCGACGGCATCAGGTTCTTGCCGATCTGCGTGTCGATCAGCTCGGGGTCGTCGAACCAGACCGTCCCGACGGCGTGGTTTCGCAGGTAAATGAAGACGTCGGCGTCCTGCTGCGGTGTGAGGGTCCGCTGGATGCGTTGCCATTGCGCGGACGGCTTGAGCACGGTCCCGCCCAGTCCGCCCGACAGCCAGGCGTCGGCCAGCCCGGTCAGGTGCTTGGTCTTGTACCAGACGCTGAATCGGTACGCCCGGTCCTTCTTCAGCGCGATGGGCCCGGTATGGTACGACGCCCGCGGGCCCTCGTGCGTCCCGCGAATCACCTTCTTGCCGGTGATGCGAACCGACCGCTGTCCGCCGTGCTTGACCTTGCTGTCCAGGGCCTGCTCGAACTCGCCCAGGCCGAAGTAATTCGGCCGGCCCTTGATGTCCGCGCCCGACCACACCCCCGCGATCCAGCCGGGCACGACGTTATCGGCCAGCGACACCCCGTGCCGCTGGGCCAAGTAGATCCTGTTGAGCAGGAACGCCGTCCGAAGCGCGGACCGATGCGGCAGGTCGAATCCGAACACACGGACCTCGATCGGGACGGTCCGAAGCTTGTGCCCTTGGGCAGCGACCCGCAGCTCACCGCGATACGTCCCGGCCGGCGTGCCCAACGGCGCGTGCACGGTCAGCCAGAACGGCTGGATCGCATCCGCCGGCACGTCGATCGGCTCGTTTGGCAAGAGCGGATCGGGAAGCAGCCCGGGACCGTAGATCGCACCGGCGCTGGGCCGCTTGGTACGAACGTAGCCCACGCGTCGGAGCGTCAGATCGCCCGCACGGATCCGGCCCTTCGCGCCCGCTTGCTCGAGCCCGCTGACCGAGACGCGCAACCGTTCCAGCGGGCGGTCCAGCGGCACGATCACGATCTGGGCGGCCTCGGTCTCGCGGCCGGCCAGGGACAACGTGATAGTCGAGGCCGGCTCGCCCTCGAACGGATCGGCTGCCGGCAACTTCGTCATCGTGCTGACCTGGCAGATCGCCCAGGCGGCGGCTGGTCCGGCCTTGCGCTGAACGGCATCGGCCAACCGGATACGTCCCATCCGCCGCTTCAGCAGGGCCAACGTTTGCTCGGCCTCATCGAGGTCCGCCTGCATCTTGCTTAGTGCTTGTTGGGTCCCGGCATGTCGGGACTGGCTGCCGAGCTCGTCGAGCCGACTGCCCAGTCGGCCCAGGCCCTCGCGAACCGCCCGGCTCAACGGCGTGTCGAGCGTGGCCGGCACTTGCCGGATGCAAGACGCCGTCCGACGCGCCAGGTCGACGAGTCTCGCCGCCAGCCGCCGCCGCACCACGTCGGTCAGGTCGACGTCCAGGCCCGTCAGCGTGCCGAACCGCTTCGGCTCGTGAAACCCCGACGTGCAGCCGACCCAGCTCGACAGCTCCTCCCGCGATTGCTGGGCCCGCGCAAAGTTGATCCGCCACACGCCGAGCGACCCCGCATCCAGCGGCAGCTCCTTGAACGGGACGGCCATCTCGACCGTCCAGCGATCGGACCCCCGCCACGTGGCCGACGTCCATCGCGCGTTCCACTTCGCATCCGACCCGAGGTCGTCACGCTGCGTGTTGAGCGCGTTGACCAGGAAGTGGTAGTAGGGCACCGGCTCGGGTCCCGGCGCCAGAAACAGCTCGACGCTGTCGTCCCGGTACACGTCGCCGTCGCGCGCGCCGACGGTGGCAACCAGCTTGGACATCCGATCGTCGTGGCAGACGAAGGCGACGTAGAGGTTCCTGTCGTCACAGGCGACGCGGGCCTCGGTGGCCTGGCTGACGGGCTTCTGCGTCCTGAGTCGTTTGAAATCGCCCGCGACGCCGGGTCCCTGCCAGCAGGCCTCGATAAGCCTGCCGTCGATCGTCGGCGTATCGGTCGCCCGAACGGCCCGAAACACCGGCGCTTCAGCCGCCCGCGCCCACCGGACCATCCCCGCCAAGCAGATCCCCACGACCGCCGCCGCCGACCCCTTCCGCCAGACGCCGAATCCTGCCATGATGTGTCCCTCGGCTATAGGTGTGGCCCCGTCGGTTCCAACGTGCCCCGGCCGGATGGTACCGCACGGCGCATGGCGCGACAATATTGTCGTCCCGGACCTTGCCAATTGGCGTTGGGTGGCGCGTCGCGCAATCTGCTACAATGGGCGGGAGTTGCGCGCGGCAACCGGATGTTTGTCGGACGTGCACGCTCAGATAGGAGGATGTCCATGGCCAACAAGACAGACGGCTCTGACGATGCCCACGATCGGCAGCGATCGGGGCAGGGCGAGAATCGACGCGGGTTTCTGAGACAACTGTGCGCGGGCGCGGTGGCGGCCGCGGGGTCACACGTCGCTGAGACCTCGGCAAGGGCGGAACAAGCCCCCACGACCAAGCTGCCCACCATCAAGCTCGGCAAATTCACTGTGACCCGACTGGTGGCCGGCGGCAATCCGGTCGGGGCCTACTCGCACTCAACGCAGAACCTGGCCAAGCACATGCGGGAGTATTTCACGCAGGAGCGGACCACCGAGTTCGCCCAGCGCTGCGTCAAGGCCGGCATCAACACCTGGCAGACGCACTACAGCGCCAAGATCGGCAAGGCCCTCAGGACGCTTCGGGAGCGGGGGACCCCCTTGCAGTGGATCTGCCTGACGTCCGACCTACCCAGCGAGAGCCCGCTCAAGGACGTCCTGGCCCTCAAGCCCATCGCCATCGTCCATCACGGCGGCGTGACCGACACGCGGTTCCGATTGGACCGACACCAGGAGGTGCGCGACTTTGTCAAGAAGGTGCACGACGCCGGCGTCATGGCGGGCGTGTCGTCGCACAACCCGGCCAACATCGCCCACATCGAGGAGAAGGGCTGGGAGAACGAATTCTTCATGACGTGCTTCTACAACGTCTTGCGATCGGGCAAGGACATCCGCGCGAAGCTGGGCTCCGAGCTGCTCGGCGAGCCGTTCCTCAAGTCCGACCCTGAGCAGATGACGTCGGTCATGCAGCAGGTCAAGCGGCCGTGCCTGGGCTTCAAGATCCTCGCCGCCGGCAGGCTGTGTTGGACCGAGCACTCGGTCCAGGCCGCGTTCCGGTTCGCCTTCGACCGGATCAAGAAGACCGACGGCGTGATCGTGGGCATGTATCCGAAGTTCTCCGACGAGATCAGCTACAACGCGCAGTTGACGCAGAAATACGGGATGCCCGCATGACGATGTCGCCACGACCCACACCCCAAAGTGCCGCCGCGTGCCGATTGACCCGGCCAAAGACGTGGTTGTTGCCCCTGCTGCTACCCGCGCTACTCAGCGCCGCGCAGAACGACGCGGGCAAGCGGGTCAAGCCGAAACCGAAACAGCCCGCGACCGCGCCCGCCTCCAGGCTCGCGCTCTATCCCCCGGACCGTTGCGTGATCGATTCGCCGACCGTACAGATCATCGCGACCGTCGCCGATTCGCAAGGCCAGACCACCGTCACCGTGGACGGCAAGCCGGTCGAGACCCGTCGAATGCGGATCAGCAATCCCGGCCGCCCGGCTGGGCGCGCCACCGGATCCCGCCGATCCGCGCTGGTGGGCACGGCGTCACTCGCGCCCGGCCAACACGTCATTGCGGTCGGGCCGCACAAGTCACGGGTCTGGATCAGCACGTCGAAGGACCTCGCCAAGGCCCCCGCCGATTGGCCCGTGTTTTTTCCCCATCCCGGCCGCATCGCCAACTGTGCCTTGTGTCACAAGACGAAGGACGAGGACGGTGAACGGGACCTGGGACCGGCCCATGAGCCGGCGCCGTGCCTGGCCTGCCACGATCTCGACGAGTTCAAGCTCACCCACTCGCACCGCCTCGAGTCACTGGCCGCATGCCAAATGTGCCACGCACCCCACGGCGGCACCACCAAGGCACTGCTCATCGGCAAGCCTAAGGCCCTGTGCGCCAAGTGCCACGACTGAGCCAACGTCCGCGGATTCCCGCCCGGCGCTTGCGGATCAGCGCCTACATGCAGCCGGTTCCAGTCGTTCCGACGTTGCGTCACCGGCGTGCGGCGGTACAGTGTGGCGGATCATGAAGCGCA
>Ga0180432_10011682_pt1 | contig 10316 bp, 11 predicted proteins | sample SS_ome_10_FD_132414 | JGI IMG/M metagenome (GOLD analysis project Ga0180432, IMG submission 132414) | Hypersaline lake sediment archaeal communities from the Salton Sea, California, USA - SS_1_MS_2 metaG | ecosystem: Environmental > Aquatic > Non-marine Saline and Alkaline > Hypersaline >...
AAAAATTTGGCACAAACATTTTATCCCTTCTATTTTAGCTGGTTTAGTGGTGGCTTTTATTTCCTATATTTATGATGTGACAATTTCCAACATTGTTCTTTTTGCTAGTGTCGGAGCTTCAGCGGCTATTTTAACCAATGCCCATTCTCATCATTTAACTAAATTACATACGACTATTATTGCTTATATTGTTGCCATTGTTGTTTCTCTATTAGTTTATTTTTTTAATTTAGTTATTTCCCTCCATGTTTCCCTAAATATATTTATCTTGATTTTTTTAGTGGGAATTTTTCTTTTTCTAGTTGATGCTTTTCACCCGCCAGCCATTACCGCTTCGCTTTCCTTTATTCTTTTAGATAGACCCTTACTGGATTTATTATATTTATTTATTGCTATTATTATTTTATTAATTATAATCCGGCTGGCAGCTTATGTTTTTTCTCAGCATTTGTCAGTCAGGGAGTTTTGGCAGGAATTTAAAAAGAGTTTTTAGTTTAGAATTTTAGTTTTTAGTTTTTTTCTTCTTTTGCTATAATACAAAAGAAGTTTTTTATTTTATGCGAAAGATGCTCGAAGGGTCACGGGCGGTGGCTCTAACAATCAAAATGTGCAAACCGGGTGTAGTTTCGGCTTATCCGATTACGCCGCAGACGCATATTGTCGAGGATCTGGCCAAGTTCCGGGCTGAGGGCAGAGCTAAATATGAATATATTTTAGCCGAGAGTGAGTTTGCCGCTGCTTCTATTGTTTTGGGTGGTTCTTTAGGTGGGACGCGGGTTTATACTGCCACTTCCTCACAAGGTTTACTTTTAATGACAGAAGTGCTTTTTAATATTGCCGGAATGAGGGCACCAGTAGTTTTAACTTGTGCCAATCGGGCGGTTTCGGCGCCAATTAATATTTGGAATGATCAGCAGGATTCGGTTACTATCCGCGACAGCGGCTGGATTATGCTTTATGCTAAAGATAACCAGGAAGCCATTGATTTACATCTTCAAGCTTATAAAATCGCGGAGAAAGTTCGTCTGCCAGTGATGGTTAATTTAGATGGCTTTGTTTTAACCCACACTTATGAAAATGTTGAGTTACCAGAGCAAAAAGAAGTGGATAAATTTTTACCGGCTTACCAATTAATTAAGGATTACTATCTTGATCCCAAGAATCCTCGGACTTTTGGCTATTTTGCTACCCCGGCCACTTACATGGAGCAACGGCAAGAATTATCTGATGATTTAGCCAAGAGTAAAAAAGTGATTAGTCAGGTGGCTAAGGAATTTAGTCAGAAGTTCAAAAGGGAACAGGGAGACGGGCTGGTTGAATATATTGGAACAGGTAAGGAGAAAGTGATTTTAGTGGCCATGGGGTCAGTGGTGGGGACGATGCGATATGTTCAAAACACAAAAACACAGAGACAATTTGGAATATTGAAGATTAAATGCTTTCGGCCGTTTCCCAATGAAGAGGTGGTGAAATATTTAAGGCGGGCAAAATATGTTGCCGTAATTGATAAAGCAGTTTCTTTAGGCAGTGAAGGAATTTTAGCCAGTGAGATCAAAAAGGTTGGTTGTAATATAGTAAAAGGCAAAATTCAAAGTTTTATTGTTGGGATTGGTGGCAAGGATGTGACACCGGAGGTGATCGGAGATATTTTTAGAGAGGTGAGAGGGACAGGGGAGGAGGTGAGGTGGATGTACCCCTAGAAATGACCAATGACCAATTTCCCAATGACCAATTGGGAATTGGAATTTGGGCATTGGTCATTTTCCGTTTTATATAGATAAAACATTATGAGTTCAAAACCGCATAACAAGCTATTCACCCCCGGCCATACCGCCTGCGCTGGCTGTGGTCAGGCCCTAGCTATTCAACATGTCACCAAGGCGTTAGGTTCAGACGTGATAATCGTCAACGCCACGGGCTGTTCCGAGGTTTATTCTTCTAAATGGGATGAGTCAGCTTGGGGTCAGCCCTGGGTCCATTCAGTTTTTGAAAATGCGGCCGGGGTGGCCACCGGTATTTTAGCTGCTTTGCGCCAGCGGGGGAATAAAACCACCAAGGTGGTTGCCCAGGGCGGGGACGGCGCCACTTTTGATATTGGTTTTGGTTTGATTTCCGGGATGTGGGAGCGCGGTGATGATATTTTGTATATTTGTTATGATAATGAGGCTTATATGAATACCGGGGTTCAAGGCAGTGGAGCTACGCCCCATGGCGCTGGTACTACCACTACGCCGGCTGGCCGCGCCATTCCGGGCAATCGTCAGTTTAAAAAAGATATGATTAGTATTGCTTTGGCTCATGGCTTAAAATATGTGGCCGCTACCACTTCAGGCTTTCCTTTAGATATTGAACAAAAAGTAAAAAAAGCCTTGACTTTTCCCGGTCCGACTTATCTTCAAATTTTAACTCCCTGCGTCCCGGGCTGGGGCCATGAATCAGATATGGCAATTGATTTAGGCAAGCTGGCAGTTCAAACCGGCTTGTATCCGGTTTTAGAATTTGAGAACGGGATTTTAGTTAATAAAATGAAGATTAATAAGCCCAAGCCAGTGACCGAGTATTTAAAGCACCAAAAGCGCTTTAAGCATATTTTAGAAAATAAAGAAGAATTAGCAGTGATTAAAGAGGTGGCGAGGAGGAATGTGGAAAGGTATGGGTTATGAAATGACCAATTCCCAATTTCCCAATGACCAAAGAATAACCAATTATTTAATGTCCAACTAAGTTTATAGATTTAATCATTGGTCATTAGGGAATTATTTGCCTGCCCGTCAGTGCCAGGCATGGCAGGCGGGGGAATTGGGATTTGGTCATTATTTATTATTTTGGTTCCCGGCTTCGGCCGGGGTCTTTTAGTATTGCTTAAAATTAAAAAGTGATATATAATGATGGTTAAGTTTTCCGCCTTCGGCGGACAAGTCTTCTCCTCTATGTCTGATAAAATCAAAATCAGTGGTGCTCGCGTCAATAATCTCAAGAACATCAATGTTGATATTTCCAAGAATAAACTGGTGGTAATTACTGGGATTTCGGGCTCGGGTAAATCATCTTTGGCTTTTGATACGATTTATGCGGAAGGCCAGCGGCGGTATGTAGATTCCCTTTCTTCCTATGCCCGGCAGTTTATGGGAGTAATTGAAAAGCCAGACGTAGATTCTATTGACGGTCTGTCGCCAGCTATTGCCATTGATCAGCGTAGTGTTTCCCATAATCCGCGGTCGACGGTGGGCACAGTAACGGAGATTTATGATTATCTCCGGCTTTTATTTTCCAAAGTCGGGCGGCGCTTCTGCCACCACTGCGGTAGCGAGGTGACTAAGCAGACTTTGGAAGAGATTACCAAATTAGTGTTAAAGCTTGGTAACGGCGAATATTATTTAATTGCGCCGGTGGTTAAGCAGGAAAAAGGTGAGCAGAAAAAAGTGGTTAGTGGGGTAGCTAAGTCTGGTTATTTAGGTTTGATCGTTGATGGTCATTTTTATCCGGTTGATGAATTGAAAAATTTAAAAGTGGATAAAAAAGAAAAGCACGATTTTGATATCGTCATTGCTAAACTAAAATTCAATGGTGATGACAAGAAAATTGTTGATTTAATTAAAGTCGCTTTGGATTTAGGCAATGGTGAAATTAAAGTTAAAAAAGTGAGTGAAAATAATAATGGCCCCGAAACTATTTTTTCTCAATTTTATACCTGCTCTCACTGCGGCATTACTCTGCCGGAGATTGAGCCCCGGACTTTTTCATTTAATTCGCCCCAGGGTGCTTGTCCGGATTGTGCCGGTTTGGGTATTAAAATGGAAGTTGATCCAGATTTGGTGATTCCCAATAAGAAGTTAACCATTGCCGAGGGCGCAGTTAAGCCCTGGGTGCGGATGGTCGGTGGCCAGACCGGGCAATATAAATTATTAGAAGCGATGGCTAAGGAAAACGGCTTTACTCTTCACAAGCCGGTGGAGCGATTAACCGCCGAGCAGTTAGATAAAATTTTATACGGCACTGGTGATCAAAAGTATAAAGTCGGTAATCAATCGTTAGAATACGAAGGATTAATTCCTCAACTAGAGCGGCGCTATAAAGAGAGCGATTCCGATTTTATGCGCTCCGAAATTGAGGGTTATATGCGCTCAGCTGTTTGTCCGACCTGCCACGGCCAGCGGTTAAAAACCGAGGCTTTGGCCGTCAAAGTCGGCGGTTTAAATATTGCCCAGGTAGTAGCTTTAAATATTAATGAAGCCGAAGCTTATTTTAAAGGTTTAGATAAAGCTTTTAATAAAAAAGAAAAGCAGATTGGTAGCCAGATTATTAAAGAAGTTTTAGCCCGCTTGGATTATTTACGCGGGGTGGGTCTTGATTATTTAACTTTAGATCGGACGTCCGGTAGTTTATCCGGCGGTGAGGCCCAGCGGATTCGGTTAGCCACTCAGATGGGCTCAGGCCTGGCAGGCGTGATTTATATTTTAGACGAACCGTCAATCGGTTTACATCAGAAAGATACGGATAAATTAATTAAAACTTTAAAATCACTCCGCGATGTTGATAACACGGTTATTATTGTTGAGCATGATGAGATGATTATGCGGGCCGCTGATGAGGTGATTGATATTGGGCCGGGCGCCGGGGGGCAGGGTGGCCAGATTATTGCCCAGGGTAGTTTGAAAGACATTATTAATAATAAAAAATCTTTGACCGGTCAGTATTTATCCGGCAAGAAAAAGATTGATTTACCGAGTGAGTATCGGCAGGGGAGCGGTAAATCTTTAGAAATCAAAGGCGCCACCGCTTTTAATTTAAAAAATCTTAATGTCAAATTACCCTTGGCTAAATTTGTTTGCTTGACCGGTGTTTCCGGTTCGGGTAAGTCAACTTTAATGACCGAGATTTTAGCCAAAGCTTTAGCTCGCCATTTTTACCGAGCTAAAGAACTGCCGGCCGAGCATAAAGAAATTAAGGGTTTAGAAAATATTGATAAAGTAATTTCCATTGATCAGTCGCCGATTGGCCGGACCCCGCGGTCTAATCCGGCCACTTATACCGGGGTTTTTACCTACATCCGTGATTTATTCACTCAGCTGCCGGAAGCCAAAATTCGGGGTTATGATGCTGGCAAGTTCAGCTTTAATGTTAGAGGCGGACGCTGCGAGGCCTGTTCTGGCGACGGCTTAGTTAAAATTGAAATGCAGTTTTTAGCTGATGTTTATGTTTTATGCGATGAATGCCACGGCCAGCGCTATAAAAGAGATATTTTAGAAATTCATTTCCGCAATAAAAACATTGCTGATATTTTAAATATGACCGTGGAAGAAGCCAAGGTTTTCTTTTCCGACAAGCCGATTATTGCCGAGAAATTAAATATTCTGGCCGAAGTGGGTTTAGGTTATTTAAAACTCGGCCAGTCCGCCACCACTTTGTCTGGTGGCGAAGCCCAGCGGGTTAAATTAGCCACTGAACTGGCACGCCGCTCGACCGGCAAAACTTTATATATCTTAGATGAACCCACGGTCGGTCTTCATTTTGATGACATTAAACGTCTCTTGGCGGTTTTGCAGCGCTTGGTTGACAAAGGCAATACTGTTCTCGTCATCGAACACAATTTAGACGTGATAAAATCCGCGGACTGGGTAATTGATCTGGGGCCCGAAGGCGGGGACAAGGGCGGCGAAATCGTGGCCCAGGGCACACCCCAAGACATTGCCCAAGCCAAAAACAGTTTTACTGGCCAGTATTTAAAGAAGGTGGTATGAAGTTCTCCCCCTGCCAGAGGGGGAGTTAGAGGGGGTGGGAGAATTTTTCTGTTACTTTTGTGACCAAAAGTAACCAAAAGTCCTGGGGTGGCAAAAGCCCTGAGATTATGGCATCCCCGTGGTGTTAGACCCGCTCCGTCCCTCCCGCTCCTCCTCGCTTTGCTCGTCGTCGACTCTTGGGACTCCGCTCGGGGCTATTGCCACCCCAGACCCCGGGATATTAAATCTTGGGTGGGGGTGAAAATAAATAGTTTAGTTACAACAGCGTAAAAAAGTTGGTAGATTATATATGACAAAAAATTTATTAAAAATTAAAATACCAACCGACCGCCTGCTTCTTGTTCCTATTTCTTTAAAATACAAAGAGGATATTTTTCGGGAATTTACGGCCGAGATTACTTATTTTATGTATCCTAAGCCGCCCGAGAAAATTGAAGAGACAATTGATTTTATTGAGGAATCTTTAGTCGGTTTAAAAGATGGTAGTAATTTACAGTTGGTGGTTTTAGCTAAAGAGTCAAAGGAATTTTTAGGTTGCGCTGGCGTGCATAAGTTGGATAGCGAGACGCCGGAATTTGGCATTTGGATTAAAAAGTCAGCCCACGGTCAGGGGTATGGCCGGGAAGCCGTGACCGCTTTGAAAAAATGGGCCGATAAAAATATTAAATATCAATATATTACTTATCCCGTAGCTGATGAAAATTTATCCAGTCGGAAGATTGTAGAATCTTTGGGAGGGAAAGTGGCCAGAGAATATCAAGAGAAAAATTTGAGCGGCCGGGAGCAACATATTTTAGAATATCGAATTTATCCTTAAATTATGAATAAAAAAATCATTTTTCTAATTTTTTTCTTATTTATTATCATGGCCCAGATTTATGTGGCTTTAAGGATGCTAGGGCGGGGTGATATAGTAGGAGCTATTATTTTTGGAATAGCAGCCGTAGTTTGGTTGATATTGATGTTTTATTTTATTAAAATTAAAAAATAATTTAATATTTATGAAAATTAAACCCAATTATTTTATCATCCCTTTAATTACCATTATTGTTTCTCTGACCGGCAGTTATATCACTTCCGCGGGGATGGAGTGGTATGCGACAATTAAGCTGCCGAGTTTTACCCCACCGGGGTCGGTGATCGGCACGGTCTGGACAATTTTATTTATTCTGGCGACGATTGCGGCATTGCTTTTCTGGAACCGCGGCCAGCGGGGTTTAAAATTTAATTTAACAGTTATATTTTTTCTGCTTAACGGCTTGCTTAATATTTTGTGGAGTTATTTATTTTTTGGCCAGCATTTGATTGGCTTGGCAATTTGGGAGGCCGGACTGTTGGGTTTATCAGTTTTAATTTTGATTATTTTACTTTGGCCTAAATTAAAATTGGCGGCCTGGCTATTAGTGCCTTATTTGCTTTGGGTGGGTTTTGCCACTTATTTAACTTATAACGTCTGGCTGTTAAATAAATAATTTATGCGCATCTGGGATATTGAGCCAAAATATCTATGCCCAAAGCATTTAGTGGCCGCGCACCATGAGTTGCATGCCATTTGGAATATTTTAACGAAAAATAAAAAAGGGTATCGTCAGCATCCGGAAACCCAGCGCTGGGTGGGTAAACTCAAAGCCTTATATCAACGGCATGAAAAGTTAGTTCAAGAGCTGCAACGTCGGGGCTATCAGCACCGTTCGCCTCTAAATAAAAAGTTAGCTCGGGGTCGGGCTAAACAGAATGTTTTACTTGATTCTTTAAAAAAACAGAAAGAGATTTTAAAAAATAAAAGTTGTGGTTGTTTATTAAAATAGTAATTAATTTAAAATTTCAAAAACCCCGCGCTCGCGGGATTTTTCAGTTATTAACTTATTTGCCACTTTTTCTTTTCTTAATTTTACTTTTTACTTTGTGGGCAGCGCCGAGAGCCACTAAGACTGCGGCGGCGCCAGCTACGCCCTTAACTACTTTTTCTTTAGTTCGGTCATCCAATTTATCATATTTACTTTTGGCGGTTTTCAGGTGTTTGCTAACTTCGCGGTGAAGTTTTTTAATTTCGGTAATCACTTGCTCGGTATCAACGCCCTGTTTTTTCTTAGGCATAAATTTTATTTTAATTTTTAATAAGTTTTTCTTTTAATTTCTTTTTCCAATTTCTTAAAAAGTAGAGCTTGGCGCGCCTAACTTTAGCTTGCTTAACTGGTTCTATTTTAACTACGTTGGGGGAATTTAAAGGAAAGATTTTTTCCACGCCAATGCCGTCGGAAATTTTACGGACGGTGATAGTCGCGCCGGCTTCCTGGCCATGTTTCTTAGCTATAACTATGCCTTCAAAAATTTGAATCCTTTCTTTTTCCTCGCCTTTGGAATTAGTTTCGCGGATTCTTTGGTGAACGCGGACAGTCATGCCGGGTTTGATGTCGAGGATTTCACGAGGTTCGGATGTCGGCTTGGTTGTTGGTTCTTCTTTTTTTTCTTCAACTTTTGACCCTTCAACTGTTTTTTCTTCAGCTTTAACCTCAGCCTGCGGTTTTTCAGTAGGTGATTCTTCTTTTTTCTCTTCAGCGGCTGGAGCGGGTTTTTGTGTATTTTCTTCAGTCATATAAGTGGTAGGCAGTATTTTAGCGGAATGGTGATTTTTTGTCAAGAAAAAGATTAATCTTTTAAGCTAAATTTGCCTTATGCGGGCGGCGGTAGGGGCAACCCTAGGGTTGCCCCTACGTAGGGTCAGGTCACGACCTGACCCTACAACGGCATTGCCGTTGCGCCGCCCCCAAACCCCCACCGGACTTACATTTTTATCTTTTTAATCTTTCTTTGACAAAATTATATACGGCCGCGAATTCCTGTTTTTTATTCATTTTAGTTACATCAAGCCAAAGGTCATAATTAGATTTTTTAGAAATATCAAAGCCGTAATGTTTTTTATATCTTATAATATCTATATTCAGTCTTTTTTTAATACTTTTTAGTAAATCTTCTAAGGAGTTGATATTATCTTCATTGCGCTTTTTTTTATTTTTTTCATAATTTTTCCAGATTCTTTTAGCACCCTCTTTTAGGTCAACATAGAGGTAAATTTTTAAAGAGTGGGGGATAAAATACCAGGCAGTGCGGCTTTCAATCACGATATTGGCTTTTTTATTTTTACCTAATTTAGTTAAGTATTCATCAACTATAGTGTCGCCTTGTTTGTGGGTTTTACTCCATTTATTAAACTCAGCCAGAGTCATATCTTTGTCTTTTGCCATTTTCCGACGGTATTGGCCAGCATAAAAACGACGGTAGCCAAGTTTTTTAGCTAGTTTCTTAGCAACTGTACTTTTACCTGAGCCAGGATGGCCGGAGATGGTGATGATCATATTATTAGTAGCTAGGGGCTAGTAGCTAGGAGCTAGGGTTATATCTTCCCTAGATACTAGTCCCTAGCTACTAGCTACTTGATACTAGTTAAATAATTCTTTAATTCTAGTGGTGGCTCTATTGTAAATTCTTGCCAGTTATTTTTCAAGTCGTAAAAACCCAAACTTTGGGCATGGAGCCAAAGGCGGTCGAGTGGTACTTTTTCTGATTTTTGTTTTTTAATTTTATGTAAAGTGTCACCGACGATGGGATGACCCAGGGCTTTGAAGTGGACTCGGATTTGGTGGCTGCGGCCGGTTTTGATCATGACTTTAACTAAGCTGTAATTTATAAAGGATTGTAGCACTTCGTACTCGGTAATGGCAACTTTACCCTCTTGATTTTTAGGGCGGGCGACCATGGCGCCGTTTTTACCGCGAGTAATTGGAAAATTAATTTCACCACTAGTCGGAGTAATTCGACCGTGAACTAGAGCCAGATATTCCTTTTTGATTTGGCGGTTTTGAAATTGTTCTTTAAGATAATTAAACATTTTTTGAGTTCGAGCAATTACCAGTAGGCCGGAAACATCTTTGTCTAAGCGATGGATTATTCCCGGGCGCGTTTTATCCTCCCCGATTTTTTTAATGGCGGGGAAACGACCAGTGATTTTTTGAATTAAAGTTCCGGTCTTATAGCGTTCATCAGGGTGAACCGGAATGCCGGCGGGTTTGTTAATCATCAGATAATCCGGGGTTTTGGCGATGATATCGAGGGTGAAGGAAGGGAGTTGGTTATTGGGTTTTTTAGTATCTGGTATCTGGTATCTAGTATCTGGAGTTTGGTTAATTGTAATACTTTCTTCTTCTTTTAGAAAATAGTGGGGAGTAGTTTTTTGATTATTAATTAAAACCGCGCCGTTCTTGATTAATTTTTGAATCTGGGAGCGGGAAAGAGAAAGTTTTTGGGCTAGAAATTTATCTAGACGAGCACCGACGTTCGTAGATTTTATTTTAATAGTTTTAGGCATTTTTATATTTTTTTAACAATTCACGAGTTTCATTTAGATAAAATCTTTCAAAATACTTTTGCCAGCCTTCAGGTGTTTTAGCAAGATGAAATTTATCAGCATCATAAATTATTTTACCTTCAATTAGGTTAGTGTCTCCTAGCTTTCTTCTATGAGGTCCGGAATGAGCGGTCATTACCGTCAATATTTTTTGGATTTTATCTTGAGGA
>Ga0180432_10011686_pt1 | contig 10314 bp, 6 predicted proteins | sample SS_ome_10_FD_132414 | JGI IMG/M metagenome (GOLD analysis project Ga0180432, IMG submission 132414) | Hypersaline lake sediment archaeal communities from the Salton Sea, California, USA - SS_1_MS_2 metaG | ecosystem: Environmental > Aquatic > Non-marine Saline and Alkaline > Hypersaline >...
GGACACCGACGTCCGCAACCATTTTGGCATGGACCCGACGCACCGGCTAGTCGATGTCAATCTGCTCTTCGACCCGATGTTCGGCGTGGAGGTCATCGACGAGACCGACCGGGAGCTAAAATATCAGGACATCGACGGAGTCAAGCGGATATTTTTGAAGGAGGAGGCCACGATCCCGACGGGCTTCGAGTGGCCCATCACCGGCTGGGAAAGCTGGAATCGCTTGAAGGCGGAACGGATCAATCTGAAGGACATTTCGGGCCGTTTTCCAAAAAACTGGCCGCAATTGGTCGAGGAATATCGCCATCGCGACTATCCGCTGGCGATCGGCGGCTATCCACAAGGCTTTTTCGGAACGCTTGCCCATCTGCTGGGTTATGAAAACCTGTTCGTATTGTATCATGAGCAGCCGGAGTTGCTTCACGATATTCTCGGTACGTTCACCGAGGTTTGGATTGCCGTCTTCTCCGAGGTGTTGGATCAGGTCGAGGTGGACGACTGGCAGATTTGGGAGGATATGTCGGACAAGAACGGCTCGATGATCTCGCCCAAAATGGTCCGCGAGTTCTTGCTGCCCTACATGCAGAGGGTGGGTGATTTCCTTAAGGCGCGGGGCGTGCGGCACATCCATCTCGACACCGACGGCAATTGTAGTTCATTGATTCCGATGTTCATGGAGGTCGGGGTGACTGGAATGTGGCCCTTCGAGCACACGGCTGGCACCGACGTTCTCTCGATCCGCGAGAAATACCCGACGCTGGTGATGTCGGGCGGGATCGCCAAGTCGGCGATCGCCGGCGGCAGATTGGCGATTGACGCGGCGTTGAAACCGATCGGCGAGATGCTCCGCCGCGGCGGCTACATCCCGCACATCGACCATTTCGTCCCCCCCAATGTTTCATTTGAGGAGTTTGGATACTATCGAATGCAACTGAATGATCTGATTGACTGCTGTGGCGCGGTTGGGAATGGAGGAAGCCTTGCCATCGCTGCCACGTCCTGTCGCGTTGACGGTGGTTACCCGTCTTGCCAACCGCGAGAGCAACACGAGACGGTCCGACCTGAGACCAAGGCATTTACAAGGGTAAGAACGTGACAACTGCACGATTTTTTTCCGTAGATATTACACCCGATGGGGAGGGGTTTTTGCGCTGTCTCCGACGTCAGGGAACGCACGCGCCAGACGCTTGAGCACTGCCAGGCGGGTGGCGGTTTCTGTCTCGGAACGGGCAACAGCGTGGCCAACTATCTGGCCATGCTCGACGAAGGGCGGCGGTTCGGCAGATTCTGATTGGATGCGGTGATTCGGCTATTACGGTAACCCAATGAAAAAACGCAACAGAGACCTCAATGAAAAAAACGCAACGGAACATCACGTGGGCATTGTCGCTGGCCATCGGCGGATTTTGCGTTTGGCAGGGTTGGAACGGGCAGGCGGCATGGTGCGGGGAGCCGTCCAAGCGGCCAGCGGATTACAAACCGTTCTGGTATGAATACACAGCCGAGCAATTGGTGGGGAAGTTTTCCACCGACCAAATGAAGCGGGCTGAAGCAGAACTCAAAGAGATTCAGACCGTCAACGAAAAGGGCCCCTGGAAACCGACCTGGGAGTCGCTCGGCCGGCACGAGGCGCCGCAGTGGTTCCTGGATGCCAAGTTGGGCGTCATGATTAACTGGGGATTGCATTTGGTGCCTGCGTGGGACAAACCGCGAGGGGGAGCGGTGTATCCCGATGCGTACGGCTGCACAATGTATGTCGATGACGCCGTGCAAGCACACCATGTCCAGTATTGGGGGGCGGATTTTCAGTGGGACGACTTCTTCCCGCTGTTTAAGGGCGAGGCGTATGATTTCGAATCGTGGGTGAAACTCCTGGACGAGGCGGGGGTCCGCTACATCATTCCCTTTTCCAAACATCACGACGGAATTGCGTGGTGGGATTCGGCGTGGACCAAACGCAACACCGTCCAGATGGGGCCGAAAAAAGATTTGTTAACCCCGTTGGTGGCGTCGGCGAGGAAACGGAACCTCAAGATCGGCATGTACTTTTGTTTCGAGGAGTGGGCCACCGCCATACTGGGAGCGGACGACAAGCCCTGTTGTCGCATATGGAATTGGGGTATTTACGCAGGCCAGCATCCTCTGACGCTTGAAAACCGCCGGCGGGTATCCGGCAACATCCCGGTGAAGAACTATTACAACCAATACATGACTCCGTTGGTCAAAGAGATGGTCGATCGTTTTAATCCCGATTGCCTTTGGATGGATGGCGAATGGGCGACTCCTTTTACCGCGATGCAGAAAATAAGCTTGCGAAATTCCTTTGCCGCATCCAAATCCATTCCGAAAAGCAACCTGAACTGGACGGTGGTTGGTTCCGCGCGTTCGACTTCAAGCGTTGGGAATACTGGGCCTCCAATGCCGATGCGGGCTGGGGCGCTTGGTCCATCAAGAGCGGCTGGACGCAAAGTTGGATCACCGCAATTATTACGGTAACCTCGTTGGCCATGCGGCAAATGAACATTTCACTTTGGGATATGACGAAGGAAAGCAAGATTGGCAGCCATTTTGACAAAGTGCGCCAAGAAATGCTCCCGGATGAGGTAATCAAATGACGCGAACCGAAAAGAAGCAGTCGTGAACGGAAATAACTTCTCGGGGCGTTTCCGAGCGACGTAAACAATCACTGACAACAAGAGTGCGTTTAGCGACAATAGCGTTTGTGTTTTGTACCGTCCGGGCCAATTGCTCAGGATGTTTCTGAGACCCGTGAACCCTCACAGAAATCAAAAAGGTGGACTATGAAAGTTAATCGCAACATATTTGTCTGTTTGGCATGGTTGTTTTGTGTCTTCTGCTTAATCGGACAATGTTGGGCAGAGACGCTTTCACTCGCCGGTAAATGGAATGTGCGTTTGGATCCCGGCAATGTCGGAATCAAGGAGAAATGGTTCGATAAGACATTTGAGATGCCGATCACTTTGCCCGCCTCGCTCGACGAGGCACGGGTTAGTCCCAAAGTCGACGAACGTGTGTTGGATCGACTGAGCCGGGATCACAAATATATCGGCGTAGCATGGTATGAGCGAACGGTGCGCATACCGGAAGAGTGGCGAGGCAAGATGGCGGAGTTATTCCTTGAGCGGGTGATGTGGCAGACGCGGGTTTGGGTGGATGGGAAGGAAATCAGCACCGCCGAGGATAGTCTCTGCGTGCCGCACGTTCATCCGCTCGGTGTTCTCAACCCGGGAGATCATCATGTGGTGATTCGCGTGGATAATTCGCAGCAGTACGACCTCGGAGATTGGTCGCACGGATATTCCGAAATGATTCAGAGCCGGTGGAACGGGATGACGGGCCGCTTGGAACTGCGGGCCACGCCGTTGGTTTACATTGAGGATGTTCAGGTTTTTCCGAATGTGGGGGCTAAGAAGATCAAAGTGAACATCTCGATTGCCAACCAATCCGGGGCTGCCGGAGAAGGGAACATTGGCTTGGTTGTGGGCACCGCTGATAGGCCTTCCGTGGAAAAGAGGCTCAAGGTGAATTGGACGGCTCAAGGCGGGAAGACCGAATGTGAGATTAACCTCGGGACTGACGCCAGGCTTTGGGATGAGTTCGAACCAAACCTGTATTCGCTGGAAGTCCAGCTGGATGGCGAGAGCGGGTCGGATACTCGCCGCGTAACCTTCGGCTTGCGGGACTTTTCGACCGACAAATCGTGCCGGCAATTCGTGATCAATGGACGCCCTGTCATGATGCGTGGAACGCATGATGCGGGCTGTTTCCCCTTGACCGGTTATCCTTCCAGCAATGTCGATGACTGGTTACGTATCTGCCGGATAGTAAAATCATATGGATTGAATCACATCCGTTTTCATTCCTGGACTCCGCCGGAAGCCGCATTTGTCGCAGCCGATCAGACAGGTGTGTACTTGCAGACTGAACTTCCCCTTTTCTCTATTCATTCGTCCCCGATCGGCAAAGATGATGCGCGAGACAAATTTTTGGAGCGGGAGCTGAAAAGACTGCTGAAGGAATACGGCAATCACCCTTCATTTTGTTTTATGGCGATGGGCAACGAACTGTTTGGCGACTTTGTTGTGCTGGATAAATTCGTGGCATACGGGCGGTCAACCGACCCACGGCATTTGTACACTTGCTCATCAAATCCCGAGATGCACAAATTCAGCAATCCTGGGGCCGCATGGTACAGGCCCAGGCAGGGAGAGCAGTATCTCGTCGCTCATTCAGGGATAAGTGAAGGCAAGCGATTTGAGCGGCGAGCATCCCCATGGTCTTCGTTCAATAATGTCGATGGGGAAACGATCGCCGATTATGGATTCACTCTACCCGTGGGCGTTCCAGTCATCTCGCATGAAGTCGGCCAGTGTTACGTCTACCCGAACTACGATGAAATCCCAAAGTATTCTGGAGTTCAAAAGGCAAGAAATTTTGAACTCTGGCGTGAGACGGCTCGGACGAATGGAGTGCTGGAAAATGCGCGAGATATCTTTCATGCGTCGGGAATGTTCGCGTTGATGTTCTACCGGGATGAGATTGAACGACAGTTGCGAACGCCGGGGTATGGCGGATTTCAGCTCCTGGATCTGCGCGACTATCCGGGGCAGGATTCGGCGCTCGTGGGCATTCTCGACGCATTTTGGGATAGCAAGGGGTTGATCAAACCGGAGGAGTGGTCGCGTTTTTGCGGGCCGACGGTTATTCTGGCACGACTTGCCAAAAGGAACTGGGTGCCCGGCGAGACGTTCGCGGCCGATGTAGACCTTGCGCATTATGGGGCCAAGGACATGGCCGGCGTCAAGGCCGTGTGGCGGTTGCGGGATGAGGCGGGAAAGACGATTTCGGAAGGGGCCATGAATTCTGTGATCGCCAAGACCGGGGGGCTCACGCGACTCGGGCGTTGCGAAACGGTGACTCCGAAGGTTGTCCGTGCCTCGCATTGGAACCTGTCGCTGGAGCTTGAGGGGACCGAGGTGGCTAACGATTGGTCGGTGTGGATATTCCCGGCCGCGGAGCCTCGACTTCCCGAGGATGTCCTGGTGACGGAAGATTGGAAAACTGCGCGCACTCGGCTCGAAAACGGCGGTAAAGTTCTGTGGTTGGCGCAAGGCTCGCCGGGCGCTGGCCCGAAGGAGAATGCGCATTGGCAGATTAGGTTCGCCACGCCTTTCTGGAACTGCGTGGCGGTGCCTGGGCTAACGCGTTCGTGCGGTTTGCTCATTCGCAACCGTCATCCCGCGTTTGCTGGGTTTCCGACGGATGACCATGCGGACTGGCAGTGGAAAGAGATTCAGGATGGCGCCTCGCGAATGTCGCTTGTCGAGCTACCGAAAACGCTCGATCCGATCGTCTGGGTGATTGACTCGCCGCTGTTCAATCACAGGCAGGCGGCACTGTGCGAGGCCCGTTATGGCACGGGACGGCTGATGGCCTGTTCCCTCAACTTAAAGGGTGATTTGAGCCACAAACCGGCGGCATCTTGCCTTAAACAGAGTTTGCTCGACTACATGGCGAGCGAGAAATTCAATCCCACGATCAATTTGAGTGGCGTGGACTTGCCTGGCAAGCTGTTTCCCCTCCCGAATGAACAATCCGCCGCCCCGGCGTCCGCGCCCAGTCACGTTTCGGGAAGCGCTCCCGAATGAACAATCCGCCGCCACGAGTACGTTCACGACCGCATGTCGAGCTACTCTGGCCAGATCGTCAAATAGGACAATGCCATGGCCAAGGGCCCGAGCGAGATGCCGGAGAAATTCGCCTTCGTCGCTGAACCACCGGCCGCCATGCCCGACAAGGACGCAACTACCCAATGGCCGTTCCTAGTCGCTACAAGCCGTATTGAACCGCACTTCGGAATTTCGTTTTTCCGCCTGAAGAAGGAACCTTTCTTATGAAAAAAACAACGAAGCTATCTCGACGCAATTTCCTTGGAGCCGCTGCCACTCTAGCCGCTCCGCTGGTGATTCCCGCATCCTGTTTGGCCGGGACGAGGCGCGCCGCCCCGTCCGAACGAATCAACGTCGGGGTGATCGGTCTGGGCGGCCGTGCTCAGCACGACTTGATGCCGGCCTTTCTTTCCGAGAAGGATGTGCAGTGTCTTGCCGTGTGTGACTGTTTCGCGGACCGACGAAACGCCGGCAAGAACCTCGTCGATAGCCGCTACGGCAATCAGGATTGTAAAGCCTACCGATTTCACGAGGAACTGCTCGGGCGCGACGATATCGACGCCGTGATCATCGCCACGGGCGATCGGTGGCATGCTGTGCTCTCCGTCATAGCCGCGAAAGCCGGCAAGGACATCTATTGTGAAAAGCCCTTCACGCTGACCATCGGCGAAGGCCGCTCGATGGTCAACGCCATGAAAAAGTACAAGACCGTCTGGCAGTGCGGCACGCAGCGCCGCTCGAACAACTCCTACCGTTTCGTCGCCGAGACGGTGCAAAGCGGCAAGATCGGCCGGCTGCACACGGCCACGGTGTTCATGGGCGACGGATTCACCTCCAACGGCAAGGAAAATCCGATTGCCCCGCCGGAGCCCGAGGTCTTCGATTACGATCGCTGGACGGGGCAAGCCGCTTTGGCGCCATATTCGGGGATTCGCATCGCATTCTGGCGGCAGCTCTGGGCCACCGGCGGCGGCTTGATTTGCGACATGGGGCCCCACTACTTCGACACTATCCAATGGGCACACCAGAGCGAAACCAGCGGTCCACGATTCTTCGAGGGAACCGCCGTCTGGCCACCCAAAGACATGTTCGCTCAAACCCCTTACAACTTCAACGTCGTAGCCCAGTACGACGACGGTGTCAAGGTGATCGTTAAGAAAGGCGAGAAGGGAATCCGCTTTGAAGGCGACGAAGGTTGGATCCATATCAGCGACGCGGGCGTGCTGCGAGCCGAGCCACAGTCTATCCTCATGGATCGGAAAATCGACAAACAGAGTTGGAGATTCATGGGCGGGCACGTCCGGAACTTTCTCGACTGCATGAGGTCGCGGCAACTAACGGCCTCGAACCCCGAGTTGGCCCAGCGAAACCACACGATCTGTCACTGCGCCAATATCTGCCTCCGCCTGGGCCGGAAAGTCGAGTGGGACGCAAAAACCGAGCGGTTCGTCGCTGACGACGAGGCCAACGCGATGCTGAATCGCCCGATGCGGGCACCCTGGCAAATTTAAACACAACCTCACTTCGCCAGCAATGGCGCCAAACCTAAAGGCAAAACATGCTACTCTTCCGACGATGGTCACGTTTTGGTTGTGGTTCGGTAACGCTGCTGCTGTATCTTGCGATGTGCGGCTCGGGTGGCGGGCAAAGCCCGTCGGGCGAAGGCGAGCGGACCGCCGACGCCGTGCACAAGGCGGGTGGAACTGTCGTGCGCGGTGCCGGTGGACGCATCAGCGGCATCGATTTGACCGCCAGCCGCACGCCGGTTGGCGAGGAATTGGTGCGAGCAGTGTTGCGACTGCCGGACTTGAAAATGTTGCGGATCACCCTAAATGCGATCTCCCCCGAGACGTTTAACCAGTTGACGGCGCGGAAAGAGCTGACCGAACTGGCGCTCCGGGACGTCCCGCTGACTGACGCCGAGCTCGCTCAGCTACTCGAGAACCGGCCGCGACTTCAACGGCTCGCGCTGCGACGCGTTGGCGGGATCTCCGATGCGGGGCTCGACGCCGTCGGTTCCTTGCCTGCCCTTGAGGTGCTTTCGCTGGTGGAAATGGCCGTTTCGGGTCGGGGGCTCGCCAAGCTGCAAAGGCTCCCTCGCTTGCGGTCGCTCGACCTGCGGAAGTGCGACGCCTTGAAGCCCGACGATTATCGGCTTCTGGCCGTCATGAAGCCGCTAAAAGAACTGAAGCTTGCCGGTCCGTCGGCTGGCGATCCGGCCATGGTGATTCTTGCCACGATGCCTTCACTCGAGTCGATTGTGGTCGAGGACGCGCCGGTATCGGCGGCGGGAATCCGGCGCTTGGCTGACAACAGCACGCTTGCCAGCCGAATGCGATCGCTCACGTTCACCCGCTGTTATGGCGTCACCGACGACGCGCTTCGCGTAATTGTGACGATGCCGCGGCTGGAAACCCTGTCGATCCGCAAATGCCCCGTGTCGGGAAATTTTTTGATGCCATGGGCAGAGATATCGTCGGACAAGGTTCCAAAGTTGCGGACGCTCGTGTTGACCGACGCCTTTCTGTCCGAGGAGGCCCTGGCGATTCTTCCCCGGTTCGACTCGTCGCTCAGGCGGCTTGACTTGTCGCGGGTGATGCTGTCGTTGCGAGCGATGAAGCACATTGGAGAACTACGCGAACTCGAGTCACTTCGCGTTTCGGGATGTTCGTTGAACGACGAAACGGTCGGGCCCATCGTGAACTTGAAGAAACTTATGATTCTCGATTTATCGGGCAACTACGGTGTCACCGACAAATCGATGGGGCTATTGCGGACGTTGCCTCGATTGAAGCATCTCGATACGAAAAACACCGGCATGACGTTATCCAACGGCGCCGGCTACCCAGGTGATCGCTTTTACGCCAAACACCCGAAATAGGAACCGTATGCGGTAGTTCCGCTTGTACGGATCTGTGCGGGGGGCCGCCCGCAAGGGCGATTCCTACCGCGACCAACTGACGGGACTTGCAACGCAAAACGCAAGTCCTGGAGTAGACACTATTATAGGAGGATTGAGAATGTCGAACATGATTAGAGAGTACGGTCTTTTGGTTCTGATTGTGAGCTTTTTGTCGGGGAGGATCGCCACAGGAGAGGAGATACAGAAGCTGGGCACGATTGACGTTGACATCGTTGAAGCGAGTCCTGTGTCGTTCAAAGGGAAACTCTACCGGTTTGAGTATGTGCGTCCCAAGTACTGGAATAACGACACGGGTGACTCCTACTTCAGGTTTATCGACCACGAAACGGGGACCGCGAGCGTCCCCTTCGGGAAAGGGTATCACTTGGGAAGCGCGATGGCGGACGGGGACCAACTGGTCGTGACGGCGGTGAACGCATGGGACGGGAACCGCATCGATGTCTTCGTGTCCGGGGATATGGAAACATGGGAATCGTGGAACGCGCTCCATCTACCCGGATACGGCCTGTTCAATACGTCCATGTGCAAAGCGGGGGATAAGTATGTTCTCATGTTCGAAGTGGGCAGACCTGGAAAGGTGGCGGGGGTTGCGTTCACGGCAAGATTCGCCACGTCCTCCGATCTGAAGACATGGGAACTTACGCCGCCCGAGTGCACGTACTCGAAAGACCGCTACACGGCGCCTCATTGCTTGCGTTACCTGGACGGCTATTACTACAACTTCTATCTGGAGGTTGTGAATGGCGGATACGAGCAGTACATCGTGCGCTCGAAGGACCTCATCCAATGGGTCCCGAGTCCGCTCAACCCGGTGCTCAAGGCTTCGGAGGAAGACAGGAGAATCGCCAACGACAGGCTGACACCTGAGCAGAGGGACAAAATCCGCAACGGCAGGAACATCAACAACTCGGACATCGATTTCTGCGAGTTCAACGGCAAGCTGATCATCAACTACTCATGGGGGAATCAGCAAGGCACGGAGTTTCTCGCGGAGGCCGAATTCAACGGGACCCTGGAGAAATTTCTAACTGGCTGGTTCCCAGTGGAAATCGCGCCGAAACCGCAATACTAATGTGTTGAATAAAGAGATTAGGGGGATATCCCAAGGAAGAATTCCGGTGGGCCATGATTACTAGGGCAATCTCTACGACGAATCGCGGCGCGGCACGACTCTGGCTGGACCGTCCGCGACCGAGTGAAGAAAGGCCGTCCGCGACGGGGATTGGAACGACTACATCATCCGATGTCAAGGCCGACGGGTGCAGATATGGCTCAACGGTCAGAGGACCGCGGACTATACCGAGCCGGACGAGTCGTTGCCGCAAGCCGGCATTATCGGGTTGCAGATCCACGGCAGTTCGGCAAGCGAGGCGTGGTACAAAGGCATCGCGGTTCGGCCTCTGTTGAAAGAGTGACGAAAAATTATATTAAAGGTTCAACAATGAACGCTCGCGAGCGGTTTCATGAAATCTGCAACTTCAATCCAAGCGTGCAAACGCTGAAGTGGGAGTTCGGCTACTGGGGCGAGACAATCAAGAACTGGTACGCCGAGGGACTGCCGCAGCACCGCTACCCACCGCTGCCGGCTGAGATCACCACGCCGACCTCGTCTCTGTATATCCCTGCCTGGACGTGCCGCGGCGACGGCGTGTTGCCCAATGGCACCGCAGTCTTTGGCGGCGCGGCTTACTGGCCCACTCA
>Ga0180432_10011687_pt1 | contig 10314 bp, 5 predicted proteins | sample SS_ome_10_FD_132414 | JGI IMG/M metagenome (GOLD analysis project Ga0180432, IMG submission 132414) | Hypersaline lake sediment archaeal communities from the Salton Sea, California, USA - SS_1_MS_2 metaG | ecosystem: Environmental > Aquatic > Non-marine Saline and Alkaline > Hypersaline >...
CTTATGCAGATGAGAAATACAGCGCTGATATCGAGCGGCCTATGCGATATGACCGCTTGGTGAAGCTTGATCTGCCTTCTGATGAATACCTGTTGATTGACAAGCTGATGATGAATTTCTTGACAGAGACAAATCATTGCTCTTCTGGAAAGAACCTGGCAAGGACTGCGAGAGGTTTTTTCCAGCGCGTGCAGGAGATGTCTAGAGAGCAGCTTAATTCAGAATTCTTGAAGCAGCTGAATGATTTTGAGAAAAGTTACAAGATTGTTATTGAGGATTCTTTCACTGCGCAAGGCACTAATGTCGAGACAGAGGATCCTAGCGAGGGTAAGCCGAGCGAGATCGTGACTTTTGATGATATAGGCGGATACCAGAATATTGTGGAGGATATGCGTTTCATTGTCGACACATTCAAAGATCCTAAGTATAAAGAGGTGAATTACAATCCCCCAAGAGGAATTTGTTTCTATGGAAGGTCTGGGACAGGCAAGACCTTGCTTGGAAAAGCGATAGCGTGCGAGTCAGACAGGCCTTTTCATTATCTTAATGTCGCGCAGGTCCTGAGCAAGTGGGTCGGCGAGAGTGAGAAGAAATTATATAATTCATTGATGAAATCAGGCATTCATTTTCTGGATGAGGCTAATTCAGTCCTTGGTATCTCTAGCCAGCAGGACAGCAACACGAACGAGAGGCTGGTCAATATATTTGCTGAGGCAGTGAATGGATACAAGTCAAATCCAGATGCGATGTATATTCTTGCTACAAACACTTTGAAGCTTAACACGAAAGTCAAGAGAGCAGGCAGGGTAGATTCTTTCTATGAGTTCGGCCTGCCAGACCAGGAAGCGATATATCATATCCTCAACATACATCTGAATAAGTTGAAGAAAGGCGCAAGCATACCTATAGCTAATGGATTGAATCTTGGAGTGGTCACAAACGCGATATATTCTACTTCAATGATTGCAAACAGGAAAAATCCTAATCTAGGAATTGTTCCTTCTGATTGCGAGAACATACTCAAGAGGACTCATGAGAAAAATGTGAAAGAATATTGGAAAACAGGACAGTTCAGGCCTATGGAAACAGAAGATGTCCTTGAGACAGTCAAGAATTATAATCTGGAGGCAAGAGAATGAGCATAGAAAATCTACAACCAAAAAGCGAGCTTGGAAAGCGCATGCAGTCAAGATTAAATAGGATTAACCAAGAATCTGGACAAGAACCTCAAAGCGAGAATACGCCTGTGGATGTTCCTAGAAGTGCTTTGGGAAGAGTGATGAATGGACAGAAGAACAATGATTCAGAGCCTGTCCAGCCAAGAAATTATGAGGTGCGAAGCGCTTTTGGAAAAGCAATGCAGTCAGGTCTAGGACAAACTGCTGCTGTTGCTCCGAGAAATGGAGGTTTGGAAAATAAGGTATCTAAACCCCAGCCTAAGCCTATCAAATTATCTCATGACAGCAGGGCAAGAGAGAAATTAAGGGGACTGCATGAGTTTTTGGTGCAGAACAAGCTTTTCTTGACAGACTCTTATGATATGAAGTTTAAGCGTGACAAGACTTACAAGGTAGAAAAGAATGGCAGTGTAAAGGCTGTCCGTGCAAAAGAAAGCTATTGCTCGAATATCTTGTTTTCAGTATTGGCTCATGTAGGATTTAATCTTAGAGGAACAAAGCATAATAACACTATGCTTGCGCAGGGTGATCCTGGTCTTGGCAAGACTGTGCTTGCAGAATATTGCGGACAGATAATAAATGGAGAATCACAGGACCAGATTGCAGATTCAACTGTTCAATGTAATCCTCAGCAGACTGCAGAGACTATGATTGCAAGCTATGACCTGCCTGACTTGATGAAGGGCGTCAAGAATGTTTTGAAGAGCAGTTTTGTGCAGAACAAAACAAAGATCCTTGATGAGATACAGAGGCTTCCTGCTGAGACAATATCTATCATACTGCAAGCGATTGATTCTGGAAAGACAAAATACGGCGGAGAAGTGATTTATCTTTCAGACGGCGCGATAATCGCTACAAAGAACGCTACTGATGAAGGCAGCAATGATCTTGTTCCTGCTGCTGTTGATCGTTTCCAGATTGCTGTGACATATCATGACGTGAATGCAAACTTCCTTCCTGCTTTGATCGAGCAGGGCCTGCAGTCAAAAAAACCAATGAACTTGTCACAGGAAAATTATGTCGACATAAACACCATATTCACTGCAAGGCAGGAGATGAGAAATATAAAGTTTGACAAGGATGCAGTTAGAAAACTCACTTATTATCTTAGTGAGATTGGCGGTTGTGACAAGACTTCTGAAGAGCTTGAGAAAAAGACCAAGAGCAATGCGCAGAACAGGAGGCCTAGTGAGGGTCTTTGCGTGAACTGTCATTATGACAAGAAGATGTGCGGTTATTTTGACAACAGCGTGTCTATGAGGGGTATTGAGGCTACGTTGTCTTTTGCAGCTGGGCTTGCATGGTTCAGGGGCAAGGATGAGGTTGAGGAAGAGGATGTTTCAGCAGTGCTTCCTTATGTGCTTAATCACAGGATGGAGATTACTCCTAAGGCTTTAGAGAAAAAGCCTGTTTGGGAAAATGACAGGATTGCTTTCATAAGGGATACTTACAAGGAAGCTTCTAAGCAGTTCACAAAATATCAGAACTCTATTCCTGAGTTCAATCAGATGCTTGATGACTTAGACAACCCGCATACATTAGCATATGACAGGAACGGAAACACCAAAGACACTGTCAAGAGGCTTGAAGGTTATTTTGAGAGTGTGATACAGAATATGGATAATGTCGCGAAATTCTCTTATGCAAAGATTTTGCTTTTCGCGATAGATCATTTGAAGAAAGATGGCTCAAACACTTACACAAATTGTTGATGAGACCTATCGTACTTGGGGTGCAGAGCTTGATCCTCCTATTATTTTCAAGACTGAGAAAGAGGCAAGAGAGTCTGCATTAGGTGATGAGTATGCTGGTTTTGACATGGGCGCTCATAACCTGTTAATAAACAAGGAAAAGATAGATAAAAATATCGGATGGGATTTGTTTCCTGTCATTTTGAGCCATGAAGTAGGTCATTACTCGCTTTCACCATTTGACCTTGAGAACATGATCTATCTTGTACATGAAGCAAAGAAAGTATTTGGTGATGTCAAGACCGCAAAACATATCGAGAATCTTTTCACAGACACTATTGTCAATTCATATATTTTCAAGAATGATAAGAACAACAAGGGCAAGATTGTGAAATTATATAATAAGATGTGTCCTATTAATGATGACAGCCCTGATGCTTGGAAAGTTTATCTTAGGACTTATGAGAAATTATGGAATCTTAATGACAATACTCTTGTAAAGAATTGTTCTAAGGAAGTTATTGATGCTGCAGACAAGATATCTAAGATGATGGCGCCCAAGGGTCTTGCAGATGTGTTTGATCAGCCAGAATGGCGCACTAAGATGAAGAAATATGCAGAGATCATGAAGCCTTTTATTGATGCTGAAAAACAAGATTCAAGCCAGCAAGGTCAGGGGCAAGCAGGCCAAGGTCAAAATCAAGGCAATCAAAACCAGGGACAAGGCAACCAATCACAAGGAAACACAGGACAGCAAAACCCTGCACAAACAGGCCAAGGCCAGGGTAATGCTCAGAAAGATCTTGGTTCTGGAGTCATTATCAACAAGCATGATCCTAAAAAATACAAGCAGGATGAAAAGACTTTTGGGCGTGTTGCAGAGCAGATTGGCAAGGACGAGGCTAAGCAGATCTATGCTGGTCTTGGTCTTGGAACTCCTCATAATCTTGAGGATGCCTTGATTGACAGCCTTGCAGAGCTTTACACAATAATAATTCCTAAGGCAAGGTCTTACAGGACTGGCAAGAAGCATGTTGGTTATCAGAAAGTTGATGCTTCTAAATTCAATAAGGCGGACTTGGTGTTTTCAATATCAACTGGAGGCAAGTTGATGCCTGGATATAATACTTTTTCAAAGAGGTTCAAGGAATCAAACAATCGTGCTGGGCCTGGCTTGAAGACCCCTGACTTAAATATTGCTCTTGATACCTCTGGAAGCATGCAGGGTGCTGCATATTATTCTGTGCTTGCTTCAAAGATCGATGCAAACTCTACTTTGAAAGCAGGAGGCGCTGTTGCAGTCTATAATTTTTCAGGCAAGTGTATAGGGCATGAGCAGGGTTTCATGCGTGACAAAAGAAAGATCTATCGCTTGATAGAGAGGCAGCAGAGCGGAGGCACTACTTTTCCTACAAAACAGATAGTCGATGGCATCTACAAGAACAAGAAAAATCCCCAATATCTTGTAGTCATCACAGACACTGCATGGAGCAATGTACAGGATGCTGTCAAGGCATTGCAGAAGGTTGATAATTATCTTGTTGGCGGTGCATTCTTTTTGGTTAATACTGGTGTGCCGCTGCATTCAGACCTTAACAGGTTCAATTATGATGTTATCCCTGTATCCGACAATAGTTTGGCTAGGGAAACCCGATTAAGAATGAGGAAGGTGTTGAAAAATGGAGCTTGATGAATCAAAGTTTAAGTCAAAGACAGGACAAAGATTGTATTATTTATTGTTTAAGGGCGGCAGAAAGATTGAGCAGGAATGGCAGGACGGCCTGAGAAAAGGCCCTAGGCAGATTTCACAGCAGCCAGAACCAGAGACAACAGGCAGAAGCTATTCAGTATCACAGCCAGAGCCTGTGCAGGCAGAGAGCAAGCCTAAGAAAAAGTCAAGGAAAAAGAAGAAAGAGCCTGAACAAATGCCTGAACAGCCAAAAGAGGAATTGTCTGATGTGGTCAATTCTATAGACATAGAGCAGGCATCTCAGCAGCCTGATAAGAAATCCTGGCAGCAGCAGTTGAATTACAGCACTCCTTCACTGCATGTCCCACTGCAGGTCTATAAGGACTTGGGTGTTGTTGGTGAAGAATTGAATATGCTGAAGAGCTTGAGCAATATCTGCACTTCCAGGTCTACATTGTATGAGGGCCCTTCTAATGCTGGAAAGAGCTTTATCATGAACAATGCTTTTGAATTAGTGCCAGATCACATGAAGATAAAGATTGCTGACAGCAAGTATTTCTTTGATCTTGCAAAGCAGGCTGGAGGAAAACTTCCTTTTGTGATAATAGAAGAATTGCAGACTTTCTTGAGGAACAGCAAGAATGAGAAAGATGCGCTTCGATTCCTGATGAATGAAGAGACATATTCTTATCCTGCTGGTGACGGCAGTGTCCTTCCGATATCAGCAAGGGCTGTGTTTGCAAGCATCGCTGACACAAACGCGTATAAGAAAAGGATTGTCAACAAGGATAAAGAGCTTTTGAGAAGATTGCACAGGGTGAGGGTGGAGCTCACAGATGAAAAGATACAGGAAAGATTGGAAGCTCTTGCAAATCAGCAGATGCCTTCTTTTAATTCTGAATCAAATGATGATGTCAGCCTGGATGTATTGAAGTATCATGTTGAACAGACAATAGATCTTGATATCCCTCAGAATAAGTTCTTCAATCCTTTTGCAAAATTCATGGTGAGTTATATCATGGATGTGTGCAAAGGCAATGGAAGCGTGGAGCAGTCTGCAGAAAAAGCAAAGCAGAACAAGAATTACATGCTTTTCGGAACTAAATGGAATGCAAAGCAGAGAAAGATGGAAAAAGGCAGTAATTTCAAGTATATTGCAGGCATACAGGATGCTTATATCGCTAAGATGCTTACAGATTCTGACATAGGCAGAGAAAGTAAGAATTTTGACTGGCGCGCTTGCTGGGAGAGCGGTCTTGAGAGCTTGAGAGTATCGGGTTACCCTGTCGAGATAATTGCCGCTTACCAAAGCAGGCAAGTGAAGGATGATAAGCTGTATGTCACAGATCCAGTGACAGACCAGCAGGTCCTGTTGGCTGACCTCAGCAAGCCTGCGCCAGCCTATCTTGTTGTTACAAAAGAAGATGCTGGAAATAGTTTTGATGAGCCTGAAAAAGGGTCTATTGATGAGAAAGTAGGCACTGTTCCTGGGCCTCAAGGACAAGGGCAGTCTTCCAGTGAATACAACCCTATGTTTCCAGTGCCTGTGACAGCAGGCCAGCCTGTTGCTGGAGAAATCATTGATGCAGATTATGAAGTGATTGATTCAAAAGAGACTCAGGAAGAGAAAGTGAATCTTCCTGTGCCTGTCAATAGGCGGTATGATGCTGTTCCTAGGAATGGAAATGGCAAATGCAGCAGTGATGGTTTGCCTCTCAAAGAAAGAAGATATTTGACTTGTGGAAAAGGTGATTGAAATGGTTGATGAATCTCTATATAGAGCAGGTTTTTTAAAGGAAAAGAAAGAAGATATTGATTTTTTGCAGGGCATTGATTATAAAGCACTGCAAAAGAAAGTGGATAGGGCAATTGCCTCTGGTTCTGCACAGCAGATTCATGAAGTAGTTGCAGAGATAGACAGTTATGATGACCAGGTTAATAGGGAGCGCAGTTCTGTCCCTGTGCCTCATCTTGATCAGAAAATAAAGGCCTGTGTTGAAAAGTATACTGCAGTACAAGAGAGCTTAAGAGAAGGTATTGAAGGATATCTGAAGACTACAACAGCTGTTTTCAATAAAGAATACAATGCAAAATCTCCTAATATTGCAAAGCTGAGAAATATAAGCGAGGATTACTCGACATTTGAAGGCAAGGCATGCAACTTAAACGATTTGATTCTCCAATATGCTGGTTTCAGCAAGACACTTAAAACAGTTGAGACAGAGATTTCAAGTTCTGTTGCAGATTACAAGAATGTTGCAGGCAAGAAGCAATTGCAGGCTGTAGATTCAAGGATAAAGCAGTCAAGAAAAAAGATCGAGAAAATCAAGAGCAAGGCTCCTAAGAAAGGGATTTTTGGTCTTGGCGGCATCCATAAGGCATATGATTACCGCAATGGTGTCTTAGAACGCCTGTCTTTAGAGATGACTCGTTTTGAAAAAGAAGATTTTGCAAAAAGAAGAAAGCATGCAAAGAAAGATATTGCTGTGGCAGAGGATTTCATGGATTTTCTCCAGTGCGCGAATGATGAGGAAATATTCACTATATTTGAAGATTATGCAAAATTGTCATTTTCAGATGTAAGTTCTTTTGTAGGCACGATTTATTTCAGCGAGGTTGCAAAAAATCACTCTACAAATCTGAGAAATCTCAGGAAACTTGCAAGAGAGCAGGCATTGGAGTGCAAGGAAAAGAGCATTGAATCACTGAATGCAGAAGTTGACAGGATTTTGAATGATACTGAACAACCTGTTGAGTATTTTCAGAACCAGCAAACGATAATTGAGAGAGAATACAAGAAAAAATCAAGTATTCTGGGAAGAGTTGTTGGAAGAGACAAGTTAGAAGGTGATTCTTTTGATGATGCAATCGACGCTAACTTAGGAAGAATCAATAGCAGGATTGCAAGCATCCAGCAAAGAACTGCAAAAGAAGAAGAGCTGAGGCTTAAGGCAGAGAAAATCAGGTCCAATTCAAAATTGAGGAAAGCAAAAGATGAATTCGCAAAAAAAGAGCAGACATACCAAAGGCAGCAAAAAGAAAACCAGAAGAAAATTGAAGAGATTGCCAAAGAAAAGAGCGCTATTGCCCGCAGGCTAGAGGAGAATGAGAAGAAAAGGAAAAATCTGCAGGGCAGGGTCAGCCAGTTGAATCAGCAGTACACGCAATTGCAGGGAAAGATTGACCAGAGCAGTAGGACCTTGGCACAAGAATTGACAACTCAGTTCAGGAAGGAACTTGAGGATGTGAAGAAAGCTTATTCTGACACTGACCAGAGCAAGAAAAAGGATTATGCTGCTTTGAAAGCAAAATTAGACCAGTTGACTAATGGCATCGGCGCGATGGAGCAGAACATCCAGAGCGTATCCACTGAGTCTGCTGAAAAGATAAACCAGGCATATCAAGACTTGAGAAAAGAGATTGCAAAGAAGCCTAACTTGAGTGAAAAGCAATTGCAGGATAAACTAAAGCCTTTGTATGCAAAGATGGACCAGGTTACTGACATGACCAAAGCAGAGAAAAAGTCTATACTTTTGGAGATTTATGACCGCTTGTTCGGTAAGAAGGAAGATAAGAAGGAACAGTCAGAGAAATCAGCAAATAAGAGTTCAATATCTGCAGTCAAGGATGAAATTACAAAAGAAGATGTGACAAAAGCCATATCAGACTATGCAGGTTCATCAGCAAGCGAATCAGAAGAGATAATACTCCCCTTCACAGTACCAAGACAAGAAAAAGAAGAAATCATACTCCCCTTCACAGTACCAAGACAAGAAAAAGAAGAAGATGTCATTCTGCCGTTTGCATTGCAAAAAAAAGAGGATGAACTGACATTGCCTTTTGCAGTGTCTAAAAAAGAGAACCTCAGCTTTTCTTTGCAGTATACTAAACCAGAAAATAGGATGAATATGTCACAGGATGAGGACACGATTTCAGTGAATCTGGAGATTAAAACAAACAAAGGAAAAAAAACAGAAGAAGCAAAAAGACCGCAAGAGATGTATGATTTTGTGGGAGCTCTTGAACAGATGCCTTTTCCTTCAGATAATCATTTATATTCTGTGAGGAAAAGGATTGTTGATGGTGATGGATTTAGCGGCCTTACTGAAAGGATTGAATCTTTGAGTGATCTTTTTAGTCAAAATTCTCCTCTTATCGAAACAAGCTATGATGTTGATTGGCTGAAAGATTTCAGAAAAAAATTGGTGAATGAAATAAATTTTGGTTTGATTGATCTTTTGGCAGACAAGAAGAAGTTGGATAAGAGCAAGTTTAATGACTTGATTTCTGATTCAATCGACCCATACATTGCAAAGTGCGAAGCTGCTTTGCTTACAAAAGTATGAACTTGATTTGCTGAATTAAATTTTTATTTTTTTTAGAATTCTTTATTTATACATGACTGCGTTTTCATAAAGCACGTCAAAATAATTCTGGTAGGTCTCTGCAAGAGTCTCATTGTCTATTACTATGAAAGTGAGTGGTTTTTGCCAGTTGATTATCAGGACTTCTTTTCCGCAGGTCATTGTCGATACTGGTGTATTGAACTTTTCTGGCAGATATTTTGCTTCTGTATGTGCCATGCTGTTCAAAAACTTTATTCTTTCCTGTGCATTCTCATTGTAGATGTGCTTCATTGTTATCTTTTTCTCTATCCTTTGCCTGTGGAATCCCATTATAAAGGACTTTACCATGTCTGGAGCATGTTTTGGCAGGCCGTAGATGTATATTGTCTTTTCATAATTCAACAGGTTATAGAGCGCGAGCTGGAATGCTTTTACTCCTTCATAGACGTGTGCTGTTGTTTTTTTCTGTGATAATTGTTTTTCAAGCTTTAATTGCGGCATTATGTTGTTCAAGAGTTTTTCTTTGTCTTTCAATAATGCTGCCAGCTTGTCTGGATCGCCTGCCTCAAATATCTTGGTGTTGTTCTTTGATATAATGTAAGACACAACTCCTTTTTCTATCAATCTTGATAATGCATCATATACATTTGTCCTGTGTAGTTTTGTTTTGTCTGCTACAACTCCTGCACTCACAGGTCCTGTCGACAATAATGCAAGAAAAACCTTTGATTCATTTTTGCTGAATCCCAATTCCTGAAGCACTTCTTCCTTCCCCATGAAGGATATTATGGTGTCTGGACTTTATAAAGCTTTCTAAAAATTGTAGTGGCGAACACTACAACATAACTAGTTATTAGGTGTTTCATTTTTCATATTTTGTTTAAGATAAAAAATATATCCGAAAATGTACACAAGCTTTTTAAATTATCAAATCTATATATCCTATAATATAGGGGATGGTGCTTAATGTATAATAGGGGGCAGGATATAAGTAAGCTGGAAAGCAAACAAGAATATAAGAGCGGATTAGAAAATATCAATATAGGATTTATTGGTATTGGAAATAAACCTGGTGCTGTGGGAATAGAGACAGTTCCTCTGCTTTGTGACATGCCTCAGATTGAACAGATTTTTGTCAAGAACAGTGATAAAAGCAAGAAAGACATAGAGATGTTCATCAAAAGAATCATCAAAAAAATCATCAAGAAAAATCATGTCAAAGCAGAAGGTGGAAGAGTCGAATATGCCAGTGTAGAAGATATGCGTAAAGACTGCGATATAATTGTTCTTTCTTATGAGACCTCTGTTGGAGCGTCCAAGAAAAATATTCCTTTTGATTATTATTTCAGGCAGAGATGTTTTAATAGCAATGTAAAGATACTGAAAGAAGATATTGCTCCAAGACTTGC
>Ga0180432_10011688_pt1 | contig 10314 bp, 9 predicted proteins | sample SS_ome_10_FD_132414 | JGI IMG/M metagenome (GOLD analysis project Ga0180432, IMG submission 132414) | Hypersaline lake sediment archaeal communities from the Salton Sea, California, USA - SS_1_MS_2 metaG | ecosystem: Environmental > Aquatic > Non-marine Saline and Alkaline > Hypersaline >...
AGTAGCAAGCAGCGGGCGGATGGCAGCATCTACCTGGATTATCTGACCTGGGATGGTGTGCCGGATGTGGTACTGACCCGTCCGGAAGTCGGTGGTACCATGTGGCGGCGGGCCTGGGTCGATGGAGTGGATGAGTACAACCCCCGCTATCCTGAGCCCTATCGTCTGGTACAGAACTATGGCACGGGCCTTCTGATTCAAGGCACCCGTGAGTGGACCGATTACCGGGTCAGCGCCGACGTCACGCCGCATATGGTGACCGCCGCCGGCATCGGCGCCCGGGTCCAGGGTATGCGCCGCTACTACGCCTTGCTGCTGTGCGACGATGGCAAAGCTCGTCTGGTCAAAGCCTGGGATGAGGCCACTGTACTGGCCGAGGCGGACTTCCCATGGGAGTTCGGCGAGACCCACGAGTTGAGCCTGGAGATCGTAGGCTCTCACCTGCGAGCCTGGGTTGACGGCCAGCTTCTGTTTGAGGCGGACGACGCCGATCGCCCCCTCACCTGTGGCGGCGTGGGCTTGCTCTGTGAGGAGGGTCGCACGGCCACCCAGGCGGTGACGGTGCAGCCGGCCAGATAGGCGCTGAGGCAATCGCACGGAAACGCGGGGCGGGCGTGTTGCACTGTGCGCCCGCCCTGTTTGGTTGTCCCGAACATAAACCGAATGCCCGCTGGCAGGGGCTTGCTTCCGTGGCAACGGGTTGCACGCAACCCGAGGGGTGCCCCTGCCTTGTTCGCCCTGAGTTTATCGAAGGAGGTTGTTATGGCGAGTGATGAGACTGTGACCGTGTCCAGGAGGATTCCTGTCGTCCTGGATACAGACATCGGCTCCGATATTGACGACACCTGGGCATTGGCCCTGATGCTCAAGTCGCCTGAGTTGGATGTCAAGCTGGTCGTGACCGACACGGGCGACACGACGAGTCGGGCCAAGATCGTGGCCAGAATGCTGGAGGTCGCTGGGCGCGAAGATGTGCCGGTGGGGGTGGGTATCCCGCTTGAGAGCTCATCCATACCTCAGGCGCGCTGGATTGAGGGATATGAGCTGTCGGACTATGCGGGGCGTGTTTATGAGGACGGCGTTGGCGCTATCGTGGAAACGATCATGGGCTCACCGGAGCCGGTGACACTCGTCTGCATTGGCCCTGTGCCGAACGTCGCTGCGGCCCTGGCCCGTGAACCCCGGATCGCTCAGCGGGCTAGATTCGTCGGTATGCATGGCAGCGTTCGACTGGGGTACGGCGGGAGCAGGAAGGTCTCGGCCGAGTACAACATCGCGTGTTATCCCCAGGCCTGCCAGAGGGTCTTCGCCGCCCCCTGGGATGCGACCATCACTCCCCTTGACACGTGTGGCCTAGTCAGACTTGAGGGGGAGAAGTACCGGGCTGTGTATGAGTGCCAGGATATGCTGGCCCGGGCGGTGATCGAAAACTACCGTATCTGGGCTCACGACCGCGAGCGGGGCAGGAGACTGAACGCTGAAAGCCGCAGTTCAGTCCTCTTCGATACGGTGGCCGTCTATCTGGCCTTCTCTGAGGAGCTACTCGTGATGGAGAGGCTGGGCATTCGGGTCACCGACGATGGCTACACCGTGATTGATCAGAGCGCCAAGCCGATCGACTGCGCCATGGCTTGGAAGGATCTGCCATCTTTCGAGAACTTCCTGGTGCAGCGGTTGACCGGTGAGCGTTGAGAGCTCGTTCGCTAGGGCGAATCCGTCGGTGTAGGGCAATTGCATTTGAAGCTTTGGCCCTCGTCCTCGAGGGCCAATTCGGCAAAATCGAATCATCGCCGCTGCGGCAGTTTGCGGCACAACAGCCGACCGCGGGACGGGGACTAAGAGTGTATTCTGTCCAATGCGATTGCCCTGTCCGTCGGCGCTTGGCTTCTTGTCAACTTGGCCGGGTAAGTGGTAAAATGTGGCGAGCGTACTGTCCAAATTCTTTGTCCATATTCTTTGTCCATATTCTCAAGGAGGAAACCATGCGCGAGCAAATCTTTACCCCCAAGGGCGTGAAACCCAAAGCGCCGTACTCTCAGGCAATTGTGGCCGACGGGCCGCAGGTCTACGTCTCGGGACAGGGGCCGGTCGACCCTGAGACCGGTGAGCTTCAGTTAGGTAGTTTCCGCGAGCAAGCCGAGACCACTCTGCGGAACATCGGCATTCTGCTGGAGGCCGCCGGCACCTCGTGGGAGAACGTGGTGAGGGTAGGCGTCTTCCTGGCTGACCTCGATAACTTCGCCGAGTTCAACGAGATCTACGGGCAATACGTGAAGGAGCCCTACCCGGCGCGTACCACCGTGGAGGCTGGCCTGAACCGTATCGCCATTGAGATTGACTGCATCGCGGTCGTTCCTCAGTCCTAGAGAACCTCCATGCACATCGATCAACTGGAGACGCCCGTCGCCGTCGTCGACCTGGACAGACTGGAGGCGAACATCGCCGGGCTGCAGCGTTACCTGGACGATCATGGCATCGCCAATCGACCTCACATCAAGACCCACAAAATCCCGGAGATCGCCCATATGCAGATCAACGCCGGCGCGTTGGGCATCACGTGCCAGAAGCTGGGGGAGGCCGAGGTGATGGCCCAGGCGGGCATTCGAGACATCTTCTTGCCTTACAACATCCTGGGCCAGGCCAAGCTGGAGCGCCTGATGCGCCTGGCCCGCCGCGTGCGTATGAGCGTCACCGCCGATTCCGAGGTCGTCGTGCGCGGGCTCTCGGCCGCGGCGCGGCGCGCCGGCTTGACTCTCCCCGTTCTGGTGGAGTGTGACACCGGCATGGGGCGTTGCGGCGTTCAGTCGCCCGACGAGGCCGCAGCGCTGGCGCGCGTCGTTGCCAGTTCCCCCGGCCTTCACTTCGGCGGTCTGATGACGTTTCCGAACAGCGATCAGGTCGATTCCTTTATGCGCCAGACCAAGGCCCTGCTCGCTTCAGACGGCATCCCCGTCGAGCGGGTCAGCGGGGGCGGCACGCCCTGCATGTGGCAGGTCCACACCCATCCGGGGATCACCGAGCATCGGGCCGGCACCTACGTCTACGGCGATCGACACATCATCGACTCCGGCGCGATGGGGGTGGAGGACTGCTCTTTCAGGGTGATCACCACCGTCGTCAGTCGTCCCACGTCCGAGCGAGGGATTCTCGATGGGGGCAGCAAGACCTTTTCCTCGGACCTGCTGGGGTTGGAGGGACATGGGTTGATCCTGGAGTATCCCCAGGCCCGCTTCTATGCTTTGTCGGAGGAGCACGGGTACGTCGATTTCTCGCCTTGTCGGCGTCGCCCCGAGATCGGCGAGCGGGTGGCGGTCATCCCCAATCACGTCTGTCCCGTCACGAATCTATTCAACCACATCGTCGGCCTGCGTGACGATCGGGTGGAGGTGGTGTGGCCGGTTGCGTGTCGTGGGGCATTGCAATAGAGGATGACCATGCTGGGTTATGACTCAGGCTGGCGAGAGTGTGCCCTATTCAACGCTCCTCGCCCCCGTCTCGGGGGTGTTCTGGGCAGGAAAAGCCCAGGCAGATCAGACGCTTTTCGGTATCTGCTCTCTAGCTTTCTGCTATTGTGCGCCTTGGTGATCTTGTTGGCCGCCTGTGCGCCCGCGACGCCGTCCCCGGTCCTCACGCCTACCGCTGTGTATACGCCCACTCTCACGCCTACGTCCACGCCCACCCCGACGCCTACCCCGACCCCCACGGCCACTCCCATCCCGCCGCTGGCGTTAACTGTCCACTGGCCCGACCAGGTCTCGGCCCTGGAGCCGGTGCCTATCGAGGTGCGTCTGGTGCCTCCACCGGGGGTCAGTGTGACGGCCACGGTTCAGGCTTCGGTGGTGGATCCGGAGTGGCAGTTCCGTTGGATGTTCGACCTGGTGCCGCGCGAGGGAGACGCTTCGCGTTCAGGGGAACGCGGCTCGCTTTGCGCGTCTGAAGAGGGATGCCTGTATACGACCGATGAGCCGCTGCAGTTTCCCCTTGAGCCAATGGCGGGCGACTGGCGGTTGATGGTATACCTACAGTCCTCGCTGGAGGTCGTGGGTGAGAGAAACGTGATCTTTCAGCCAGCTTCCATCCCTTTCCACGACCTGGGCGAGGTGCTGCCCGCCGGGGTAGATGTGCGTGTGCCACAGGTGTTCGTAGAGTCCCAGGCTCAAGGGGACCAGTGGGCTGGGGGACGCGTGTGGCGTTACGGGGATGGTGAGATCGCGTTGTGGTGGGCGCCCGGTCCTGTCGAGCCTCTCTTGCTCAATAACGCCGTCGTGATGCTGGAGGCGACCCACGATCCCGACGCGCCGCCTCGCGTCCTGGACATCGAGGAGATGGAGTGGCAAGGCCAGACGGCCTTTCTCTTCCGAGAGGAGTGGCCTACGGGTCTCGCGGGGGCAGGAGAGGGGCCGGCCGAGGCGCTGGTGGTGCAGGGGCCTGATCACTGGTTGTACGTGCTGCGGATACGGGCGATAGAGGGGGGAAGCATCCCGTCTCTCCTGCGCCAGATACGGGATACCTTTACCTTCTAAAAAATGCTGATCGGCGTGCCTACCCGGTGGTCGCTCTGGACAAAGTCGTCCTCGTGACCCCCGATTGGGTGTACCCACCGGTAGATCCACCGGGCTGCCTCACAGGAGACGTTCAGACAGCCGTGGCTGCGGGGTATGCCGAAGTCGTTGTGCCAGTAGGTGCCGTGGATGGCGGTGCCGCTCAGGTGGAAGAAGGTGTTCCAGGGGATTCCCGGCAGGTCGAAGATGTCCCCCACCACAACTTGATCCTCTTTGTATGGCCGGTTGCTCATGTGGCGCGAGGGCTGTTTGAGCAGCACGTGGGTATCCTCTCTGTGCGTGGCCAGATCCGTCTGCGGATCGCCTTCGATCCGTCCTACGCCGGAGGAGACCAGGGTGGTGAAGGCGATCCTTTGCCCCTCGTAGCAGGTCAACGTCTGTCTCTCCAGGTCTACCTCGATCCGCTTCTCACCGGCGAAGGGATGGATGGGGGCCATCTCCGAGCGCGGGATGCGGCGTATGTCCCGTGCCAGTACCCACTGATGGGTTGGGTTCGTCGGTGGAAATTCGTCGAATACCTTGTACCAGCCGGTTCCATGCTCGTCCTCGAACGCATCCACGATGTGGTAAACTGTGCCCCCGTAGAACCGGTACACCTTCCTGGCTTGTAAGTTGGGCTCGGCGCGGGCCTCGGTGAAGACCTGGGAGACCTCGCCCCAGAAGCCCCATTCACCGACGTCTTGGATGAAAGGCTGGGGAGGATATATGCGCATCGGTAGAACCCAGGCGGAGTGGACGTACCCTATGAGCGTCTTATACCACAGGTCGTTGTGAGCGCTGAAGGGAGCGCGCACCTCCCCTGTAATGAGGAAGGACTCGTCCCGATAGCGCACGGCCACTCGCTCGGCCGACGTGGAAGGCTCTTCGTAGAATACGACAGTGTGGATCGCCCGTCCCATCCGCTGCCACGTGTCGACGTACGCTCTGGTCTCTTCACCGCCGTCATCGCCGTTGTCTCCGTCTTCGGCCGTCGGCGGGGCCGGGTAGCGCGCGCGGGCGTGGAAGGTGGGTGAAAGCGCCGCGGCCGCCGCGGTCGCGGTGATCAGTTTAAGCAGTTTACGGCGATTGATCGTGGAAGACATCGCGTGCTCCGGTTTTTTTGCGCCACCGTCGTTTTCAAAATAGACGACGATGGGAACGTACCACGTGGGACATTATACCACACGGTGCCACTCTACCACAGGTCTCGCCTGGAACGGGTTACAGGTTCGTTACGGCGGTGTTTCCCTTCCGACGCTCCCCCGATGATTCGTGCTCGAACCCCACATCGGGGTTCTGGACGCAGCGGATGGGAAGGCCGCGATGGATCGAGTCGCGCAGGCAGCCCACGTTGTCCCACAGACAGGGCACGATTTCCTCGTCGTGCCCCTGGGCTAACTTGTGTGGCCAGTCGGGGTCGGCGATGAGGGAACGGCCCAGGGCCACCAGGTCGGCCTTGCCCCCCTGGAGAATGGATTCCGCGACCTCGCGCGTGGCGATCTTGCCCACCGCGATGACGGGCACCGCTACGGCGGCGCGGACGGCGGCCGCCAGGTTGGCGAAGCAGCCCAGGGGTTGAGATACACCGGGGTGTGAGCTGTCCTGCGGTGAGTCGGAGGTGCCAGCCGATACGTCCAGGCAGTCCACCCCTGCCGCCTCGAGCGCCTGGGCGTAGGGGATGGTCAGCGACAGGTCGACTCCCTCGGGCACGAAGTCCGTCGCGCTGAAGCGGAAGAGGAGGGGAAAGTCCTGTCCCACGTTGGCGCGAACGGCTTTCACCGTCTCGATCTGAGCCCGCCACCGGTTCTCGGGAGGGCCGCCGTAGCGGTCCGCGCGGTGGTTCTGGAAGGGGGAGAGCAGGCGCATAAAGAGCGAATGGTGCGCCCCGTGGACATCCAGGGCGTCGAAGCCCGCGTCCCGAGCGCCCGCGGCCGCCCGGGCGAATCGCTCCGGGATGGAGGTCAGTTGCTCGGCTGTCAGTTCGTCCACGGCGTCCGAACCGGGGAACACCTGCAGCGCGATCTTGGCTCCTGCGGCGTGGCTATCCTCGATCAGCGGGCGGAAGGAGGCGCCGAATTCAGGATCGGCCCAATCGTCCAGCCCACCGGGGGTGGATTGAGGAGCGATGACCAGTCCCACCCCGCCTTCGGCCCGGCGCGCGTAGAACGCCTGGAATTCGTCGCTCCGTCCGTCCCAGGCCAGGTAAAGCGGGGCCAGGACGATACGGTTCTTGAGCTTCAGCTTGCCATTGACGTTGAATGGATCAAAGAGCATGTCTTCTCCTTGTGCTTTTGTCTAACCCGTCAGCCAATTGAGGTTGAAGCGGGCGAGGGAGATTTTCTCGTAGGGATGTCTGTCTCCGCGTTCGTACAGGCAGAGGATCGTCTTGTCGGGGAGAACGGCCAGGCACGAATAGGCTGCCGGGCCAGCGTGGATCTGTCTCGCTATAGGCCACGTTTTGCATTCGTCGTACGTAAGCCGGACGGTCATCCCCTCCCGTGTGTCTTTGCTGGCGGGATTTGAGAACAGGATACTGCTCGGATGGTTGGCGTCCTTCAGCGCGAAGCGCCGAATGCTGGCCTGGCACATAGGCTCGATGAGCGCCTCGTCGTGCCATGTGGCGGACCAACTTTCCCCCTGATCGTTGCTAGACGAGATCGCGCGGTGTCTGTTCCTGCTGTCGTAATTGCGCATGTTGAGGAGCAGGGTGCCGTCCTCCAACTCCACGACTTCGCATTCGTTGACGCCGTCGTCCGGGGTCCTGCCCCCGAGTTGCCACGTCTCTCCCTGGTCGTCGCTGTAGATGACGTGGGAATACCCTCTCCTGCTGCCTGCCTCTACGTGATCGCAGGGAATGATCAGCCGTCCGTCTCTGAGCTGAATTCCCGCCCCGGGGCCGGTGGCATACCACGTCCAGTCGTGCCTCTTCGTCGCCTGGGTGATCTCGCGGGGCTGGGCCCACGTCACACCGTCGTCGCTGCTCTGGGTCACCCACACGGTTCGTGTGCTCTTGCTTGTCCGGTCTATGATCTGCTGTTCCCGGTCGCAGCCCAGGTTGTGGGTCATCAACAACCATATCGTGCCGGTTTCCTGCTCCACGACGGGGCAGGGATTGCCACAGGTGTTCTCCCCGTCGCCCCAAATGACGTGTATCTCAGACCAGGTCCTGCCGCCGTCCGTGCTGCGCTTCGTGACCAGATCGATCTCACCGCTGTCGCCGCGACCGTGTTTTCTCCCTTCGCAGAACGCGAGCACGGTTCCCTGGACCGTGACGAGGAGCGATGGGATGCGGTAGGTGTGATATCCGTCCGTGCCGTTTACGAAGAGATCCATGTGCCGAACAGGATGGTCAGCGCAGCCACCGGTGCAAATGCCAGAGTGATGGACAGGTAGCTGACCGGATTGTGAGCCCAGGCCCCGCTGGCGATCGTCCCGTAGGCAAACAGAAGGGCCGAACACCCCGCGACGCTCAGCGTGAGGGTTCCCAGCCAATAGCGCCACCTGGCGCGCGAGAAGAACCCGTAGACGAACGCCAGCGCAGCCATCGCGTTGGCTGCGTCCACACCTCCCAGGCCCACCAGAAAATGGCTGGCTTGCGTGGTCCATCCGCCGGGTGGAGGCGGCGCTGGGAACGTGATGCTCCCGTTTACCAGCAGCAGCGTGGCGGCCCTGGCGAGGACGACCAAGTGCACGGTCTGGATGAGGCCGTAGTAGGCCACGAGCAGCTTAGCCAGCGGCGTGTTGGGACCTCTCACTTGCCGGCTACCAGGGCCACTCCCACGACTCCAGCGCCGGTGTGAACCGAGAGGCCCGGCGTGAGCTCGGCCAGCATCATAGTCTCAGGACATGCCAGGCTGGCGCGCAGCTGTTCCTCGAACGTGCGCGCTTCCGCCGGAACGTTGGTGTGCACGATCGCCATGCGCTCGATCGGGCGCTCTCCCGCGGCCTGGGCTGCCAACTCGATCACCCGATTCCAGGCCTTTCGCCGCGTCCGGACCCGCTCCAGCATGTCGAGTTTTCCCTCTCGAATGGTGAGGATAGGCTTGACGTTCAGCAGGCCGGCCATGCCTGCTGCCAGGTGTCCCACGCGCCCACTCATGGCCAGGTATTTGAGCGTCGATAGGGCTGCGTACAGGCGCGTGCGCTCACCTACTTCGGTGGCCCGGGCGATGATTTCATCCCTGGTCGCCCCCTCCTCCGCGGCCTCTGCTGCCGCCAGGGCCATAAATCCCTGTCCTATGCTGAGGCTGCGGGAGTCCACCACTGTGATGGCCCGATCTGGCACCAGGTCGCGTGCGGCGACGGCGGCGCTGTACGTGGCGCTGACCTCGCTGCTTACGCAGAAACAGACCACCTCCTCAGCGCCCGCGTCGAAGGCGGCCTGGTAGGCCGCGGCGAACTTGCCAGGTGATGGCGCTGCGGTCGTGGGCAGCTTGTTCTCGCGTTCGACGCGGGCGAAGAGCTGCGCGTCGTCGATGTTCACTCCAGTCTCAAACACTTCCTGGCCGAAGTGGACCGTGATGGGTACCTGCCGGATGTTGTATTGGGCGGCGACGTCGGCCGGCAAGCTGGCGTCGGTGTCGGTGATGATGGCGATTGATGACATCGTTTTCCTCTCCTTGGGACTTTATCACTGCGTCTCCATCACAGGGGCGATCGTTTGCCGTCGCCCTTCAGTGGGATGATGGCGCGTTTTCTGGGTTTTTTGTTCGTCCAGCCAGCTGGCGATCGTTCCAGCCAGGCTCTCGCCGATGCCCGGTAGTTCCTGCAGCCCCGCCTGGCCTCGACCCTGGTACACTTCGCCGATGCTCGTCGGCCACTCGTCGACCGTCCAGGCCGCCTTGCGGTAGGCCCAGATGCGGTACTCCTTTGCCCCTTCCAACTCCAGGTCGTAGGTTTTGAGGAACAGTCGCTCGGCTATGCGCTTGTTGACTGCCAGCGGACCGGGCGCGACGTAACGCGGCATGTGGTCTGTCAGGTCGTGCCGGACGCACAACTCCCGGATCATCAGCCCCAGCCGGGCGCTGTAAGCTCGCGGCGGGCTGTAGCTCGGTTCCCCTCCGACCTCCCAATTGTACATCTGCCGCCATTGAGCTTCCAGCGCTGGATCCAGCCTTCGGGCCGCCTCCAGCGTCCGCCTGGCCTGGACGCCCCTCATGGTCAGCCCACCGCCCAGCATGAACGACCCTCCGTGATCCCGCGTGGCGCGCACCACCTCCTCCAGGTGGGCTTCGTCGTCGCCCACGAAGGGGAGCACAGGCATCAGGGCGGTGCCCACCTGGATGCCAGCACCCGCCAATTCTGCCATGGCCTGCAGACGGCGCTTCACGCCGGGGCTGCGTGGCTCGAAGGCTTGCTTCAAGACGGGGTCCACACTGCTGATGCTGAAGGTCACGCCCACCCAGGTTCGTCGGTTGATCTCTACGAGCACGTCCAGGTCACGGGTGAGCAGCGGCGAGCGCTCGACGATGAACAGGGGGAAGCCCAACTCGTGCACCACTTCCAGCATGGCGCGTGACAGTCGATAGCGATCCTCAGCCGGTTGCTGCCAGTCTCCACAGGCGATCACCTCGTGACCCAGGCGGGAGAGCTCCGTGCGTAACAGGTCGGCGGCGTTGGTCTTGACCCGGATCAGGGTGGCGAATGAGCCGCCACGCTTCCCTTCATATGGGCGCTTCCCTTCATACGGGAAGGAGCCGCTACGCTTCCCTTCATACGGGAAGGAGCCGCTACGCTTCCCTTCATACGGGAAGGAGCCGCTACGCTTCCCTTC
>Ga0180432_10011689_pt1 | contig 10313 bp, 8 predicted proteins | sample SS_ome_10_FD_132414 | JGI IMG/M metagenome (GOLD analysis project Ga0180432, IMG submission 132414) | Hypersaline lake sediment archaeal communities from the Salton Sea, California, USA - SS_1_MS_2 metaG | ecosystem: Environmental > Aquatic > Non-marine Saline and Alkaline > Hypersaline >...
AGCCCCTGGTACCGCAGCCATAAACAACTACAATGTCCCGAAACAACCAACCAAACCACCACACTCAATTGTTGCTTATTCTGACCCGCCGAGATTCCAGTTCACGGTGAACCATTACAGTAACGGGAATCGTAGAGAGTTCATTTTTCCTCCTCGTTACGGTTATCAGGCCGGAAGTTGCGGCGGGCGGCGTTGTTGCATGGGTCGTAGCGAAGCAAACGGCGAGTTGGGCACGGATGATTGACGCGGTTAAGAAGGAAAGGAGTGACAAATCGCAAAAGGAAACCGATCAATCGAGGAAGGGAGTCGTTGAACCGAAAAGCGAAAACGACGGAGTTCAAAAGAAACAAACGAGGAGGAGAGTTGCTGGATTCACGGGGCTTCTGGGAACCATTGTAGCATTGTTTTTTGCGTTGCTTGGAGGCTTGATCTTCCGGATGGGACTGCCATGAGCTAGGCGACGGATGGCTGGGGCAAAGCGCATTGGTGCCCCAGAGTGCTCACAACCGGGGCAAAGCGCAGTGGTGCCCCAGGGTGCTCACAACCGGGGCACCGCCTCGCTTTGCCCCAGCCACCCTTCGCTCGAAGGGCTGGAAGACCTCCCCGAAAGCGCCCGGCGCCCCGGCGGCGGCGTGAAGGTCGGCCGAACCAAGCCCGAAAAGCTCGCCCGTGCAATTCTCAAAGCGTGCGAGAAGCGCAAGCCCGAGATCGTCATCCCCGGCAAGGCCCGGTTGCTGTTCGCCATCGCCCAGCTCTTCCCCCGGCTCGGCGATTGGATTGTGCTCAAAAAGACGTGAGCCGACAGAGAGCGGTTCAAGACTGTTCGCCAATCAGTTCCACAAATCTCGAGGGTGTGACAATCTGAATCCCGCGGAAGGGGTTCAACTCGAGCAGATCACCGTCCCCCGTGACAACAAACAAGGCCTTCCCATTGATTGCCAGATCCAGGATATGATCATCCTTGGGATCACGGCAGACCTGGACAGACTCGGTTATTTCCAGCAGCTCTGATTCAAGAATCAGGTTTTCAAGGAATTGTTCACGCTCTTCGCGGGTGACGTAACGGTTGAATTTCTCCCTGCTGAGGACCTCGTTCAACTCTTCCAACAGTTGTTGCGACAGCAGAATCGTTCCGTGGTTCAGCGATCGAACAAACGCTTGCCCTGGAACCGAATCATGAAAGAGCAGCGCGCTGACGATGACGTTGCTGTCAAAGATGTACCGTGTTTCACTGTTCATTGAGCAGTGACTCCAGGATTTCCGGAGTCAGACCGCGCCGCTGCGCGTTTTGGCTGATCTCGCGCATGGTTTCTTCCAGCGAGGTTTTGGTGCGCGTCGCATCGCGCAGGCGCAGATTCACAAGCAGATCGAGTTTCCGCCGTTGTTGGTCCGTGGCCGATCGATACGCCTCGGCCACATCGGAATCGACGAAGACCGTGATTTGTTCTCCGGACATTCCTGTACCTCGGTTGCGATCTTCAATAATGTCATGATAGCACATTTCTCGGCCAAAGCCTACCTGGGCAGCCCGAAGGGGGTTCCCTTCCCCCCGCAGAGGAGACCCGCCCTTGCCCGGCGTTCCACGGCTGCTATATTGGCAACAACTCGCCCTATTCGCGTTTGAAAATCCAGACACCGATCCAACGGAGACCCACCCATGGCCGCTTTCCCCGACGTTGAAAAAATCAAGTTCGAAGGCCCCGATTCGACCAACCCGCTGGCGTTTCGCCATTACGACGAAAACGAACAGGTCGAAGGCAAGTCGATGAAGGATCATCTTCGATTCAGCGTCTGCTACTGGCACACGATGCGGGGAACCGGGGCCGATCCGTTCGGGCCGGGCACCATGATCCGGCCGTGGGAAGGGCCCGAGGATACCGTCGACAATGCGATCAACCGGGCGAAGGTCGCCTTCGAATTCATCGACAAGCTCGGCGCCCCGTTCTATTGCTTCCACGACCGCGACGTCGCCCCCGAGGCCGGGACCCTGGCCGACACGAACAAGAATCTCGACACCGTCGTCAAGGTCCTCAAGGAGGAACAAGAGCGGACCGGCATCAAGCTGCTCTGGGGAACCGCCAACCTGTTCAGCAACCCCCGCTACATGCACGGGGCTGCGACGAGTTGCAACGCCGATGCGTTCGCCTTCGCCGCCGCACAGGTCAAGAAGGCGCTGGAGGTCACCAAGGAACTCGGCGGCGCCGGATACGTCTTCTGGGGCGGACGCGAAGGGTATCAAAACCTCTGGAACACCGACATGAAACGCGAGGGCGAACATCTCGCCCGCTTCATGCACATGGCCGTCGACTACGCCAAGGAGATCGGCTTCGACGGCCAGTTCTACTTCGAGCCGAAGCCCAAAGAGCCGACTAAGCACCAGTACGACTTCGACTCCGCCGCGTGCATCAACTTCCTCCGGGCGAACGGCTTGGGGGACCACGTCAAGATGAACATCGAGACGAACCACGCCACGCTGGCCGGACACACCGTCGAGCACGAGTTGGACTACGCCGGCTCGCAGGGCTTTTTGGGCTCGGTCGATGCCAACACGGGTGACCTGCTCTTGGGTTGGGACACCGACCAGTTCCCGACCGATGTGTATCTCACGACGAAGATTATGCTGATCATCATGAAGTACGGCGGTTTCACGACCGGTGGTTTGAACTTCGATGCCAAGGTGCGCCGCGAGAGCTTCGAGCCGGTCGATCTGTTCCACGCCCACATCGGCGGGATGGACGCCTTTGCCAAGGGCCTGAAGATTGCCGCAGCCATGCGGGCCGACGGCGTGTTGGCCGGCATGGTCAAGGACCGCTACGCTAGTTGGGACACCGGCATCGGGGCCGAGATCGAAGCCGGCGAGCAAGACTTCAAATCGCTCGAAAAGTACATGCTGCAAAAAGGCGACGCCACCCCCAACACCAGCGGCCGACAGGAGCTGTTTGAGAACGTGGTGAACCGGTATGTCTTCTAAGTGGGAAGTGGGGTAGCTACGCTCGCCAGAGTGTGGAATTCCCACGCTCTGGCGACCGTAGCAATACTAACCAACTAGAATTCCCGCGGTCCTGGCGGCTGGGGGCGGCTTGCCGGATTGTAGGTCGGCGGCGGTAAGACGTTTTCCGAACCGGCGGCGTGCGGCCCGGCCGCGGGGGTCGGTTGGGTCACCGGCGGTTCCGGCGGCTCGCCGATCGTCGCCGGCGGCCGGTCCGGAGGCGTGTAGCGCGGCTTGTAGATGTAGCTGTTCGGGCCCGTCCAGATCTTCTCGTGTCCGATCGGCTGTTTCGTGAACGGAATGTAGTTGTACCCGTAGATCGCGTCCGGACTCACCGGCGACGGCCAAGGCCGTTCCCACGCGGCAACCCGGCGCCGAATCCGCCGCCCGATACGCGGGGGCACGTATGGTGAGCTGTAGGGGCTGAAATAGGGGACTCCCCAGTTGTAGTATCGCCACGTGTTGTAGTCGCGGATGTTCTGTTGGACCTGAAGCTGGCGGTCGACGGCCCAGCGCCGTTCCTCCTCGCCCCGCTTGTACGCATCCTGTCCGGCATCCAGCGGTGTGTATTTTTCATTGGGGCGGTATTCCCGTCCGCCAGGGGCCGGGGGCTCGACGGGCCTTGGCGTGGGGATCGCCTCTTGCCCCAGGGCCATTGGAAGGCCCACCACCACGCCACACAGAAATAGTACAATCCTGCTGCTCATGAGTCCTCTCCCTAATGCCAGAAAGGGTGCCCCCCTCTAATATAATGTAACATAATGGACAAAACCCGACAAGGAATCTTCGGGAACCGCACCGGCGTTGTAGCGGCCGACTACGGACCATCGTCTTCTTCCCGCTCCGGTGCGGGGATAAACGCCATGGAGGCCTGCACGGGATAGCCGCACGTGCAACCGGAACTGGCCTCGGGGATCAGCAACAGGCCCCCGGCGGGGATGATGTTAATCCAACAGCCGGGCCGGCTGACCGCGGTGATTTTGGTCCGCTTGCGGGTCTTGAGATTCATGGCGGTCGGGTTGCCGGCACGGAAGAAGAGTGCCTGCTCGGACGCCGAGACGATGCCGCAGCCGCGCCGTCCGCCGAATTTCCAGTCCTCGACCGGCTCGCCCGTGTCCAATTTCCAGGCGTGCGGTTCCAGGTAGACCGTATTGCCGACGATCACCGGCCGCTGGTCCTGTTCGCCGTGCGATCCACCGGTCCCTTTGCCGCTCGGTTTCGATTGCCGCCAGAGGGACTTGCCCGTGATTGCGTCAAAGGCGTGCAGATCGTACCAGACTTTGCCGTCCTGGTTCCGCGAACCGGTAATCAAGAGCTTCTCGTCTGCGTACGCTCCAAACACGCGGTGCTGCAACGCGGCCAGATCAATCGGGCGCGCCCATGCGACTTTGCCCGTGGCGATGTCCATGGCAACAAGGTTGGCCCCCTTGGCAAACAGATCGGCGAGTTTCAGGCGGCCGTCGGGCGACTTGAGCGTTTCGGCATCGGCGCTCTCGACAAAGTACATCCGGCCGCCGCCGATGGTGATGGTCGTGTTGACGATGGCGCCCGGGGGCTTGTCGTACTGCCAGATCAGCTTGCCGGACCGCCGATCGAGACAGAAGAGCGACCGGCTGGTGACCACCGGCGTGAAGTCGTAGTAGGTGCCCTTGATGGCCTCGCGGGAATGGCCGCTCCGCGACGCTCCCGGCGCAGTCGCGCTGCCGAAGAGTTGGTGTCCGACGTTGGCGAGGTAGCCCCAGTCGAGCGGTTGCTTGTCGGCGCCGGGAACCGGGAAGGACGATTCCTCTTCGCCGGTGCGGGCGTCGAGCCCCAGGCAGCGGTCTTTCACGGCCAGGTAGAGCACGTCATAGGTGGCGACCATGTTTCCGCAATCGCTCGCGGCCCCGACTCGGCGGAAGCCGGGGACCTCTCGGTCCCAAAGGGGCGTGCCGTTGTAGGCGCAAACCGCAAAGACACGCTCGTTGCCGGGCACAAAGAGAAGTCCGTGGCAGAAAAGCGGCGGGAAGGTCCGGTGGTGGCGGTCGATCATCTTCTCCGGCCCCGGCCGCCCGAACCATTGCAGCGCCAGCCGGTCGCCGCCCCACCGGGCGCCGCTACAGGCCGTGTTGGCCGCGTTCGCGTAAGTATGGGTCCACTGACTGGAATCGCGGAACGTCGTCCAGAACAGCCGCCAGGGGTCTCGTTCCGGAGCATCGGGTGCGCGAATGTTTTGGACCCAAGCCGTACCCCCGGGAGCCAAGACTCGCCATATGCTGTCGGAACGGTTCGACATCCTGTCCGAGAACATCGGCCCGTCGGCCATCACCAGATTGAAAAGCCAATCACCGTACGGCAACTTGTACGGCAATTTATTGAGCGAGCCATGGTGGATCACGACGCGACCGTAGAGCCCGGCCCGGTCGAGCGAACGCCGGGCGGCCGCCACCTTCGCTGCGTCGTCCTCGAACCCGATCACCTGCAACTCGCTTTGCCGGGCAAGCTCATACACCAGACGGCCTTCCTCGGCGTCCAAGACCAGGCAGTATCCTCTTGTGAGCTTCGTCTGCTTGAGGATCGATTCTGCCGCCGAAGTGTAAAGCCTCTTCAACTTGTCGTTGGGATAGGCGAATGGTTCCGTCGGTGGTGTGATGGTCGGTGGTTTGGACGGTTCCGCGCCGGTCGGTTTGCCGAAGCAGTAGATCTTCCCTTCGTCCGTGCTGACAAACAGGCGCCCGTCGGCGACGGCCAGCGAATAGGCCCGGCCCTCGATCGGGGCCTTCCAGAGCGGTTCGCTCTTACCGGGTTCAAAAGCTGCGACTTCATTGTCGCCGCCTGCGAATCGCACGTCGCCGGCACTGATGAAGGCATAGGGATATTTTGCCGGCGGTTCGCCGAGCGAACCGGTCGGTGTTTCACCACGGCGTTTGGCCTTGGCGAATTTCTTTACTGGCATGCGGCCGGTTGGGATGCGAAACTCGTTGCCGTGCAGCTCCATGTAGCCTTGCGGCGAGATGTTGATCTTGGTGCGGGCGAGCAGCTTGCCGGTTTCGGCGTCGAGCACGACCTCGAATACGCCCTGGGTGGGAAACAGCCCTGCCGTCAGTCGCGCCTTTCCGTCGTGGACCATGACGCCCGAGCGGACCGGGCGTTCGGAAATAATCCGCCCGTTGCCGGGGATCCGGCGCTCGCTGCCCGCGGCATTGTGCTTCCAGATCAGCCGGCCGTCGGCCGCGTCAAGACAATACGCGTGGCCGTCGTCGGAGCCGAAGTAGACCCGCCCGGCGTCGATCGCCGGCGCAAGCCGGATGGGTCCTTCGGCAAAAAATGTCCAGAGCGGCCGCCCCGTCTTTGCATCGAGGCAGACCAGCCGATCGTCGGCCGAGGTGCCGAAGTAGACACGCCCGTCAGCCGAGACGACGTGGTACGCCCGATCGAACGTACACAGGGCCGGCAGATTCGTCTTATTGTGCCAGAAATCCTGCTTCGCCGGCGGCGGCCACGCGGGCTTCGGTTTGTGACGGGCCGCATACACCCAACGCAACGAAAGCGGCGGCGAGAGGCAATCCCCGGTCATGCCGCTTCGGGCGTTGTCGTGCCGATACGTCGGCCAATCGGAACCGGCCGCCATGCCCCCGCGCAGCGCCGTCGCCAGCGTGGCGGCAAGAAGGGCTCGTCGCACCAGGTAAGGCTTTTCTCGACCACTCATGGAAACACCTGTTCTCGGCCTGCGATCATTGTTAACAATGGCAGCAAAAAGTCAAGAAAGCACGGTCCCGTGCGAATACCCAACAAGGGACCCCTTGCGCCGGCAGTTCCGGCGATTTCCCGGAAATGGCCTCTTGCAATTTTCCTTACAATAGGCGATTATATACTCCATATTGGGGGAGTAAATCATGGCCAAGCCGTTCGATCCGTACCATTCCTGGCTCGGCATTCGGCCGGAAGAGCAGCCGCCGAATCACTACCGGCTGCTCGGGGTCCAGCCGTTCGAGGATAATGCCGACGCAATCGAAAACGCGGCCGACCAGCGGATGGCCCATCTGCGGACCTTTCAGACCGGCAAGCGGGCCGAGCACTCCCAGGCACTGCTGAACGAGGTGGCCGCCGCCAAGCTGTGCCTGCTCAAGCCGGAAAGAAAGGCCAAGTACGACAAGCAACTGCGTGCGGAACTCGAACCTGAAGTTGCAGAACCGGAACCGGTCCCCGTCGTTCCCGCGATCGATGTCTCCGCACCGTCGCGCAAGTCCGAGAAAAAACCCACGACGAAGTTGCCGTTGATTGTCGGCTCTGCCGCGGCCGGGGTCTTGGTGATCGTGGGGATCATCGTCTTGGCAAGCACTCTGGGCCGAAACGAGGAACCCCCGCCCAAGGTCGCTGAAGGTCCGGACGCGGACGTCCCGCCGGCCCTCCTCCCCCTCCGCCGATTCTCCCCAAAAGTCCCCCGGACAACGAATCGGCCGGCACCCGCACGAGCACAACGGAAGCGGCCGACCCAAACAGGCCGGGCGACTGGGACGGGCCGTGGGGCAACCCTCGACTGCCGGATGCCGAACCGCCGGAACCGCGCCCCGAGCCCGACGAACCGATCGCACAACGACCGCCGAACGTAGAACCGCCCGTTATCTTTGAACAGGTCGAGCCCGTCAACCCGACCCCGCCGGCCGGAGACCCGCCGCTGCCGGCCGGAGACCCGCCGCCGGCGAAACGTCCCATCCCCGCCGCCGCCGTGCAGCAACCGATCCTTGCGAAGCTCGACGATCTGTTCAACTTCTCCGGCGCGGCGACGCCGCAACAGAACCTCGGCGTTGCCCGTAAGCTGCTCGAATTGGCCGACGGCTCGCGCGGGAATCCCGACGAGCGTTTTGTCGTGCTGCGCAAGGCGATGGAGATGGCCGCCGTCGGCGGCGACGCCGCCATGATGCTCGATACGGTCGATACGATTGCGGCCGAGTACCGGCTCGATCCCCTGACGGGCAAGGCGAACATGCTCTCGAAGTTTGCCGCCGGCGCGACCGACACCCCGCGAATCGAGCAGTTGGTCGAGGCCTCGCTTCGCGTCATCGAGCAGGCCTTGGGCGCGGGGCGGCTCGACGTGGCCATGCGGGCCGCCGACCTGGCCTACGCCGCCTCCCAGCGGCCCGCCGGCAAGCAATTCCGCAAAGAAACCTTCGACCGACGCCAAGAACTCAAAATAATCTACGACGAGTGGAAGGGCATCCGGCAGGCGCAGGAACTGCTCGCCGTCAATCCCAACGACGCCCACGCCAATCTGACCGTGGGACGCTGGCTCTGCTTCCACGAGGCCGACTGGGACCGAGGACTGCCGCACCTGGTCAAGGGGAGCGACCCCGATCTGGCAAACGCCGCCAAAATGGAACTGGCCGGACCCAAAATAACCCCCGCCGACCAGCTCAAAATGGCCGACGCCTGGTGGAAACTCGCCGAGACGAAGAAACTCCCGGACAAGATACCCCTGGCCGACCGCGCCGGATACTGGTACGAACAGGCCAAGAACGCCCTGCCGGGCGGACTCGACCGGGCCAGGGCCGAAATGCGGCTGAAGCAAATTGCCAGGCTCGACCAGCCCCCGTCCGAAGAACCCCGCCACGCCGCAACGGACCGAAAGCCCGACGCCAAGCCAAAACGGAACTTCTACTCGCTCCAGGCGGTCGCCAAAACCTTCGGCCTCAGACCGCCAAAATGGGGAATCGCCGGAAACGAGATCCAGGGCCACGTGACCGACATCAAAAAGCCCGAAAACAACCCCCAAACCCTCAAACCCTATCGGACCAACTCGCTCGAATTCGGCTTCAAGATGAAGGCCAAGTGGTTCCAGACAATTCACATCTACGTCGACGACGTGCGATACACCTATGCCCGCGGCGTGATCCTGGGTACCCTCATCTACGACGGGACCAAGGACAACCCCCGCCTGGGGGAGCAGGTTGTTGCGACCGACGGATGGTCGTCTCTCGCCGTCAAGCTCGAGGACGACACGGTCAGCTTCTACTACAACGACGTCATGGAGTGGTCCAAGAAAATCCCGCCGGCCGAAGGCGGCAAACACACCGTCGTCGTCGGGTTCGGCTCCAGCGCCGAGTTTAAGTTGCAGAAGACCATCATCGGCATCAAGGACGTCTACATCGAGCGGGAATAGCACCCGTGAGTCGTGTTTCACTCACGGCTATGGCACAATACTGATTGTAGCTGCGTTCGCCAGAACGCAGGCGGATCCCACGTTCGGCAGGCGATCCCACGCTCTGGCGAGCGTGGCTACGGGTAGGTTATTCCTTGCGAGTTGCCTAACAACAACAGGCCCTTCCAATGGCAAAATACATCAAGAAACCGGTCGATCAGTTCCGCGCCCGCAGCCACGACGGGCGGGAATTCCTGGTCGGGGGGAACGGCCCTCTATCGCACGGAGAACGACGACGATCCCGTCTCCATGGAGCTGATCACTTCGGACGGTCAGTCGTTGCGCCGCATCGAAAAGGGCGTGTATCAAATCGCCGACAGCGGCGCGATCATCCGCTCCAGCGACGCCGCCGCCCCGTAGGAGTCCGCGTCGCTGCTCCCCCAATTTTCCAATTTCAGTAGTTCCCAAAACCGTGTTTCAATGCTAATTTGCCTCGGTCCATTGCTGTCACTGGGCGTCTTTCCCGAGGAAGACCGTCGTTCACGCAAAGGTGTCACCGACCGCCTGAAACCCCGGGAAAAACGGAGCCTCGTTTTTGGAATTGGCCTATTGACAGGAGGCACCATTTATGGTATACTGATGTTCATAATCTACTCAAGGGGCGGCAACCGGGTGCGTGGCGCGTGGGGTTTCGTTGAAAGGGGTAAGTGGCGCACCCCCTCCGACAGAAAACCCCTGCGCCAGTAACACAGCCCGCGGGGGGAAAGGTACTCGTGGCGCACCCCTTTTGGGCCGCAAGCGTAGTTGAGGAGCAGGGGGGTCGAATTCAGAATAGCGAATGTCGAATTCCGAATTCCCACTTCCACTTCCTCAATTCGCTATTCTTCATTCGCTATTCCCCCGTTCTCCATTCGCCATTCGCTATTCCATATCCCACTTCCCCATAGCCGCCGCCGACCGGCTGGCAAGCGTTTTGGGACTGAAGCTGAGCGTCGATTGAGCCGTTCGGGCAACAAAAAGGTCGCCCGCCGGTTCATCACCCGCGAGCTGCCCGTCGTCCGCACCAACTGCGAGCTAATCCAAACCGGCGACACAACAGTAATGGACGACTACGCCGACCTCGCCGGCCCGGTGCCGGTGGAGGAGTGATTTGTACGACGGGCTTCCAAGCCCGTCGAAAAGAAGCGGGAGAGCGACGGCTTCGAT
>Ga0180432_10011691_pt1 | contig 10312 bp, 12 predicted proteins | sample SS_ome_10_FD_132414 | JGI IMG/M metagenome (GOLD analysis project Ga0180432, IMG submission 132414) | Hypersaline lake sediment archaeal communities from the Salton Sea, California, USA - SS_1_MS_2 metaG | ecosystem: Environmental > Aquatic > Non-marine Saline and Alkaline > Hypersaline >...
ACGAAAGGAGGCTATACCCGATGATTAGTGCAAAGAAACTGATGGCCGGCTACCGGGCCGATCCTGATCGATGCAGGACGGAGTTGCGGGAAGCGCTTTGCCGTGGCAGCAAGGGGGAGCCGGGCGGTATCCGCATGGAAGAGTTTTCCCTGCGCAGACTTGCGGAGGAGTGCTTGGGCTATCAAACGGTCAACGATGTGTTCGACCCTCGCAACGAACCGAGCGCACGTCAACTGCGGGAAGCCGAGGAGGCTGTCGACTCAACCGGCTTCAGCAACATCATGGGGCAACTTCTGATCAACCGCGTGATGGAAGCATTCCAAAGCGAGGCGTTCGTTGCCTCGCGGCTCATTCCGACCGTACCGACGCGCCTCGATGGGGAGAAGATCCCCGGTATTGGCAAGATCAAGGATCCCACTTCGGACAACGCCTCGAATCTGGCGGTCCACGAAGGGATGCCCTATCCGCACGCCGGCGTTTCGGAGGACTACATCGAGACGCCCTCGACCACGAAGTATGGCCTCATCATCCCCGTTACCCGTGAGGCGATCTTCTTCGACCGGACGGGGCTCTTGGCACGGCGATGCTCCGAAGTCGGGGAGGTGCTCGGGCTGAACAAGGAGAAGCGACTTCTCGACATGTACTGCGGCTACTCCAGCGGCACGGGTATGTACAAGTGGAAGGGGACCTACTACGAGACGTACTACTCGTCGACCGACTCCGGCGAGTGGATCAACCATTTGGACGGTAACGAATTGGTCGACTGGACCGACATCGACAATGCCGAAGACCTGTTCACCAACCTGCTCGATCCGAACACGTCGGAGCCAGTTGTGTTGGGCGGCAACGGGATGACGTTGTTCGTTCCCGCGCAACTCGGCTCCACGGGCCGCCGCATCCTGAACGCCACGGAGATTCGCGAGACGACTAACACCAACACGGTGACTGTCTCCGGCAATCCGCTGAGAGGCAAGAACATCCGCTTGGAGGAATCCCGCCAGCTCTACCGCCGCATGGTGGCCAAGGGCGTATCGGCTTCCGAGGCGGCGGCTACGTGGTTCTACGGCGACCCGGCCAAGGCGTTCGCCTACATGGAGAACTGGCCAATCACCGTCACGCAATCCGGCATGGATTCGGACGTGGCCTTTAACCAGGACATCTTCCTGCGGTACAAGGCCAGCGAGCGCGGCGTAGCGGCGGTCATGGAACCGCGCGCCATGGTCCGTTGCCGCGCGGTCAGTACCTCATCGAGTAGCTCCGGCACGTAACCGGCCAGCGCGTTGCGGGGCCCCGGTTGACCTCCCGGCGGCCGGGGCCCCTGTTCTCGATTCGGGAGGCCGGGAGCACGGATCATGCGCCCATTCTGGCTTGTACTCGCCGTGGCGATCGTGCTGCTTGCCTCGCCCCACTGCCTCGGCCAGTGCGTGCGCTCCCGGGGCGGGCAAGGCAACTTCGTGGTTTGCGGGTCCGACGTCGAAACGAGCCGGGCTGTTGCCGAGGCCGCGGAGGAAGCGCGGAAGACGTGGGCTCTTCGCTGGTTCGGCCGCGAACTGCCCGACTGGTCGAGACCCGCCAATATCACCGCTCGCCCAACGTCCTCTACGTCCGGCGGGGGTGCCACCAGCTTTGCGTTCAACAACGGCGAGGTGTTCGGCTGGCAGGGAAAGTGGGAAGGCACCCGCAGTGCGCTCGTCAACGATGTCGTCCCGCATGAAGTAACTCACATGCTCTTGGCAAGCTGGTTTCGGCGGCCCGTGGTGCGGTGGGCTGATGAGGGCTGCGCCATGCTGGCGGAATCCGAAACCGGCAAAACGAATCCACGGGGTATGCCCATGCGCTGGGAACCGCTTCGGCAGTTTCTCAACCGGCAGCAGTATCCCCGCGACATCGGCAGCATGTACAGCCAAGCGCTCTTGTTGACCGAATGGATCGCTTGGCAACGGACCTACCGGGCCATGCCCGCCCTGATCGAAAGCCACTTTGAGACGAAAAGTTGGGATGCTGCGTTCACGGCTCTCCTCGGCTTGAACGTCGCTCAAATCGAGCCGTTGGTGATTGCGTGGGCAAGAGTGAACCGACCGATTCCACCCGGCGGGCGACAAGGGCTGTACCGATGGACGGGCACCGGGTGGGCACCATGGGAAGGCACGAACGCCACACTCGCCGCATGGATCGCAACTGACCCAAAGGTGCCCATCCGGCCCGCCTTGGCCTCGAGAAGCGCACAGGGGCCGCTCTGGGATTGGATGCAAGCGGGCCAGCCGGCCCAAAGTGTTCCCGGCGTGGTGCCCGCCAGTTCGACGCCGGGCCCGACCTGGGAGCCGCCGCCGGTTTTGCCGGGGCCGGGTGAGGCGGCTCAACCATTGGTGCCCGTCACTCCCGTTGAACCCCAGACGGAATCGCTATTGGGCAGGGTGTTGGGTGCGATCACCGGCGTCTCGGAAAAGGCCGATCAACTCGACAAGAAGTTGGACGCCACGACCGCAGAAGTGAAGGCCACGGCGATTGCCGCCGCCGAAGACACGCGCGAAGGGCTGTTGAGCAAGATCAAGACCTACGGCGGCTGGGGCCTCGGCATTACGCTCGCGTGGTTTTCGCTCGGGCCCTATGGCGTGATCGGATTCGTGTTCAAGAAGACATTCGGCTACATCGTCAAGGAACTTCGAGAGCGTTCTGAAACGGGCAAGCCGACCGACTGGGAGGAAATGGCCGCCCGGACACAGAACAAAGTCGATGACCTGATTTCGATCCCCACGGCCGTGCTCGCAAAGCAGATCGATCGACTGACCGAGTGGGGCAAGTCGATTGAGGAGAAGATCGACAACCTCGGCAAACAGCCTGCGCCTGAGAAGCCCGCGTGATGGAACTCTATAACTACATCCCGCCAAGCACATCCGGGCAACGCGACGAAACAGAAGGAGACACTTCGATGTCGACGAATGGCGACCCGGCAGTCCTCACCCGAAAGAGCGGCGCAATCCAAAGCGCCGTTGTCAGCACGGCCGTGATGATCGTGCTGCTGATCCTAATCGCCGCGTTTGCCCCCGAGCAGTTCGGCCAGTACCAGCGCGTGGACGAAAGCTCGCTCAAGCGCGAGATCATGCTCGAAGTGCGAGAGATTCTTGCCAACCAACCGGTGCCCGAGCCGATCGTTGTTTCACCTCCGCCGGATCAGTTGCCGGTGATCGACCCGCTCGCTCCGACAGAAGAGGTCAAGCCAGATAGGCTGGACCAACTTCAGATGCTTGTGGGGACGGTCAAAACGCTCGAGGAAACGCTGAACGAGCTGCGGACCCACCTGACGGATCCTGAAAGCGAGGAACGGTTAGAACGGATCGAGGCGGGCATGGCGAAGCTGGACGCCATCGACGGCAAGCTGGAATCCTATGCGGAGTATCTGCGCATTCACGCGACCGAAATTGATCGGCTCAAGGAACGGCTGAGAGTCAAGCCGCAATCCTCAGCCATGGTGCCCACGCCGGCAAAGCGTGCGGAAACGTGCCGACCAGACAAACCAGAGGTGTCCCATGAGTACAGACAGTAATCGCTTAGATGAGAACCCGACCAAACCGGCCTCCGTCCACTGCCCCTTCGACAACTGCAATCGGTTCGTCTCTTCCGAAAACCCTTGGGGGTGCGAATGCACAATGGCGCAGATGTGCCGGGAGCATTTCGCAAAGGCAAACGAGGCAAAACTCGTACACCTGACAAACGATTTACAGAACGAGCGCCGCTTGAGCGTAGAGGCGTTTCAGCATGGGGTGCAAGCGGGCAAGGAAGAGAGCAGCCAACTTTTTCCCGTTTTGGCGGCTGCCGTATTTGCTTTGGGTGGGATGTGTGGCGTGGCCGCAAGCTTGTTCATGCAATGGGTGTTATGACCCACGGGCTGTTAGTGCTCGGCGCAGCGGTGATTGTAACCCTTGTGCTGTGGATTCTTGGGTGGCCGGCAAAGCGAGGTCGTTGAATGGGTGATGCAGTTTCATGGACAGCATTAGGAATCACGATTCCAGTCGTCTTCGGCACGATCGGGATGGGCGTTGCATGGGGCCGGTTGTCGGCAACGGTAAACAACGGCTTGACAGCAACGGTTAAGCGAATCGAAAAGAAGCTCGATTCCCTTCCATGCGTACAGCCTCACTGTCCGGTCGATGAGGACAACGAGCAATGAAACAGACCATTTACGTCAACGACCAGAAGGTGGCCGAGGTCGAAGGCGAGGTGACGATCCGGCTCACGCAGGAGCAGGCCGTCCCCGAGGGCGTGGTCAACTTCAACGACCACACCATCGGCTCCTACCGCGACGACCAGGACACGCCCGGCGGCACGTCCGTCGAGGACGGCGGTGCTACGCTCAGGATCACGGGCAACCACTGGAAGCAGATCGACTTCGCGTACGCGGTGACGGAATCCACGGTGCTGGAGTTCGACTTCGCGAGCGACCAGCAAGGTGAGATCCACGGGATCGCCCTCGATGACAACCTGGACCACAAGGACGTGAAGCGTGGATTCCAGGTCTACGGAACGGACCCGTGGGCTTGGGGGTACGACTACCGGCAGGGACCGGGACACTATGTGATTCCTGTTGGTCAGCACTACACGGGGTCGATGAACTACCTGGCGTTCGTCAACGACCACGACGTGGCGAGCCCGAACGTCGAGAGCGTGTTCAGCAACGTCCGGTTGTACGAGGGCGAGGCCCCGCCACCGCCACCGCCACCCCCACCGCCACAGGTAAACTTTCCGATCACTGAGGCCGACCTGAGTTATCTCGGGCAGGTGCGAGTTCCGGGTCCGTCAACCGATCCCGATTTCCGATTCGGACACCGCGGGCTGACGCGATCTCTCGTCACGGTGTGGCTGCCGCAGAGCCGCACACTCCTGTTACAAGGCAAGATTGGGGGCGTGGCCGAGCTGACGAACTTCGTCCCGGGCGGCACCGCGGAGTTTGCCTCGCCAGACCCCGGCTGGTACCTCTGGGGGCCGTACAAGAACAAGGATCTTTACTGGGATGGATCTAACGTCGAGAACGGAGACGCCTGCCTGGTCGATGGTCGAATCGTCTGGGGGCTGACCAAGTTCTACAACGTGGCGAATGACGACCGACCTTTTGCCGGATCGACCGACGTGGAAACACGGGAGGCGGAGGGGCTCTCGCTCGTTTCCGGTGCGCCGCTCTGCGCGGGAGGACGGTATTGTTGTGCGGTCCCCGAAGAGTGGCGTGAGCAGTTGCGCGGTTCCATCCTCTGTGGCTCTGGTGGTCGGGTATGGTGCGGAACGCAGTGGGGGCCGTTCCTCGTCGCATATGATTTTTCGAGTCCGCCACCGATCCAGTACGAAGGCACCGTGTTGTGGAAGTGCGACTCGCAGCGTACCGTTGACCCATGGATACCGGCGAGCACACCGGCAGGACAAGCCGCGTGCAATGCCTGCGAGTGGATTACCACGAGCGACGGCAGGGACGCGGTGGTTGTCGCTGGCTGGGTAGGACTCCCGCCGCATTGGTATGGCCAACCGGATGCGGGACCGAATGGCGAACGCGACCCGTGCTCCAACAGCAAGGGTTGTCACTCCGCCAGCTACGCTCACATGCTCTGGTTCCTTGATCCCGCCCAGCTCGCTGAGGTGGCCGCCGGAACGAGACACCGGAGGGAGGTCGACGCCTATCCGTGGCGGCTAGACGAGGTGATCGCTTCGTCTCCGTGCGCGGCGATCGCTGGCCTGAGCTACGACCGGGAGTCAAGGCGACTGTACGTAACCCAGGACAACGCAGATAAAGACTATTCACCATACGAGACGCTTCCGCTAATCCACATATTCGAGGTGCAATAATGGCGGCACTAAGTGAACTACCGGCGTTGTTTACTAACAACGACATGCGGAACAAGGTTGCGAGCGCTATAATCATCAAGGCGCAAGCTCTACTTACTGGAACTCCCACGGACGACCAAAAGACGTGGGCTATCGAAGCACTCAGGACGCCCATGGCCGGACGCGATTGGGTCTGGGCGTACATGCTGGCGGCGAATGCCGGTTCGTCCGTTGAGACCATTCTAGGCGCGAACGACACGGCAATACAGAACGCTGTTAACGCGGCCGTCGAGGCGATATACCCGAGCCCGTGAGGTAAGTCATGGCCAACAAGATTCTATGGGAAAAGGAGTCGGAGGTATCGCTCCTCACGACGGAACTACAAAACGTCGCGGATGGGAGCACCACGCCCGACGGTGCGGACTACGACAATGCAACGAATCAGTTTCGATGGGCGGACTTCCTCTTCTACGGCACCTTCGATGCTGCGTGCGATGCCGATGCGATCGTCGGGCTGTATCTTTTCTACAAGCTCGACGGGACGAACTACGCCGACGGTGAGGACGGCGACGTTGCTGCGCCCGTCGCGACGGCTAACTCACGACATGGGATCTTCATAATCGGTGCCGATGCTGGGCCGATCTATCAGCAGGTGCTCGGTGTGCGGTTGTCGCCGAGAGCGTTCCGGGCTGCTTTGAAGCTCGCTACCGGCCAAGACCTTACCGATGTTGCAACGCACTTCCTGAAGATGTACCCATACAACGAAGAGTTGCAGTGATCCGCATCCCGTCCTTCGTTGAAGTGCTGGAAGTCGCCCGTAGCCACGGGCGGCACTCGGAGAATCCGCAGGCGTGGCGCGGTGTGGTCGGAGACTGGCCGTTTGCGCAGGGCCAAGGTCCTACGTTGTTCGACGTGAGCGGGTACGGCCGCGATGGGACGCTTGTGAGTGACCCGTTATGGGAGGTGAGCGAGAAGGGCAGCGTGCTTCACTTCGACGGGTCAGACGACCACGTCACCATGGGCGACGTGCTCGACTTCCGGGGCGATGAGCCGTTCAGCGCTCTCTGCTGGGTTAAGCACGATTCCACGCCGTCTGCGTTTCAGGTCTATCTTGGAAAGCAGGACTCGGACGCAACCAAGAGGGGATGGTTACTCCGAAATGGTCCGCCCGGAGACCGGGAAGACCTCGGATTTATTCTCGCCTACGATGTTTCTGCCAGTAACAGTATTTTCGTCCTCTCTACTGCGACGGTACTTACCTCTGCATGGCAGCAGATCGGATTCTCGTATGACGGTTCCGGCGCTACATCCGGGATAACCCTATATGTCGACGGGAAGCCGGTGGCGACCTCCGATGATAACGACAATCTGACCAACGACGCTACGACGCACTCCGCATCGTTTGGGCTCGGGGCGCGTCTTGAGGACGATGCCGGTAATGTTGACGGGCTGATGCAGCTAGCCCGAGTCTACGACTGCGAACTGACCGCAGACGACTTTGCCCAGGACTATGCGGATCCCTGGGAGCGATATCGGAGGCGGCAAATGGTGTATTCGGCGGTGACAGCGGCACCAACCGGCAACCGCCGACGCAGAATGCTTTTGGGGAATGTGGCATGACTTGGATCAAGCAATCGACCGCGCGAACGATCATCGTGGGGCCCGTGCTCGATGCGGACGGCGCAGCCAAGACCGATGAGGTCGTGGCCAACATCAAGATCACGAAGAACGGCACCGTTGGCGCAGCGGACGGATCGGCCACTCTCACCCACGACCACGCCGGGAAGTACAAGCTGGCCCTCACGGCCAACGACGTTGACACGCTTGGAGTGCTAGAAATCTCGCTCAACAGCGGCACCAACGATATGCCAATGAGCCGGTTCAACGTGGTGGCGGCTAACGTGTTCGATTCGCTTGTAAGCGGGAGCGATTACCTTGATATCAGCGTTGTTCAGTGGCTCGGTACAGCCCCCCTTGCACTCTCTTCCCAGCAAGTGCAAGCGGTCGTTCCCGATACCCAGAAAGTAGACGTTAACACAATCAAGACGCAGACGGTAACGTGTGCAGCAGGCGTAACTGTGGGCGTCTACGTCGGTGGGACGGGTGCGGCAGCCCTCGCCTCGGTCGCAACCGAAGTACGGCTTGCCCATCTGGACGCGGCCCAGATACCCACGGATCTAGCCAATCTCGCTACCAATATCGGAACAGCCGGAGACGGGTTGACCGATCTTGGCGGAATGTCGACTGGCATGAAAGCCGAGGTAGAGAGCGAAGTGAACGATGCCCTAGTAGCACTCCACTTAGATCACCTTCTCGCTGCTGACTACGACCCGTCCGGCAAACCCGGCGTAGCGACTGCACTCTTGAACGAGCTTGTGGAGAACGACGGGGGAGTGAGTCGGTTTACAGAAAATGCTCTCGAGCAGGCTCCGAGCGGCAGTGGTGCAACGGCTCAGCAGGTATGGGAATACGCAACTCGCGTGCTCACAGGAAATACTAACCTGAATGATCCGACTGCGGCTTCTGTTGCCACAGCCGTTCGCAGCGAATTGACGACTGAGCTTGGACGACTCGACGCGGCTATCACCACCCGCTCAAGCCACAATGCAGCCGCCGTAAAGACTGCCATCGAAGCAGCCGGTTCGCATCTTGCCTTGATCCTTGAGGACACGGGAACCATTATCCCCGCACTGATCGCCGCTCTGAGCATCCCATCAGTGGTGGAAATCTGGGCCGGACTCAACGGAACCCAACTCGCCAAGTTCGTCACGGAAGACACGGGCGAATCGACGGCAGCCGCTGGCTCCGTGGCCAAGATCGCGCAGGGATCGGCCGGAGGAAATGTGACAGTAGGGGATCTTACCCAAGCAGCTTTGGCGAAGTTCGCGTCAACAGACACCGGCGAATCAAGCGCCGCGGACGGATCGGTCGCCAAGCTGGCACAAGGAAGCGGCGGCGGGGGTCCCACGATCGAATGAGGGAATGAGCAATGGCAGCAGCCGGCGACACGATCTATCACCAGTTCCTCACGAAGAACTCCTCTAGCGTTCTGACGGACGCGGATGATACGCCTACCGGGACATTGGTCAAGAATGGCGTCGATACGGCCGTCACAGTCACGGTGACCAACAAGGCGACGGGAATCTACGTCGCACAGTTTACCATCCCGGCGACCTATGCGGCCGGGGATGAGGTGGCTTTGCGAATCGCGGCCACGATTGGAGGGACAGCCGTTGCGGCGGTCGTCTGGCAGGAATCCCTCACCAGCGGTGCCACGACAGCCGCCGAGGCCGAAGACTACGAAACCAACCTGGGCACCATCCGTGACCAGATCGCCGCACGGCTGGTCGAGATCACCGCGAACCCCAAGCCAAGCTACAACGTCAATGGCCAGCAGGTATCCTGGACCGAATACCAAAAGATGCTGTTTGACCAACTGGGTAAAGTCAACGAACTGATCGCTGCCGGTGATGGGGAACCGTGGTCTGAAGAAATGGAACTGTTTTTCGGATGACTCTCGACTTCGATCCATCCACCGACTTTGCCGACGTGGTTGACGGCCTTGAAGCCGTGACGCTCACGTATCGCGACGGTTCCTCAACCGAGGTGGAGGTGACCAATGCGCTCCGGCGGCAGATCGATTGGAAGGAGGCCGAGGCCAGCGGCGGGGACGCACGGGCCGGGGATACCGTCTGGCATTGGCCGATCAGCGAGGCCGCCACGCTGGCTCCGCTCGGGTCGACGATTACCGATTCAGATGGGAACGTGTTTACGATTCTGGAGGTCGCACCGTCCCATCAGGTGTTGGGCAAGTACGCGGCCAGGACACGGGATCTTGTGCATGAGGCCCGGCTCGACACGCTGGTGACGATCCAGGTGGCGACGTACACGAAGGACGACGATGGGGTGGCCGTGCCGACGTGGGCGGATGCCTACACCGAGGTCCGAGCCAAGGTCCAACCCTGGCAGTACACGCCGGAAGTTGAGCACGATGCGGATGAGATCGAACGCCTTGTGCGGATCGTGCTGGCCGCGGATCTGGCGGTTGTGCCCGGCGCAAACTATCGCGTAGTGGATTCGGACGGAGAAGTCTATCACGTCATTCGCTACGAACAACCGGCCAGGATCGACGTGTTGCCGGTTTTGGTTTGTGAACGCACGGGCAGCAGCAGCTCGGGGACGTGATGGCAAGCAACATCAAGAGCAATGTAAAGGAGTTCCAACGGCTGTTGGGCAAGGCGACGCTCACCGGCATCAAGCGGGCTGCGATCTTTTACCACGGCGAATGTCGGAAGGCGGTGAACGTGCCGAACACTGGACAAAGGCGCAGGCGAGTCCGAGACACGACTGCGCGGGGCGGCGGCCCAGTGGGGAGCCAGTACACGGTGTACAACCGGCCGAGCAGTCCGGGTCAGGCCCCGCACAAGATCACCGGGACCGGTCAAAGCAACATCGTCCAGGAAACCAACAACAGCCAGACCAACCCGCTCGCCCGCGTGGGCGT
>Ga0180432_10011692_pt1 | contig 10312 bp, 13 predicted proteins | sample SS_ome_10_FD_132414 | JGI IMG/M metagenome (GOLD analysis project Ga0180432, IMG submission 132414) | Hypersaline lake sediment archaeal communities from the Salton Sea, California, USA - SS_1_MS_2 metaG | ecosystem: Environmental > Aquatic > Non-marine Saline and Alkaline > Hypersaline >...
CGACCTTTGACATTGACATTCTTTCTTCTTCTTTCTGAGAGTGCCTTACACTTCTTCTTTCAAAACCTTTTCAATTTTCTCTCTTTCTCTCCTATTCCACACTCTTTTTCTTCCTAATACTCCTGCTCTAAAGCACCTGCCAATCTGCCTTCTTAACAGTCACCCCTTTCTTAAGCTGGTACCTCTCCTTCCTCGACAGTGCTATACACTTCCTATGTATCAGTATTTCTTTTAACGTAGTTTGACCTACAAACAAACCATAGCCTTTTCTTGGGTCAAACCACCGACACAATAGGTCTTCCTCAGAAAGAAGCGTATCAAAAGCCTGGCTCAACCTCTTATTCATTGACCTATATTACTATTCAAGGTAAAACGTGTTTGGCTATAACGAAAAACACATACCTCCTCGCTTGAGAATCAAAAAATTGAAAAGCTTTTGGCGGTAGCGACTAGACGCACTCTAGTAGCAAAGCAACAAGAATCAAAAAACTTTCAATGGCGCTCCCAATCCACTTTCCCGAGCTGGTTTACCCAGACCACCTGTCTCTTCAGGTTGCAGTGTTCACAATCATCTCACTTCTTCTAAGCTTCTTCATCCTTCCCCAAGGCTCTGAAGGCGAGGATGAGGAACAAGAACGAAGACCTTCTCAAGAAATCACAACCCCACAAAAAAGACCCAGAGGCGTTCCTACCCCAGCAGCGCCCAAGAAAAAGCAGAGAGTATCCAAGCCGTCCCCTGTGATGGAGCCTAAGCAACTCTTTCCAGAGCAGGAAGTCGAAACCAAGACTCAGAGTGAGAAACCCACCGTTATTATTCCAAAGATCAAAGATATCCGCACTTTGCCATCTGTCGAACACAAGTTGTCATTTGGAACCGAGATTAACTGCAAGCTAACTCTCTCTACCTTGAAAAGAGCCCAACAGGCTAAGACTCTTCTGAGTACTGAATCTGCTCTTTACGACTTCACAGGACCCGTTTCCCAGAGACGAGCCCTCGCCCTGACTAACTCTTGTATTGAACAACACCTACAGTCCTTGATCAACATCAAAGCCGCACTCACCTTCCTTAACCAATCAAACTATCCACTTCCCCACAATGGCTCAGGAACTTTGACTTCATACAAAGATGGTTCTGACTACCTTCTTACTGACAAAGTATTCAACGCTATCTGTCACCTAACACAAGTCAACTACAATCTTTCCAAAGCACTTAACAAGGTCTATGACACAAACAAGTCCAAATGGGCACAGATTCCATTGACATTCGAAAATGCCTGTGCTCTGGCAAGAGAAGCACATATCCTCGCTATGCATATCTCACGTCTCCATTCTGTCAACTCCAATATGACCTCCTGGGCCGACTGGTAAACCCACAAAAGAGATAAAAACCAAAAACCAAACAGAACAAAAAACCAAAAAACATTTTTTATTCGGCACATAGAGTATAATGTGCCATTCATTTGAAGCAAGTGTATCCGCGTTAATAGTTGGTTGGGCAGGTTGCTTTATGCTAATGATGACCAAGAGCAGAATTAACTTTCGCGTAGGTCTATTCTTCTTGTACGTTCTCAGTATGCAACTCATAGAAGCTCTAATGTGGAAGGACCAAAAATGTTCCGGACTTAACCAAACAGCATCCAAAATAGGATTCGTTCAGAACATCGGACAGCCCATCCTTGCCTACTTAGCACTCCTTCCATTCATACCTAAAGAGAACCGAATGCTAGTAACCGCTGGCTTGATTGTCTACATTGGTACGCTTATCGCTTTTATCCTTAAAAACAAGACCCAAATGACACTAGAAAGCTTTTGGTGCACACGCGCTAACGAAGGAGGATTAGAGTGGAATTGGTCGCGCAAACAAGACTCCTGGGTTTGGATCGTGTTCGTTGGCTCTCTATCCCTTACGATGTTAGCATCGAAATTGAGCTTATATACTACGTTGGCCACATTAGGAACTCTCGTGGCTAGTTATGCACGCTATGGGTCATCTAAGGCCGTAGGAAGCTGGTGGTGCTTCTACGCAGTAATCCTACCGTACGTCCAGTTAATTTCACAATAAGAACTAATTAGTAAGACAAAATACAAACTACTTAGTTCGCGACCCGCAACAAAAATCAAAAAAACTAGGGCAGCAAGATGGATTGGGAGAGCTCTCTTTATTTACATCTACGCCAAACTGCTCCATAGCTATATAAGGCTGGTCTTCACTGATCGAAGCCAATTGGTAATTACACCTTAAGGGAGGAAGTTCTCCATATATTGAATCCCTCATTCTATACTATCTTAAAGCAAATTTCTTCAAGCCATATTCATTCTAGCAAACTGTATTGCGTTACAAACAGCCGCGAACTTGATATCTATTCCGTTCTCAGAGCACGATTGAGTTCTATTTGAGAAGAAAGTGTTGTTAAATGCTACAAAGTTCTGTTTACATTTCTTCATTTGAATTTGACGTTTCAGCTCTTCTAGTTCGTTTGACGAATATGCCCCGCGGAATCCTTTACTCCCGTGAAGTCGCACATAACACGCATCGGTAGTCTTGGGTCCGGGCATAAACAAACCTCCAGGCATATCTCCCATATATGAAGAATCCGCCTTCTTCTTTATCCATGTACCCACGATAACCCACTTTTTCTTGACAAAAAAATCATATACACGATCATTAAACCAAGAAGGATTCCTAAACTCCACAAACACGTCAAACAAACTACGTGGCATATATTGGGACAAAAGCTCTAAACGTCCTAAATTGGTCTCGTTAAATGCAAATGTCGGAGGTAGCTGAACCAAATAACCTTTCGTTCTGTCTTGAATGGGTTTAAGAGAAGCCAAGAAAGTGTCCACTGCTTCTTTACAATCGTTTAGTCTTTTTATATGTGTGACATACCTACTCATCTTAAACACAAACTGGACTCTCTCTGGGAATTGCTTCCAAGATGCTATTTGTCTAGGTCCTGGAAGACGATAAAACGTTGAGTTAACTTCTAACATATTAAGTTGAGGATTTGCAAGCCACTTAGTCTTACTCGTCATAAGACCTGAAGTTCCGATATACCACTCAGGACCTCCCTTAAGTGATTTAACAATTCGAAGTTTTCTCGTTTTATTTGACTTGCTTCCTTTATTTGTCTTACCACTCTCTAAAGCGCCTCCAAGCCTCTTTCTCTTTTTACTATTGAGAGTCTTCATTACACCTATTAGATATTTATATTCTTTAAAGGATCTACACAATGATCATCTTCTCTGGAGACAATTCTATTCCTTCTTGTAACTCCAATTGTTTTCCTTCATAGAAACTAAACTGTGTGGGTTGAATAATTGTCCAAGGCGTGTCGCGTTTGACGAACCCAATCATATCATATAGATAAGCGACCAAAGCAGAACACCAGAATGTTTGTGTTCTTTGTTCGTTTCCTTCTTGAATGTCAAACGCTGACTTCAACCAATCTTGTGGTAGAAGGTCATAAGGCTTAGCGTAGACATTATCCACAGATTTGCGTAATTTATCAATCTCTGTTTCACTCAATTCTCGCCCTAATCTTCGATAATAAACATTAATACTAGTTGAAGTAGATTTGTATGTATCTAGCACTTTCTCTAGATCGGCTAACTGCACTCCATAAATCTGTTTGTTTTTTACAACATCTGGAAACGATTCATAGCCTGATTCTAACAAGCATATACCGACATTAGAACAATCTAAACAAGGCAAACTTCTGTAAATCATTCCGACGTGACTGAACTTACTATTGGTAAACTTTTCAATCAAAAAATCATACCAATGTGTGCGTGTATTAAACAACAGCAGATCACCTGTTTTGCACGTCTTGATAACTTCGTCCCTAGAGATACTCATTCTTATTTATCTATAGACACGAAATAATATTCTTATACGCCAAATCTTCTTCCCACCGAAATCACAAACTCTGCTATCCCACTCAAATACTTTCTTGAGAAAAGAAGGAGGAACCGTTCAAACCCAACTATTACAGCAATTATCAAAGTTCCGAAAAGAACGCTAGCATATCTTGATGGCACTTTACTATAAGCCATTTCCAAATATTTGCTAATGAATTGGCCAGGTAACAGATACGTCGTAAGAATCATTACGAAAGCAATAGACCAGCCCTTAGCTATGCTTTTCGACAAGAACGTTTCTCTAGAAACAAGGAACGTCAAACCACAAAGTGCTAGAAAGTTACAAAACGTTTGATAGTAGAGTTGAGCTTGTGTATATGGAGTAGGAACATACAAGTCCCTCCAAATAAAAGATGGACCTCCGATAAAGCTTAATACAGTGGCTACCATATCAACGTTGGGTAAGTAGGCTTCCAAAAGGGTATAGTATTTTCCTTGTAACAGCAACAAAGGTAATGCGACTACAAACACCGATATATACACAATAAACCCAAATAGCGACTTATAGAACCGTGTGTCAAACTCTTTCACAATAGGTTCGTAATCAAATACATCACGCTTTTCTACCAAGGGGTCGGCTTCAATTGATTCGTCAATCATATATACATTGCTGACAATTATATTCACTATGAGTCCATATCACCATTTTCTTGCTCCTGAAGATCAGTTGGCCTCATTTTTTCTATTCTGAATAGCCTTTTTATAACTTTCTTGCCTTCTTTCGTATAGCCATCAGACATCCGTACAGGCACCATCCTATACATATGAACTCTTAGAATTTGTCGAACAGCATTAAGCAAAGGCCATTTTTGATGAATCTCAGCTGTTGTTTGAAGAGAGGTAAGCCTTGACGAGCTGAGAAAGTTCCTTAGATTAACGATATCGTTTTTACACTCTTCATACTTTTTATCACATATAAGCAATTCGCGTGGAATAACCTGACCTTCCAAGGAGTCTATGTCTTGGATTACTACAAGACCTGCGTGTTTTAGGAATGCAAGAATAGCGTCGTGTTGACTTTGTTCTTCACTCATTTGATAAATAGCATTACATATTTAGCAACCATAAAACGCGTTTTGTCAAACATTTAAGAAAAAAATGAAAGCTACTCCTTAACCCTTTGTTGGATACAATCTAAGTGATTGCCAGGGTACGACACAATGGCTAGAAAGGACGCTGATGGAAACAAACGCAAGGGTAGCGACAAAGCTAAGGAGAGATACGAGAAGAACGGTAAGTTTTCAACAAAGCATATCAGAATATCAGAAGCTCTCAAGGGTCGTGTTGCTTCTAAGTCTCAATCAGGTCACTAAGATTGGAGCACCTTAGTATAAAGAAAAACACAAATAGAAATGTATTTATTTATATTTTTATTTGTGACTGATCGCAGAACCAATGCTCCTTAACTATAGAGCTCTAAATTATATGTCTCTACACCACTAGTTGTAGTCTGTTGAGTCCATCGTCCAATCACAGCTGGATTGACGTTATTAGCTACAATGTCCTCAGGAGAATAAACATTGTGTTGCTTGTCAACAAAATAGTTAATACCATTAAAATCTTGCATCCATATCTCCACTTTATCGATGGCTGTAGAAGACGTGCCCTGGTCTTCACTTACCACACCGTGTGGTGCTCCCTTCTTATGGGTTCCACAGAACTGACTATCTAAACGCCGTCTGGTACATTGTTCTCCATTGGCTCTCTTAGCACAACACCTTTCAGTCTTAGGCACTTGATTCTTGACCCTTCGTCTTCTTTGAAAATCTTCCTTCTCCAATTGCAATCCTTCAAAATCAAATATAGTTTGGAGGAAGTCCAGCGTGTAATCTTCACCCGAAGAGTTGATAAGTTTGATATTCTTGTTTCTAAGATTGTCCTGGATTGATAGTTTGAAAGCGCGCAAATGCGCATCAATCTTGTTCTGAATCCTTGCTTCCATCTTACGTGGTCTAACGAGTAATACTATAATACGCACGCAACGCTTATTCAATTTTCTATATTAATTGAGAATGGCTTAAAGAGCCATTTCATCTGTTTCATCCTTATCATCTTGCTTTTCCTCGTTAGTAGCTTCAAGCATAATTGGTGTAGCTCTTTGTCTTCGTCTCTCACTCCTAGCCCGATTATGTTCCAACCACATTTTTTGTTGTTCTGTCAATTCAACATCGATATCCTTTTGCGCACCTTCGCAGATTGTTGTCTCGCTATTATCAATAATATTCAAACTAATATGATCACTTTTCTTCTCGCTGGAAACAGAACTTGAATCACTTTGATGTGCCATTTCATCAATGAGCTCAGCCAGCTCTTGTTTGACAAGTGGCGACTTATCAAGCTCGCTCATTGTGTTTCGCAAATCAGCAACATCCGCTTCAGCACTTGATGACCGTGCCAATACCATTACATCTTCGCGTTCGTTTTTCATCCCCGCTGGAGAAGCGTTAGTCTCATCAAGAATAATATCCTTTTGTATCTGAGAATACATTAGTCTTAGCTTCATGCTAAACCGTGAAAGGTACTTCAAATGAAAGCGGTGAAATACTTGTAAGTATTCTATGAACATTAGCGTCTTATGTTCCATTTGCTGGTTCATATACTTTTCGGTAGTAACGAAGTTGTCTATGTTGATACCGTGATGGGCTTTACCTTGATCAGATTTCCATTCACGTTCTTTGGTGCTTGTATAAGACAACAATTCCACGATAACATGTGTTAGGTCGTGGTGTAGCTCTACTATCTCTTCAAAATCATATTCTTTAAAGGGTTCAAGATCTTTGTAAATAGTGTAAGCTCGTCTTGGTGTACAATTAGCTCTAACCTTCGTATCAATAACGTTTTGGCTTACATACGACCATACTACCTTATGCATTTTGTAATAGTCGCGATAAATCTGATTTCCAATCATACTAAACATACGTTTCATTCCATTATGCTCTTCCTCCAAATATCTACGCTGAAAGTGTAGAGAATCTATTCCAAAGGACGACTCTTTAGCTTTGCCTTTCTGAACAAACCCTACATACAGTGTTTGTAAGCTACTTATCCTAGAGGTCAGATTGTTAAAAAGCGAGTTGATTGATTGACGTAATTCTTTTAGCTCGTCAAACTCCCTTCGAATTGTATTGACTGTTTCCATTTACATTTAGACAAGATATTCACATCATTATCATCTTCTAATTGTATATAGTATGGAGAGGGAACACGATAGTGTTAACATAGATATAGATGTAGATGGCGAGAGAGACGAAGAAAAGACCCTCCCAGATGTGCCTTGGACAGAGGAACACGAAAACATTCTGGTCGACTGGGCAGACAAAGCAATGTGTTATAGATGGATGCATTCAAAAGCAAATCAGGGTTATGCGAGAAAAAATGCGTGGTACACTATTCCAGTGATTATTATGTCAACATTAACAGGAACAGCAAACTTCGCTCAAGATCGCTTCCCTGAAGATTACAAAGAATATGCTCCAATGATGATAGGTGCCGTAAACTTGTTTGCCGGTATTCTAACTACAATCCAACAATTCTTGAAGATCGGTGAACTCAACGAGGCTCATAGGGTTGCAGCTATTTCTTGGGATAAGTTTTACAGGAACATTAAAGTGGAATTGGCAAAGCATCCAAGGGAGCGCACTAGTGTTTCTCATATGCTAAAATTATCAAAGGAAGAGTTTGACAGATTAATGGAGACGAGTCCCACAATAAGTGATAGTGTAATACAACTTTTCCAGGCGACTTTTAGCAATATGAAGGATCCAAGCTCAGAAAAAGCCAGAGCGTTTGGGGAACTAAAGAAACCCGAGATCTGCGATGCTTTAGAGAGCACAAGATATAGCGTTTATAAAATGAAAGATGAGCCAAACAAGGGACCTTCAACTAATATGCTGGAACTAATAAGACGGAAGAGAGAAGAAACGAGAAAAGCGGAGATAGTGGAAGACTTTATCAAGAACTTCCGCAAAGAATACTCCAGAGAGCCTACTAACGACGAAATATACGAAAACTTAAAAGAGCAAGTTGCCCAAGACATTGTCAATAAGGTAGTAGCAAGGTTAGCCCCGGAGTCAAACAACGTGAAAGTCTCCAAAACTGCCTCTATGTTCCGAAATGCCCTTGGTGCAATTAGCCTTTCCAAAACGATGGGACAAGAGTTGGAGCCTACACCTAAGGTCTAATTCATTACTTAGCAATTTGTGAAGGTAATGAATTATGTAAACATAGTCCCCACAACAGGCGGCAGGAAAGCATAAAACAGAGCTAATGCTATACCCCATCCAAGATATGGAAGATACACAGCCGGCGAAATGCTAAAAAAATTAAATACTGCTGCTAGCATAGGCACAAAAATAATAATGCCAATAGCAGTGTAACCAATTCTTGATAAAGTACTCATTTTGTCGCTATATTAAGACAAGAAAAACGTCTTGGTTCCCTTTCTAAAAAACTCGGACATCGTTTCAGCTTTACCTGTGTATTCGACGATGTTCCTACTAATAACATAATCGTTCCCTTTGCCACTGTCGTACTTCAAAAACGTTCTTGTCTCTATATTTTCAAGTTCCAAGGAACAGTGTGATACCTCACAGTCAGCTGCTAAGACTACCCTAAAAATGTAAAACCTATTGCGAAGTTTGTGTCTGCGAAGTACGCATTTACTCTCTATCGGCGATGTACCGAAAAATCCATTGAGAAGTGCCAAATCGTATTCGGAGAACCAAAATTCATCTTTAGCGTCAAACTTGAAGTTCGAGTCAAGAGGTAAGTTCTTGTAATTAGAATGCTCACAAACTAAGTATGCTATCTTTGGACTAGGAACTATAGTTTCGTTTTTGAATAGCCTGCAAGCACCTGTCACCTCCTGAATAAATAGTCTAATATTATCGCACACTGTAATACCCATTACAGCGTTTTGAACAATTTCCAAGGTAGAAAGCCAAGAAAAAGAAGAAGGCAAGTTGTTGTCGTAAGGAACATCATTGTTCAAGACTTCACATAAGAGATATCTTGTATTACGAGAGCCAGCATAACCCACTTTATTAACATATTTCATTTTCGCACGTTTTGTTACGAAAACTATTAGGTCCTCAGCCTTTGACTCCAAACAGTCATCTTCATAAGAAAGATCAATAAAAGGAAACTCATACTCATCATTACAATTATGATAGGCCAAGAACGTTAAAAACGCATTGCCGCTCTGGCTATTACAAACTCTAAAGAACACTGCAACCAAGTTTTTAACGCCCCTAGTATCAACAAGGCGTTCCGTCAAACTTGGTATATTGCCCAATCGGTAACTTTGCCTCCTTTCTTCATCCTCGAACTCAGAGAATGGCGAAAAAACCTGTGGACTGGTACTCAATTGCTTCCCTGCGTCATAAGAATCATTCATTAGTTTGTTGGCTTACGTTTTATGCTTTCTTTCTCTTTAATACCTCTAGACTCATAGATAAATGCTGTCATCGCTTCAATTTGTTCTTCATCTTCAATGAATTTAGAAAGTGAGTTACGAATATGCTCTTTATTGATAGAACTTTTGGTTTTAGTTACACAATACTCAAGCTTTCCTTCCTTAGTGTTCCAACCATCAATCCCGGTTTTCTTTAATATGTCTATCAGACCATCCGACAGTTGTTTTTTCTTCTGTCTACGCAGTTTCAGTTCTGCTTGCAGGACCTTCATTTCATTATCGAGTCCAATCCATTCCTTGATACTATCTTTGAGATGCTCTCCTGTATCCATTGCTGTATAAGAGTCATCGGTTTGTTTTAAGTTATTCATCTTGTAATAGTGTCTCACGCGCAATTGTCTTAATAACATCGTTTTCTATTTTTGATCTTTCATTTTCGCTGGTTGTAAGCAGTACATTTCTAACCATCTCAGCGTACACTTGCTTTCCTTTCTCGGTCTGAGTCCAATTTGGGTTTTGTCGTTCCCATGTTTGAATTTCCGAGATCTGCTTTGCGGATAATATGCCAATAGCATTCCGTATTCGGGCTTCTTTCCTGTCGACATCCCAAGTGTCATTGTCACGCACATACATTTGTGTATTCTTCAGATCAGAACAGTGAATAGGTCTCTTATTGAACTCCAGGTCTTTGAGACCGCGAAGCAGTACCTTACCCAAGCTAAATGCCAACCCACGTTCTCTTGTTTCATCTAAGTCCTCGAGGTTAACCTTTAGATTCTCAATAAAAGATTTCAGATTTATCGCTTGACTACAAGTGTCGTTAAGGAAGATTTGCATATTGACGTGACTATCCTTAATTGAAGTAATATATTGTGGTTGATAGTCAGCTTGAAATGTTTGATTTACAACAGTATTGTTGCTAAGACTTATATTTCTTATTTCCTCACGAATCTTTTGATTCTCAAGTAGCAGGTTACG
>Ga0180432_10011693_pt1 | contig 10311 bp, 9 predicted proteins | sample SS_ome_10_FD_132414 | JGI IMG/M metagenome (GOLD analysis project Ga0180432, IMG submission 132414) | Hypersaline lake sediment archaeal communities from the Salton Sea, California, USA - SS_1_MS_2 metaG | ecosystem: Environmental > Aquatic > Non-marine Saline and Alkaline > Hypersaline >...
CCGAGGGCCAGCTGGACACCCGCCAAACGCAACGGCCCATCGAGCCCGCGACGGAGGCGGCGGATGTCATGGTCCTTCTTGAGGTAGATCTGATGGAACTTGATCAACCCCAGGCCCACGACCAGAAAAGCGACGAGCAGCATCGGCCAGACGACGGGGCCGGCGTCCCGGAGAAGGTCGCCGCCGCGCACGAGGCGGATCCCCAAGAGAACGATCGGTGTGAGGACCAGCGCGAGGGCTCCCCGCTCCCAGCGACCACGGGCCTGCTGCGAGAGGTGATCGAGGAAACGCCCCACCGGCGGGCTATGAACGTCCGCCAGCTGCCGCAGCGCCTCGGGCGATAGATCGAAGCTTTCCCGCGTGCGCGCTTCGGCCTCCCTTTCGTCCAAACCCTCTTGCCGGTAGTGCTCGAAGAGCGCCTCCATGTCCGCCGCCAGCTCAAGAAGCAGACGCGAGCGGGCAGGCTGTGGGATTCTAAGATTCTCCCTCGCCTGCCGCAATGAGTGCGCGAATCGGCTCATTGCTCCTCCCCGCCGATGACTTCCAGGAAACGTCGGATGAAGATGCGCCAGGACTCACGCTGACGACGGGCATAGCTGCGCCCTTTTCGGGTGAGCCCGTAGCGCTTGCGTTTCCCCCGCGGACCCTCCTCCGACCAGCTCCCCTTGATGAGCCCTTGCCCCTCGAGCTTGTGGAGGATGGGATAGAGAGTGCCGTGTTTGAATCGGAAGAACCCCTCTGCCCGCGCCTCGCTGTCCAGGGCCAGCTGATACCCGTGCTTGGGACCGTCTTCGAGAAAACAGAGGATGATCGCCTCGTTGCAGCCCTTGGTCAGGGTCTGGATCTCGACATCCGGCTTGCCCATCAGCGGGTCCCTCGGTTATTATGAAGCTCTTTATTTAGAGCATCTATATAATAGATGCAATAAGGGGCCTCGACAAGGGCAAAATCGCTCCGCAACTCGGCTGCCGAGGGCTCCGTAGAACCGGTGACAGGCGCCCGCCGCGCGGGTACCTTGGGGGGGGTCATGAACCGATCCGTCAGCATCGCCTTCCGGAGCTATCTGGCTCCGCTCGCCAGCACGCGGGCGGTCCGGATCTCCCTACTCGTCGCCCTGGCATTCTTGGGGGTGGTCGCCGTCGGCGTCGCGGCGCGCTTCATCCCGCGCGATGCGCTGGTGCCGATCGGGCAGCTGGTGATCATGCCCGGGCTGCCCCTCTTCGCGATCATCCTCTCCGAGATGGCAATTCGGGACGGGATCACCCAACGGACGCTTCTCTACCCCTTGCTGGGACCGGTCTCACGACCGGTGCTGGCAACGGTCCGCACGCTGGCGACCGGGCTACTGCTCACCCTGGGCATCCTCTGTCTGGTCATCGCCACCCGCCTTCTCGACCCGGCGCGTTTCACGATCTCCGTGCGTGAGGTCCTCACGATCGTCTTGGCTTCCTTCACCTACACCGCATTGGCCGGGGTCGTGCACCTTTTGACCCGGCGCGGGTTGGTGACGCTGCTGGCGATTCTGGCCGTCGAGCTCCAGATCGGACGGATACCCTTCGGCCTGCGAGCCGTCGTCCCCTCGTTCCACGTGCGGGTTCTCGCGGACCACCTCGATACCTTCAGCCTCCCCATCCCGATCGACATGCCCGATCCGGCAGTCACCGACTCGCTCTTCTATCTGATCCTGGTCGGCATCGCCGCCACCTTTGCGGTCGCCGCCGTCTTCGCCAACAAGAACCTGGGGGAGCTCTGTTGAACGCCTGGATTCAGTTGGAGAACGTGCACCTCGCCCGCGGAGGAAGGCCGGTCCTCCAGGGCCTGACGGCGAGCCTCGCGGGTCGCGCCGTTGGGTTGGTCGGCGCCAACGGCTCGGGTAAGTCGACCTTGATCGGCGCGCTCCTTGGCGTGCTGCGCGCGCACCGCGGCGACATCCGGGTCCTGGGGCTGGCGCTTCCGCAGAAGGCCCGCGAGGTGCGCGCGCGAACCGGGGTGATGGCCGAGCAGGCAGGAATCTTCCCGGGCGGATCGGGTGTCGACGCGGTGACCTTTGCGGGCATGATCAGCGGCCTCTCCTATCGCGAAGCCCTCCGTCGAGCGCATCGGGCGCTCGATGCGCTCGAGGTCGGCGAGGAACGCTATCGGCCTACCAAGGGTTACTCGACCGGCATGCGCCAGCGCTGCAAGCTGGCGATGAGCTTGGTTCACCACCCCGAGGTGCTGATTCTCGATGAACCGACCGTCGGCCTCGATCCGGCGGGCCGAACCCAGCTGTTGTCCCTCATCGCCGAGCTCCGCGATGAGGGTCGCTTGGTCCTCCTCAGCACGCACATTCTGCAAGACGCCGAGGCGGTCTGCGAGGAGCTCTTGCTGATCGAGGCGGGCGTCGTCTCCTACACCGGTCCCGTGAGCCGCTTGGTCAGCCCGAACGCGGGACAGATCACGGCCGAGGGACCCAATCTGGACGGCGAGCTGGCCGCTGCTCTCGGCCGTGCCGGACTGCGTGTGCTGGACCAACACCCCGGCCGGATCGTCTTCGCGTCCCAGGGCGACGAGGATCTGCGCACGTTCTGGCGGCTGGTTCACGAACGAGGGCTCGAGGTCCGCGGCCTGGGCCGCGAGGTGATCACTCTCGAGGAAGCCGTTGTGGAGTTGATGGAGACATCGAATGGATAGCCCGGGCGCCGCACCCACGTCGTTTCAGGTCATTCGGGCCATCACCCGGCGCGACCTCGCGATCGGATCGCGCCGGCGGCTCGTACGGCTTCTCTTCTTGGCCAGCATCCTGCCGCCGCTCGTCCTCACCGTGATCATCGTCGTGCGCATGATGGCCGAAACCGCGACCGGCTATGACCTGGACTGGGATCCGGTGCTCGAATTCCTCCAGTTCCAGACGCTCCCGGTCGCATTCCTGGCGCTCGCCCTCGGGACCCCGGGCGTCGCTCGGGATCGGGCCGAGGACGTCCTCTTCCTCTACGCCACCCGCCCGGTTCTCCCCTGGCACTATGCTTTGGGGAAGATGCTCGCGGTCGCGCTGCCGGCCGCCGCCCTCATGCTGCTCCCAGGAACGCTGATCGCGATCCTGCGTGTGGGCGTAACCCGCCAGCTGGAAACCGGTCCGGCGATCGTGATGGTGATCAAGCTGGCCGTCGCCTCGATCGCGATGGGATGGGCTTACGCCGGCGTCTCCGTCGGGCCGAGTGCCGCCACCAAGCGCGGGCGGTGGGCGCTCTTGATCGCGCTCGGGTTCTTCATCGTCCCCGATGGACTCGGGAAGCTGGTATGGGGATGGGATGCGTTGCCGCTGGGACCGAAGCGGTCGGTCGATGCGCTGCTGGAGACGATCTTCGATCGGATCGATCTCCTGGGCCTCTTCGGGTTCTTCGTGCTGATGCTCTACGGAGGCATCGGCCTTTTGATGACGACCCTCCGCGTGCGCAAGGAGATGATCCCATGACCGAGACCGCTCCCGCCGTGCTGAGCGGCGCCAGTGTGTTCTACGGCGAGGTCATCGGTTTGAGCCGCGTCGACCTGACCCTCCGGCCCGGGATCACGGGGGTCGTGGGCCCCAATGGCAGCGGCAAGAGCACGCTCATGCGTGTGCTGACCGGGCTTCACAAACCCGGCGAGGGTTCGGTGCTCGTCTTCGGGCAGGCCCCATTCGGATCCCCCGATGTGCGTCGCCGGATCGGATTCGTGCCCGCGACCGAATGCTTCTTCGACGCCCTCTCCGGCAGGCGGAACCTGGAAGTGATGTTCCTCGCGCAAGGTCAGGACCGCCCGTCCGCGCGGGCGCTGGCCGAGAGGGCTCTGCAGATTGGCGGGATGAGCGAACACGGCCACCGCCGCTACGGCACCTGGTCGCGCGGCATGCGTCAGCGATTGAAGCTCGGCCTGGTTCTCGCCGGCGATCCGGAGATGGTACTCTTGGACGAGCCGTTCCTGGGGGTCGATCCCCCCACCCGGAAGCTGCTGAGCGCGAAGATCCTCGACCTGGGCAGAATCGGGCGGACGGTGCTCGTCTCTTCGCATGTGCTCCACGAGGTCGAGTCGCTCACCGACAGGGTCGGTATCCTCGCCCGGGGGCGCCTCCTCGGCTTCGGGCAAATCGCGCAGCTGCTCCTCGAGCTTCGCGACCGTCATCCGCACCGGATACGGGTCGCCACGGATCGCCCCCGCGAACTCGCCTCGGCGCTCACCCGGCTGCCGCATGTGCGGGAAACGAAGATCGTCTCCCGCGATGTCCTCGAGTTCATCACCGAGCGCCCCCAGGTCGCCTACCGCGAGTTGCCCGGGGTGGTGGTAGAGACCGAGGCGGTGGTTCGACAGGTTCAAACGCTGGACGACGGGTTGGAGGCGGTCTTCCGGCACATGACGGCGGCCGGAACGCGACGGCTCTGATCCCGTCGCAGATGGATGCGGATCTGCATCCCGAATCTTCTATCCACTAGCAATCTATTGCTTGACACATAAATCTATCTTGATAAATTGATCTTATGTCCGATGGATTACTGATCGCCCTCAAGGCCCTCGCCGACCCCCTCCGCCTACGGGTGGTCGCCGCGCTGAGCCAGGAAGAGCTCGCCGTGGGGGAGCTGGCCCAGGTGTTGGGTACCTCCCAGCCCCGGGTCTCGCATCACCTGAGGGCGCTGCGGGAGGCCCAGATCGTAAGGACAAGAAAAGAAGGAACTTGGACCTTTTGTCGACTCAACGACGAGGGCAACGGAGACGGATCTCCCGACCTCCTGACCGCGCTGAGGCCCTGGCGCGAGGAGCTCCAGCCCTCGCCGGCGGACCTCCAACGGCTGCAGGAGGTTCTGGAACAACGGCGGGAGCGCTCCCGGTTGTTCTTCGATGAAGCAGCCGGGCGTTGGGACCGCCATGAACCTCGCTTGGCGGGAGATGCGCTCCGCTACCAGGCGCTGTCACTCCTGCTGCAGCGGGATGCGACACTGGCCGACATCGGTTGCGGGACCGGGTTCATGGCGCGCGCCCTGTCGGCGCGGGCGAGGAAGGTCATCCTGATCGACCATTCCCCCGCGATGTTGGAACGGGCACGGACGGAGCTGGGTAGTGGGAACGGTGCGGAGCTGGACTTCCGGACCGGCGAGTTGGACAATCTGCCGCTTCAGAACGGCGAGGTGGATGCCGCCTTCGTGAACTTGGCGCTCCACCACGTCCCGGATCTGAAGGGAACGCTGAGGGAGCTGCGGCGTGTGGTGCGCCCCGGCGGGAGCCTGATCGTCTCGGACCTGCTCCCGCACGACGTCGAATCGCTGCGCGAAGATCATGCCGACCTGCGCCTGGGGCTTGATCCGGACAGACTGGCTGCCTCCTTGGCCGAAGCCGGTTTTCGCGACGTGGTTTGCGAGAAGTGCGAGGACAGTCTTTGGGCGACCAACGGAGAGGGCCAGGATGAGCTTCTCCCGCTCTTCTTGATGAGAGCCGACAAGGGCGAGCGCCCCTGAAGGAAACGAGCGGGCCGTCACGGGCCCAAGGAACAGCTGACCGACAGACATGAGGTGAACATGGCGGAAGCAATCCTTATCAGATCGTTACCCCACAAGGTGAAAAACCTCGAGCTGGCCGACTGGGGTCGCCGGGAGATGGAACTCGCCGAAGCGGAGATGCCGGGACTGATGGCCGTGCGCGAGAAGTATGGTCCGCAGAAACCGCTGGCGGGCCTGCGGGTCACCGGGTCGTTGCACATGACGATCCAGACCGCGGTCCTCATCGAGACCCTGCTGGAGCTGGGGGCCGAGGTCCGCTGGGCCAGCTGCAACATCTTCTCCACCCAGGATCACGCTGCGGCCGCCATCGTCCGAGAGGGAAAAGCGGCCGTCTTCGCGTGGAAGGGCGAAACCCTGGCCGAGTACTGGTGGTGCACCCACCAGGCGCTGACCTTCCCCGACGGCAAGGGCCCACATCTCATCGTGGACGACGGTGGTGATGCCACGCTCATGGTCCACTGGGGCTACGAGATCGAGCAGTTCCACAAGAAGCACGGCACGTATCCGGAATGGGAGCTCGAGGGCGAGGATGCGATCGAGCTCTTCAACATCCTGACCGATATCCACGCCGAACACCCGGAGCGTTGGACGAGTATCGTTCGCGAGATCATCGGTGCGTCCGAGGAAACGACGACGGGGGTTCACCGTCTCTATCAGCGGATGGAGGAGAAATCCCTTCTCTTCCCCGCTTACAACGTGAACGACTCGGTCACCAAGTCGAAGTTCGACAACCTCTACGGATGCCGAGAGTCGTTGGCGGACGGCATCAAACGCGCGACCGACGTGATGGTGGCCGGCAAGGTCGTCGTCATCTGCGGCTATGGCGACGTGGGCAAGGGTTGTGCCCAGTCGATGCGCGGCTTCGGTGCCCGGGTGCTCATCACGGAGATCGACCCGATCTGTGCCCTGCAGGCCGCCATGGAAGGCTACGAGGTGGTCACCCTCGAGGACACGCTTGGGGAGGGCGACATCTACGTCACCTCGACCGGCAACTGCGAGGTCATCACCGCCGAGCACATGTCCCGCATGAAGGACAAGGCCATCGTCTGCAACATCGGCCACTTCGACAACGAGATCCAGGTCGGGCAAATGAAGGCCCTGCCGGGGATCAAGCATCGGCAGATCAAGCCCGAGGTCGACGAGTACACCTTCCCCGACGGCCACTGCATCATTCTGCTGGCGCAGGGCCGCCTGGTGAACCTGGGGTGCGCCACCGGACACGCCTCGTTCGTCATGAGCAACTCCTTTACCAACCAATGCCTCGCGCAGATGGCGCTGGCAAACGACCGGCCCGAGATCGGTGTCTATACGCTGCCCAAGACCCTCGACGAGGAGGTGGCTCGCCTACATCTGGCAAAGCTGGGCGTCCGGCTCACCCGGATGACCGAAAAGCAGGCGAAGTACGTGGGGATCCCTATCGACGGTCCTTACAAACCGGATCACTATCGCTACTAGATCGGAACGGGGTGGCGCCTCCGCCGGGTAGCCACCCCGTCCCCTCATCCCGTCCGCATTCGGCAGCAGATGACCTCCAGCGGCGGCGTTTCCTCTTCCTCTCCGAGCGCCACGCTTCCCAGATCCGTGCGCGCCATTCCGGCCAGGCCATAGCCCTTGATCAGGAGCACCCGTCCGTCGGAGAGGAACTCCAGCCCATCGGATTCCGGATCGCCTTCACACACGATCGAAACCGCGCGGAGATAGCGCCCCTCGGCGTCGAAGAGGTCGTAGGTCACCATCGCCCCCGCCGGACCTGCCTCGCTGCTCCGGCTGTGCTCGACCCAGAGAATCCCCTGGTCATCGACACGGAGCGAGGTGATCACGGGCGGGGCGGACTCGATCTCACGGGTCACCTCGTACGGGATGTTCCGATCCGAGGCATCGAAGAGCGCATGGATCCGCTTCAGCTCATCCTCCGTTCGGGGGCGGTTTTCGAACTCGCGTTCGATGACCCGCTCCCGCTCGCCGTCGGGACGGAAGACGTCGATGGCGTAGCGGTCCCAGGCCTGCGCGGCATAGACCCGCCCGTCGGGCCCCACCGCGTTGGCGTTGTTGAAGGCAGGCTGCAGGTCGCGTTCGACGAAACAGAGCTTGCGGAAATCGAGGGTCATCGTCGCTTCGCGGTAACGCACCCTCTCCTCCCCCGCCTCGGAGATCCGGGCCAGAAACTGCACCCGGCACTGCCCGCTCTCGCTCTGAGCGGTGTGTTGTCCGGCCAAGAGGAATGTGCCCCCGCGGTAGACGCAACGGGAAGCGGCGGTGAACCCACCCGCCTCGGCGGCGCGGTTGCCTCCGATCGTGACCACCCCGCGGGGTTCACCTTCGAGCGAGAGTTTGACCAGCTTGGCGGGGAAGAGCTCGAGTAGGCCGATGGTCTGATCGGGAAGGAGTAGCACGTCTCGCGGGCGCCGAACCTCTCCAGGGCCGTCGCCCTCACGGCTGATCGTGCGGATGTGGTTCCCCTCGGGAGAAATGACCTGCACATGGCAGAGCTGCGTGTCGAGGAGGTAGACGTTGCCCTCGGTGTCGGAAGCGGCTTCGGTGACCGCGCCGAAGAGAAGGTCGCCCTGCTCGCCCCCGACGCGCCAGATCTCATCAAGGTGGATCACACCCGGGGGCAGAGAAGAGGCGGCCGGGCAGAGCGCGAGCAGGAGCATCAGAAGCAACACGGGGAGGCACAGCATCGGTTTCTCCTTGAGGTTCGGATCGGGAGGGGAGCTCCGTCCTCTGAGGTACGAGACGCCTGGCGGCATCGTTGCGCGCCGGGGTGGAGATCCTCATCGTCTCCGGGGCACGTATGTCCGCGCCCGCGGCGTTCCTTCTCCGTACAGGTAGGCCGCACGCTCGGGATAGGCTTCACAGAGCTTGGCATTCTCTTGGTCGCCCCGGTCGTGGGCGAAGACCGTCTCCGCCTCGTCCAGATCGGCTTCGTTGTAGGCCCACTCGCGATGCACGCTGTGCAGCGGCGCGTAGCGGAGGAAGACCAGACGGCGCCCCTCCGGCAGCTTCTTCACCGCTTCCCGGAAGCGCCAGGTGGCAACATCCACCTTCTTGCGTTGGAGGAGATCAACTTGGGCGACGCCCGAGACGATTAGGAGCACGACGAGAAGCCCCTCGAGCAGGTACCGGCGGGCCCTCCCCACACCCGCAGCCATCGCCCACCCCGCAGCGGGCAGAACGGCTGCCATGTAGCGCGGGTTCCCGAACGCGTAGAGGAGGTAGCCGGCGAAGAAGACCAGCACGCACCCCACCAACCATCGGGACCGACGCGGGGCAAGGAAGGCCAGCGGTAACAACAGCCAGGCTGCGCCCAATCGGTGCGTCAGTCGCTCCAGACGGGACAGCGCGGTCAGCGGCAACCGCGCGACCGTGTGCTCCCGGTGAACGGGGGCCATCTCCTCTTCGGCGACCCGGCGGAGATTGATCGGCAAGTCTTCCAGATTCGGCGGTGGCTCCACCGATTCGAACAAGAACTGCCCCCGGTAGTTGTACGTCTGCTCGTAACACACATAGGGGCTTCGAAGCGCATGCCCCATGGTGGCGTGATGATAGGCCAGCAGGCAGAACAGACCCGGGACCACGCCGAGTGCGAGGCCGAGCAGGGGGCGCCAGACGACCCGGCGCCGCCTCATTCCCCGGAACAACAGCAACGATCCCAGGAACACGCCCAGGATGACGGCATCGAATGTGCGAACCAGCAGACAGAACCCGAGCACGCCCCCGACCCGCACCGCCCTTCCCCACGAGGGCTCGTCTCGTCCCCCCCACCAACCGGCCGCGAGCACGCCGAGCAGCAGGGCCAGGGTGCTGGAGAGGTGTCCCAGACCGAGATTCGCCACCATCGGGCAGGTTGCGAGTGCGAGCGCCGCCAGGAGCGCCGGCAGCCGCCCGACGATCCGTCGGCCCAGAAGCCAGGCGGCGGCCACCGCGAGCCCGACCAAGATCGGGGGAACGAGCTCGACCCGCCCGGCGACCAGCCCGAGGGCCATCACCGCCGCGTATCCCGGGGGGTACTTGCTGCAATAGACCGGTTCGACCAGGACATGGGGCACCGCGAAGAACTCGGGATGCTCGAGCGGGGGACCGGCCAGGCGTCCACTCAGCAAGAGCCGGGCTTGCAGTAGGTTCGACTCGCAGTCATGCCAGGGCCTCACGCCAAGGTATTCGACGCCTCGGGACCAAGGAAGCGCGGTCGCGGTCACGACGAGCAGGAAGAGCACGGTCGCCGTGATCCAGGGTCGTCGCCCGATCCCGCGCGCGACCGCAGTGCGTGCGCGGCGGAAAGCGCGCGGCGCCCGGTGCGTCGCCGGAATCAGCTCGCCCGCGGCGATCACGGCAACGGCCGCCCCCGCCAGCCAGGAGCGGTGGGCGAGGACGATTCCGGCCATGGCGACCAGCGCGAATCCCCGGCAGAGTCGATGCATTGGGCCAAGATAGCCCGCTCCTATGCGTGCGTCCAGACTTCACGGCTGCATGCCCGTTGCCGGGTGCGCTAGCATGGCGTCACCCTCGAAGATCTGGAGGAAGGATGCGAACGGTGCTGGCCGGTCTATTCCTGGCAATGCTCATGGTCGCCTCGGTGGTGCGAGGCGAAGAGGCCATCCTCTCCGACGCCGCGGTCGACTCGCTGCTCGCCGCCGCACCCCGCGCTCAAGGGGACGCCGAGATCCTCTACCGGGGCGATCGGATCGAGCTGGGCCCGGACGGCTGTATCCGTCGCCGCCGGCACTCGCTGATCCGTCTATCGCACGCCGGCGCCGTAGAGGCGTTGAGCGAAGTGCGCCTCCTCACGCTCTCCCACCGGCAG
>Ga0180432_10011694_pt1 | contig 10311 bp, 9 predicted proteins | sample SS_ome_10_FD_132414 | JGI IMG/M metagenome (GOLD analysis project Ga0180432, IMG submission 132414) | Hypersaline lake sediment archaeal communities from the Salton Sea, California, USA - SS_1_MS_2 metaG | ecosystem: Environmental > Aquatic > Non-marine Saline and Alkaline > Hypersaline >...
CTCCACCGGTCATTCCGCCGCCGGAATTCTGATGGGCGTGCGTATCGCACCGAGCATTCTGGCCGCCGATTTCGCCCGGCTGGCAGAGGAGATCGCCCGGGTCGAGGCGGCCGGCGCCGACCTGATACATCTCGACGTCATGGACGCCCATTTCGTGCCCAACCTGACCTTCGGCCCGATGGTCGTCGAGGCGGTCAGCCGGATGACAGACCTCGAGCGCGACACGCACCTCATGATCAGCGACCCGGACCGCTACCTCGACCGCTTCATCGACGCCGGGGCCACCACCCTCAGCTTTCATCTCGAGGCCTTCGCCGACGACGAGCGGCAGCGTCGGACCGACGGAATCCTGCACCGGTTGGAGGAAGTCGGGGTGGGGCGGGGGATCGCGGTCAACCCCGACACCCCGATCGAGATCCTCGCGCCCTGGCTCGACCGGCTCGACCATGTCCTGATCATGACAGTCCATCCCGGTTTCGGCGGTCAGGTCCTGATACCGGAGTGTCTCGAGAAGATTCCAATGCTGCGGGACATGACCGCGGCCATCGATCACAGTGTCACGGTCGGGGTCGACGGCGGTGTAAACGATGACACCGCCGCTGATGTAATCGCCGCCGGAACCGACATTCTGGTCGCCGGTTCGGCCGTTTTCCGCTCTCCCGATCCCGCCGCTGCGGTCTCGCGACTGCGCCGGGCCGGCTCCACAGAGTGAGCGTCCGGGAAAAAAGCGTATTGGAAACGGCGCCAATCTGCCTACATTAACAAATCTGTAGCCTCCATCATGTTTGACGCCCTCACCGCCAGATTGACACCGGTATTGAGCCGCCTGCGCGGACGGGGAGTCCTGACCGAGGAGAATATCGGCGAAGCCCTGCGCGAGGTGCGCCGGGCCCTCCTCGAGGCCGACGTCAACGTGGCGGTGGCGCGGACGTTCATCGACAGAATCAGAGCTTCGGCTCCGGGGACCGGGATAACCCGCGGTGTCGGTGCCGGACAGCAGCTGATCAGGATCGTCCACGACGAACTGACCGTTCTGCTCGGCGGCGAACCAGCCGGCGAGATCATTGCGGCCGACTCCCCCCGCGGGCGGATCATGGTCGTGGGTCTGCAGGGTTCGGGCAAGACGACGCTGTGCGGCAAGCTCGCCCGGCGTCTGGGCGGGCCGGGCCGGTCTGTGGCCCTGCTCGGTCTCGATCCCTACCGTCCGGCCGCGGGCGAGCAACTGCTCCGGCTCGGGGAGCAGCTCGAGGTGCCGGCGGCCGTTCTGGACCCGGGCCTGGATCCGGTCGCAGAAGGCCGACGGAGATGCGCGGCGCTCGAAAAAGAGGGGGCCGGCCTGATCCTGATCGACACCGCCGGACGGCAGACGGTCGACCAACGCCTGATGGACGAACTGGCGGCGGTTCACGAGACTTTCGAACCGCTCCGGACCCTGCTGGTCCTCGATGCCATGACCGGGCAGGATGCGGTCCGTACGGCCGAGTCGTTTACGGCCCGGGTGCCCTGTTCGGGTGCGGTGTTGACCAAACTCGACGGGGATGCGCGCGGCGGAGCGGCGCTCTCACTGCGCGAAACGGCAGGGGTTCCGATCGTCTATGCCGGTACCGGCGAGGGACTCGACGATCTCGAGCTCTTCCACCCCGAGCGCATGGCCGACCGGATCCTCGGCATGGGCGATGTCGTGACCCTGGTCGAAAAAGCCGCCCGGGAAGCCGGCGGCGAGGCGGCCCTGGCCGAGGAAGGAGAGCGTTTCCTCGAGGGCGGTTTCACCCTCGAGGACTTCAGAAAGCAGATCAGCCGCCTGCGGTCCATGGGGCCGCTCAGCGATGTGGTTGGTCTGCTGCCCGGTCAGCTGCTCGGCCGGATGCCGGACCAGCAGCTGGATGACGGGGCCTTTGTCGCTCTGGAGGCGATCATCGACAGCATGACGCCCGAAGAGCGGCGTCGGCCGGCGATCATCAACGCCAGCCGGCGCCGGCGGATCGCCCGGGGCAGCGGGCGGAGCGTTCAGGAAGTCAACGGTCTGCTCAAGCAGTATGACATGATGCAGAAAATGGCTCGCCGGCTCAAAGGGCGGGCCGGCGGCCGGCGGGGCCGCAGAACGATCCCGCCGCTCGCCTGAACGGTACCGGCCCTCGATTGCGGGAGCCGGAGAATATCGCGTTCCGGTATCGGAACACGGCTGAAGGAGAAGGGCAGTGGCAACACGCATTCGGCTCCGGAGAACGGGGAAGAAGAAGCAGGCCTACTACCGGGTGGTTGTGGCCGACGCACGGAGCCCGCGCGACGGACGCTTCATCGAGGTGTTAGGCAACTATAACCCGCAGACAGACCCCGCCCGGGTGACGATAGATGAGGAGCGGGCTCTTTACTGGCTCAAGAACGGTGCCCGGCCTTCCGACACCGTCATGAGTCTGCTCAGCAAAACGGGGATCCTGGCGCGCCTGGCCGCCGAGCGGCCCGACAGTCCCCTGCTGGCCAGACCGGTGAAGAAGAAGCGGATCGTTGCGGCGCCCCCGGAAGAGAAGGAACCGGCGGGCGAATCCGAACCGGCTCCGGCCGAAACCGAAGCAGCGACAGTTCCCGAGACGCCCGAGGTCGAGGCCGAGGCCGAAACCGAAGCAGCGGCCGATCCCGAGACGCCCGAGGTCGAGGCTGAGGACGAAACCGAGGCCGAAACCGAAGCGGGCGGCGAGACACCCGCCGGGGAAGCCGAAGCAGGTGACGATCAGACCGCGTGACACCCTGTCACCCGATGACCTGGTCGAGATCGGGATCGTCGCCAGACCGTGGGGAGTACGGGGCGAGGTCAAAGTCCGGCCGACCTCCGATATCCCCGATCGTTTTGCCCGGCTCGCCGGAGTCTGGCTCTTCGACGGCCGGGACGAGATCCGCTATCATGCCCTGACCGGCACCAGGCGGCTCAACGACGCCGTCGTTCTCGCCCTGGAGGGGGTCGACTCCCGCGAGGCGGCCGAGGCGCTGAGGAACTGGACCGTGTCGGTGCCCGAGGGCGAGCGGGCCCCGCTGAACGAGGATGAGTACTACATCGACAACCTGATCGGGCTCGAGGTCTGGGGCCGGACGGGTGAGTCCCTCGGGCGCCTGACCCGGGTTTTTCAGGGAGCCGCCCAGGATGTCTTTGAAATCACGACCGCCGACGGACCCGTTCTGGTGCCCGCCGTGGCTGCCTGGATCGACACGATCGATCTGGATGCGGGCCGGATGGTGGTCGAGCTGCCGATAGTCGAGGAAGTGCGCCCCGGCGAGGAAACCGCTCTCGAAGAATCAGTCGAGGAGGGGCCCTGAGGATGGAGGTGCACGTCCTGACCCTGTTCCCGGGCTACTTCGCCGGGCCTCTTGACACCGGCCTGCTGGGCCGGGCAGTCGATGAGGGAGCGGCACAGGTCCGGGTTCGCGACCTGCGGGAGTGGACCCACGACCGGCACCGCACCGCCGACGACTACGCCTTCGGAGGCGGACCGGGGATGGTGCTCAAACCCGAACCGTTCTTCGAGGCCCTGGAGAGCCTGCGGGATGAGGGCCTGCCGGCCGACGCTCCGGTCCTCCTGACCTCGCCCCAGGGGCGGATTTTCGATAGCGAGGCGGCTCGGGAACTGAGTGCAGCCGGCACCTTCGTCATCCTCTGCGGCCGGTACCGGGGGGTGGACGAGAGGGTGCGGGAGGCGCTGGTCTCGCACGAGTACAGCATCGGGGATGTGATCCTGAACGGTGGCGAGGTCGCCGCTCTGGCCATCATCGAAGCGGTGGCCCGGCTCGAGCCCGGCGCCATGAGCGATCCCGGGAGCGCGGCCTCCGATTCGTTCGCAACCGGCCTGCTCGATCATCCCCATTACACCCGGCCGGCTTCCTACCGGGGCATGAGCGTACCCGAGGTGCTGCTCTCCGGGGACCATGCGGCGATTGCGCAGTGGCGTCGGGAAGGGGCCCTGAGGGCGACACACGAACGCCGTCCCGATCTGCTGCGGACGGCCGAACTGACCGGGGAGGAGCGCCGCTTCCTCACCGGTCTCGAGACGGAAAGCATGGCGGTTGAAGGGGAACCGGCCGGGGGGCCGGATTCCGATCACCGAGAAGAGGAGACATGACATGAAGCGCCTGGAGAGTGTGGCCGGTGCCCAGCTGAGGACCGACCTGCCCGATTTCAAACCGGGCGATACCGTGCGGGTTCACGTGCGGGTGATCGAAGGGGAGAAAGAGCGGGTCCAGGTTTTCGAGGGGATCGTGATCGGAATGCGCGGTTCGCGACAGGGCCGGACCTTCACCGTCCGCAAAGTATCGGGCGGAATCGGCGTCGAGCGGATCTTCCCGCTCAATTCGCCGATGATCAAGACCGTCGAGGTGAGCCGCCGGGGCCGGGTGCGGCGGGCCAAACTCACCTATCTGCGCAAGCGGGTCGGGAAAAAGGCCCGGGTCAGGGAACGCCGGTTCGGCGCGGGGACCGGCGCCGCACAGGAACCGGCCGGGCAGGACGACGACGGAATCGGCCCGAACGACTGATCGGACATGGACCCGCGCGGCCTGAGCCTGCAGGCGCTACGAGAGCTTCTGGAGGCCGTCACCGAATCGGTCGAGCGGGAGCGCCTGGTAGCGGCGCTGGAGGACGATCCCCGCATCGGGGCCCGCAAGCTGGCGCGCAAAGCCCGTTCTGAAGACGAAAAGGCCCGCCGACGGGAGGCCCGATGGCGGGCCTTCTGCGATCCGGAGCGTCAGCTCAGAGAACAGGGATACCGCCGGGTGGCCGGGATCGACGAGGCCGGACGCGGTCCCCTGGCCGGTCCGGTGGTGGCGGCGGCGGTCATCCTTCCCCCCGATTTCGTGCACCATCCCCTCGATGATTCCAAACGGATGACCCCCCGGGCGCGTCGGATTGCCGAGGCCGCGATCACCGAAGCCGCCGAGGCCTGGGCGATCGGCAGCGCCGAACCCGGCGAGATCGACAGTCACAACATCGTGGGGGCGCTCCTGCTCGCGATCGACCGGGCGCTGGAACAGTTCGATCCGCCGGCCGACTTCGCCCTGGTCGACGGCCGTCCCCTGAGCCGCTGCCGGGTGCCCCACCGGGCCCTGGTGGGGGGCGACGGCCGCTGTCGGGCCATTGCCGCGGCGAGCGTTCTGGCCAAGGAGGAACGGGACCGGATCATGATCGCATTCGATCGACGCTACCCCGGGTACGGTTTCGCTCAACACAAGGGGTATGCGACCGCCGCCCATCGCGAGGCTCTCGATCGTTCGGGACTCACCCCGATCCATCGGCGCAGCTTTCTCTCCCGCGCCCGGCAGCTGACCCTGAATCGGGAGGCCGCCGAAACCCCGCAGGGGTGGGGGGCGCGGGCCGAAGACCGGGTTGCAGCCGACTATCGGGCCCGGGGGTATACCGTGCTACACCGGCGGTGGCGCGGTGGGGGCGGGGAGCTCGATCTGGTCTGCCTGGGACAAGACACGATCGTGGTGGTCGAAATCAAAGCCGCCCGCGGTTCCACCGCCGGTCCGCCTCTGGCCTGGCTGGGGGACGATCAACGCCGGCGTATCCGTCGGGCCACGGCACAGCTGCTCGAGGAGCTGGGCGGTCTGCGGCGCGGCCGGGAACTGAGGTTCGATCTCATCGGTGTGGTCGACCGGACCGACGGACCTCCCGATCTCACCCGCCTGGAGGGGGTGGAATTATGACCTCAGGGCACGGCGGCAACCGGCGCGAGCTGCTGGGGTGGTATCTCTACGACTTCGCCAATACCAGCTTCACGGTGGTGATCGTCACGGTCGCCTATGCTATCTATTTCCGCACGTATGTGGTCGGCGACCTGAGTCTGAACCTGCCCCTGCTCGGCTCGCGTCCGGTGGGAGAGTTTCTCTGGGGGGCGGGTAACTCGCTCTCGATGCTCCTGGTCGGGCTTTCCAGTCCCTACCTGGGAGCGATCGCCGACTCTACCGCCCGCAAGAAGCTCTTCACGGCCGTCTACACCCTGGCCTGTGTTCTGCCGACCGCCTTGATGGTTACGGTCGGGGCCGGCGATATCGTCTGGGGGCTGCTTCTCTTCGTCCTCGGGAACATCGGTTTTCAGGGAGGGCTGGTCTTCTACAACGCCTTTCTGCCTCAGATCAGTCCGCCGGGCCGGATCGGCACGGTCTCGGGGGTCGGTTTCGCCTGGGGATATGTCGGGGCCCTGGCATCGCTCCTGATTGCGCTGCCCTTCGCGAACCGGGCCACCGAGCTGGGCGATTACGGCGTCATGGCGCCCCTCTTCGTGCTCTCGGCTCTCTTTTTCGCTCTCTTCGCGGTGCCGTTCTTTCTCTTCGTACGCGAACGTCCCGCCACCGCTGGATCGGCGGTCGCGGCCTGGCGCGGGGTGGCACCGGGTCCGCGAGACCCTGGGGCACCTGCACCGGTACCGGCAGACGGCCCGGTTTCTGCTGGCCTATTTCATCTACTCCGACGGAATCAACACCGTTATCGCTTTCGGCGGGATCTACGCCCTTTATATCGGTCTGACCGCCACGCAGGTGATCGTCTTCTTCGCCGTGATTCAGCTCGCGGCCATCGGGGGAGCCTGGTCGCTGGGGCGGCTGACCGATCGGTGGGGAGCCAGACCGACCATCGAGCTCACCCTCGGTATCTGGGTCGCGATGACCCTGCTGGCCTTCCTCACCCGCACGGTCGGTACCTTCTACGCCGTCGGCGTGCTGGCCGGAGTGGCGATGGGCTCGAGTCAGGCCGCCAGCCGTGCCCTGATGGCCGAACTCACACCGGCCAACCGCGAGGCGGAGTTCTACGGTTTCTACGGTCTATGCGGGAAGTTCTCGGCGATCCTGGGTACCATCGTCTACGGACTGGTCAGCATGCTGGCGGGCAGTCAGCGCTGGGCGGTCCTGTCGATCACCCTGTTCTTCGTCGTCGGCTGGATTCTGCTCCGGCGGGTGGATGTGGCGCGGGGGCGGGCGGCGATCGCCGGGGTGCAGTGACGGGCCATGGGGAAAAAAGGAGACCAGGCATGAGTGACAACGAGCGCGCGATCATCCCCCGGCGGTTACGGAGGGCGCGTCAGGCGGGAGCGGTGCTGGTTCTGCTCGTAGCTGTCGCGGCGGTTGTCCCCGGATGCGAACAAAGCAAGAAATTCGCCGTCGGAGACCGGAACCAGCTCATCCTCTTCGCCGACGACGCCAACTGGCTGCGCTACGGCGAGACCCTGACCCGGATCTTCGAGCGGGAAGTGCACACCCCGCAGCTCGAGTACATCTTCAGGATCCTGCGCCGGCCCCTCGACCGGTGGGAATTCTTCACCCGTTTCTACCATATCCTTCTCTGCGCTCCCCTGGACGAGGACAGCCCGACCGGCGAGCAGGTGCGAGCCATGCTCAATGACGATGTCGAACGGCGCATCTGCAGCGAGAACCGGGCCCTGGCTCTGGTGCAGGACGATCCCTATGCCGTCGGCCAGCGCATCATCATCATCACCGCCGATACCGACCAGAACCTGCGGGCGTATCTCGATCGGGCCGGCGAACACCTCTTCACGCTGGCCGAAGAGCACCTGAACCGTCTGACCGAGCGGCTGATCTACCGCGAAGAACGCTATGCACTCGAGGATAGCCTCTATACCGACTACGGGTTCACGGTCCGGATACCGTGGGGTTTTCGGACCAACTTCAGCCGGTCCGACGAGAATTTCATCCGGATGATCAAGTACCAGGTCGAACGCTGGTTCTTCGCGTACTGGATTCCGGCCGAGGAGATCGACCGTCGCGGCATGAACTGGCTCGAAACCCTCGCGGAGGTCGGCCGCCGGCTCGAGCGCGACGAGGTCCCCGATCTCGATCTGGTCGATTTTCTCGGTCAGCAGGCCATGAACCTGCGCGACGACATCTGCCGCCGCTTTTACGACGGCGATATCGTGGCCCGCGACCGGACCACGGCAACGATCCGCGAAATCAACGGCCGCTGGGCGGTACGGCTGTACGGTATCTGGGAGAACGAGGTGCTGGTGGCGGGAGGTCCGCTGGTGGCATACTGTTTCTACGATCCCGCCACGAGCCGGGTTTTCTGGCTCGACGGGGCCGTCTTCGCTCCGAACCAGAAAAAGGAAGGACAACTGCGCCAGATGGACGTCATGCTCAATACCTTCATGAGCGGGGAAGAAGCTGCGAGCTATCTTGCCGGCCTCGAGGCCGAGATCCGTGCCGACCGGTAAGCGCAAGGAACGGATTCTGGTAACCGGCGGGGCCGGTTTCATCGGTTCCCACGTGGCCGATGCCGCTCTGGCCGCCGGTCATACCGTGGCCGTTCTCGACGATCTGAGTACCGGCGAGCGGGCTCTGGTGCCCCCCGAGGCGGCTTTTTACGAGGGCGATATCTGCGATGCGGCTTTCGTCGAACGGGTCTTCTCCGAATTCGAACCCGAGGTGCTCAATCACCATGCCGCCCAGATGGACATACGCCGCAGCGTCGCCGATCCGGTCTTCGATGCCCGGGTCAACATTCTCGGAACCCTGACCCTGCTGACCGCCGCGGTCAGGCACCGCACCCGGCGGGTGATATTCGCCTCGACCGGGGGCGCCTGTTACGGCGAGCAGGAGGCCTTTCCCGCCGCCGAGGACCATCCCCTGTGTCCGGTCAGTCCCTACGGGACGGCCAAGGTGGCGGTCGAAACCTACCTGGGCGCCTTTTACGCCATGTACGGGCTGTCGTATGCCGCCCTGCGGTATGCCAACGTGTACGGTCCCCGGCAGAATCCCTTCGGCGAGGCCGGCGTGGTGGCCATTTTCGCCAGCCGACTGCTTCGGGAGGTCGAGCCGGTCATCAACGGCGACGGCCGACAGACCCGCGATTACGTCTACGTGGGTGACGTGGTGGCCGCCAACCTGGCCGCGATCGAGGGGCCCGAAACGATCCGCGCCAACATCGGTACGGGTCGCGAAACCTCGGTGACCGATCTCTACCAGGGTCTGGTCGAGGCGGTCGGATGGGGCGGGGAGGCCGAGCACGGACCGGCCAAACCGGGCGAGCAGCAGCGGTCGGTCATCGACCCGGTCCTGGCCTGGGAAACCTGGGGCTGGCGTCCGCAGGTGCCGCTTTCGGAGGGGCTCGGACGGAGTGTGGCGTATTTCCGGGTCCAGGCGGAGGGCGTCGATCCCGATCGGAGAATACGCGGTGACGGATTCTAGGCCGGCCCGGCCGCTGGCTCTACTGTGTCTCTCGGCGGTCCTCTTCATCCTGGCTCAACCCCCGTTTCCGACCGGCTGGCTGGGCCTGGTGGCCTTCGTGCCCTTCCTGATGGCGCTCGACTCCCCCGGGCTGACCCGCCCCTACCGGTACGGGCTTCTCTGGGCCTTCGTCGTGAACCTGGGGTGCCTGTACTGGATCGCCTTCGGCCATCGGGAAGCCGGCATCGCATCGGTCATCTATCTGACCCTCTTCGACGCCATCTTCGTCTGGCTCGCGGCCCGACTGGCGCACCGGCGGCGGGTGCTTCTGTTCCCCTTTCTCTGGACGGCCTTCATCTTCGTCAAGAGCCTGGGAGAAATGGGCTTTCCCTGGCTGACCCTCGGTTTGACCCAGACCTCGTCACCGGCCAGTATCCAGATCGCATCGCTGACTGGTGCCTGGGGATTGGAACTCTGGATAGCAGGTGTTAACAGCTTGCTGTTCATGGGGATAAAGAAAATAACTCAAGCAACACCGGAAGAAAGAAAGAGGCTCCTGGTTCGCGCGCTGGCGCCCGCGGTGGGTCTGGCTCTGGTGGTGCCCCTCTACGGCCGGATCGTGCTCGAGGCCGGGAACGCACGGCAGAGTGCGGTTCTGGGCGCCCCGGTCGCGACCGGGCCCGAAGCCGGCCCGGACCCTGCCGCCTCGCCCCCCTGGCTTGAAAACGGGGTGAAGCCCCTGCAGGTGGCGGTAGTTCAGGGCAGTCTGCGACCCGATGTCAAGCTCGCCCCCCAGCTGCTGCCCCACAATCTCTACGTTTACAACCGGCTCACCCGGGCCGTTGCCGGAACCGTGAACGGCCGACTCGACCTGGTGATATGGCCCGAATCGGCCGTGCCGCACTACCTCAATTCGCACCCCTACGCGCGTCGCAGCGTGCTGCGGCTCCAGCGCGAGATCGACGCGCCGATCCTGACCGGGGCTTTTTCTTCTGCCTATACGGACGGCGAGTCCCGTTACTACAACTCGGCTTTTCTGGTCGCCGACGGACGCATTTCGACCGGCGATGAACTCTATCACAAGCGGATTCTGGTCCCCTTCGGCGAGCGGGTGCCCTACCAGGAAGTGCTCGGTTTCATGGCCGACTGGAG
>Ga0180432_10011695_pt1 | contig 10311 bp, 7 predicted proteins | sample SS_ome_10_FD_132414 | JGI IMG/M metagenome (GOLD analysis project Ga0180432, IMG submission 132414) | Hypersaline lake sediment archaeal communities from the Salton Sea, California, USA - SS_1_MS_2 metaG | ecosystem: Environmental > Aquatic > Non-marine Saline and Alkaline > Hypersaline >...
CGTCTGCGGCAAGTGGCACCTGGGGCATTGCCGCCCCGAGTACCTGCCCACCCGGCGCGGGTTCGACCACCAGTACGGCCACTACAACGGCGCGCTGGACTACTTCACCCACCGGCGCGACGGCGGCCACGACTGGCACCGCGACGACCAGGCGTGTTACGACAAGGGTTATAGCACCTTCCTCATCGCCGACGAGGCCGCCCGGCTGATCCGCCGGCACGACACCTCCAAGCCGCTGTTTCTCTACGTCCCGTTCAACGCCGTTCACTCGCCGCACCAGGTCCCGCCCAAGTACGTCGAGCCGTACGCCCATCTCAAGCAGCCGCGGCGCACGTACGCCGGCATGGTCGCCGCCATGGACGAGGCCATCGGGCGCGTGCTGGCCGCGCTGGACGAGAAACAGATGCGCCGCAACACGCTGATCGTCTTCTCCAGCGACAACGGCGGGCCTGCGCCGGGCCGGGTCACCAGCAACGGCCCGTACCGCGGCGGCAAGGGGACGCTCTACGAGGGCGGCGTGCGCGTGGTGGCCCTGGCCGCGTGGGACGGGCACATCAAGCCGGGCACCGTCGTCGACCAACCGCTGCACATCGTCGACTGGTACCCCACGCTGCTGACGCTCGCCGGTGCGTCGCCTAAGCAGAAGCTGCCGCTGGACGGCCGCGACGCCTGGGCGACGATCGCCGAGGGAAAGCCCTCGCCGCACGAGGAGATCCTGCTCAATGCCGCGCCGGCCAGCGGGGCGATCGTGGTCGGACCGTGGAAGCTGGTCGTCCGTGGCCAGGTGGCCACGGCCGAGAACCGGCAGGCCCGCGACAAGCCTCGACGCAAACGGGCCAAGGCCCGGCGCGAGCCGATCGAGCTGTTCCATCTCGCGGCAGACCCTTACGAGAAGGAGAACCTGGCCTCGAAGCACCCCGACCGGGTCGAGCAGCTCCTTGCCCGTTACCGGAAGCTGGCTTCGCAGGCAGCCGCGCCCAAGAGCGCGCCGAAGGCCCCCGGCTTCCGGTCGCCGAAGATCTGGGGAGAGCAGCCGTGAGCGAGCAGAACGGTCGTTGACTGAGTCGTGCGGTGTCGATGGACCGTCTATTGACCCTCAGAAAAGTAATGTCGTCCTCGGCGAATCGGAGCCGGGCCGTGTCGGCCCGGAAACACCGGGGCGGCACGCCCCGGCTCGGAAGAACGAACACGACATTGCTTTTCTGAGACCCAATAGCGGGAAAACCCGTCTGTTGATCCTCGGCGACCATCCGGGTCTGCACGGGTGGAAGTGGCTCCGGCTGGACCGGCGTCGGCACCGCTCGGCGCGGCCGGGCGTCGTGTGGTGGCCCGAGGCGTCGCTGCCGCCCTCCGCCGCGGACCGATGGCGCCTGATGCAGCTTCTTACCGAGTGGGGCGTTTCTTTGAAAAACCCTTTCGAGGAGGTAATCCGATGAGTGCTGCAAGAGCGAACGCGTGCTGGCGTGGCGCCGTGCTGCTTCTCGGCCTGGTGGGCGTGGCGTGGATGGGCGCCGCCGCCGGGGCCGATCCGCCGGGTGCGCGGAAGGGCCGGGCGGCGAAGTCCCGTCGCGACCACGACGCCAGGCTCCGATCGATCCGCGTGGCGATCTTCGACGTGGACGTCCTGGACGGCGTGGGCGTCGAAGGCCCGGCCGTGACCGACCAGCTCAACACCATGCTGGCCGCGATGCCCCAGGTGACGGTGGTCAACCGCGGCCAGATCAAGAAGGTGGCCGAAGAGCACCAGATCGCCCTGGGCGGCCTGGTCGAGACCTCGTCGGCCGTGAGGCTGGGCAAATTCCTTTCGGCCCAGTACATTGTGGTGGGTCGGGCGAGCAAGATCGGGCAGACCCTCTACCTGGTGGTGAAGATCGTGGACGTCGAGACCACCGAGCAGACGACCGTCTCGGCCAAGGCCTCTACGGAGGACGGCTTTGGGGCGGTGCTGGAGCGGCTCGGCGGGCCGCTGGCCCAGGACGTGCGCCGGCTCCAGCGACCCAGGACCGAGCCCCGGGACACCGCGCTGGCCGAGCTGCGAGGGGCGGCCAGGCCGTTGGCCGGCAAGGTGCTGCTGGTGTCGGTCGAGGAGACCCACGTGGGCCGGCCGCTGCGCGATCCGGCCGCGCAGATGGCCATCTCCGCGCGGCTGCGCAGCCTGGGGCTGAAGGTGATCGTGCCGGCCCAGCCCGTGGCGGGCTGGAAGGAATCGCTGGTGCAAACCGGCAAGTACGGCGAGCAGAAGGTCGATTTCCTGCTCGAAGGCGAAGGCACCAGCGCGTTTGCCGCCCAGTTGCAGGGGCTGACGAGCTGCCGCGCCCGCGTCGAGCTCCGCCTGATTGCCGTGCCGGGCCGGACGGTCACGGCCACCGACCGCGGCGTGGCGGCGGGGGTCGACCTGGTCGAGGCCCTGGCCGCCAAGACGGCCCTGGAAGAGGCCGGCACCCAGGCCTGCGACGCGGTGGTGCGGCGCGTGGCGAGCGAAATCAAGAAGTGAGCGAGCACTTCCCCCTGGCCAGCCGGTTGACAAGAGGTGACGACGTGGGAATGGATCGAGCGCCGCCGGCGAGTCGATGGAAGACCGTCACGCGGCTCATTCTCTGCTCCTCGCTTGCCGTGGCAGGCGCTTCCCGCGTCGCGGCGCAGGAAGCGCCCTCGCCGGAGCAGGAGTGTGAGAAGCAGATCGAGGCCATCACGGCGCAGATGCGAGAGGCGGAGAAGGAGCGGCAAGAGATCGCGCAGCGGCTTCGAGAGCTTGGAAAGGAGCTTCAGGCGCCCCAGCGGAAACGGCCGGTTGAGGACATCCGCCGGGAGCACGAGTCGCTGGTCAAACAGATGCGCGAGGTGCTGCTGCGCATCCAGCGGGCCAACCAGCGGCACAACGAGGCCATGCTGGACAGGATGCGAAAGCGGGAGGAGCGGGCCTCGGGCCTGCGCGCCGTGCCTCCGGAGAACCGGATACGGGCGGACTTCGGCGCGTGGCGGGAGCAGGGCCAGGCCTTGGCCCGGGCGTTCTGCGCCCGGCACCCCGCCCTGCGGTACACTCGCCCGGGCGTCGACGAGGGCTTCCGGGGGTTCCGAGGGGGACACCTGGACCTGCTCGGCTGGACGAACGACTACCGGGACCACTTTGGCGGCCGGGAGAAGCAGGAGTTCGACGCGGCCTTTCCCCAGGCGCCGAAGTCGGTCACCGTCGGCTACTGGCCCCTGGCCGTGGCCGTTCACCCCGGCAACCCGATCACGCGCCTGACGCTCGACCAGCTTCGCAAGCTGGCCAGCGAGCGGAAGGCCACCTGGAAAGACCTCGGCCGCCCCACCGACGGCTTGGTCCGGCTCCATCTGTGCACCTACCAAGTCGCGGCGATCCTCATCGGCGACAAAGGGGGCGGCGCGCTGAGCCACCATCGGGCGCGCCATCAGAGGCGGGATTCCATGAGTCAATTCCTCAAGGGGATTGCGGACGACCCGGACGCCCTGCTGATGTGGCACCACACCGAGCGCATCGCGGCCAGCGGCCTGAAGGTCCTGCCGATCGTCGACTCCGGCGGCCGGGACGTGCTGCCGAGCGACCTGCCGGCGGTGGCGTCCGGGCGTTACGTGCTGCGCACGCCTTTGACGTTCATCGTGCATCCCCGGGCCAGCGCCGCCGGGCGCCGGTTCGCCCGATGGCTGACCACCGAGGAAGCCGCCCAGGCGATCGCGGCCTATCGCAGCGGGTCCCACCCGGCGGACGTCCCGCTGCTGGCCCACGTGACCCTGGCCGCCAAGGACGCGCCGGCCAAGCGGGGGACAGCGGGCAAGACTCCGCCGCCCAAGGACGGGGCGTCGGCCGGCAGCGCAGACGCGTCCTCTGCTGCGGGGCGCACGATGAAGATCGACGGCGCCGTGGCCGTCATGCCGACCGAGCCCCTGAGCCGGTACTTTCTCATGGCAGGGCCTTCGCACCAGGACGCCTACGAGCATGCCGTCACGGAGGCGATCCGCGTGGACGGACGGCTGAAGCTGATCGACCGGGCCCGGCTGGCCCGCCTGCTGGAGGAGCACAAGCTGGAAATCCTGCAATCGCGGGAGGCGCGCCCCCGGGCGATCGTCGCGGCCGACGTGTTCGTGTTCTCGTGCATCGCGACCGACGGGGCCAAGAGCTTCCTGCAAGTCAGCGCGATCCACGGCCCGACGGCCGGCACGCTGGGCGAGCTCAAGCTGCCGATCGACCCGGCCGATCCGGGGCGCTTCCAGCCGCCGCTGGCACAGACGCTGGCCGCCTGGTGGCCGCGCGTGCTCGGGCGGCTCGACGAGGTGCGCCACAAGCCGCTGTGGACCCTCGTGGACGTGTACACCGGCTCGGTCGAGCTGGAGGAGATGGCCGGCGCCGTTCGCGGCGCGATCGACGGCGGGCTCGCTTCCGATCCCCGGGTGTTCTTTTCGCGCAGCGTCCCGATGGGGCAAACGCAGGAGGAAGTGCTGCTGCGCCTGATGGGGCTGAGCCGGCCCGAGGGCGGGCGACAGCAGCCCGCGGCCGACTACCTGATCGAGGCGAGGGTGGCCGCGGCCGACCGGATCGAGCTGCGCCTGCGCGGCGCGAACCTGGCGGTGCTGGAGCGGGCGGAACTGGTCGAGCCGAACCGCGCGAAGCTGCTGGCCCGGGTGAAGACCTGGCTGGCCGGGCAGGTGGCCCGGCACGGCTCGAAGCTGGCCGGGTCCCCGGGCGTGCCGGCCTGGGACAAGGACGACTGGGCGACCAGCCAGGCCCGGCTGGAATACGAGGCGGGCGTGCAGTGGAGCAAGAAGGCCGGCCAGCGACAAGCAGACTATGACCGCGCGCTTCAGGAGTTGTTCCGCCAGGGGGCGGCGCTGGTCCGCGGCGAAGAGCACGCGCCGCTGGTCCGGGCACGCCGGGACATCGAGCGGTATCGGCAGCAGGCCTGGCGCCACTATCGCCGGGCTGCGCAACTCGATCCGACGTGGGAGAAGGCGGCCTGGGCCGAGATCGCCTCGTATGGCTCCGACAACTGGATTTACTACGAGAACCTCCGCCGCGGCATGTCGTTTGCCGAGCCGATCGACGCACGCCAGCGGTTCCTCAAGCGATTTCCCCGATCGGATCATGCCCGGCAGGTCCTTGCCGACTACACGGGGGCGTGCATGAACCTGGCCGGCAAGGGCAAGATTCCGCCCGGGCTGGACCAGCGGTCGACGCGGCTGAAGTACTACCGAAAGGGCATGGAGGGCTGTCGCCGGTACATTGCCGAGTACACGCTGCGGGACAAGCACGCCAGCGATTGGCCAAAGTTCATGCCGAGCCATTATCTCTATTGGCTACAGAAGTACGTCGAGCTGGCCGACCCGCCGGAGGCCGAGTGCCGGGCGATCGTCAGCGAGTGGTCGGAGTCTTACGACACGCACCTCGATCGGGTGCCTCACAGCGACTTCGTGCGCCTGATCGTGCTGGCCCGGAAGAAGGACCGGCCGGGGTTCGTCGCCCTGTTGACGAAGATGCAGCAGCGCTGGCCCGACCCGAAACACCCGCAGTGGCAGCACACGGCGGACATGGTCAGCCGTGCGCTTCACGGGCTGTTCTACGACCACGGGGGCGGCGACTCGTTCGACCGGTGGCGCGCGGGCAAACGGGGCATCGGCGACCTGCCGCGCCCGGGCTACGATCCGAAGGAGCCCCGCGGCGCGTTGAAGTCACAGGGGGTTACCGACGATCCGTAGGCGACCCGGCGAAACGACCACGGTGCGAGGCATCAGCGTGACATCCATGTTCAGACACGTCGGTTGGTTCGCGATCCTTGTGGCGCTCGGTGCCGCCACTGCCGCCGCGGCGCAGAGCATCGCGCCGGCGCGCGGAGATTCCTCTCCGCTTCGCACGTGGGCCGTGCTGGCCCGCAAGGCCAAACAGCACAACACCGACATCATCGGCAGCTACTGGCGCAGAGACGAAAAGGGGAGGGGAAGGTACAACAGCGCGGTCCTGATCGACCGCCGGGGCAAGCTGGCCGGCATCTACGACAAGGTCTATCCGACGATCGGAGAAATGGAAAGCGGCGTTCTCCCGGGCCAAGGCGCGAAGGTGCCGGACCCCGCGATGGACTGCCCAGAACGTGGCGCCTATCGCAGCCGGCAGGGAGGGTTGCCCGTGCAGACCAGCACGTAGCGGGTCAGGCCGGCGGACTTCGAGAGCTTCACGGCCATCGGGGCCCCGCACTTGGGGCAGTACTCCGTCTCGGTGGTCGCGTGGCCCTGTTCGGCCTTGCGCTGGCACGCGGCGCAGAACGTGGTGTGCGGCAGAAGCTCGCGCCGCTCGCGCTCGATCGGCCTCGAGCAGGCCTCGCACAGCGTCTGGGCCCACTGGGCGTCGTCGCGGGTCGGGCCGAGGAAGAGCCCCTCGCGACCGCACTCCGGACAGGCCAGCTTCGGCGCGGTCGCCCGGAGCACCTCGACCAGGATCTCCCACTCCGGGTCGCTTCCGCGCCGGAGTCTGCCGGCCCGCAGCAGCCACTGCGAAACCTCGGCCGGCCCGCAGACTTCGCTCCACGAGCAGCCCGGGCAGCGGAGCTCGACGTAGGCTCGATCGTGAGGTCGATCAGACATTCCATCGCCCCTGACGTGCCGGTCCTTGCGGCCCTCTACTCCCCGGGGTCCGCCAGCAGCCCGGAATCTCTCACCGTCCAGCCAAGAACCGCGCAGCACAGGATCGCTGCACGCGAACCCCGGAAGAGAATCATCGAAGGGCTCCTCGGTTGCGTGTTGGCATGATCGTCGATCGGCAGCCGCGGGCCTGGGCTTCTTCTGACCGCCGGGGAAAGAAATCATTGTATCCCCGGGCATGCCGGAGTGCAAACGGCGTCACGGCGGCCTTGACGGCAACCGCAAGTCCTTGACAGGCAACGCGAAGGAGACTATTGGTGAAGAGGTCTTATTGAGTCCTGCAATGCCAATAAACGGACGCCCATCGGCATTGCAGGACTCCATAGAATCCGGTCGATCACGATCGGTGCGACTACTTCCACTGGCGGGTCAAACCGATGGCGTATGAGCATTTGATCGGTGACTTGGCGGGCATCGTGGGCAAATCCAACGTGCTGACCTCCGAGGAAGACCGCAGGGTCTACTCCTACGACGGGACGTCGACGTGGACCCACAAACCCGACGTGGTGGTCTTTCCGACCGAGACCGCGCACGTCGAGGCCGTGCTCAAGCTGGCCAACGAACACCGCGTCCCCGTGACGCCGCGCGGAGGAGGCACCAACGTGAGCGGCGGCTCGGTGCCGATCCGCGGCGGGATCGTGCTGGCCATGACCAAGATGAACCGGATCCTGTCCATCGACGCCGCGAACCTCTCGGCGCGCGTGCAGGCGGGCGTGGTGCTCATGGACTTGCAGAACGCACTCGCCAAGGAACGACTGTTCTTTCCGCCCGACCCGCAAAGCATCCTCGGCGCTACTCTGGGTGGGATCATTGCCGAGAACGCCGGCGGGCCCGTGTGCCTGAAGTACGGGGTGACGAAGCAATACGTCCTCGGGCTGCAGGCCGTTCTCCCCACCGGCCGAATCGTCGAGTTCGGCGGCAGCACGGTGAAGAACGTCGTGGGGTACGACCTGGTGTCCCTGGTGACCGGCTCGGAAGGGACGCTGGCCGTCGTGACCGAGGCGACCTTGCGCCTGCTCCCCCTGCCGCCCGCCAGGAAAACGATCATCGCCCTGTTCGACGATTTGCCCGCCTCGGGCGAAACCGTGGGAAAGGTCCTCGACCACGGGACCATCCCGGCGAAGATCGAGCTTCTGGACAACTGGGTGGTGAAGAGCATCAACCGGATCGCCGGCATGGGGCTGCCGGAAGACGCTGCGGCGATGCTCATGTTCGAGTGCGACGGCACGGAGGACGTCGTGGCACACGACTCCCGGAAGGTGATCGACGTTTGCCAAGAGGTCGGCGCCACCCAGGTCCTGGTGGCCGAGGACCAGGATCAGGCGCAAACCTACTGGAAGGCCCGTAGCGCCGGTTTTGCCGCCGTGTTCGGCGCGGCTCCCACGGTCCTGGCGGAAGACGTGACCGTGCCTCGAACGCGCATGGCGGAGTTCATCGCGCGGGTGGTGGCGATCTGCAAGGAGGCCGATCTGGAGGTGACGGTCATCGGTCACGCGGGCGATGGGAACCTCCACCCCAGCGTGATGACCGACGCCAAGGACCCGGCACACTTTCAGAAGGCCCAGAGGGCCGTCGATCGGATCATCGAGGCCGCGGTCGAGTTCGGCGGCGTGCTCTCGGGGGAACATGGAATCGGCCTGGAGAAGCAGAAGTTCATGCGGCGCACGCAGGACCCGATCTTCATCGAGTTGATGAAGAGCATCAAGCGCGTCTTCGATCCCAACGGGATTCTGAACCCCGGCAAGATCTGGGAAGATCGGAGCAGCTAAGTGGCCGAACCCCTCGAGAATATCCGCAGATTCCGCGGCGACGTCGAGAAGTGCATGAAGTGCGGCTTCTGCGGCTACTTCTGTCCGATCTACCGCGAGCAGCGCGAGGAGAAGGGGCTGGCACGGGGCAAAGACCAGTTGATCCGGCTGGCACTCGAAGACGAGCAGGACCTCAGCAAAGGCTTCTACCAGGCGATCGACAACTGCCTCTTGTGTGGAACCTGCGTGCAGTACTGCCCCGCGAAGACGCGGACCGACCACGCGGTGATTGCCGCGCGCGGCGACTACGTGGCCGAAAAGGGGCTTCCTCTTGGGAAGCGGCTGGTGTTTCGCCACCTGCTTCCCCACCGGTGGCTGTTTGGCGTCACGTTGCGAGTGGCTTCCTGGCTGCAACGCTTCCTGCCGCGCGGGGAAGGACGATTTCGCCACCTGCCGCAGTTCCTCTCGGCGCTAGGCGCCGGCAGGGCGATTCCGGACATTGCGCCGAAGTTCCTCAGAAGCAGCGTGCCGGAGCGCTCCCCCGCCACAGGGGCGCCGAAGCACCGAGTCGGGTTCTTCGCGGGCTGCGCCACGGAATACGTGTTCCCGGAGATCGGCCGGATGGTCGTCGACGTGCTCCGGAACCTCGACTGCGAGGTCGTCCTCGACCGCCGGCAGGGTTGCTGCGGCGCGCCGGTCTATTTCTCCGGGGATTTCCGCACCGGGAGGAAGATGGCCTTGAAGAACGTCGAGGCGCTGGAGGACTACGACTACGTCGTCACGGCGTGTGCCACGTGCGGCTCCGGGCTGCGCGAGTATCCCACTTACCTGGCTCAGACTGCCGAGGAAAGGACACGCTTCGAGCGGTTTGCCGCGAAAGTCCACGACTTCAACGAGTTCGTCATCGACGTTCTTGCCGCCGACCTCGGCCGGCTGGCGATCCAGCCCCCGTTCCGCGGCAAGACCGTCACCTGGCACGACCCCTGCCACCTCGCGCGGTATCAGGACGTCCGCCAGCAGCCCCGGAAGATCCTGCGGGCGATCGAGGGGCTCCGCTTCGTCGAGATGCCCGACGCCGATCGCTGTTGCGGGCTCGGCGGCTCATTCAGCATCACCCATTACGAGACCTCCCGGAAGATTGCCGATCACAAGGTCGACGCCATCCTGGCCTGTGGCGCCGACGCCGTGGTGACCGGGTGCCCTGGCTGCATCATCCAGCTTCGCGACGCGCTGGCGCACCGCAAGGTGGCCGTTGAGGTTCTCCACGTCGGAGAGCTGTTCACGATTCGGCCCCAGGCTGCCGCCCCGTGACTTCCGTTTCCGAGCCGACAACGCTCTGCCCGGGGCTGTCTGGCGCCGTGGGCGTGATGGGATGGGCGCGGCGCCGTCGATTCGGACGCCGCGCGGCTCGAGCTGGCCGCGGCGCGGGCAACCGGCGGTACGTCACTTGGCCGACGGTCCCAGTGCGTACGGGACCGTGCAGTCGTCGATCGGTTGGAAACCCTCCATGTCGGCGCGGGGACGCTCTTTGAGCAGCTCTTGGACCGGCTTGAAGGCGGCGACGATCTTCTGATAGTCGGGATCGTCTCTGGATGCGAATACCGGTTCTCCGCAGCGCTCAGTGCCTCCGGCGGACTTCGCCAGAGGCGCCAGGAGGAAGCGGTTGTCTTCCGGCTTGCGTATCCGCGTGTAGAAATCGCGGGGGACCTTCTCCCGGTGGCACTCGGCACAACGGCGCGAGGCCACCTCCTTCAGCGTGCTGTCGAGCTGTCTCGGATACATGCGGCGAGCGCCCATCTGGTACTTGTGATTCGATGAAGCGGTGCCGTAGTACGGGACGTTGAGGTCCATCCAGAGATACACCTTTCGACGTTCGGCGGGGGGAACGTCGATGCGCGCCCGGCCGTTTTCGTCC
>Ga0180432_10011696_pt1 | contig 10311 bp, 8 predicted proteins | sample SS_ome_10_FD_132414 | JGI IMG/M metagenome (GOLD analysis project Ga0180432, IMG submission 132414) | Hypersaline lake sediment archaeal communities from the Salton Sea, California, USA - SS_1_MS_2 metaG | ecosystem: Environmental > Aquatic > Non-marine Saline and Alkaline > Hypersaline >...
ACGACTTCGGACGGTTTTGTTATCCGCTTGGTCCACGACATGTCCGATAGGTGCAAAAGGCCCTCGATCCCCTCCTCCAGCTCGATGAATGCTCCGTAGTTGGTGAGGTTTCTGACCCTTCCCTGCACCACCTTCTCCGGAGGATACTTCTTCTCAACCTCTTCCCAGGGATTAGCTTCTGTCTGTTTCATCCCCAGGGAAATCTCCTGCTTTTCCTTGTTTATGTCGAGCACGACCACTTCGACCGCATCGCCAATGGCGACGATGTCGGAAGGGTGAGCAATACGTTTGGTCCAGGACATCTCGGAGATATGAACGAGACCCTCTATGCCCTCCTCCAGCTTTACGAACGCACCGTAAGGCACTATGTTGACCACTTCGCCCTTGGCCCTGCTGCCCACCGGATATTTCTCCTCGACGTTTTCCCAGGGGCTGGGTGTCTTTTGCTTCAGTCCAAGTGCGATTCTTTCCCTTTCTTGATCCACGTTCAGAATGACGACCTCGATCTCCTGCTCGATGGCGACCATCTCTGAGGGGTGACTGATCCGCCCCCAGCTCATGTCCGTTATATGTAGGAGCCCGTCGATGCCACCCAGGTCGATAAATGCCCCGAAGTCGGCTATGTTCTTGACGACGCCCTTTCTCCGTTCACCCACTTGGATTTTCTCGAGCAGTTCCTTCTTCTGCGCCTCGCGCTTCTCCTCCAGCAGCTTTCTGCGAGAGACGACGATGTTGCGTCGGTGCTGGTCTATCTTTAATATCTTGCAGTCGATAGTAGCGCCGACGAACTCGCCGATGTCGGGCACCCGGCGTATGTTGACCTGCGATGCCGGCAAGAATACGGGCACGCCGATATCTACGAGCAACCCGCCTTTGATCTTGCGCATAACCTTGCCGCGGACAACGTCGTCTTCCTTGCAGTTTTCGATGATCCGTTCCCAGGACTTTATCCTGTCTGCCTTCCGCTTCGAAAGGACTATCAGACCGGCATCATCCTCCACCGCCTCCAGAAGGACCTCTACTTCGTCGCCGACATCCACGCTCCCGGGGTCATCGAACTCCGAGAGGAGGATTACGCCCTCCGACTTGTATCCCACATCGAGGATGACGCTATCGTCGAATACCCTTACCACCTTCCCTTTGAGAACAGTGCCTGCCTTGAAGTCCTTTATGGACTCCTCGTACACGGCACGCATCTCCTCCGGCGTGCCCTCCCCCATTGCCTTACGGACCTCTTCCTCGATATCCCGGTCCGTCATCTTGTACTCGGTAAACAGTTTACGATTCGTCATTTAGCTCCGGTTTCCTTCCGTGCCTCGGCCTTTAGGCACCAAGTGAGCACGATGTGCTCAACAACAGCCATGGTTTGGTTGTTACCTTGCGCGATCATTGCGCAGACGACACGGCGCGCATGGCGCGCCGAACATCCAGGATTATACTCCGAACTTGCTCGGAGATGAAACGATAATCTTCCCCCTTTTTGCCTCTGACAAAGACCGGCGGCCCATAGCCGACCCTTACGGGTCTGAATCGAAACAGCCTCCTTCCCCTTGGCCACGCCTCGAAAGCCCCGTCTATTGCTACGGGGACTATGGGGACGCTTGCTCTCGCAGCCAGCACGCACATCCCGCTGTGGAAGGGACCGACCGAGCCATCGCGCGTCCGCGTTCCTTCGGGGAACATGAGGGCGGCCTTCCCCTCGCGCAGCATCCGTATCGTGCCCTTTATTGCCGATTTGTCTGCAGTTCCTCGCTTCATTGGGACGGCCCCCAGCGACCCGATAAGCCATGTGAAGAACCTTCCACGGAAAAGGTCGCTCCTGGCAAGGGGGCTCACGTGCCGGGGCAACCCCAAGCTGGCGATGACGGGGTCAAGGAAGCTCTGGTGGTTCGCGACCAACAACACGCCTCCTCGCCGCGGCACTCTTTCTGGCCAGAATACGCGTATGTTGAACAGCATCACGAAAAGAATCTGTGCCCACATCTGCATGAATCTATACCATATCCGCTTCATCGCACCGCTCTCGGGTCTTTCTCAGGAGCACTTCGAGGACTTGTTCGATTGTGAGGTCTGACGTGTCTATGGTGATCGCGTCCCTTGCGGGCCGCAGAGGACTTGCCTCACGCGTTGTGTCCCTATTGTCTCGGTTCAATAATTCGGCCAGCACGGAGGCGTAATCAGCCTGTATCCGCATGCGGCTCCAATCTCGCAGTCGCCTCTCGGCGCGCACTTCAGGCGAGGCATGCAAAAAGAACTTCACTTCGGCCTCTGGGAAGACGACCGTGCCCATGTCCCTGCCTTCCGCCACGAGGTTTTTTGTGCGCCCCGCTTCTCTTTGAACGGCGACGACCTTCTTACGGACGAAGGGGAAACGAGAGATCGCGGATGCCGCTTCCGATATCTCCGGTGTCCGCACCAGTTCCGTGACGTCCTGTCCGTTTACCAGCACTCTGGGCTCGTCTCGTCGGTACTTCAGGGCAATCTGTGTTTGAGCCATCAGTTGCCGAGCCGCATTCTCGTCGTCGAGGCCGGTTCCAGTTTCCAAAGCCGCCCATCCGACGGCGCGGTATGTGAGGCCGCTATCGAGGTAGCGCCACCCCAGCCGCCTCGCAAGTTCTCGAGCAGCAGTGCTCTTACCCGCCGCCGACGGACCATCGATAGTGACGATCAATGCCTTGCCTTTCGGACGGCGCTCTGCGACAAGTCCCGGACCTTCGCGAGCCTTTCGAATCGCCGCACGTCGTCGCGGTTGATATGACCGGCCGACGGCCACAGCGCGGCGGCGGAGCCGCACGCCACGGCGCGCACAAGCCGGGCCGGTGGATCAAGTTGTTCCAGCATCGCGGATATGAACCCTGCAACGACCGCGTCGCCGCAGCCGACCGTCCCTCTCACATCTTGCGGCTCGACGTATGCCTTGCAGTGCCAGGCCCCTTCGTCGCATACGTAAACTGCGCCCTCTGCGCCGATGGACACCACTACGTTGCTCACATGATCCAGCAAAGCCACACACGCACCCGCGATGTCTTCCGGAGAATCGAAATCATCCGAAAGCAGGTCCGAGAGTTCCGTCAGATTGGGTTTGATGAGGGTCGGCTGCATCTTCAACGCGGCCTTCAGATAAGGGCCGCTCGTGTCGACAGCGACGCGTGCGCCTGTCCCCTTGGCCTCCTCAATCAGTTGCTCGTAGTCGCCGGCTTCCATCCCTGGTGGGGCTCCACCTGAGAACGCGACCCATGAGCCACTCGGGACCTCTTGACGGATCACCTCTATGAGCTGCCGTACGTGGTGTTTCTCAACTGCCAGCCCTTCATGGCGAATGTGCGTCTCGAGCCCCGACACCGGATCCAACAGCGTGATGTTGTTGCGCGTCGAGCCCGGCACCTCGACAAGTCGATGAGGTATTCCTTCTTGACTGAGCACTTCGTCATAGAAATCCAGCTCGGGCTTGCCGACGAATGCCAGGGCGCCCACGTAAGTACCCAGAGATTTGAGGCACCTTGCCAGGTTGATACCCTTCCCGGAGGCCTCGTGGGCGAGCACGCGTCCTGGGACAACTCCTCCCTGCGCGAACCCGGGCGCTTCGACGCTGGTGTCGACGGAGGCGCTCAAGGTCACCGTTACGGCCATCTGCGACTCAGGGAACAGTGTCAAGATATCCGCTCCAGGCGCTCTCTTGCGAACTTGGCGTAGTATGACTTAGGATACCGGCTGATCAGTTCTTTCAAAACGCGAACCGAGCGCTCTCTATCGCCCACATGGCGTTCAATTATGTCGGACATCCTGAACATCAACGATGAGCGATTGTCGTCTCCTTCGCACAATCTTATTCCTTGCTCCAGCTCCCGTAGCGCATCGTCGAAGCGTCCGATCTCCACCAGGACTTCAGCAAGCCTTCGTCGCGTTTCCGTATCCTTTGGATTCTCTTCGGATTCCTCCTTGTAGATTTCGGCGGCTTTTTGCAGGTCCTTCCTGTGCTTTGCGCTTTCCGCCGCCCACCACCTCTTCCGGACAGCAACCGCGTCCTCGGACATGAAGATGGCCCTCAGTCGGAAGATGCCCTTCATCGAGCAGTGAGCCAGAAACGCGGAGTACGCGAAGGTCATAAGCAGCATGAGCGCGAACGCCGCGAGCAGGCTGGGTGCAGCCATGAAGGAGGGTGCGGCAGCGCCGGCAACCCGCAGCGCGAGTGCGAACGCAATCAGCTCCCCAAGGGCCGCAGATACAAGTCCGGCCGGGACAAACCATCCAGCTTCACGAATCTCCTCACCTCTGAGCGCCCAATAGGACAAGATTGCTCCCGCAGTGAGAAAGAGGAAAAAAGCGACTCCGAGGACGCCAGCCATCGCCTTACCGGCTCCCTACCCGCCCTGTCTTGTTTCCCCCAACAGACGTAACAGCTCCTTTGCCCTTTCCGCCATCAGCGACCGGGGGAAATCGCACAGGTTCATTGAGAGGACCCGACTTGCCCTGTCTCGGCTCACCTTGCCGTCGAGGGCCAGTTCAGCGAGTTCAATTGCCGCGGGAAAGCTGTGCTCTTCTTCCTTGCTCTCCGCCACTCGTCCGAGTTGCAGCACGGCGTTCCTCATGTTCCCCATCTTCAGATAGAGCTTCGCCAGCCGTAGTCGCGTTTCCATGTCATCGGGTTTCTCTTGAACGGCAGAAAGAAGTAACTCCTCGGCCTTGATGAAATCCCCTTCCTTCTCCGCGATCTCGGCAGTGTCCGGGCCTGGCAGCCGGGCGGGACCCCGATCACCCATCAGCGCGTCTCGCCCTCTAAAGAGACAGGAGACGATCACATACGCGACGAAGGGGACGTTGGTTATCGCGGCGAACGCTGTCGCAACAAATAGGTTCACAGATATCCCTATATTGGCGAACGGGAAGTCTTCGTCCCCTACGGCCCCGAAGTGGGATACGATGGTGTAGTAGAGCACCCCGAACAACGCCAGCACTCCAAGCTGAAACCAGCCATTGTCCACTATGGGCACTCTGGACATCAACAACAGAATTGTCGCCATTCCGATGAGGCCCACGGTGACGATCAGAAAGACCAGCAGATGAAACATGAATCACCCCTGCTCGCTCACGCCAAGTCCAGCATCTTCGGGTCGCGCATTCTCTGCTTTGCCTCTGCGTATACGATGAGTCCCTTCAGGTACAGCGCCTTAATGGCCGAGTCCATCGTCTGCATCCCCTCCTTGGAATGTGTCTCCATCACGGTGTATATGTTGTGTGTCTTGGCTTCGCGGATCAGGTTTGCCACGGCGGGCGTGTTCCGCATGATTTCCACGGCGACGATCCTTCCGCTCTGGTCGGCTTTGGGAAGGAGGCGCTGGGAAACCACGGAAAGGAGGGAAAGCGCCAACTGCGACCTGACTTGCTGCTGCTGATGGGGCGGAAAGACGTCTATGATGCGATCTATGGATTGCACCGCATCGTTGGTGTGCAACGTGGCAATTACCAGGTGTCCCGTTTCGGCCGCGGTGAGGGCTGTGGCTGCCGTTTCCAAGTCGCGCATCTCCCCTACGAGGATCACGTCGGGGTCCTGGCGGAGAACGTGTTTCAGAGCGGATGCGAAACTGAGAGTATCGTCCCCCACCTCGCGCTGGTCCACCACGCTCTTATTGTTCACGTGGACGAACTCTATGGGATCTTCAACGGTGACTACATGGCAGCGCCGGGTGTTGTTGATTATGTTGATCATTGCGGCTTGAGTGGTGGTCTTCCCGTGACCCGTCGGTCCGCTCACTATCACCAGGCCTTGCTGGCTCAATGCGAACTCTTCGATGACGGGGGGCAGCACGAGCTCCTCGAGCGACGGAATGTCGGATGGGATCAACCTGAAGTTTGCAGCCACACAACCCCGCTGGATGTAGGCGTTCCCGCGAAATCGATACTTGTCCTGGAACGACAGCGAGAAGTCCAGTTCCTTTTGCGCCTCGAATTTTGCCTTCTGTAAATCCGTCAGCACGCTGTAGACGAGAGTCCGCGTGTCCGTGGGAGTTAAAGACGCGGCCTTGGTGACGCTCAGATTGCCGTTCAGCCTGACTACAGGAGGAGAGCTGGCTGTAATGAGTATGTCCGATGCACCACGCTCGACACCGAACCTCAACAGTTGCGTTATGTCCATCACTGCCCTCGGTATCGAAATGTGTGGTGTCTGAACTCTCCCCCGTCGCAGGTCAGGTATGACCCTTGGTTGGACCAATCGCCGAGGACATAGAGGTGGTGGGTGCTTCCGTTGAGGCGATACTCGGCGTGTCTGGTGGCATGCACGTGCCCGCAGACTACCACATCGATGCCCAACTTGAACTTGCTTTCGATCAGCTCGTCCATCATGAACATCTTGCTCTTCTTTTGTCCGATGGTCCGCCTGCTGTGGTGCCGGAGACCCTTGGCGAGAAACCCGCTGAGGCTATCGGGCAGCGCCCTGTAGAAGTCCATGACCGGCTTGGTCCTTATCAGAGATCGGAAGAGAGCGAAGGGGATGTCGCCGGTGCACAGAGAGTCTCCGTGGGTAAGAAAGACGTTCAAATCAGCTAATCTCACGATCACGGATTCACCGAGTAGCTCGACGCCGGCCTCCTTCTCGAATTCCGCGTCCAGCATGAAGTCCCGATTCCCCGGCAGAACGGATACTTTCACCCCCCGGTTGACCAGTGCCCTCATTGCCGCGGCGACCTCCACGCAAGCCTTCGACCGCATCTGCGATGGACCACTCCAGACGTCGAAGAGGTCCCCAAGCACATACAGCTCGCCGGCGTCCTCGCCGCAGCAACCCAGGAAATCCAAGAACCCCCGTCGCCGTTCCTCGTCCCGGCTGTTAAGATGGATATCCGAAACGAAGTATGTCTTACTCACTCTCTTCTCTCCGAGGTGTTAGTTTCTCAAGAATACGGACGACGTTGTTCACGACCCCTTTCGGCAGAGCTGCCAGGTCGATGCTAACGTCCGGCTCTGAAAATGTCCCCTCGACCTTGAAAGGAAGAACGCTTCTTTCAAGGCTGGCAAAGATTCTGAGGAGCTCTTCCACTAAGCCGCCGAGCAGAGGAAGCGGGATTTCCTTGCTCGTCGGACGCAATGCCAACGTCAGGTCCAACGTCCTATCATAACCCACCGACCCAGCCCCGTCGATGGAAAGCACCGCGCTCGTGAATTCCATTGTCTTGATCTCTATCTTATCGGTCTCCAGGACGTATTCAATCAAGCCGTCGCTAAACGTTGTCAGCTCGTCGAGCTTTAACGGGAGAATCTTCAATAGCGCGGTAAACAGTGGAAGTTCCCAGAGATAACCTTCGGTTACTACCGCCTTGCCCTCACCTGAGACTGAGCTGCCATCCAAGCTCGCTGAGATCTCTGCGTCGATATCAACCAACCCCTCCGTGCGGTCCATGGAGGGGCCTTTATCTCTCACTATGCTCTGCAAGTCCACCGATGAGGCTCGCAGATTGGCATCCACTTGACCCCGCGTGTGGTCGATCTCAACGTCGCCTGTGATCTTCCCGTTGTAGGCTTCTGCCTCGATCTCCCTAAGCGAAACTCTCTCCTTAGACCAATCCACGGCAACGTCCGCATTCGACAGATGCCAGCCGTTGACTTGGGCGCTTCGCAGGTTGGCCCGGCCCGATATGGCCAGCAGCGCGTCGGATACGTCTCCCGCAACGAACACGTTCCCTGCGATGCCTGTCATGGTAACGCCTGCCGAAGCTGAGACATCCTCCAGTTGTGCTGACAGGTCGAGCTGCTCCAGCGAGAGTTCTCCGCGAACTGATCCGCCGAGGGACACGGTGCCCGATTGCAGATAGTCGGCTGCAATTCGGGCGTAACGTGGGGGCAGAGCGCGGCGCAGATCGTCCCCGGCGGTGAACTGCCCGGTCTGAAAAGCGCAACGCCATTGCCATTCCCCATCTTCCTCCCAGGCTCTTCCCCTCGCATCAATCGCGATCTCGGCCACGTTTCCCTGCAATTGCTCTACACTAACCATCCCTTCCTCGTAGGTGACGGCTCCCTCCAACCCGTTTAGGTCAACGGCGAAAGGCGACAGAGCGCAGTCGTGCAGGTTGGCACGCAGCTTCGCCTCTCTCGGCGGCCCACTGCCCTCCCCCGCGATTTGCAGCGTTGCGTCGATCTGACCCGATGGTGACAAGGTATCCCACCAGCTCTTCGTATTCTGCGGGAGCGCCGCGCGAAGCTTATGGTCCAAAGCTATACGCCGGATCTCTGCTTTGAGATCGTAGGACGGCGTCTCTCTAAGTCCCTCAATTTTTCCCTCCACGGACAGGGACGTCGGAGCGACACTCTCGAACTGGCCCTCCGCAGACTTTTTGGTGAGCATCAGCTTGCCCGGCGCGTAGTGTGCTTCTGAATGGAGCCCGTCAAACCTGTACGGGAAAACATCGAGGCTCACTGATACCTGCGACAGATCCAGCGTGCAACTGACGTCGGGTTTTTGTGAACCGGCGGGCAGATTGAATCTGAGGTCGCCCGAGATTCGGCCCTCTGGGCTCAACATGGCCCAGGCTCTGTCGCCAGCGCCGCCCACGGCTCGTTTCAGTGTCCGATCGATCGGAACGTTCCGCGCGACGATGTCGACTTGAAGAGTGGAGTCCTCGCCTTCCCTCTTCGCTGTCGCGCTCGCCGCTATTTGACTTTCGGCGTCGTCTGCCACCGTTCCAATGATGTCCTTGGCTTGGAAAAGCCCGTTGGAAAAATCTACCGTCCCCTGTAGGTTGTCCACGGGGAGGGGAAACTTGCTGTAACATATAGCCGCGTCCCGAAACGCGGCCATGCAATTGTATGCCGGCACGGCCCCTAGGGTACCTTTCAGCTGGACGGAGGAGTTAACAATCGTGCCGCCCTGGAGCTTGAGCTGATCCCACACGCGTTGAGACTCTTCCGGCAGTGCATTTCTGAGCCTTTGGTCAATCAGCGCGCCCTTTGCCGATATGAACGTGCTGTACGCCGGCGATTCTGCGCCGCTCCACGAAACGTCGCCTGAGATGACAACGTCGCCCGGATTTGCGTTGCCATGAAGCTGCTCGAAGGTGACGGTTTCAAGATTCGCTCGAACGGTTCCCCGCAGATCGGAGACGTCATATGGGAACGGTTGGTAGTTCACGGAGCACCCGTCGAGCTCCGCCTTCGCGGAGAAATCTGGAAAGCCTTGCTCTGATGGGCCGAGGGTCAATGAGAAGCTTGCACCGGCGCGCCCCCGAGGTGAAAACTTGTCCCAAACACCTCGGGCCTCCGCGGGCAACCATCTCGCGACATCGGCAAGGTCAACCTTGGAATTGCAGTCGATCACGGTCCTCGATTCCTCCAGGTTAACGTCTATCATGGCGCGCACTTCACCAAGCATCCTCTCGACGCATTCCGCTTCGAAATCGTACGTATCATCTTTGGATGAGGGCTTGACCGGCTTGAGTTGGATGTCCTTGAGTCTCGCGCGGAGGATTCCTGCTTTGAAACCTCGCGCCACAATCTCCATTACCCCTCCGGAGATCACGAAGTCAATCAGCTCGCCGGGAGCACCGGCCTTCATGGTCTGTGCCCACCGGCGCTGCGCCGGGCTGAAATTCCAGGTGCCATCTTCGGCTCGCTCTAGGAACACTCTCGGCTCGTGCATGGACACTCTTGTTATCCCCAATCTGCGCCTTGGAGCTTCCCTGAATCCGAAAGTGCAGTCGACCCTTCTTGCCGACGCAAGCACTGAGATTCCCCCCTCCCCTCTTGCGACAAGGTAGGCGTTCACTAAGGAGACAGAGAGCGGGAAATCATAACTCGCGCCTTCCACAAGGAGTTCCAGGCCGGTACGCTCTTCGATAGCACTCGCTGCAATCCCTTTCAGCCTCTCGGGAGCGAGTGCGGTACGGCCAAAAAGAACCATAGCCAGAACCAGGAGAAGGAGGGCCTCGAGGGCGATCCTGACCCTAATGAGCCTCACTGGCCCTTTTGTAAGCATGTGCCTGCCCCGGTGTTGCCGAATCTGTTCTTCATCAGAACCCAAACGGTTCTCAGCCCGTCCTTCCATGTGATTTTCTTCCCATGAGCCCTATCTCGCGGCTTGTAGGAAATCGGGACTTCCCTGATGGGGTGCTTTCCCAGCAGCACCTTGGCGGTGACCTCGGCGCAGAAGCCGAAGCCACGCTCTCGCAGGGCGAACGATTGCAGCAACTCGCGTTTGAACGCTTTGTAGCAGGTCGGCTCGTCCGTCAGCGAACTCCCGTACAGCGCGTTGGTGACGAGCGTGACCAGCCTGCCGCCGAGGTAAAAAGCCAACGAGGAGTGAGGAGCGTTACCCAGTACCCT
>Ga0180432_10011699_pt1 | contig 10309 bp, 14 predicted proteins | sample SS_ome_10_FD_132414 | JGI IMG/M metagenome (GOLD analysis project Ga0180432, IMG submission 132414) | Hypersaline lake sediment archaeal communities from the Salton Sea, California, USA - SS_1_MS_2 metaG | ecosystem: Environmental > Aquatic > Non-marine Saline and Alkaline > Hypersaline >...
CTTGTCGCCGATCCTCACCTCGACATGGTTCGCGTCGGCAACCTGGTCCGCACCAGTCTGGACCTCCAGACCGGGCTCCAGGCCGCCGCGTACCTTGATGTAGGTCCCGACCGCCGCGCCGACGTTTGCGCCGCTGCCGTATGGACCCCAGCTCGACTGCGCACACCCGCTCAGCCCGAAAATGCACAGCGCGATAATCGCCGTCTTGGCCGCCTTGTGCTTGACCACCACAGATACGCCCGTAGCCGCCAGTACCATGCCCCCCAGCCATTCGGCTAACGTCGCGTCGATGACCTCCAGTCCGTAGAGCGCGGCCACGATGGCCGCCGCCACGGTTCCAATCGCTACTAGGATTGTCTTGTTCGGCATGATTCAGTCCTCCAGATAGTGGGCCATGTTGTCCGGGTCGTTGCACGGACGCACGGCCCTTGGTTTCGATAATCCGTTTATAGTCTCCGTTCTGACCGCAGAGACATAGACTCGTTCACGCGGTTCGGGTTCGCGCTTCCAGTGGCCTAGCGGACATTCTGCGAGGTTCGCTACTAGCCGCGTCTTGCCGTCTAACCGGATGCAACGTGGGTGCGTTGGGTGTTTGCGTTCGCAATTGAATGGCTCGCAGAGTTTGGCTACCATGACCACGTATCCCCCGGAAGGCCAAATTCGCACTCACCAAACTTGCCGCCATTGCCCAACAAACAATCCACTTGTTCGTTCGCCCCGCCACGCTCCGGCCACGTTGACGAATCCGAGCAGTCCATAGTATTTGTCGCAGGGCAGTTCGCCAGGTCTGTCCCGTTAAAGGTCAATAGACGATATCCAGCGCCTCCAAGGTCAGGCGAGGTCTTCAGCGCTACATAGGCCGCCCAACGGCACTTGCCAGCGATGACGCTGCCAAGGAAAACATAGCACTGTATCGGGTCGTCGCTGCCGTCCATCCGATACTCCCAATAACAACCGCCAGGCGGAATCTCATTCCACATCAAACACCGCGAGCCCGATTCGCCCCAGGTCGCAAAGTAGTCGGCGTCGAAATACCCGCACTGTTCTATATTCCGCCATCGCAGTTCCATCACGCCGCGCGGTGTCCCTGTCTGGCAATAGGAGCATACGGCCTGGCAGCATCCGCGCCGCAATAGGCCGCCGCGCTCATTGCGCCAGATCTTGCCTCTCGTGCCCCGCCATAGTTTGCCCCTTGGAAAGCCGTATTGAACCATCAGTCATACTCACACGTTCCGGCTTCCTGGAACGCCATATCCACGCACAACTGCCCGCCGATGTACTTCAGCGGCACGGGGTCATCCGCATGCAAGTACGGCTCGCAGTCGCAGAGATTCGTCGGCGTGGTCGAACCGTACAGCCAAACGGCCTTCGCGATGTGCTGGTCCGTCGAAAGCTCTGTCCAGTTCCCGTCGCTGTCCAGTGTCGCGAACGTGACCACCACGTCCGTACAGCCGACAGTCACGCCGTTGACCTCTAGCCCCGTGCCAGAAGCTACATCACAATCGCCGCTGCCGTCGATGCAGCCCACGTCGTCGTGAACGATCCCGTACAGTTCATCTTCCGGATACTCCCGCGCCCCCTCCGGCCTGTCGCTCTCGTACTCCTGCCACAGCAGCTTCAGCCGCTCCCACATCACCTGGAGTCGGTCCAGCATCCGCGGCGATAACCACAGCTTGTCCGGCATGTCCTACGTCCGGTCGCAGTTCACCATCCGGTAGTCGCACTTGAGGACCTTGACCGCCACCTCGCCGGCCTGCACCAACAGCACGGCCGACAGGACCTCGTCGTTCGGAATGTTCGTCGTAGTGCTGCCGACCTGCGTATCGTTGATGTAGAAGTAGACGGTCGACGCCGAGCTGTCCCAGAAGATCCCGAGCTTATCAGCGGTATCGGCCGCAATGTTTTGACTGCTATCGGCCTTCAGCTCTGCCCCGTTCTTCTCGGCGACGATGTCCCAGTTCACGTCCCCATCGTCCTTCTGGAAGCCCAGCCGGTCGTCGTCGGTCAGCGCGTTGGTCGCGTCGCTGTCCACCAGGCCGACGAACAGGTCGACCTGCGTCGCCTCGTCACACTTCACTCGGAACTCGACGCGCGCGTCCTTGGTGGCCTCGAGCTTGATCGTGCCCTTGGTCTCGACGATCTGTACCGCGTCGTCGTCGGCGCCCGCCGTGGTCAACGTGATCCAACCGTCCTTCTCGTCGGCGAGCGCCACGGTGTTCGCGCCCTGAATGTCGGTCTCGGTCCAGTTCCCGCTGATCCAATCGCTCGACGTGAAGTCGATCTTGTCGACGAACACGTCGCGCGCCAGGGACCACGGACCCGCAGAGTTGGTCCACATGTGCGCAGTGCCACCCGAGCTGTTCGTTGGACCGCGCAGCGTTCCCAGCGTGCTGTCATACGCGAACCTGATCTCATCGTTGTCCCCGAGCGTCACGTCGTCGTCGGTGCCGCCCAGTTGGATGCCCGTAAAGTTCATTGCCCGAACGATCGACTTGACCGCGCTCTCGATCGCATCTCTCATAGCGTCCGTCGCTGCACTCATGTCAATCTCCTATTCGATGATCCCCAGAGGCTCGAAGAGCGACTGGAAGTTCGCCGACTCGTACCGTTTCGCGTCACCCCAAAACCGCGTGCCCTCTCTGACTGCCGTGTCGGATAGGGCTACGCCGTAGGTGTTGAGCGGCCACGCCTTGGTGATCCGCTTGCCGTCCTTCAGGATCGGCCTGTACGTTTCCGTCGCCAGGTCGAACTCGCGGAAGCCCTGCTGTAGAAACCTCAGTTGCCAGTTGATCTCCTCGCCGTCGCTCGGGTCGATCAGGTATCGGAAGGTGACCTGATAGGTCGCGCGCCAGTAGAACGCTACGGGCGTCGCCGCCGAGCCAAAGCGAATTCGATTCGCGTTGGCGATCCGCAGACGGGCGGCGGTCGCCGGATACCCCATCCAGTCCACGTCGTTGACGCGGTTGATGTACCCTTGATGCACTGCCCTGTTGTTCCAAGTCGCTTGGTTGATTCCGATCGTCAGCGAACAGTCTGCCACCTCTCGCGTCGGCAGCGGCGTCAACTCCTCGCCGGCGCTGTTGGTGATCGGGCTGCCGTAGATGTCCTGGTCGATCGTCACCGTCCGGGGTTCCGTCGCCCACGCGATGTCCGGTGGCTCGGCCAGTGGGTCGACGGCCTGCTGCTGGGTCCCGCTCGCGTGGGGCGTGCGGTAGTTGACGGTCATGATGTAGAGCGGGAAACGCCCGGTGATCCGTCGATCGACGGCCCGCAGCCAGGGCTCGGCGCTCGAATACGATGCCCCATCGGTCGGGATGTCCGCGTGTGTCTGTTGCCGCAACCACACGGCCGTATCGTTGGCCGGGTCAGTGACGATGATCTGGAACATCCGGGCGGTGTTCAGCGAGTTCTGCGTCGCGATCATCGCCTGGGGCGGCCCCTCGGTCACGGTATCTATCGCCATCACGCACCCCCCGGCACGACGACGCCGACGTTGTCGAACTGGGCGACCACGTCCTTCAAGAGCGTATTGCGCTCTTCGTCCTTGCGAACGAGTTCTTGCGTGATCCGGATCAGCTCGGCGGTCTTCTCAACCTGCTGCTGTGCCGGCGCCATCGTCTGTCGGCCCTGGCGCATGAAGCCGCCGTACAACGCTGGCGCGCTCATCGCGAGCGCGGCCTGTTCTTGGTCGTAGGCGGCCAGCGCCCGCGCGGCCAACATGCGCTGGGCAGCTTCCCGACGTTCGGCGATGGCCGCGAGGTGCGCATCTTCCTGTTCGCGCAGTCGGATCACCTCTTTCTCGCGCTCAATAGATTCATCCATTGCCCGCGCGTCCTCTTGCCGTTCCCGTTCCCGCTCCTGGGCTTCTTGGCGGTACTTGCGGCGCAGCTCGGCATACTCAGGGGGTTCCTTGAAACGACCGCCGCCTTCGGGGGTGGCAAACAGGCCAACCCCCGTTCTTCGTTCTCGTGCTTCCCGCGCCCGTTCCTCGGCCGCCTCCCGCGCCCGTTCCTCAGCTTGTCGTCGCGCTTCGGCCTCAGCCTCTTCCCGTGGCCTGGTGTATTTCTCGGCCCACTCCTCGCGCCGTTGCTCGCGAAGCTTTTCTTGGAAGGCCAACTCCTGAGCACTCTCAGCAAACAAGCCCTTGATATCCTGCGCGATGGCCAGTTTCAGAAACGCCCAATATGTCCGCGCACCGATCAGCGTTTCGCCCAACTCTTCCTTGATGTCTCCCAGCGCATTCTCGGCCTGCTTGATGTCCTTCGTCGCATCGTTCGCACCCGCAGCCAGTTCGTTGAAGTAGTCGACCCCGCGCTTCAGCAGATCATTCAGCTTCTGTTGCTGACTCGCGGTCTCATCTACTTGGATGCCATATCGGCTCAGCGAACTGAAGTTCCCCTGCGCCGCCTTGGCCAGGAGGGTCATCGAAGCCTTGGCGTCGATGCCGAATGCCTTGGAGAATCCGATCGCCGCCTTGGTCGCCCTCTTGAGTTCGTCGTCCGCAAACCGACCCATCGTAGCGCCGAGCGAAGCCAGCTCCAATACGGCCTCGTCGCCGTACTCGGTCATGCTTTGGATCGACGAAGCGAACTCCTTCATGTCCTTGAGATTCGTTCGAATGTCGGGGCCTAACAGGCGCAGGCCTTGTCGCATCCCGGTCTCGGCCCGCATCTGCCTATCCATCAACTCCGTCGATTCGCGCATGAGCGCGTTCATCTTGGCCAATGCGGCCGTGATCCCCAGCGCGCCCAGCATGCCGGCCGCCACGCCCTTGATGGTCTGTCCCATTGACCGGAAGCTGTTGCCGACGCCGCGCGCCTTGCGGCTGGCTTCGTCCCTGGCGATCAGGCGGAATCGGATTGACTCTTGGACTGCCACTCGTCACCTGCCGGTTTTGTATAGACGCAACGTCTGGGTGCGTATTTCTCGCCCCACCTCTTGCGCGGTGCGCTCCTGTATCGTCTTGCGGAAGTCGTCGTCATCGTAGAAGACCTGTGCTGGCGACGGCCCGCGTAGCGGAACCAATCGACCATCGGACAACCTCGTGAATGCCTTCCCCTTGATCATGAAGGCATTGGGTATCGTGCGCCGGCCGCCGCCGGCCCTTCGCGTGATGCCGCCCTTCGTCTGCTTGGGCTCGAAGATGCCTAGGGATGGCCTGAAGGCCGAGATGCCGATCTCGTAGGTCAGTCGTCGCCAGGTCGCCCGCCGCGCTGCGGTTTCCTTCCAGACCCGTACCAGCTTCTGGGGCAACCCCATCGCCTTGGCGAGGTGTTGAAGGATCTGTCGGCGCACGCGCCGTCCCCCCTTGTTCAATGCGCGGCTCAAGACCTTGGGCGCGCCGTCGGCGAACCCCTGCAAGTGACGCTCCACCCGCTGCACATCAGCCTCGTTCATCCGCAATTCCAGCATGCCTCAGGTTCCTCCGCTTCTCTGCCTTCCACTGTGCCTGATCCGCCCAGATGAACTCGCACGCCTCGACGAACATCGCCGCCTGGTCCAATTGTCCACCCGCTACGGCCGGCAGCCCCTTCTGATATAATTCCGCCATGCGTATCACCCGGAACGACTCGGCGCCCGCGAACTTCAGCGGACAGGTCCGCAGCCGGAACTTGCCGCGCTCCGAGTCGTCACAATCCCGGCATCGTCTGTAGCGACCCGTCGGCCCTCTAACCTTGCCTCGACCGTTACACGCCGGACAGGTCAGCTCGGCTATGACCGAGCGGTTGAGCCTGCCCTTGCACTTGCTCGGGTCGCAGTACCCGCACGGCTCACCGAACTGGTAGGCTACGGCGACCCGGAGTCTTTTTTTTGCAGCGTGTCCAGCGTGTTCGCGTCGACGATCGCGTTCTGGAGTTCGATCAACTCGCGCGGCGTGCATACGTCGCCGGCCTGGCTTTCGCCCTCGACGAAAGGGACTGGCTGTTTGCCGTCGTGCATGCTCCGCCATCCGACCAGCCGGTTCGAGATCGCCGCGTCCAGTGCATCGAAGACGTCCTCATCGTCACCGCCTTTCCGCCACTGCTCGAACTCGCGGAGCTGGCGCTTCGTCATGTAGCGGAAGACGAAGGTCGGACGCTCGTCGTCCGGTCGCTTCTGGTCTCGCTCCAGTACGTATTCGTGCGTCGCCTCGGGGTCCAACGCGATCGGCACAGAGCACCTCCTATGCGAACGTCAGGGTCAACGCGCCGTTCACGGCGCTCGCGTTTCGGTTGCAGGTGAACGGCAGGCCGTCCCGCAGGATGCCCGCGTTCTCGGGCTCGAAATTCGCCCATTCCATCTTCGGCGCGTCGTAGGTAATCTGGTTGTTGGCCGCACCGATCACGACCTCCAACGCCTGCTCGGTGCCCGGCGTAGCCAGGAAGGCATCTCGCCGCGCCTTGGTCGTGGTCGTCGCCGACTCCGGGTCCATCCGGCCGTTGATGTCGCGGTCGACGATCACGGCGTGCTTGAGTCCGGCGGTCAGCGTGCCGTCCTCGATTATCCGGATCGTGTTCGCGACGTTGATGTTGAGCGTCGCGCACGGCGTCGAGACGGTGGCGACCTTGCAGGTCGTGCTAGTCCCGAACTTGAGCGGTGCGACCACCGAATACGTCGGGACGATCAGCGCCGCATCGGCGTTGCTGGTGTAGATGCCCTCGAAGTCGAAGTCGGCGTAGTGGATCTCGCCGTTGACGAACACGAAGTTGACCGACCCCATCGCCCCGTGGATCTGTTCGTAGATGCCGTCCTTGAACAGGCCGATGGTGACGGTCCGCACCGCCGTCGCGTCGTTGCCGTTGCCCGTCCCCGCCGGCGCGGCAGTCGTCTCCGTGAAGACGTTGTTGGCGTCGCCCTTGTCGAATCCGCAGGCCGGCAGGAACACCGTTGCCCAGTCCGGCACGCCTGCTGCCCCGTCACCCGTCGCCTCGCAACGGAAGGTACATCGTCCGCGATGCGGACCCGTCACGGCCGCGCGCTTCACGAAGGAATCCGTGCTCTCGCGCGGCAGCTTGGCGATGTTTGGCACGAGCACGGGATTCGTGACGATGAAGTCCGCCTCGGTCGCCGTCAGCGGTTCGGCGGTCCCACAGACGCCTTCGTGTTGCGCCGCGAGAACTTGTTTCTTTTCGAGTAGGCTCATCGAATCGGCCTCCTATTGACTGTACGGGTTGCCCCGCAGGTGTCTGAATTCAACGGGCAGCGTCACGCGGGCGCCCGCGAACTTGCCGGTCTCGCCCTCCAGCGCCATGCCCGGCGTCGGCGTCCCGGTACCAAGCGCCAGACCACCGAACGTCAGGTCGGTGCTCAATGCCTTGGCGACGTCTGCCCCCCACTTATTGACCAGCGTGTCCACCGCGTCCGGCTTCGTCACCTGGCCGTTGTTCAGGACATCGAAGTGGAACGGCACGCGCCACTGCTCGTACCCGCACGGCGCTTCCTCGGTCCTCTCCTCAACCTCGTTCATGTCGGCCGTGATGACGACATGGAGCTGGGCCGGCGTGTATCCACCCTGCCGGGTCGGCCGGGTAGCGCCGTCGACGCTGAACTCGTACCCGTTCCCGGTCGTGATCGTCTCGATCCGCGTCTTGGCCGCCGCGCCGATCTGTTCGACGATGCTCGTCGCCATCTATCACCCAGACCATTCGACGGTCACGTCTTTGTAGACGACGTCGTCCTGGCCGATCACCTTCGACCGTCGGTATCGGCGGATCGGTCCCCACTCGACGCGGTCGACATCCAGCCGGTCCGCGGTCGCGCCCAGACCCGCGCTGCACAAATCGTCGATCACCCCACCGACCGCGTTGTTGAACCTCAGGTCGACCTCGGCCGGATGCTTGCGGATCTCGGTAGGCAGCCGCCAATAGAAGCGCAGGCCGAACCGACCGGACGGCAGGAATTCATGGCCGCCGCCGGCCTTCCCCTTGTCCTTCGATCCGCCCTCGTCCCATACGAGGACGAACGGCTCGAGATTCCGGAGCGCGGCCGTCGTGTACTCGCGGCCGTCGTCGGGGGGTCTGACCGCGCTCTGGTGAATCGCCTTGAGGGCCTGCGCCGCCGTGGACGCGCCGACCCATGTCTTGAACGTCGAGCTGTTGGACAAGCTCGACTTCAGGTCGTCCATCCCCAGACTGATACATCCGGCGGCGTCGGTCATCGGCTCAGTCTCGATAGTCCGGCTGCCCGAGTTCCGTGGCCGCCTCGGTCGCCAGCGCGAACACGACGCTCACCGCATCCTCGCTGGACACCTTGACGATGGCCCACGTCTCGGACCCGATTACAACCCGTTGCCATATGCGGGGTTCGGTTACGTCGGCCGGCTTGACCTCCAACGACCAGCGGCGCACGTTGTACGTCCCGCTCTCGTCGACGACCTCGTCGCCGGCCGATGCGTCCAAGAGGCCGGTCACGACCAGATCGGTCTCGTCGTCGGCTTGGAGGGTGACGAGCCGGCCGAACCGCTCGAAGAGGTTCGGCGTCACGTCCGCCGCGAAGTCGGTCTCGAACGCGCTACCCATCGCCGTGGACCTATTCGGTGCCGCGACGCTCCAGCATGGTTGCCGCGTCGCTCAGCACCTGGTCGGCCGGACACCTCGGACTCAGGTTCAGCGCGCGCCGCAACCGATCCATCGAACTACCGTGCTTGCTTGGCTGCGCCAGACCGTGGTATGCCTTTACGGTCGCCTGACCTTCGGTCTTGGCCTCCGGCGCGGCGCGCTTGGCCGCCCGCTTCCGCTGTCGAGCCATGTCAAACCCCTGTTCTCAAACCACCCATCACGCGGTCGTGAATACCATCCGCACGGCGTAGGCCCACTGCCCGTAAGTGATCTCGTAGCGTGCCCGAACGCCGTAGTAGTACTTCTCGCGCATGAAGCCTTCGTCGCTGCTGCCCGTCAGTTCCCCGAACTCCAAGGCCTCGCGGTCCTGGAAGATCAACGGCCTGAGCGCCTTGTCGACCTTCAGCAGGTACCAGGTGTCGGTCGCGGTCGCATCCAGGTATGGGCACGGGATCACGTCGGCCGCGCCCTTCATCACGTTGTCGGTGCTGGAGATCACGCCCGCACGCATCGCCTCAAGCGCCGTCCAATACATCTTCGCCGGGACCACGCACACCAGACCGCTCGCTTGTGTGTTCAGTGGGCGCGCCTGGTCGTCGAGAAACTTCATCATCTCGGAGGACATATAGGCGAACGCCGCCTTGAACTCCGCCGTCGTCGGCGCATCCTTGGCCACGATTGCGGTCGTCAGGTCGTTGTCCTGGTTCCCGCTGTCGCCGAACACGTGCGCGGCGTTCCAGAACGTCACGCCGTCGTAGCTGTTGTAGCCCGACGTGGCCCCGTTGATGAGCAACTGCGAGACGAGGTAGTCCTTGTGACTGACCACCGCGTCGGCCAACTCCTGTACGCGCACCCTGATCTGACCCGTCTGGTCATCGGCCAGCTCGTCCCGGTCGACCTCGATCGTCGCCTCGAACTTCTTGTTGGTGACGTCGTAGCTTTCAGAGTGCAGGCCTTTGGCCATCCGGCCCGTTCCCCATTCGCGCATCTGCGGTACTTGGCCCAACCATCGGTACTGCTCGGTAGCCGTGGTCGACTGGATGCGCGTGACGAGCCGTTCCCAAAAACTCGGCGCCGTCTGCAACCTGCTGAAGAACTCGGACCGGACGCCCTTGGTCAGTAGCCCGGTATCAATGACTGCCATTTTCGTTTCTCCTTCATGATGCCGGTCGCTGCCGGCGTTCGGTCACTCTCACGACTCACCGCCAGCCACGCGCAGGTAAGTCAGCTTGGACGACACGGCGTCGGCGGTGGCCGACTTCTCGTTGTTCACCACACCACAGAGATACGCAGTCGTTGCTACGCCGTTGAACGTGGTCGTTGCCAGGTATCGCACGTTGTCAATCCAGAACTCGACGGTCCCGGCCGGACGGACGATGATCTTGAAGTCCTGGACCGTACCGCCGGCATAATCGACCGTAGTGTCAACGGGCGTATCCTCGACGCCGGTTTTCTCCGTCCACGCCAAGATGTTCGCGCTGTTGCCGTCCACATGGAAACAAGCCTTGTCCGTCACGTCGGCGTGGCTGAAGTTCAGCTTGCTGTTGGCCGTCAGCAGCGTCACGAGTCCCCAGTCGTGGTCGGTGTTGGCCCCGCCCGGGTCGTCGATGTCCAGCTTGCACTGGAAGGTGATGCCTTTGTCCACGCCGAACGCGTCGGTCGTATACACCCCAGCCTGCGCCGCCTCATCAACGGCATCCTGGTCGAGGTCGCATCCACCGTTTTCGCCTGCCGTGAAACCAACACCCGTACCCAACGTAGACAACTGGAAA
>Ga0180432_10011701_pt1 | contig 10309 bp, 9 predicted proteins | sample SS_ome_10_FD_132414 | JGI IMG/M metagenome (GOLD analysis project Ga0180432, IMG submission 132414) | Hypersaline lake sediment archaeal communities from the Salton Sea, California, USA - SS_1_MS_2 metaG | ecosystem: Environmental > Aquatic > Non-marine Saline and Alkaline > Hypersaline >...
AAAACCACTATGATCGATTTAGATGAAAATTTAGAAGGGTACATTAAAGATGTCCAGGGCGCTGAAGAAAGGATGCGAGCAGCGATTCAAAGTCATGTTGTCTTTCATATGGAAAGGCAAAAAGAAGTTATTATTTCAGACAGTGAACTGCGTGGATTAACAGTTGATAACTATAAAAACATTATGGAGATGAGAGACAATTATGAGCGGAAATTCCAATCACTGATCAAGGAAGGAATAGAAAAAGATATCTTTATGGATATGGACTTTAAAGTCGCTTCTTATGGAATCATTACAATGTGCACAGCGGTATCCACATGGTTCAATCAATCCGGGCCGCTTTCAAAAGAGGAAGTCGCCAAGATTTATACCGATTTTCTTATTCATGGGCTAAAGGGTTAGGGGATTTAATTATGTCAAATTTTTTGGAAGAGGAAGGAGGTGATGTTAAGGAAATGGGGCAGTGAAAAGGCCGATATGGTTGGCGATAAAACGAAAACCTAAAAGAAAAGGAGAATGAAATGATGTCTTTTTTTAGAAGAAAAAATGTTTTTGTTTTTGCTTGTATGGCGACTATCCTTGCTGTGGCATGGTCTTTGTCCGTGATCGAGGCGGAGGCCAAGAGTTATAAATGGAAAATTAGTCAAGGAATAGCGGAGGATCATCCAGCAGCCGCCCGCTGTAAGCAATTCGCCAAATTAGTGGGCGAGAAATCCGAGGGGCGCATCAAGTTGACCTATTTTCCTTCAGGCGCTTTAGGTGACTGGATGGAACAGATTGAGGGGAACCGCATGGGGACTCTCGAGATTGGCTTGAATGCCGGATCTACCTCATACGATCCGCGGACCAATCTGATGTTCATGCCGTATCTTTTTGCGACCTGGGATGAAGCTCGGGCGGCTATTGGTTCAAAAGGATGGCTTACCCCAATTTTTGATGAACTTTACTCAAGTATCGGACTTAAAGTTTTGGGTATCTACCTCAATGCATGGGATGGAATGGCCTATACAAAGAGGGTCGAAAAAGTAGTGAAGACCCCGGCCGAATATAGGGGAATAAAAATGCGGGTACCGCCCATCAGGATCTTTGAGGTCTATATCCCCACTTTAGGCTTTATATCCACCCCCATTGCTTACTCCGAGACATTCACTGCACTGCAAACAGGCATTGTGGACGCCCGTTCAGCCTGTCCGGCGGTTGAGGCCTATGTAATGCGGGATGCGCTTAAGTATTGGGTTGCGACTCGTGATTGTTTTGAGTACTGGTTTTTGACCATGAACAATAAACTATGGAATTCACTATCGGCGGAGGACCAGGCGATTCTAACCAGCTGCGCGGACAAGGTGATGGGTGATCAGGCCATAGCTGCTGAGAAGGACGAAGCCAATTTTAAGAAAAAGCTGGAAGAGGCGGGTGTCAAGGTATATGAGGTCACGCAAGATGAGTGGGCGGAGGGTGCAAAGGTAGTTCGTGAAAAAGCATGGCCCAGGATTCAAGAAGAACTTCTTGGGTCCATTTTAATGGAAAAGGTTAAAGCACACGCGACGAAAATATCAAAATAATTGGGTATGAACACAATCATGTGACTGTCTATTTCCTTTATAGACTCAACCGCGGAAGGGGGTCTTTCCTGCCCTCCTTCCGCTGATAACGAAAGGGAAAGCCGTGACATTGAAAAGCTGGAATAAAGTCTGGGGCTATTTAGATGGAATGATAGACAAAAGTCTTACCATATTGATCGTTATTGGCGGTGCCACGGTCACTTTAACAGTGGTTTTGCAGGTTCTGCTCCGTTACATATTCAAGTCTCCTCTTTTCGGTCTTGAAGAATTTTCCAGGCTAATAGCGGTTTGGGTGTATTTTTTCGGTGCCATATTCGGAACAAAACTGGATTCCCATGTGCAAGGAGATGTGGCAGGACGATTGTTCAATACCCCTCGTTCCAGGTCCTTGGTTAAGACAATAACATGGGGCTTATGTCTCATCCTTTGTTTGCTCTTTCTCTATCACTCTGCGAAGTATAGCCTTTGGTTGTATGGGACAGGGGAGAGGACTACTGGCCTTTGGTGGCCCAGGATCATGAGTGTTGGGAGTATGTTTTTTGGGGCAATATTTATGACCCTTTACAGTATTGCTAACTTACTCAAATATCTTAAAAAAGCGGTCGGTCGATCAAGAGAAGTATCCGGAGGTGGTCTATGACAATTGTTTTGATTATCATGGTCTTTGTTGTGATTATAATGCTTCTCGGCGTGCCGGTGGGCTTTTCCTTTGGCCTCGGCGGTTTTGCTATACTTTTCATAACCGGTTTGGACCCCAGATTTGCCATACCCTCTGCCTTCAGAAACCTCGAATCCTATACACTTTTAGCACTCCCCCTGTTCATTATGGCCGGGGGATTGATGAGGGATGCTGATATCTCGAAAAGATTAATAGCCTTTACCATGTCTTTTCTGGGTAGAATTAAAGGAGGCCTTGGAATGGTATGTGTGGTGAGTTGCACCATATTTGGGGCCATCTCGGGTTCAGCTTCGGCAGCCATCGCCGCTATTGGTTCGGTTGTCATCCCTGAAATGGTAGAGCAAGGTTATGACAGGGGGTATTCGACGGGTCTTGTAGCAGCTTCGTCTATGTTAGCTTTACTGATCCCTCCAAGTATACCCATGATCGTTTTTGCTATGACGGCTCAAATCTCCATTCTTGCAGCTTTCTTGAGCACGCTGATTCCTGGCATCCTAATGATGACGGCGTATTGTATCATTAACTTGATTTTGAGCAGAAAAATGGAAAAGGTCAAAGTGGCCCCGCGACAAAACCTATCGAAGACTATTGGTGAAATTGGCCGTTCTACAAGACATGCTGGCTTTGCTTTATTTATGCCCATCTTGGTATTAGGCGGTATCTACGGCGGTATATTTACACCTACCGAAGCGGCGGGGATGTCGGCTCTGTATGCAGTAATAGTTGGTTTCCTACTTTACAGAACAATGAGTTTCAAAGGGATGAGCCTGAATATAAAAAACTCTATGATCACCTCTGGAGTGGTCATGATTCTGCTTTTTTTTATCCTAATGGTTAGCCGAATCATGGTGACCTATCAAGTACCCCAGCAACTAACAACGCTAATATTCAAATTCACAACCAATAAATGGCTTGTTTTGCTTATGTTAAACATTATTCTTCTCTTGATGGGCATGCTTGTGGACGACGTGTCTGGAAATATTCTCTCTGCGGCTCTTCTCTTACCCATAGCCAAATCAGTTGGTATTGATCCCGTTCACTTTGCCGCCATCTCAGTTACAAACCTATCCCTTGGAAACATTACGCCGCCCTGCGCGCCCATGCTGTATCTCGCTGGGCTGATCGGGGGTAATCTCCCGCTGAATGAGTATGTCAAGCCTGCCTCATACTTTATGATTTTCGGGGCTTTGCCTGTAATTCTATTGGTCACATACGTACCGGAATTTGCATTGGTGTTGGTAAACCTCTTTTTAAGATAGCGTTTAAGCATGGAGATTGGGTTGCGTTAAACCTGGTATGTGTTTAACAAAAATTGATGGGCCACGATGGGGTCCTGGAAAGACAGAAATAAACCCTAACATTGCATAAATCTTTGGTCCAAAAGCGCTAAGCTCGCTCTATATCAGGCCATCAAGAAACATTGGTCGATTTTCAAGACCTCACCGGTTGTTAAATACGCTTTCACCCTTGAAAATGACCCAACGTCCCTTGCTGACCTAATCTAAAGCGTTTTGAACTCAAATTTTATGCAATGTTAGGGTAAACACAAGATATGAACAAGAGGTTATGAAATGCAGTTAATAGACATGCGAGTACGCGTCCCTCGGAAAATTGCTGAAAATAACCCTGAAGATTTTATGAAATATTATCAGGACAGGGCGGGTTTTGATTTACGTTACGAGGCTGGAAGTGATGTGCTGCTAAAAGAGATGAATGATGCGTCCATTGAAAAGGCGGTGTTACATAGTGAGTGGGAATTCGAAGATCCAACTCGGCTGAACGAAGAAGTGGCAAAATTGACAGATGAATATGCAGATCGGTTTTTTGGAGTAGTGAGCGTAGACCCAAGAAAGGGTATAAGTGAATCTGTGAACGAATTCAAAAAAGCAGCTAAAAAACCAAAATGTGTAGGTTTAAGTTTACAGCCTGCTTTTTGTGACATGTTACCTACGGATGCCAGACTCTACCCCCTTTATCAGTTGTGTATAGAGTTCGAGATCCCGCTGTGGCTTCATACGGGCATAAATTATGCGCCAAACCATTCTATGGAGGCCGATAGGCCATTGCATTTAGAAAAGATTCTTTTAGATTTCCCTGATATCAGATTAGTGGCCTGCCATTCAGGATGGCCATGGGTTGGGGAGTTATGCGCCATTGCCCGAAAATTTTATCCACGTGTCTTTCTTGAAATAGGTGGAATAGCGCCAAAGTATATTTTTGATTCCGGAACCGGATGGGACCCTTTCTTTCAGTATGCGAACTCGTTACTTCAGGATCAGGTGCTATTTGGGACGGATTGGCCTGCAATCTCCTTTAGTAGAGCGGTTAAGGAGATTAAGGACTCACCTTTAAAGGAAGAGGTAAAGCGAAAAATTTTATGTGAAAATGGACAAAGACTCATAAACGAGACTTTAAAAGGAGATGGTCAGGCCCCGGTCGCGGATGCTAATCGCCCATCCTGAGGTTTAGGGTCTTAACGGCGGATTCCGCGGTATTGAAGGAAGATGTTATGCCCTGATATCCATCCATTGTGCGGTATAGAATAGAATTTTGCACAAGTGGAAGGAAAAGGAGGATAAGATGCTTACAGGTAAAACCTATGAAGAAGTCTACAATAACTTCGAGTGGGAAATTCCGGAGTACTATAATATAGGGGTAGATGTGTGCGATAAGTGGGCGCACGAAAAGTACCGGTTAGCTCTTATTTATGTGGGCCCGGATGGGGGAGAACAAAAGTACAGCTTTTGGGAACTGAAAAATATGTCTAATCAGTTGGCCAATGCGTTAAAAGCAAATGGCATAGAGAGAGAGGACCGGGTCGGAATACTATTATCTCAGCGTCCCGAAACCCTGATTTCTCATGTGGCAATTTATAAACTGGGGGCCATAGCTGTGCAGCTCCTCACGCTCTTTGGGCCAGATGCCATAGAATACCGGCTCCATGATAGTGAGGCGAAAGGGGTGATTACGGACATAGAAAATTTGCCAAAGGTTATGGAAATTAAGGAGAGACTTCCAAATCTGAGAATGATTATGGTTGTTGATGCCGGGAAAGATGATACTGTTTTAGATTTCTGGAAATGTGTAGAAATGGGAAGTCGCGATTTCACCCCTGTTTTAACAAAGCCAGATGACCCGGCACTGATCATTTATACTTCCGGGACTACCGGTCAGCCTAAGGGAACCCTTCACGGACATCGAATTCTACTTGGAATCCTTCCAGGTTTTGATTTTTATCACAACTTATTTCCAAAGGAAGGCGATCTGCTGTGGACACCTCTTGATTGGGCATATATTGGCGGTTCATACGACGCACTTTTTCCGACTTTGCATCATGGTGTGACCATGCTGGCGTTTAGAGCCAGAAAATTTGATCCAGAGCAGGCCTTCTATCTTATGGCTAAGCATGGGGTCAGAAACCTTATGGCTGTTCCTACCGTCTTACGAATGATGATGCACGCGGTGAGAGAACCTAAAGCACAATATGATGTCCAGTTAAGGTCTATAACAGCCGGTGGCGAAACATTGGGAGAAGAGTTATCTCAATGGTGTAGAGACGCTCTTGGTGTTGAACTCAATGAACAATATGGGCAGACAGAATGTGATTTGGTTATTGGGTTCTGCTCGGAAGTGATGAGGATTGTTCCGGGGACAATCGGGAAAGCCGTCCCGGGCCATATTGTCGAGACAATCAATGAAGGCGGGGAAATTGTAAAGCCCGTTGAGCTCGGTGAAATAGCTGTCAAATGCCCTGACCCGGTCATGTTTTTAGAATACTGGCGGAATCCGGAGGCTACAAAGAAGAAATTTATCGGTGATTGGATGCGCACAGGAGACTATGGGATAAAGGATGAAGATGGACATTTTTCGTTTACTGGCAGACAGGATGACATCATTGAAAGCGGAGGCTACAGAATCGGTCCGGGTGAAGTTGAGGAATGTCTGATGAAACATGAGGCAGTGGCATTAGTTGGTGTCATCGGGGTGCCTGACCCTGTTAGGGGAGAAATTGTGAAGGCTTTTATTCAACCTAAGGAAGGCGTGAGTGTGGATGAAGCTCTGGAAGAAAGCATCAAGCGGCATGTGAAAACCAAGCTGGAAGCTCATGCGTATCCTCGAGAGGTGGAGTTTATGGAGAAGTTGCCAAGAACAAAAACGGGAAAGATATTAAAGCATGAACTACGGAGACTCCATGAGGAAAAGAGCAAAAAAGGAAAAAGGTAGCGTAAGGTTTTATCAGCTGAGTCATTCTTTTTTTACTATTAATAAACCGGAGGCTTTTATATGACAAAGAAGGCGGTTCTTTACAGTCGGGATGGAAACGTTGGTATTATTACGCTGAACAGGCCGGAGCGTTTAAATGCAATAAATGGGGAACTCCTTAAGGATTTCATTGAGCAATTAGAGGCAGCGAGGGAGGACAAACAGACTGTTTCAGTTATTCTGACGGGTGCTGGAAGGGCCTTTTGTGCGGGAGAGGATTTAAAGGAATCTTCGGCCGGAAAGAGTTTCGAGACCTGGATTGAAGAGACAGAGGGGCTTCAGGAAATACAGCGCATGATCATGGGTCTGGGGAAACCCTTGATCGGGGCGATCCGGGGGTATGCGTTAGGAGGAGGATGTGAATTTACCATGAGCTGTGACATAAGGATCGCAGCCGAAGATGTCAAGTTTGGGTTTCCTGAAACCGAGGTGGGACTTACGGTGACAACTGCAGGCACAAAACTGCTGACACAGATTGTAGGGTTGGGTAAAGCCAAGGAACTGGTTTTCACCGGTGAATTTGTAGACGCCCAAGAAGCACTCCGTATAGGTCTGGCAAACAAGGTCGTTTCAACCGACAGGCTGATGGATGAGGCATTGGGCATGGCGAAGAAAATTGGGGAAAAATCCCCACTTGCCCTCAAGCTATCGCGGACTGCTATCGAACAGGGACTTCACTCAAGTTTTGAGCAGATTTTGGAAATTGAGGCTAATCACCTTCTTATCTGTATTAGTGCCCAAAACCAAAAAGAGTTTATGGAGAAAAAACTGAAAAAAATGAAAAAGAGCCAGGATTAGTTGAATGCATAATCGTATATATTCCATTCAAATGCCGTTCGCCAATTTTGCCAAATAAAATTCTTATTCTGCAGAATTTCGGCGAATAATTTTTAAGACAGGAGGAGCAGATTCATGTCAAAACGAGTTGGTATTGTTGGTGCGGGGGTTACGCCTTTCAAAGGAACATGGAGGGAAAAGACCTATTATGAACTCGCCCAAATGGCCACAAGGGAGGCAGTGAAGGATGCCCAGATCCCCATTCAAGAAGTGGATGCTGCCTTTTATGGAATTTATAATGATATTTTTGAAAGAACCGCCATTCCCGAACATGCCATCCATGGGCTTTTGGGGATGCAAAACAAATTTGGCATCCGCATTACCAATGGGGGTGCCACCGGTGCCTATACCATGTCCGCGGCCCATGCTTATTTAGCCGCCGGTCGCTTTAAAACGGCTTTAGTGCTGGGAGTCGAAAAGGCCACGGATTGTTTTGATTTTTCATCAATGTCTGCAACACCCGAGGTCATAAAATCAATCGGTTGGTCCGGAGATAGTTTCTTCGAGCAGCCCATCGGCTGGTCAGCCTCTGACAGTTATGCCGAGGTGGTGCTGGCTTACAAGGATGAGCATCCTGACGATCTAAAACCGGAAATCACTGCCCAGATCTCTGCTCAACTCAGCCAGCAGGTGAGAGATAATGACCATGCCCAGCGGCAGTTTGATCAGGTAACGGCCGAAGAAGTTTTGAATTCAAGGCTTGTGGCATATCCTTTCAGGGAGTTGGAGATATGTGTATACTCTGAAGGCGCCGCCGCTCTTATCCTGGCTGAGGAAGATACAGCCAGGGCCATCTCTAAAAATACTGGGAATCCTGTAGTCTGGATAACGGGTGTGGGCGAATCAAACGAACACTCCTTTGCGGGCAAGAACCAGAAGGTTATGTCACGTATCATGTCCGATCATGATGCGTCCTATCGAGCTTACGATATGGCCGGTATTGCGGACCCCACAAAATCGATCCAGATCGTAGAACTCCACGATGCCTTTGTTCACCAATTGGAGATCAGTATGGCCGAGTTCGGTCTGGTGCCTCTGGGAAATGCGGATGGGTTAATAGAGGAGCATCTGATGACCCCAGGGGGAAAATACGTGGTCAACCCCTGCGGTGGATTAATCTATTGCGGTCACGCCGTTGGCGCCAGTAATATCATGTCAGCCTGGTCCGCCCGAAATGAACTGATTAAGAGGAATCTCAAGACTGCACTGGTTCATGGAACGGGCAGTACCGTAGCCCAGTACACGGCCTGCATGATTTTGGAACATGAATAGAAAGGGGGAAAATAAAATGAGCGCAAAAAAGGAAAAAGTTATTCCTTCAGAGGTTATACCCGAAGTAGGATCTCATGTTGAAACGATAGATGGCCAAGACTATTTGATCACCAATGATGCCATGTACACATTTTATCAGCGGACAAAGGGGGAATTATCACCTTTCTTTCTTTCCATGAGGGACGACAAAAAACTTCTTGGATGCAAATGCTCGAAATGCGGTCTGGTCAGGGTACCGCCCTTCCTGACCTGTTGTCCGGATTGTAATTTTGCGCCTACCGAAATGATCGAGGTGGAGCAGGTGGGTGTCATGAACAGCACACCCCCCATCACCTATTTTGCCACATCGCTTTTCCAGCATATGGCACCCTATGGCAGAGGTCGGGTGATATTCAAGGGAGCTGATACGGCCATGAGCGTTATTTTGTATACCACGACGGGTATCTTAGTGCCGGGCATTATCACTAAAGGAACCGAGGTAAAGCTCATTTTTAAGGATAATCGGATTGGAGAGATGACGGATGTATTTTGTGTCCCTACAACGGAACTGACAGAGGAGCAGGTTAATAAGAAAGGACTCCAGGAATCTGAGATAGATTGGGAGTCGCCCGTTGAACCTGAATTGCCGGAAGTGTCAGACAAAGATGTTGCCGATTATCAAGCAGCCTTGGATGAGATGCGATCCATTATTGCAGAAATGAACACAAATGAGCGGGCGAGGAAAGACATTGCGGGCTGGAAAAGGGATATCTTGATCAAGACGATGGGGGGCCGGTTTGCTATTCGCATTGATGATGGAAACATTAAACTGGAAGAAAAAGGGCTTGCATCTCCGGATTTTGTCATGGTATGCGAAAATCCACGAACATTGCTGGATGGATTAGCCTACAGGGGTGCAATTACTGATTCCGTAATCAATAAGAAGCTCTGGATCAGTAAAAACATGGAGTTTAATACGATCTTCAAGTTAGATAGGATGGCGAGGTCCGTTGTCAGATCGAAAAAGGCCTGATCAACAGGGTTTTGAAGCAAAATCATGATCTGTTTTCCCGGCTGGTGAGGTGTAGTCATGAAAAACAAAAATTTGTTAGATGGTAAAAATATTCTAATCGTTGATGATGAACCTGATGTATTGGAGGCATTGGAAGAGCTGCTCCCCATGTGCAACCTCGAAAAAGCGCCTAATTTTGAAGAAGCCAGGAACCTTTTCGAAAAGCAGAATTTTGATCTCGCCATTCTCGATATCATGGGGGTTGATGGTTATAAATTACTCGAAATTTCTAAAAAGAAAAAAATCATAACGATTATGTTGACAGCCCATGCCTTAAGCCCTGAAAACACGGTAAGATCTTTCAAAGAAGGAGCCGCTTTTTATGTTCCAAAAGATGAGTTGCCCAACATTGAACTTTTTTTAAACGATGTTTTGCAGGCCAAAGAAAAGGGAAGACATTCTTGGTCGCGATGGCTTGATAGGTTCAATTCTTACTATGAGAATGTCTTTGGTGAAGATTGGCAAGATCACGACAAAGAGTTTTGGGAAAAATTCAATAAATATTATATTTATTAGATGTTGCTAGATTTGCCAATATGCGTTCCTGTTGCAACAATGCGTTGACAATATCTGGATCTTATAAAGAAAAGGCAGGGCAACATATGTTTATCACCCAACTTGTCCGTGCGTGCCCTTGGGGAATTT
>Ga0180432_10011702_pt1 | contig 10308 bp, 9 predicted proteins | sample SS_ome_10_FD_132414 | JGI IMG/M metagenome (GOLD analysis project Ga0180432, IMG submission 132414) | Hypersaline lake sediment archaeal communities from the Salton Sea, California, USA - SS_1_MS_2 metaG | ecosystem: Environmental > Aquatic > Non-marine Saline and Alkaline > Hypersaline >...
ATAAAAATACTTAATCGGCCAGACGCTCATATATATTAATAATTAATTATGGTAAAATTTAAAAATTTGGTATACATGAATATCCTAGTATTTTAGAGATTACGTTACCTTATAGAATTATTAGAACTATATCTGGTTACCATTATGAAAATTAGAATTTTTACTACCGGAGGAACAATAGACAAAATCTATTTTGATATGAAGAGTGAATTTCAAGTTGGCGAACCGCAGATAGACCAGCTATTGCATGAGGCTAATATTTCCTTTGATTATGACACAGAGTCTATCTTTCGAAAAGACAGCCTTGAGTTAACAGAAGAGGATCGAAGATTTATTTTAGAAAGGATTCTCTCGGACCCAAACCAGAGAATACTCGTTATCCATGGAACAGACACAATGGTAGAAACGGCGAAGAGGCTTGAAGGGCAGTCTGAAAAAACAATAGTCCTCACAGGTTCAATGCAGCCGGCAAGGTTTAGGGAAAGTGACGCTGTTTTTAATATTGGCTATGCTATTGCTGCGGTGCAACTGCTCCCCCCAGGGGTCTACATCGCAATGAACGGCCAAATTTTTTATCCATATCAGGCCCAAAAAAATGTCGGCCTCAATAAATTCGAGAACATTCCTTGAGGTTTATGATAAACAAAATGCAGGGAAATTTCAGTTGACGCCAGCTCCTGAACTAAAAATTACTATTGATGACTTTATAAAAATTATTGAGGGAAATTATACTAAATGGACCACGCCCATTGTAACCCGTATTTCCAATCGTGGAGCAACGCCATTCGAGGTATTGGTTTCGACTATTCTATCCCTGCGCACTAAAGACCAGGTTACTGCTTTGGCCAGCAACAGACTTTTCAAGGTAGCACGCACGCCAAAGGAAATCATGGCCCTCGATAACGAAACGTTAAAAAAGCTCATTTATCCGGTAGGCTTTTACCCCACAAAGACCAGGCAACTCCAAGAGATTAGCCATATCATTATTAAGGAATACGGAGGGAATGTGCCGAATGAACTTGACGAATTATTAAAACTTCCAGGCGTAGGTCGCAAAACTGCCAACCTTGTATTGATAGAAGGCTTTCAAAAGCCGGCAATATGCGTAGATACCCATGTTCATCGGGTTAGCAACCGGATAGGATACGTTAAAACCAAAACCGCCGATAAAACTGAGGCGGCACTGAGAAAAAAACTTCCTTTAAGGCATTGGATAAGGTTCAATGAATTTTTAGTTGCATTCGGTCAGTCCATATGTAAGCCAATATCCCCTTTTTGCAGCACATGCCCGGTGAATCGCACGTGTCCAAAAATCGGAGTCACTAAATGCCGTTAAGAAAAATGAATGTAGTCTCATCGAAAATGATTGAATAAGCGAATCTAAGGTTGGTGTTTATGAGCTGATAATTGATAGGCATGTTGCCAGGATTAAAAAGCTCTGGAGGTGAATACATAGAGAATGCTCGATAAATTAATTGAGGATATGGGCAGGGCTATTTACCATCTAAGGCAATGGCCCGTTAAAAACATGCAGATATTTCATCACAATGATTCTGATGGGCTAAGCTCAGGCGCAATCCTATCTCTTGCCTTTGAACGAGAGGGCTTTAAGGTTCGGCGTTTTTGCCTGGAGAAGCCTTATCCAGAGGTTTTAAAAAAAATCTTTGACCAGGAGAATCAACTTATTGTCTTTGCGGATTTTGCAGGCAGAATTGCCCCAATGCTCTCAGAATTAAACAGGGGGAGAAACCTGACAATAATCCTGGATCACCATACAGCAAAACGTCCTACAGATCCAAAAGTCTATAATCTTGACCCAGAACTCTATGGCTTGAAAGGAGATCGGGACATTACTGCCTCTACTACATGTTACCTTTTTGCCAGGGCTTTGAATGCAGCAAATCAAGATATGGCACATATAGCGGCCATCGGGGCAGTTGGAGATAAATTCTTTGTAGACGGCAAACTTGTTAGCATTAATCGAGATATTTTGATAGAGGCTGTAAATCAGGGCCTTGCAGAGATAAGGAAGCATAAAGCCGGTGAACAGTATATCTTAAAATCATCAAGGGGGGATATACGATTAGACGAATTAGGTGACTATCTCGATGTCTTAGGAGCAGTAGGATATTACCAAAAGGGACCGGATATGGGGGTGGGGGTTTGTCTCCGGGGAACCTCGCCTGAGTCTGATCAGATGGTGGAATCGTTAAGGGAAATTAAACAAAGGGCCTTTAGCAAAGAAATTGAACGTCTCAGAAGGGAAGGACTTACGATGTCACCTCACATCCAGTGGTTTAACTTAAAAAATAGATTTTCAAACATGGGGGTAAAGATGGTTGGTCTGTTATGTGAGGAGATGAGCAACACTGATTTAATAGATCAAAAAAAATACATTGCTGGGTTTCAAATTATCCCCAATAAAATTCCAGGCATGGGAGACATAGATCTAAATCAGACAAAAATATCCATGAGAGTATCTGATTACATGGAAAAGGAGATTAGGGCGGGAAGGGCAACTGGCCTTGATAATTTTCTACCTGAGGCAACAAGCAGGCTTGGGGGGTTCTCTGATGCGTGCCACAGCTTGACTGCAGCAACAACTGTTTCCATAGGCCAGGAGGGAAACCTTATTAGAGAAATGGAGCAGGTCCTTTCATCTCATAAAAAAGGAACATAGCCTGTAAATCAGGCAGACATTGAGATATCAGAAAAACTGAAATTGCTATAAACATGAAGAGAATTCATTATAATATATCCAAAAAAACGTAAGGGGAGCTGTCAATGGGTACAGGGACAGGATTTGGAAAAACCATCTTTATAGGGGACCAGTTTGTTTTGTATGAAGTGCCTGCCATTGTTTCATCTCTGCCTTTTGAAACAGTGGCAAGGGTAGAAAAAATTACAGGTCACGGATGGACCCTTGCGGATAACCGCAAGGAAGTTCCAGGCTATAAGGAAAAAAAGAAAGATCAACAGTTGGAATCAATCAATAAAATTCTTGAAGTCCTCAAAATAGATACCGCCAGGTACCCCATTAAGATCACCTTTGAGGGTGACCTTCTCGCGGGAAGCGGGGTCGGGGCCAGCGCAGCCAGTTGTGTATCCCTTGCAAGGGCGTTGAACAACGAGTTCGGCTTAGGCCTGTCCATTGAAGAGATAAATAATGTTGGATGGCAGGGAGAATTTGCTTACCATGGCATTCCAAGCGGAGTAGACAATACAGCATCTACCTATGGCGGATTACTGTTTTACTATATAAAAAACAATGAAAAGATTTTTGAGAAGATACAGCTAAAGGAGCCCATTGATGTGGTGCTTGGAAACAGCGGTATAACAGCAAATACTGCAGCCCTTGATGGGCTTATTAAAACCAGCCAGGACAATGATCCTCAGCTTTTTGATAAAAGACTGAAAGTTATTACTGAGCAGGTTTATAACATGAGAAATTGTCTTGAGAATGCTGATTTAGAGGGAACGGGCCAGATCATGTCTGATAACCACAAGATACTTATCGATATGGGTCTTTCACATGAGAGACTTATCCATCTCTGTGACCTGGCAATTGAAAAAGGCGCCTTAGGGGCAAAACTTACTGGCGGCGGCATGGGCGGATATATGGTTGCCCTAACCCCGGGAAAGAGTCTACAGGAGAAGGTTGCCTCAGCCATGGACAAAGAGGGATTTGCTGTCATAAAGGCAACAGTAGGGGGATAGTCAAATAAGCGCTAGGTTGCTTTGTAAACATACACGAGTTATATTTATAAATTACGGGAATAAAAACCAAATCCCTCTACCAGCGGGAAATATCAAACGTTTCACCTTGCATGGCTATTCATTTTTCTTTTCAGCCGTTTTGATGCTCCTAACAAAAATCTTGATTAATCCTTTTGGGGCTCTGCTGCCCAGGCTTCACCATGGCTTGGATAAGGTGAAGTTCCTGATCTTCACGATTGGTCCGCAACATAATTGCAGGGTCTGGTAGTTGGCAGCTGTTCAACAATCTTTATGATTCGCACCGAAAACTCCAGCAGCCTTTCCTCACGATCATATCGTTGCTTCGCCATCTTTTTTCTCAATCGTCACGCAATGTTTACCATTGGTTTTTCATTCATAATTCGATGTTGGATGTTGTATGTTCGATGTTCATTTTTTTAAGTAAATTTGTTCCAGTCCATCTGGAGCGAAAATAACTGAGCACTTACTGTGCCTAAGCTCTTATACCCGTGCAGTAGATACACAGAATACGAGGTTCATCTATGCTCTGTAGTGTAATATTGTTTTAACGATTTCAACAAATCCATCTCCACCCTCCTTGCTTGCCATAAATATAGGTATATGCTTCATTTGGCTAACAAATTTGAGAATGTTTTTTACACCAGCTGTATATGGAAAATACCTGAACATAGGCTCGTCATTTGGTGAATCACCACAAAAGATAAAATAGTTTTTATTGGCATCAAGATCTATACCCCACAACTCTTGCGCAAATATCTTAGTCGTTTTTAACTTATTGTAATTCCCAAACCACCCATTTATATGAATAGACGAAACCTTGCATTGCGCATTATTTTTTTTAAATATATGACATACGAGGTCAATGGATTTTTGGTCTACTGGATTAACATCCTCACAATAGTCTATGGCAAGATCCGTTTCTCTATAAAGCTGGTCGCTTGCAACGGCAACGCCTGAAACGCTGGATAGGATTTCATCACGTATGCGGGAAAGGCGCTTCCTGTTTGCACAACGAATATCTTCTGGGTCTATAAATCGTTTCTTCAACGTATGCCCCTTGCTGTCAAACCAGAAATAAAAAGCGCCATTTTCCCCTACAACGCCGTCCACCGGCCACATCCGTGCAATATGATCACACCAACCAGCAGGTCGCCCTGTTATTGGCACCACCTTTAAGCCGGCATTTTTCAGCTCCCATAATGACTGATATGCATCAGGAAGAATCTTACCGGAGCTGGTAAATGTGCCGTCAATATCAAAAAAGACACCTGACAGACCCTTTGCTATTTCCGGCTCAAGTTTCTGTATAGGAAGCATCATGTCTTTGTATAAGATTCCTTTTATTAAAATAATTTTAAAAAATATTATGTTAAATCAGGCATTAAATAAAACTGGCCAACAAGATATAGTAAAGAGCTCTACCTCTATCGTCAAGTCCCTGAGTTATTCTTCAGCCATGTATTTGAGGCACATTACCATTTCATAAGTAACAGTAAAGTTTTTTATATATTCTTGATTTTCCCTATAAGAAAACACGAAAGTACTGTCAGCAAACCAAGTATAAAGATGCCCGCATGAAAGCTCCATTTGTCTGCAGCTACCCCCAGTAGAAAAGGTGTCAGTCCTAAGCCGAAAATTACTCCAATTGCTATTGTGGCTCCAGTAAATGAACTTCGTTCATTTATTTCCGTTATTTTTGAGATCGCCACTAAGGTCACAGGGAAAAATCCAGTGGAAAAAGTTGCCTGAATAATAAGGGTCACTATTAAAATGCTTCCAGGGGGTGCTATAGATAGCGAGACCGTTGAGATACCAGTTACAACAAGGATAAAAAAAAGGATTTTTTTTACGCCATAAAGATCTACCAGAAATCCGGACAATATAGCCATAAGAAACCCCCCTATACGGGATACCCCAAAAATAGTATTGGCTGTTTCCAAAGCCATTCCACCTTCTTTTACAAGAAATAACGGTATCATATTATAGAGACCAAGCCCGTTTGAGGCTGCAAAAACCCAAAGGATCGCTATATTCCAGAAATCTTTACGCCTAAGCACAAGCAAAAATCCTGTTGTTGATTCCCTTTTAGGCCTAATATCAGGAGAAAATTTCCAAAAGGCAATCCCCATAACAAATATTGCCAATGCCAATAAGAAAAAGAGATTTCTCCAATAAAAAAAATGCAACATAAGGCCGGTGATTATTGGTATGGAGAAAATGCTGAAGGAGGCGGCAGTTTCATGAAAGGCTATGGCCCTACCCCATTGATCATGCCTAAAAATTGTGGTCAGTAGAGGAATAGCGCTTGGAAGATATACCCCCGCTCCAAGCCCCATAAAAATTACAATAAATATCAAATAAAAATAAGAATGCGTAAATTTTAGGGAAAACATCGCTATCATCAAGACAAAAAAGCCAGATAATATAGATCTCTTATAACCAATACGAGGAGAAAGGATGCCCGATAGAAGAAGGGATACGGTATACCCTAAAGATAAAAACAAAAATACGTTTCCTGCTAGCGTGTGGCTAATAGTGAGCTCATCTTCAATAACAGGCATAATAGGGGCAATAATTGTTCTGCAAGAGAAACTAACATACCACATGCCCCAAAAAATCAATAAGGCAACTAATTTCATGGCCTCAGTTTAGACGGCCTTTAAATATATTTCAACCTTTTATTAAACCCAGATTATGCAGCAGGTGGCTACTACATAATCTAGGTTAGATTTCTTATACCTCTAATACTTTTTTTCTAAAGCATAGAAGCAAGGTATACAAAATGTCTTTCCAAGAAACCTTCTTGTGCGAGATTCCATAACCGACTCGCCACAGGATTGGCAGATCAAGCTTTCCAGTATCCTTGCCTTTTTCGGCACAGGGCCATTTGCTGGCTTGACCTCAAAAAGCTCCTCCAATTTTGCACCCATTATACGCTTAGTCCTCAACTCCATGAGCTCTTTGTACGTTTTTTGCTCTTCCGGGGTAAGTCCGCCTCTCGCCATTTTTTTTTGAATGGCATCAAGCTCATCGCTATCCTTGGGAAAAATATTTGGGCGTGTCATGATGCGCATTCCCTTACCATCATGACGACGGTAAAAGGCAAAGGCGTTTTTCCCATAATCCAGGTGTATCAGGTTTCCCTTTCCGAAGGTACACCCCGTCAAAAATTGAATTGCATCTACCGCACACATATCAGTCTCAACAACAGCAACAATCTCTTCATCCGACGCCCGGTTGAAGTAGCTCATTGCTAACTCTGATGCCCTTATACCAAAGGCGAGTCCAGGGCAGGAATGACCATGAAAATTAATCGTCTGTTGAATTAAGCCTGCACTTACTGCTACATTTCTCATTTAATATTCTCCTTCTCTATCTTAATCTTACAAAATCTTTCATCTAAAGTTTTTCGGAAATAAGGGGATAATGGCAAGCCACAAACCTTTCCTCAATCCCAATGAGCGAAGGGTTTTTGTGTTTGCATACATCTTTTGCCCGATTGCAGCGCTCTGTAAACGGACACCCATTGTTACTCCGAACAACGAAATTTGACTTTGGAAAATCAGGCGATATGCCACTGACACTTTCTATCAGAAGCCTCGTGTAAGGATGCGCCGGGCATTCAATGATTAAGGAGGCAGGCCCTATCTCTACAAGCCGCCCACTCAACATTACCCCTATCCGGTCGCTTATTTTCCTTGCCAGGCCAATATCGTGGGTCACAAAAAGCATTGAAAGCCCTAACTCGGTCTGGAGCTCCAAGAGTAATTTGATCACCTTTGCCTGTACACTGGGGTCGAGAGAACTCGTGGGCTCGTCTGCAATCAGTAATGATGGTTTCAAAACAAGCGCTCTCGCTATACTCACCCTTTGAAGGGCGCCCATATTTAACTCATGTGGATAGCGGCCCAAGAATGCGGTGTCAGTTGAAAGATGAACATAGCCTAAAGCCTCCGTAACCTTCTTATTTAACTCATCATTATTATTAAAAAGACCATGAATCCTTAGGGGCTCAGCCACAGCCTCAAAAACAGTAAAGCGATGGCTGATTGCCTCTGCCGGATTCTGAAAAACTACGCCTGTTTTGCGAGAGAAGGATTCATAATCACTCCGTATCCATTCATCCATATCCTTGCCTTCAAAAACCCTCTTTCCATTTTCAGGTTTTAGCACACCAGCTGCAATCATCGCTAACGTCGTCTTGCCGGAGCCTGTTTCCCCTACCAGAGAAAAAACCTCTCCTGCCTTAATCGTAATGCTCGTGGAGTTTAAGGCAACTACATCGCCATATTTTTTCTCTACCCCTTTAAGGGAAAGGATATCAACAATACCGTGTCTTACGCATCGGACCTCATGGTCACCTATAATCTCCAAGGCTACTGGCTCAAGTCTGCAAACATCTACAGCCTGGGTACACCTGTTCTGAAAGATGCAACCTGTAGATGGGGCATGACCGCTTTCATGTTCATAGCCAGGCGATTGTATGTGTGTATGCCTGTAAAGAGTTCCTTTCTTGTGCCCATGCTGATGCATAGTGCGGTAAAACGCATCTCCCCGCATTCCTCCAAGGTCTCTTGAGGTATTCATGGCAGGATAAGACCTCACCATCGCCATTGTGTATGGATGCATTGGTGAATGAAACAGGTCCTTAGAAGGAAGTGTTTCCATGATCTGGCCTAAATAGAGCATAGCAACAACATCGGAGTTACGCTCAGCAAATTCCAAATCATGCGTTATGAGCAAAACGGCCTTATTTTTGTATTTAGTCTCCCGGATAATATTTGCAACCATACCTTTTGTTAGGGCATCAAGGCCGCAGGTAGGTTCATCCAAAATAAGCACATCAGGATCCGTAATAAGGGCCATAGCAAGCAGAGCTCGCTGAATCTGCCCGCCACTAAGTTGTTGCGGGAAACGATTGCATTCATTATGACCAAGCCCAAATTCACCCAATATCTTTGCTGCAGAGGAAATTGCCTCTGCATGGCCAATACTTTTCCGATGAATGAGTGGTTCGGCTACCTGATCAATTATACGGTGTACCGGGTTGAGATTAGCAGCGCCGTTTTGAAACACAATGGAAATTTCTGCCCACCGCAACTCGTTTAACGATTTTTCATCATCATAGTCAACTGGTCTTCCATTAAGCCTGATTTCACCTTCGATCGAGGCATTTTTTGGTAAAAGCCCCAGGCATGCAAGCGCCAATGTCGTCTTACCTGAACCAGATTCTCCTATTATAGAAAGGCACTTACCTGAATACAATTCAAGGCTTACCTCCTCCAGGGCCTGAATAGCATGGGAGTTTTCCTTGTAGAGCACGCTTAATTTTTCAATATAAAGGCTCATGCAGTGCTTTCCTTTAAGGTATCTTTGAGTCTGGGGTCAAGTACCTTTTCCAGGCTAATAGCCAAAAATGTAACAGTCATTATCAATAGAGATAAACAGGCTATAGGCGGAAGCAACCAGTTCCACCAAATATCCAAATAGTAATATTTTATGGCGTAGCTTATCATCATACCAAGAGACTTTCGGCTTGGATCAAAAAGACCGAGAAATGCCAGCGAAGCCTCCATAAAAACCGCCATTCTGCATTTAGCCGCAAATCCTATCAGGTAAAGAGGAAAGATTTCAGGCATCAAATGACGATGAATGATATACCAACTGCTACCTCCCATCTGCTGTGCAGCCCTAATGTGGCCGGCCTCTCTTGTGCTTAAGGTCTGGGCGCGGATAGTCTTGCTTATTGTCGGCCACATAAAACCTGCCAGTATAAGGGCCAGAAAAAGTGGCGCGGGCTGAAAAAGGGCGGCTATTAATATAAGAACCATGATAACAGGAACTGCCAAAAAAACGTCGGAAATACGCATAAGTATGATATCAATAAAACCCCCGGACCAGCCTGCAACAAGCCCTATTAACACCCCGAGTCCCAGCGCCACTAAACCGCTTATTATGCCGAATACAACGGTGTTGCGAATAGCATAGAGAAGCTCAGAAAAAATATCCTGCCCCCCATCGTTTACTCCGAGTATATGATCTGCCGTAGGTGGCGATATGGGCTCAAAAGACATATCCCATGGGTCAAATGGTGACAGCGCAGGGCCAAACAGGGTTAGTGCAGCAAAAAAAACGGCCAAAAAAAACCCTATCGTAAACCAGTGGTCCTTGAACAGCCCCTTTTTAAATCTAATGTTCATATACAACCCTCGGGTCTATTATACGGTAGATTATTTCCAGGCAAAGGATAACAGCAAGAACCATCAGAGAGGAAACCAGCACCACTGATTGTATCAAAGGCAGATCCCGGGCCTTAATTGCATGAAACAGGAGAGTTCCTAACCCTGGATAAGAAAAGATTCTCTCTACGACAAGGCCCCCGGTAATAATAAAAGCCAGGCGAAGTCCGAATCTGGTAACCAGGGGCAAAAGGGCATTTCTTGCAGCATGCGCATAACGAATCCTCCTGTCGGGTAAACCCTTGGCCTTTGCCGTCATAATATAAGGCTTTTTTATCACCATGATCATGCTGTTCCGTGCCAGCAAGAAATTACCAGGAAAATATGCAAG
>Ga0180432_10011704_pt1 | contig 10307 bp, 7 predicted proteins | sample SS_ome_10_FD_132414 | JGI IMG/M metagenome (GOLD analysis project Ga0180432, IMG submission 132414) | Hypersaline lake sediment archaeal communities from the Salton Sea, California, USA - SS_1_MS_2 metaG | ecosystem: Environmental > Aquatic > Non-marine Saline and Alkaline > Hypersaline >...
GAGGATCAGAGCCTTCTCTTCCGCGGCGGGGTAATGGCGTTTCTTGCTCATGGAAATCTCCTTGGCTAGGTTCGATGCTAATTCAAACCACGGAGAATTCCAGTTCCAAGGGAATCAAAACACGTCTCGTCGTAGATGGAGCCCCGGTGGCAGAGTTGGTGCGAAAGCTCCGCCTCGTCGCACAAGGCAACATCGGGGTCGGTCGGCTCGCGGTCAACCAGAAGATCTCGAACCAGTCGTTTAGACCCCCAGTTGACATCGTCAAGCCCGGCAAGGATCGCTGGTTCCGGTCGACTTTGAGGATCACCCGCATCCGTGTTGTTTGACATGAGTCAGCTACTCCGCGATGTCTAAACTGCTATTGGGGACTCCGGCCACCGTCGCCACAAGGTTCATTCCTTTGGGTGTTGGAATGTGCGCAGGTCGCGACGAGGGTTTTTCCATGCTTTGTCTACTGCGGCTTCAACCAACTTGGCTACTGCCTGATAGTCGGCGTCGTTGGCACTGCTATAGACAGCGGTGCCACATTTGCCACGTCCGCCGACCTGTTTCGCAAGCGGGGCGGCCAGGAACAGGCTCTGACGCGGACTTCGCAGATCGATCCAATCGAGCCGGCTTATGTCTTCGGGTTTGTGGCACTCGGCGCAGCGCTTGGTATGCACGGAGGTGATCTTGGCCAGGAGCTGCTGATCGTTCGGCAGCCCGTACGGTGTGGACGACCGCTTGTTTACGAAGCCGTCGTGATAAGGGGCGTTGGCATCGATCCAGGTTACCAGCCGGTACCACTCGTCGTCCGAAAGTTTCGCACGCCGGCTGCAAGCGCCCTTGCGGAGCACCTGTACCAGTTTGCTGCGATGCGATCCGAAGGCCAGCGGCTGCGTCACTGCGGCGTCGCCGTAGACCGGTGAGCAGGCGACCAGCTTGTGGCGCATGATCGTATCGAACGCCCGATTGTAGCCGTAGCCGATCACGCCCGAGGGACGGTCGCCGTAGCTGCTGGTCAAGCCGCCGAAGAAGTCGAGCCCTCCGGCCGGCTTCAGGCCGCTGTGGCAGTTCGTGCAGTACTTGTCGAGGATGGGCTGGACCTCGCGGAGGAAGCTCACCGGCTGCGTGCCCCACGGCGGCGGCTTCGGCACTACCGGTTCCTTCAGCATCGCCAACGGGAACTTGTCGTCGGCCGGCGCGTCCGCGCGCGTCTCATGGCAGCCCACGCACCCCCGCTGCTCGCCCGGCTGAAAGCTGATAAACGACCGCATCCGTCTCAGTTCCAAGTGATTCTTGTCGAGAAGCTGGAAGTAGACCGGCGTATCGGCGGGCACCTGGAAGTACGCGCTGCCGTCGCTGTGGATGGGCACCTCGCCGAGAATGCGGACCGGCGTCCAGTTGTTTGGATGTGCCTTTTCTGTATACCGCTGCCCCCCGTGTGTGTTGTCGTAGGGCCACTGCAGCCGGTGGGCGATCCGCAGGTACTTCGCCCGGCTGGGCTCGATGCCGTCGACGCCGTAGGTCACGTTCGATACCGAGCAGACGGCGTACGGCTTGCTCGGGTCGGTCACGTCGGGCAACACCGGCGGCTTGCGCCGCGGCCGCAATGGGATGGGGACGAAGCACGAGATATTCGGATCGCGATAGATCAGCTCCTTCGTGCCGAAGACGTCGATCAAGTAGACGGCGAACCCCGTCGTATCGGTCTGCTTGTTCGAGTAGCTGTAGGAAACGAGAAAGTGCTTTTCCGCGAGCGGCCAGGGGGTCGCATAGAGACCGCCCGTATCGTGAACGCCGCCTTCGTCGACCGGGACGCCCGACATACCGCCTTCCGGCGGGCGCACGCCGGGCGTGACGATGCGGATCGAGCGCGAGTCGTTCATGCCCTCGCTGGGCGTGATGATTACGACCGGGCCCATGGCCAGCGTGTGATGGCCCGTGGCCACGCAGACCAGCTTGCTGTTGTGCGTGCCGGGAATCGATCGCACGTCTTCCAGCGCCCAAGGGTTGTTGAGATGTTGCTTGAACAGGGCATCGGCCCCCGTGCCGTCGGGGCGCACGAACCAAATCGACTGCACGTGGGCCCAGCCGCGCTCCTGGTACTCCCACCGCGTATAACCGATCGTGCCGTCATCGAGCGTGTGCGGCAGATAGTCGCCGTCCTTGCTCACGCTCAGCCGCCGGATGCCACTGCCGTCGGACCGCATGACGTAGATGTTGCACGACGTCTCATCCTTGTCGTACTCGTTGCACTGAAGCGAGCAGCCGCACCGCTCGGAAACGAAACAGACGTCGCCGCTAGGCAGGTAGGTGGGATCCAGGTCGCTCCAGTCCTTGCTGCCGGTCAACTGGCGGAGGTTCTTGCCGTCGATGCCAATCTCGAAGATGTGCGTGGGCTCCTCGGAGATTCGCAACTCGAAATTGACCGGGCGGCCCCGGTTCCGGGGGCCTTCGGGCGTCTTGGCTTTGGCGTAGCCGAACACCACCCGGTCGGCGTCGTACCAAAGGTCCATCCCGTGAACGTGGCCTGGGCCGAGCTGTCCGTCGATTATGTTGCGCACTTGCGGCTTACGGCTCGGCCCGTCGAGGCTCAGCACGCAGATATCGCCGCCCGGTTTGGAGACCCACGGCATGTGATTCAGGCAGACATCGGGATACGTGTCCTGTGTGAACCGCTTGCAGATGAGCAGTTTGTCGTAGTCCAACAGTGGGTTGGAGAACGCCAGACGCCGGATGGCCCATCGTGCCGCCAGGTAGAGCTTGCGATGCTCTGCCGCCGGCGACTTGGGCGGCAGCTTCTGCAACTGCGACTCGATGCCGTCGAACTGCGTCTCAAACGGCCGGACGTCGACACCCGCGGCCCCCAAGTCGGCCGCCAGCAGGCGTGCGCGGCGAATGAGTTCGCCGGTCGGATAGGCCGGCGCGTCCGTTTCAGTCATCGGCAGCGCCGCCACCTTGACCGTCGACCATTGGCTGATGCTGCTCTGGTCGGCCGGGCGTTTCAAGGCAAGGTTCTTCTTCGGGGCGTCACGGCCGTAGACCTCAACTTCGTCGAGGTGAAACCAGATCGGGTTCTTGCTGGGGATCTGGAGCCGAACGAATTGGGATTTCCGTTCGGACTCTGGGAACTTCACCTCCAGGGGCCGCCCACCCGAGACGCCGCCAAAATGCTTGCCCTGGTTGTCGTAGACCTCCTTCCACTGCTTGCCGTTGTGCGAGACCAGGATGCGGAGATTGTCCGCATTGTGCAGGCCCGGCTGGTAGTCGAGCCGGTTGTAGACCACGATGCGGGCAATCTCGGTCGGGGAACCCAAGTCAACCTGCCACCAGGGATTCGGCTCTTTGTCGGTGTGGAAAGCGTACTTTCCGTTCTTGACCCCGTCGACCGCCCCTGCGGCGTCCGCCCACGTAGGCACGGTGGCGGGCTTGCCGGAACCGGGCGGTTTGTTCCAAACAGCAGCCTGCCTCAGCCAGTCGGCCTCGATCTGCTCGCGGTAATCCACCTCCGCAGACCGTGCCTGCGGAGTCATTGCACAGACCAGGACTCCGATCAGGATCCCGGAATTCTTGCACAAGAGTCTTCGTCGCATGGCTTGCTCCGTCTATTGGGCAACAATTGTAGGTGTTACGACCGGGCATTTCAACTTGCGATCATTTGCTTTCGTTGATGGGCGAGATCATGTGGGGATTAACGCGCCCAAATATTCGAAAGCTGTGCTTTGAAGGCACGTCGCCTGCCCCCACGCCGCCAGCCACCAACGTCTCCAGTGGCATCCTGCTAATTCGCGTCGGTAGGATCGACCGCGGCGCCCAAGGAGCACGGTGCCCATCGGTCTCTTATGGCCCGAATAGGGGGCTGCGCGGCCTTCCACTCGTAATACCGCAATCCCCCAAGCGCTCGTGGCACACGACATCGTTTGGACCAAGGCACTCAACTGGGCCGAGTGGTTATTAGTTTAGTCCAACGATAGGTCGGGGTGTCATGTCGCGCGCTCGCGCCTGCTGTTAACCTATTTCATGTAGTTCCGTAACGAGTTGTCTTCGTTCAGGGGTGACCGTAGGAGACTCGAACTTTCGCAAGGCCTTTCCGTTTCAGCAGTTGCGGAATCGGGTTGCGCGCGAGTCGTTACGAAGAGAGTTGTGCACGGGGACCATTCCCAAGAAGAATAGTAGCCTTCTTCCAAAGGGGCACTTGTTGCAGTATAACTAACAGGAAGACGCGAGGACACGATTGCGCTTGTTGAACAAGCAATGACAATCCACCCAATCCCCATGGCAGTCAGGTATTCGGCCGGCAGGTGGATGCTGCGGCATTTTCCTGTTACAAATCAGTCGCCTGCGGCTATTACTGCGATGAAAGGATCGCTCACTGAAACCCGAACGCCAAATGGAAGAGATAACCTCAAGGGCTGAACCACTATAATCAAGCCAACCCCGGGAGACTGACATGAGACATCTTCCCTTCATCACCGCTGTTGCATTGCTCGTTCTCAGCACGCCGGTTCCGAGGGCGGAAGACCGAACCGCCGAGAACGGGACCCGCCCGAATATCATTCTCATCGTCACCGATGATCTCGGGTACGCGGATCTCGGCTGTTACGGCCAGCGGCACATCCAGACGCCCGCCCTGGACCGCATGGCCGCCGGCGGGCTGAAGTTCACCCGGTTTTATGCGGGCAACTGCCTTTGTCTCCCGTCGCGGGTCTGCCTGATGACCGGACTGCACGGCGGGCATTCGCGGGTCCGGGTCAACGGCGGCGGCGGGAAGCATCCGCCGATCCACGAAGAGGACACCACCCTCGCCACCGTCCTCAAGGCGGCCGGATACACGACCGGCATGACCGGGAAATGGTCGCTGGGCGACGATTTTCTCGGCTGCGTCAAAGGGCACCAGAACAAGGACGGAAGCGGCGCGATCTACAAGCACGGCTGGGACTACTACTTCGGCGAGCCGAACCAGACCTACAACCACGAGTACTACCCGGAGCAACTCTACCGCTACGATCCCGGCGGCCGGCTCGGAAAGAAGACCGACGGCAAGCGGCTCGACCCGGTCCGCTATCCGGACAACAAGAAGAATCGCTCCCACTACACCCACGACGAGATCACGGAGAACGCGCTGGCTTTCATCGACCGAGCGAAGGATGCACCGTTCTTTCTGTACGTGCCGTACACGATTCCCCACGCGAAGTTCGTCGTGCCGGAACTGGAAGCGTACACCAAGGACAAGCCCTGGAGCAACGGGGCCAAGGTGTTCGCCTCGATGATCAGCCGGATGGACCGCGACTGCGGCCGGATCGTCGAAAAGCTCAAAGAACTCGGGATCGACAAGAACACGCTGGTGATATTCACCAGCGACAACGGCGGACTGAAGAATTTTGACAAAGAGTTCGACAACAACGGGGAACTGGAAGGATTCAAGGGCAATCTGAACGAAGGCGGGTTGCGCGTCCCGTGTATCGCCTACTGGCCCGGCCGGATCAAGGCCGGCGGTACCTCGGAAGAGCTGCTGGCGTTCTGGGACTTCATGCCGACCTTTGCCGAGCTGGCCGGGATCAAACCGCCGGCCCCGATCGACGGCATCTCCTTCGTCCCGACACTGACCGGCGAGGGCAAGCAGGTTTCGCACAAGTACCTCTTCTTCGCCTACGGAAAGAACACCTACATCATCCGCGGCAAGGGAGAGGACCGGGAGGACAACGAGATCATCGCCGAGGCAAAAACCGACGTCGTCGTGCCGAAATTCCCGGCGGGAAGCCGATCCCGGTGAACGGACCCTTGACTCCCGAGCGATTCCAACGGCTCGACGCAATTCGGCCGGCGCCGGCCCGGTCCCGGTTCGCCATGCTTCGGTGTGGCCGGAATTGACGAATCGCCGGAAGTTTGCAGACCGGGTTCGGATCGGCTAGAATCCGGGCTGGAACAACCTGCCGCGGGCCCGTGGTTGCGGCCCGCGATTTGACCCCAACCAAGGAAAGCAGAACCGATGAAGACACGAAGGATCCTTGCGTTCGTCGCCGTGGCGGCCGGCATGGCCGTTTCGGCGTTTGCCGCCGACCGCCCCAACATCCTCTGGATCACCAGCGAGGACAACAGCGTCTTGTGGGTGAGCTGCTACGGCTCGACCAACGCGAAGACGCCGAACATCGACAAGCTCGCCGCCGAGGGCTTTCGCTACACGAATTGTTTCGACAACGCGGCCGTGTGTGCCCCGACGCGGTCGACCTGGATCACCGGGATGTACGCCATTTCGAACGGCACCCAGCCGATGCGGAGCCGCAACAACATCCCGCACGACAAAATCAAGTACTATCCCGACCTGCTGAAGAAGGCGGGCTACTATGTGACCAACCATTCGAAGACCGACTACAACATCGGCGGCCGGTCGGACAAGGAATGTTGGGATCCCAGCGGCGCCAACGCCTGGCGGAAGCGAAAGCCGGGGCAGCCTTTCTTCGCGGTCGTCAACATCGGCGACAGCCATGAAAGCCGTGCCCACGGGAGCGTGGAAAACACCCGCAACGACCCGGCGAAGATGAAGCTGGCCAAGTACCACCCCGATCTGCCGACCATCCGCAAAAACTACGCGAAGTACGCCGACGCGGTCGAAAACATGGACGCGAAGGTCGGCGGCGTGATCGCGGCGCTCAAGGAAGACGGGCTCTACGACGACACGATCATCATCTACTGCTCCGACCACGGCGGCGTGATGCCGCGGAGCAAGCGGTTTCTCTACTCCAGCGGAACCCATTGCCCGCTGGTCATCAGGATACCCGAAAAATGGAAGGATCTCTGGCCGGCCGACAAACCGGGCTCGACGGTCGACCGGATCGTGAGCTTCGTGGATATGCCCAAAACGTGGGTCAGCCTCGCCGGCGGCGAGATCCCCGACACCCTGCAAGGCACGATCTTCCTCGGCAAGGACAAGGAGCCCGAACCGGACTATCACCTCAGCTTCCGCGAGCGGGCCGACGAGCGGTACGACAACGTCCGCATGATCCGCGACAAGCGGTACGCCTACTACAAGAACTACATGCCCTTTGCACCCGCCGGCCAGTACCTGGCATACCTGTGGAGAGCCCAGGCGGCCCCGGCGTGGGAGAAGCACCACAAGGAAGGCAAGACCGACGAAATCACCGGGCGGTTCTTCCGGCCGCGGGTCTCCGAGGAGTTCTACGACACGGTCGAGGATTTCGACAACGTCCACAACCTGATCGACGACCCGAAGCACCAGGCGAAGATCGCCGAGCTGAGAAAGGCGTTGCGGAACAAACAGCTCGAACTCCACGATTCCGGCCTGCTGCCCGAGGGGATGCGAGTGCGCCGGGCCGCCGCGAACAACGTGACCCTCTACGAGATGGTCCGCGACCCGAAGCTCTACCCGTTGGAGAAGTACCTCGACGCCGCCGACATGGCGCTGGCTCGCGACAAGAAGAACCTGCCGGCGCTGGTCCAGGGGATGTCGAGCGACGACGACGGCATCCGCTACTGGTCGGTCGTCGGCCTGCACCTGCTCGGCAAGGGCGCGGCCCCGGCGGCCGCCGTTCTGGAGAAAGCCCTGGACGACCCGGCCGACGAAGTGAAGTTCATGGCCGCCTGGACCCTCGTGAAGATCGGCCAAAAGGAACGCGGCCTGGCCGCCCTGCGCGGCTACCTGGGCGGCAAATCCGGCTCGCAGCAGGAACTCTACAACGTGCTCGATTGGATGGGCGACGACGCCGTGCCGCTGGTCCGGGAGTACCTCGAATCGAAGCCGGGCCGGGTCCACGGCATCCTCGCGAAGATCGCCCGCGATCACGGCATCTCGACGCCGCCGCAGCCGAAATCGAAGCCCAGACCGAAGAAGCGCAAGAAGGAGAAGTAGACCGCCGTCGGCTCCGGCGGCACGGCCGCATACCGGTTGCTACGGCCGCCCTGGGCGGCAGTGGAAACGCAGAGCCGATGCATGCGCTCAAATCGACGGGGAACGGCCAACCGTCATTGCGAACTCGACGTCGTGACCTACGCGATGGTCTTTGTATCGCCTGAGAAAGGCCGGCGGTAGAACATTCGCCAGAAGGAAACGACGCCGGCGGCGGCCGTGATAACCTGTTTGTGCCTGCAAGAAACCATGACCCTAACTGCGAGGTCTACCATGCTGGACACGAAAGCAAGTCTTCGCCTGGCAACGTGGGCGATGTTCCTGCTGCCGACTCTTGCCGGCGCCGTCGGCGGGCAAGACTTCGGCAAACCGCTAACGTACCGGCATTTCGACGTCGAGGAGGCCGACGGGCGAGTTCGCAGTGTGGCTCCCGCAGCGGCCGATCCCACTCCGCGCTGGGCCCGCGACGTTTCGCAGGAACGCTTCGACTGGGCGAAACAGCGCAGCGAAGAGCCTTTTTTCGCCCGGCCGGTCCCGTTTGTCCTGCCGCCGGCGGACGAAGGGGAAACGTTTTACAGTCACAACCATCAGCCATCGATCACCTGGCTGCCCAACGGCGATTTGCTGGCGATCTGGTACTCAACCCGGTCGGAATACGGCCCCGTCTTGACGGTGGTGGCCAGTCGATTGCGTGCGGGCAAGAAGACATGGGACCCGTGTAGTGAGTTCTTCAAAGCCCCCAATCGCAACATGCACGGGTCCAGCATCTTCCATGACGGGCACGGAACGATTTACCATTTCAACGGCATGGCGCCCAAGGGCGTAGCAAGCTTTAGGAAGCTGGCACTTTTGATGCGCAGCAGCACCGACAACAGTGTGACCTGGACGCCGCCGATGGTCATCGACGACCGGTTCGTGGCCCGGAACCAGGTGATCTCAGGCACCCTAAAGACAAAGGCCGGCGTGCTCATGCAGAATTGTGACGCGGGCGGCGTTGTCAAAGGGACGGCCCTGTACATCAGCCACGACAAGGGAAAGACTTGGACGGACCCGGGCAGGGATAAACCCGCACCCGCCTTCAAGGACGGTGAAACCGCTGAGGGCACCATCGCCGGCATCCATGCCAAGGTGGTTGAACTGGGCGACGGCCGCCTGCTCGCGCTGGGGAGAGGGGCCACGATCAACGAGCGGATGCCGATGAGCATCTCTGCCGATCTGGGGAAGACGTGGACCTACCAGGCCAGCCCCTTCCCACCGATCGGCGGCGGCCAGCGATTGGTCTTGATGCGACTCCGGGAAGGGCCGCTGTTGTTTGTGTCCTTCAGCTCCGGCAATCGCGGCAAGCCCGAAGCCAACGGGATGACCTTCACGGACCAGAACGGCAACCAGTTCACCGGCCACGGCATGTACGCCACCGTCTCGTTCGACGACGGCAAGACGTGGCCCGTGCGCAAGCTGCTCACCCCCGGTGAAGGCGAGTTCGACGGTGGAGCGTGGACGAAGCAATTCACGGCCACGCCCACCCGCGCCGAACACGCCGGGTACCTCGCGGCAACGCAAACGCCCGACGGGGTAATCCACCTTATCAGCAGTCGATTGCACTATCGATTCAACCTTGCGTGGTTAGTGAAGGGATCAACCAAGAAGGCAACGACCAAGAAAATTGGCAGCGGCTCGGTCCGGCGTTTGGCAAGGGCAAGCCGCAGTACGGCGAAATCGCGTGGTCGACCTATCGCGGAGACGCGGCGCGGAGCGACCAAGGTCGCTGTGCCGGCGGAGTTGCAGACGGCGTGGACGACGCCGCTGGGCGGGCGGTTGACGGGGCCTCTGATAGGCGCTTGGGCGGTCGGCGGATTTTGCCCCTACGGGAGTTCATGGCTCACCAGATACCGGGTTGGGACTCAGAAGTGGAGAAGCATACCCGACACCGGACGTTCCTTCCGCGACCCCGCATGGTCCTCCCGATCACTTGCCCTCGAAGAACAGCACTTCACCGTTGCTGGCCGAGATATACAGCTTGCCGTTCGCAGCGATCATGCCGTCGAAGACGGGCGCCGCGTCCAGCGTGTACTCGGCAAGCCTGCTGCCGTCCTCGGCTGAAACGGCCCACAGGACCCCGCCCCTCTCGCCTCTCAGCGACGCGTCGTGCTCCTTGAGCTTACCTTTGATCTCGTCCGTTTCCAGCCGCGCCAACGCATCCGTCTCCGTGATGAAGGACGGCGTTCCGGCGATGAATAGCGTCTTGTCCGCCAACACCATGGCCCGTACCAAGAAGGGCAGATCCTTGGCCCAGGCGGGCTGCCACGGCCCACCACGTCGTGTGCCCCCGCCTTTTTTCTGGTTCATCTCCCATTTCCGGGGAATGCGGCCCGGATTCTGAGGAAGAAGTACTCGTCGTCGCGGAAGCCGTAGGCCATCCGCTTGATGACTTTGATCTTGTTGTTCATTCCTTCGAGAAGGC
>Ga0180432_10011705_pt1 | contig 10306 bp, 6 predicted proteins | sample SS_ome_10_FD_132414 | JGI IMG/M metagenome (GOLD analysis project Ga0180432, IMG submission 132414) | Hypersaline lake sediment archaeal communities from the Salton Sea, California, USA - SS_1_MS_2 metaG | ecosystem: Environmental > Aquatic > Non-marine Saline and Alkaline > Hypersaline >...
AATCCGTGTACTTCCGATTTTTACTGCTATACATACCATCGACACCCGACTACAATGTCAGTTCGTTACTGCTCAGGACACAAGGATGCCCTTAGCGGCACAGGAGTATCTGAGGTTATCATGTGCAATGGAACCAACCATATTGACTATTACACTGATGGTTTCTCATACTTAATATGTAATATGCCTGGGAAAAACGGCTCGAATCCAAGTCGCATCTCATCCTACTGGCAATATGAATATTGAGGTACAGAAATGGCCATTGGCCCAAAAAAAACAACCACTCTGTTAGTTATTGCGGTCATTACCTCTATCTCGTTTGTGGGATTGCTGGTTTGGTCGAAGAGCGGAACGGATGAAGCAATCAACAGTAATCCAGATGAAATAGCAGCCGGAGATATCGAAGCAAGTCTAGAAGATATTAGGCGAGATCTGACGAAACTCGAACGGCGGACAGACCAGATAAATACAAGTCAAGTTGAGACAAAAAGAGAAATGCTGAACACAAGTAGTATGTTGCTTGACTACATGAAATCTGGCAGTGACCTAGCATCGTCTACGGCTGAAAGAAGCAATAGAGGTAACATAAGAGCAGTGCCGTCCGAACAGGCGATGAGACCGCATGAAGACAATATCGATCCATTTGAGAAAGATCTGATAACCGTCCAGAATCTTGACCAGTTCCTTGATGGAGAAGATAGAGATGTTGAATGGAGTAGAGAAACCGAAAGTGAAATCACCAAATCAATCAATGACGAATTATCAGAAGCCACCATAATGACCTCTGAATGCCGCCGCACCATTTGCCGCGTAGAAATAGCCTTTCCAGAGGATATGCCAACAGAGTCGGTAGTCCAATTGACACACAAAATAACTCAGACTTCCCCCTGGAATAAAAGTGGCGGATTTGTGTGGATGGAGGGTTCAGAAGATCGAGAGCTTGTCTTCTATTTTTCACGTGAGGGCTATGGCCTACCCTGAGTTGTGATAACCACGACTTCATGTCTAACAAGGGTGCCGGGGGTCACGTCCAGTCAGGTCAAAGGTCTTTTGACTTTGACTCAACTTCGGGGGAAAGGTCGCCCTTCTTACATCCTCTGGTTCCCCGGTTGTACTCGGCATTGATCTCTTCAGCGGCCTCATCCTGCTCCCGCGCCGCCTCCTCCCGCGCTGCCCGCTCGGCCGCCGCCTTGGCCGCCGCGACCAGCTCGGGATCGTAAGCGCTCTCGGGCACCTCGCTCCTCCCGGGGCAACCGGAGAAGATCACTGCGAAAATCAAGAAAGAAACCGGAATAATTCGGGCCATGTTTTACCCCTTGCAAATGATCCATTATTAGCTTTGCCAGAACGAGAATTTTCTTGCAAGTTCCCGGTTTTCACAAGCTTGACAGTCAAATCCAGATGTCCTAGTGTATGGCAACTTTTTGGGGAGCGGAAAAAGAAAATAAGTGTAATTTAGAAAGGAGAGTAGGTCATGAGAAAAAGTCTCTATCTGGTTCTTTCACTTCTGGTAGCCATGTCCCTGGGCGCCGCATTCCTCAACTGCGGCGACGACGGTGATGATGTATGCGAGTGCGAGGGCGGCGCCGAGTGCTGCGATGAATGCCCGGACTGTGCCGAGGGCATGAGATGCAACTTCATGACCGGCGAATGCGGGGATTGCTGCGCGGACGCCCCGGAGAATGAGGTCCACATCTGGGTATCGGGCAAAGTCGTGGACATGACCACCCAGGAGGGCGTGAAGGTAGCACTCACCCCGATATCCCCAATGGACGCCCTGACCGGAGAAGACCCCACTCACCTCGACGACCAGGTATCCGGCGACGACGGCCTGTTCAAGACCAACTGCTTCGACGTCACCACGGTCACCCTGGGCTGCGTGATGCTCACCGACGATGAGAACTTCGACGGAACCGGCGGCACCTACTTCCCGTCCGGCACGGGCGTGAAGGCCTGGGGTCCCGACAAGAAAGAGAGATACTGCGTGGAGGAAGCCAAGGTCTTCGCGGTTCCCAATACCCTGGTCGCCGCCCTCGATGGTTACACCAGCGTCGATTCGGCGGAAGGCTTCGTGATGGGCTTCGTGGTGGACGCGACTTTCACACCAGTGGCGGATGCGGTGGTCAAGAAGGAAGACGGGACCGACCTCAACGAGGTCATCTATCCCAACGCGACATTCACGGACTTCTCCGGCACGGCCACCTCGGCAACCGGTATATTCGTCCTGCCTGACACGTCTTTCCCCGCAGGCCTCGACAGCATCACCGCGGAGAAGACTGGGATGACTTTCGGCGTGGAGCAGGCGGCCACCAAGGATGGCTTCTGCTACTTCACCTTCATCCAGGCCGAGTAGTAGAAGGATCTGACAGGAGAGCTTTACCGCGGCGTGGGGCCTGTATTCAGGTTCCACGCCGTTTTCAACTGGGGTTCCCCATGAAAAGATCGATTCTATTGCTGTCCGCCGTGCTGGCCTGCCTTTCCACCTCCGCCTGGGCCGGGGGGTTTTTGATCTACGAGCACGGGGCCGCCGGGACCGGCATGGCCGGGGCGCGCACCGCCATTTGCGACGATGCCCAGGCGTTGTATCACAACCCTGCGGCCATAACCGAACTGGAGGGCCTACAGCTGGAGCTGGGAGTCACCGGAGCGCTGGCCAACGTCGATTACCAGGCAGCCAAGGACCCTCCAGACCGCAGCTACACCCGGGCGCTCGACGACCAGGAGATCTTCATAAACGACGGCCAGAACAACATGAGCAGCAAGAAAAAGATGTACACCCCGGCGCACTTCTACGCGACCTACCGGATCCCCGACATCGGGATCACCGCCGGTTTCGGGTACAACAACCCCTTCGGCATGGGAAGCTACTGGCCGGGAACCTTCGACGGGCGGTTCATCGGCACCGAGACGGAGATGATCACCCACATCTTCCAGCCGGTGGTGGCGGTGGACGTCGCCAAGCTCTTGGGCTTCAAGGACAAGTTCAAGGTCTCGGTGGCCGGCGGGTACAACTTCGTCTACGCCACCGCCCGGTTATCGAAGCACATCGACCTGCGCATCGCCGAGCAACTTTATAGATTAGAGGAGATCATAGATCCCTGGGGCGAAATGCGCATGACCGGCGACGCCGTCGGCCACGGATGGAACGTGGCCCTGTACGCGGAGTTGCCCGGCCTGCTGGCCTTCGGGGCCTCGTTCCGCTCCGGAATTTCCCTGGGATTCGAGGGCAGCGCCAAGTTCTGGTTCAACCAAGCGGGATACCGGGCCCTGGACCTGCTGGGCACCAGAATACCCGAAAAGGACACCGGAAACATCACCATAGACCTGCCTATGAACATGAACTTCGGGGTGGCATTCCTGGGAATAGAACATTTGAAAGTGGCGGTGGACTTCTACCTGGCGGACTTCTCCACCTTCAAGGAACTGGCCCTAAACTTCGATTGCGTCGAGGCGGAAACCTGCGATTTGTACCAGGATCCCATACCCAAGAACTGGGGGATTTCCTGGCAGATCTCGGTGGGGGCCGAGTACTGGATCACCGAATCCCTGGCGGTGCGGGCCGGCTACGGCACGGTCTCCAACCCCATCCCGGAAGACACCTACGATCCCTCCCTTCCCGACGGCCGCCGCAACCTGTTCACCGCCGGGATGGGCTATAAGGCCGACTGGTGGAAGGTGAACTTCGGTTACATGCTGGCCATATGGAGCGGAACCAAAGACAACGAAGTGGGCGGCGAGGACGGCAACGGCAACCCCAACGGCATGGCCAACGGCAAGTACACCACCTTCGCCCACCTTCCGGCCATCAGCTTCTCGACCTGGTTCAAGTAACCCCTATTCCTCTTCTGAGAAAACCAGGGCGGTGAAGCGCATTATCTTGGCTTCTTTTGATTTCCAGCAGCCGCGCTGGTAGACGTGGGCCTTCTGGCAGAGGTGATCCAGGTACTGCTCCACCGTGGTCCAGTTCTGCTCCACGGGAACCTGGGGCAGAAAGACGCCGCGGTTGCGGCCCAGCTCGAGCCAGACGCCGTCGCGGCCGATCTTGATTTCCTTTAAAGGATCCTTGACCGGCATGCGCGGGGAGAGCACCGAGATCTCGATTTGGATGTCCTTGAGCTCGTCCTTGGTCACCGGGCGGAAGCGGGTGTCGCGGGTGGCGGCGTCGATGGCCCGGTTGCGGATCATCTCCCACAGCGGCTCGATGGGCTCCATGTAGCCGATGCAGCCGCGCAGCCGACCGTGGTTCTTCAAGGTTACGAAGGCCGCGCCGGGATCCTTGAGCTTCTTGGAGGCCGGTTCGAAGTCCTTCTTCTCTTTCTTTTCCAGGTAGGCCACCAGGGTTTCGCGGGCGATCTTCAACAGGGCCTGCTTCTCATCGTGGCTGAGGAAGTCTTCTTCCTTGGCGGCCGCCCGTTCCTTCGAAAGGGCCACGGCCACAGCCGAGTAGCCGACGATGCGGCTCTTCTTGTTGCCCACGATGTCCCCGGAGTTGCGGCGGTCCAGAACCACCGCTTTGGCCCCACCGTGGTCCTTGGCCAGATACATCAGGGTGAGCACCGGGCCCATTCCGCACAGCTGGGTGCAGTCGGGCTCCGGCCGGCCGGACTTTCCCACCTTTATACCCGCCCCCGCCCGCCGGTAGGCCAGGTAGGCCTTGTACAGCCCCTCGGGGTCCATGGCCTCAATCAGGCGCAGGGCGTTCTTGTCCATGGCCACCGCGACGTCGTAGGGATAGTCGTGGGACATGTCGGTCGAGGCCACCACCAGTGTGTCCGGCCCGGGAAAAGCCTTCTTGATCGCCTTGGCCAACTTCAACATTTTGGCGGGATCCGATCCGCCGATCATCACCGGCACGATCTCGAAGCCGGAGAGAGCCACCTGCAAGAAGGGCAATTCCACCTCCAGGGCGTGCTCCCCGCGGAACTTGGACTCGTCGATTTTCGCCGCCCCGCTGGCCGCCAGCTTCTTCACCCCCTGGCGGTCGATGGGAATATCCCCCAGCGGCGTGCGGTAGGCCCCCGCATCCAGAAGCGCCGGCACCGCGTGACCGTGCCGATGCGCCGGCCCCAGCACCACCACCCGCTTGTACTTCCGCCCCTCCAGCTGCTGAAAGGCATAGGCCGCTATGGGACCCGAGTACGGATACCCGGCGTGCGGCACCATGATCCCCAGCAAATCCCCCTCGACCTTCTTTTTCGCCTGCTTGGCCGCGTCCAGATACCCCCGGATCATCCCCTTGAGCTCATCCGCATCCCGCGGATAGAAACCCCCGGCCACCTGCGCCTCGAACGGCGGCGCCGAAGGCTTGCTTTCTGCCACCACTTTCTTCTCCTCTGGATTCGAAGCCGCCGGCTCGCTCTCCTCCTGGCAGCTCGGCGCCATCAGAAGTCCCGCACAACAGAACATTGCGATTAATACAATCATCCTGTGTCCCATGTCTCCCTCTCGTTAGCGTGCGCGGAGCTTACAGGCAGGCGGCGGTGTAGTGCACCTCGATGGTGTCTCCCTTTTCCGGCACCACGTTGTCCCCGAAATAGATGGTGTTGGTATCCGGATAATAAGTCCACCCGTCGGCCGCCCCGGGGGAACTGGCCTGCGGGACCGTGGACCCGTTGACCGTCACCGAGATGGTCCCCGCGTCGGCGGGCCGCGAGAGGGGGAACTCCCGGATGGCGGCGAAGGCGTCGATGCCCAGGTTCTGCAGGGCCTGGGCCCAGTTGGAAGTGCAGATGGACTCGAAGATACCGCCGGTGCGGTTGGCCACGTCGATGTAGCGGCTGCCGTTTTCGGCGGTGGCGCAGCCGTTGGGGGAATCGCCGCAGATTGCGCTTACCTTCATCATCTCGGTGTTGCGGTATCCCTTGATCGAGGAAAAGAAGTCCACGTAGAAGTCGGGATCGCCCTTGGACTGATCCTGCTCGTCGCTGACGCAGATGATGTACAGCTTGGCGTCCTCGCGCACGAAGCCGCCGTTCATGGTGGGGTCGTCGATCTCCGGCGGGCTCAGGGCCATCCAGGCGGCCTCCAGCCCGGCCTCCTGCTCGTCGGAGCAGCAGGTGCCCAGCTTGACGGTGTCGGCGAAGCAGCCGGTCACGTCCGGGGTGCCGTTGGTGATGATCTTCGGACACCCCGGGACCTGCATCAGCACGCCGGGGAAGATGTCCCGGGCGGGGTTGCCCCTTCCGGTCTCGGCGTCGTTGACCTCGTTGGCGATCACCCCGATGTGGTAGTCCACGTCCAGGGTGATGGCGTACTGGATGAAGGAGCTGAAGTTGTCGGCCAGGGCGTCCTGCTCCTCGCCCATCGAGCCGGAGTTGTCCACCACGAACAGCACGTCGGACTTGACCTTGTCGGGCTGGTGGAAGACGTCGGTCTGGTCGGAGATGTTGGTCCCCCGCCCGAACAGTGGGACCGCCAGGGTTCCCACGTTGGAGGCGTCCGAGACGATGTAGAGGTTGGAGCGGTGGATGTTGATGTCCTGCGGATGGTAGCGCAGGCGGATCTCGAAGCTGCTGCCGCCGTTGAGCTGGTGGGTCAGATTGGGCGCGTAGGTGATCTCGAAGTTGGGATCGGCGGGATCTTCCAGATAGATGTCGGTGATGTTCATGGTGAGGCTGCCCAGGTTGTAAACGGTCACGTGCAGCTCGGGCGAATTGCAGCCCACGGTCACCACCCCGAAATCCAGCTCGGCCGGGACCACCTCGATGGACGACTCGGCCGAGTTGCCCGAGATACCCACGCAGGCCTGCCCCAGCTCGGGTGGGGGTACGTTGCACAAAACCCCCGACGCCTGCTGAAGATCCGGGTCGTCCGAAGTGACCAGCAGACCCCCGGTGTGGTATCCGGTGCTCGTCGGAGCAAACGTGACCTCAACGATGGCCTGGGAGTTTTGCTGGCCGCGCCTGGCGAGCGCGAAGGGGGGGTTGGGACCCCCGGTGATGATGAAATCGCTGGGGTTGATCATGCCCGAGCGCAGCTCCAGGCCGGAAATGTTGCAGGCGTTTTGCCCCTTGTTGGTGAGCTGCACGGTCATCGCCTGGGTGTTGTTAAGCTTCACCGTGCCGAAAGACAGCGAGGCCGGCAGCACCTCCAGGTCGCAGGCGGCGGTCTCGATGCCCTCCCCGTTGAGATCCACCCGGATCTCGTTGGTATCCTTGTCGTTTCCGAACAGGCTCAGAGTGCCGGTGTCCAGGCCCAGTCCGTCGGGCGAATACTTCAGCGTAACGGTCTGCATGTCCCCGGGATTGATCTCGGTGTTCTGCGCCGGGGCGGAGACGATGGAGAACTCGCTGGTGGCCGAGTTCTGGGTAATCTCGACATTGTTGAGGATGCAGGTGTCCGTCCCGGTGTTGGAAACCACCAAGTCTACGGTGTCGGAGGTGTTCTGCACAACCCCGCCGAAGGTGACCGCAAAAGGCGTGGCCACTATGTCGCACGCCCGGGGGACGCTGGTGCCCAGCAGCGATACCGTCCCGGTCAGGTGGGTGGTGGGATCGGAGGCGGGATCGTCGGAAAAGATCTCCACCCCCCCGTGATCGGAGCCGGTGGTCTGGGGCAGGTACTGGACCTGGACGGTCAGCACCTGCTCCGGCACCAGGGTCTGGGGGAACGCCGGGGGAGCCACCATGGTGAAATCGGCGCTGGTGCCCGAGGCCATGGCCAGGTCGATCAGGTTCAGGTTCAGCACGCCGCAGTTCTTGACGTCGAAGCTCATCACCCGGGCTTCGCCGGTGTTCACGTTGCCGAAGTCCAGCACCAGCGGATCGGGGCAGACCCGCGGGGCCATGCCCCGGCCGACGAGCCGAACCCGGATCTTGCGCTCGTTGACGTCGTTGGAGAGGATTTCCAGCGCGCTTTCATGGTTCCCGCCCGTCCCGGGATCGTAGACGACGAAGATGGTCGCCGAGGCGCCGACGTCCAGGATGCCGGGCAGATCGGAGTTGTTCTTGTCGAGCAGGAACTGGTTGTAGTCCCCGCTGGCGAAGTTCAGGCCGCTTATCTGCAGCGGGCGGTCTCCCTGGTTGCTTATGACCACCTGCCGCCGCACCTGGGTGTCCATGTCCGCATCCCCGAAAAAGATCTCCAGGCTGGGTGCGGTGTCGTTGCAGATCTCCTGCGCGCCGGTGCAGTCCGCGCCGGTCTGATCGCCCAGGCAATCGGTGATGCACACCTGGATCTCCGGCGTGACCCCCTCTCCGGTGAGGTTGACGGTGATCTGGTCGTGGTCCTCGGCGTTCATTTCGACTGTGAAACTGCCCTGGTCCGGGCCCACGTCTTGGGGTGCGTAGTTGACCTGGACGATAAGGTTGTCGCCCGACTGGATCGAGAGCAGGTTGTCCGGAGAGTAGGGACAGCCCACCTCCCAATTGTTGGCGTGAAAGCAGGACACGTAGAAGTCGCCGCTGGAGCCGTCGGCAAACTCGACTCCCGACACCTCCAGGTTGCTGCGGCCGCTGTTGTTCAAGAACAGGTAGCGGCGGCCGATGGTGTCCACGTCCACCAGGCCGAAGTCGATGGCAAATTCCCCCGATTCGGGGGTTTCCCCGAACTGCGAGAGGGGAACCGGGGTGTCCGAGTCGCCGATGTGGAACAAGTCCACCCGCGGCTGGGCGCTGCCCATCCCGGTCCTATCATCCTCGCATCCCGGAACCAGAAACAGGACGAACGGGGCCAGCGTAAAAAACCACAACCAGGATCGATTCGGCCTCATGACCACAACCTCCTTGCCGGAAAAGACAACTTCCCGCTACAGGCACGCGGCGGTGTAGTTCACCTCGATGGTGTCGCCCTTTTCCGGCACGTAATCATCACCAAAGTAAATGCTATTGGTATCCGGATAATATGTCCAGCCGTCGGCGGCCCCGGGGGAGCTGGCCTGGGGCACCGGCACGCCGTCGACCGTCACGGTTATGGTCGTGGGATCCGCGGGGCGTGAAAGCGGGAACTCGCGGATCTCGGCGAAGGCGTCGATGCCCAGGTTCTGTAAAGCCTGGGCCCAGTTGCTGGTGCAAATGGATTCGAAGATTCCGCCGGTGCGGTCGGCCACCTCGATGTAGCGGCTGCCGCTCGCGGCCTGCTCGCCCCCGCATCCGTCCGGCTTGTCTCCACAGATGGCGCTGACCTTCATCCATTCGGTATTTCGGTATCCCTTGATGGAGGAGAAGTAGTCCACGTAGAAATCCGGGTTGCCCTTGGACTGGTCCTGCTCGTCGCTCACGCAGATGATGTACAGCTTGGCGTCCTCGCGCAAGAAGCCGCCGTTTTGGCCGGGATCGTCGACTTCGGGCGGGCTCAGGGCGATCCAGGCGGCCTCCAACCCGGCCTCCTGTTCGTCGGAGCAGCAAGTGCCGATCTTGACGTTGTCGGCGAAGCAACCCGCCACGTTCGGGGTGTTGTTGGTGATGATCTTGGGGCAGTTGGGAGCCTGGACCAGCACGCCGGGGAAGACGTCCCGCGCCGGGTCGCCGATGCCGGTTTCGGCCTCCTGGACCTCGGTGGCGATCACCCCGATGTGGTAGTCGACGTCCAGGGTGGTGGCATATTGGATGAAGGAGCTGAAGTTGGAAGCCAGGGCGCTCTGCTCCTCGCCCATCGAGCCGGAGTTGTCCACCACGAAGAGCACGTCGGACTTTACCTCGGTGGGCTGGTGGAAGACGTCGGTCTGATCGGAGATGTTGGTTCCCCGACCGAACAGCGGCACCGCCAAAAGCTCCACGTTGGAGGCGTCCGAGGCGATGTAGAGGGTGCTGCGGTGGGGATTGATGTCCTGGGGATGATACCTCAGGCGCACCTCGAAGCTGCTGCCCCCGCCCAGCTCGTAGGGGACCACCGGGGCCGCCATTATCTCGAAGTTGGGATCGGCGGGGTTCTCCAGGTAGATGTCGGTCACGTTCAGCGGGTAGCTGCCCAGGTTGTAGACGGTCACGTGCAGCTCGGGCGAGTTGCAGCCCACCGTAACCACCCCGAAGTCCAGCTCGGCGGGGACCACCTCGATGTCCGACTCGGCCGACATGCCCAGGATGTTCATGCAGGCGTCCCCGATTTCGGGCATCACCGGGGGGAGCCCCGGCTTGAAGCAGATGCCCTGGCCGACGAGCAGATCGGGGTCGTCTTCGGTGTGCAGCCACAACGAACCCTTGTGCATGTCCAGCGCACTGGGTGCGAAGGTTATCTCGATCTCCTCGCGGTCGCCCATTCTCCCGCGGCGCTCCAGGATGAAGGCGGCGGTGGGGCCGCGGGTGATGGAGAACTCGCTGGGAAACAGGGTGCTGTGCAGCAGCTCGGGGGCGTAGATGTTGCACTCGGC